>Ga0302321_100000497_pt1 | contig 34110 bp, 27 predicted proteins | sample Fen_T0_1_FD_202505 | JGI IMG/M metagenome (GOLD analysis project Ga0302321, IMG submission 202505) | Peat permafrost microbial communities from Stordalen Mire near Abisko, Sweden - Fen_T0_1 | ecosystem: Environmental > Terrestrial > Soil > Wetlands > Permafrost | place: Sweden: Abisko... | reverse complement strand
CTTCATTCCAGCCAACACCGGCGCCTTTGGCAAATTCGGCATCTCCGGAATCCTGCAAGGTGCGACCATGGTGTTCTTCGCGTACATCGGATTCGACGCCGTCTCGACTGCGGCCCAGGAAACCAAAAATCCACAGCGCGACCTGCCCATTGGCATTCTCGGCTCGCTGGCCATCTGCACGGTTCTCTACATCGCCGTCGCCCTCATCCTGACCGGCGTGGTGCCCTACACCAAGCTGTCCGTGCCCCACCCCATCGCGGTCGGCATCGCGGTGACCGGTTCGCACATCCTCGAATCGGCGGTCGAAGTCGGCGCCATCGCGGGGCTGTCATCGGTCATGCTGGTCCTGCTGCTGGGCCAGCCGCGCATCTTCTTCTCCATGGCACGCGACGGGCTTCTGCCGCCCATGGCGGCCAAGGTTCATCCACGCTTCGGCACCCCGCACGTCACCACCATCATCACGGGCTGCGTGTGCGCCCTGGCTGGCGGCGTGCTGCCCATCGACATTCTGGGCGAGTTGACCAGCATCGGCACCTTGTTCGCCTTCGTGCTGGTTAGCCTGGGCGTGATGATCCTGCGTATCAAGCGCCCGGACATTCCCCGCTCATTCAAGGTCCCCGGCGGCACCTACCTGGTTCCCATCTGCGGCGCCCTGACCTCAGGCCTGCTCATGTACACCGCCACCACCCACACCATCATCCGCCTCTTCGTGTGGATGGCCCTTGGCCTCATCATCTATTTCACCTACGGCGTGAAGCACTCGGTCTTGCGCACAGGCATTGAGCCGAAGGTTCCTTTCGCCGATCCGCACACCGAAACGCCACCGCCACGGCTGGTGGGGTAGTCAGCGCTAGCGCCGCCGCCGCTTGGCCGGCGGGGGTGGTGGCGGGGCGCCGAGCGCGGTGAGGGCAGCGTCGATGTCCTTGATGATGCAGGAATTGCCGCTGCTGCTAAGGAAGCCTCCAAACAGGCTGCGGCGCTCGGCGCGCGCCCGTTTGAGCGGCTCGATGGCGCGCGAATCGCCGGTCTCGCCTAGCTTCTGCACGGCAGCGCGTTTTTCCTCGCAGCTCTTGCCCTGGGTCAGATCCAAGGCGTAGCTGTTCACCAGGTCGACCTTCTTGCCACAGTCGAGACTCTCGCAGCCCTCGCGCGCGGCCTTGCGGAACTCAGTGCGCCGATCGTCGGAGGCCATGTCGGCCAGAAGATCGACAGCAGGTTTGCCAACCTGTTTGACCAGCATCTCGAGGGCAACCAGGCCGAGTTTTCGGTCGTTGAGCTCGGCGCGAATGTTGACCAACAAGGCCGCGTCGGCGCGCAGGCCCGGATCCAGGCGAAGCGCTTCCTCGTAGGCCTGCAAACCCGCGCCTGGGTTCTTGTCGGCGAATTCCAGATTGCCCAGCAAGTAGCGCACGCGGCCGTCGGTGGGATGGGCCGAGATCTGTTGCATGATCAGCACGCGCGCCTCGGTGAGCAGGCCCTTGGCCATGGTCTCTTCGATGTGCTTGATGGGCGACTTCATTTCGGCCGCCACGGGTTTGGGCTTGGGCGGCTCCAGCTTGAGCGCGGCCCCCTTGGTTTTGCCGCCTCCGCGCGCGAAGAGAAGCACGAGCAACACAAGGACCACGACGCCCGGCACGGCATAGCGGCGCGGCTTCTCGGGCAGGTACTTGAGCACCGGGTGCGCGCGCTGGTCGATCTTGCCTTTGACCTCGCACACGCGGGTCCAGGCCCGCTTGCCAGCCGCGACCACCACCGGCCTCTGCGACCAAACCTTCGCGCCCAGCGTGAAGCCCATGCGCACGGACGAGGCGGCGAAACGCGCGCCCAGCTCTGCCGCATCCGTGGACGCACTTTCGATGGCCTCGCGAAACTCGGTGGCGCTGGAAAAACGCTTGTCGCGCTCTTTTTCCAGCACGCGCATGACCACCGATTCTAGGGCTGGCGGAATGCGCGCATCGGGCGCCACGTCGGCGAAGCGTTGCGGCTGCGCCGTGATCTGCATGCCCAGGAGCTTGACCAGATCGGGATCCTCGAACGGCTTTCGCCCCACCAGCATCTCGTAGAGGATGATGCCGCACGAATAGAGATCGGCGCGACTGTCGGCCTCCTGGCCCGCGGCCTGCTCGGGCGACATATAGGCCGGCGTCCCAAAGATCATCATGCCGCGCGTGAGCGGTTCGTCCGTGCCCTGCGCCTGGGTCATCTTGGCGATGCCGAAATCCAGGATCTTCACCGTCTCTGGCTTGCGCGGATCCTGATCCCGCACCAGCATGACGTTGGCGGGCTTGAGATCGCGGTGAACCACGCCTTCGACATGCGCATGTTCGAGCGCGCGCAGGATCTGGCACGCGATGTGGCAGGCGCGTCCGGGCTCCAGTCGCCCCTCGCGCAACAGCACCTCCGCCAGCGGCTCGCCCGCCACGAACTCCATGACCAGGAACAGCTCGCCGCCCGCACCATGGCCGAAGTCGGTCACCGAAATGATGTTTGGGTGATTGAGTCGACTCGCCGACTGCGCCTCGCGCTCGAAACGTCGCGCGGCGTCTTGGACATTGCTGAACTCGGGGCGCAGAAGCTTGAGCGCCAGCACCTTCTTCATCAAGGTGTGCTCGACGCGGAAGACCGTCCCCATCCCGCCTTCGCCGATGCGGCCAAGGATGCGATAGCGCTCGCCGATGATGGTGTCGACGAGGGGATCCCTCGCGACAGTCAGCATCTGGGTGGGTGCGATTTCTGAATCGGACATGCCTTGGCCGGACAGACTACCATTGCGCGCGCGGCAAGTGCGAGCTTCGGCGAGGAGAGAGCACAGAGGAAAGAAAAAGCGCAGAGAGGGCACGAATTCAGGGCTACGGTGCAAAGCAGGAGGACGACAGGACTACGACACGACTGTCGTGTCTTGCCCGCGATCACATCGGGCGGCGGACGACGTCGCGGTCTTCGTTCTCGACCTGGGCCACTTCCAGGTAGCGAATGCGGAAGGCATCGCCCCCGTAGGTGGTGAGGCCCCAGTCCACAGCATCTTCGAGCTCCGTGAATAGCGCCGACGGTACGTCCTGTCCGTCGGGAATGATGGCAAAGCCGGAGATCATGGATGATCTCCTTGCAGGCCAGCCCCGTGGCCGATTCTCGTCGCGCGTGACGAGAATCGGACGGTCGTGGTGAAAAGCGGACGGGCATTTGCGATGAATGGTTGCACAGGGTTCTCCTTGCCAGCGTGTTCTCTGTGCAAAGCAATCCCCGGACCAACCACGCTGCGGGCCTGCTACTTCTTCTTTTCGGGCGCTTTCTTGTCCACGGGTGGCGCGTTTTTTTCCAGCGAACGCTTGTACCCAAGCAGCCCGGGCGCCTCTTCCACGCGATAAAGGCGGACATTGATCTTGTCGTTGCGATCAGCGTAGAGCCGCGTGTGGTAGGGCATGAACCCTTCGGCCTTGATCTCCAGATCGACAGGCCCGCTGCCACGCGGGCGGCTGATCTCGGTGTCCATGCTCCCTGGCGCCAAGTGTGCGACCTGCTTTGCGCCCCATGTGACCAGCGCCTTCACCTGTGGCGTCACAGTGAGCTTAAGATTCACGGTTTCGGAATAGGGATTGGCCTCGCGCTCCTCGGTCTTGAGCTCCTCGTCGTCTACTTTTGGCGCTTCCTTCAGCGCTTCCTTGGGCGAGTCCTTGCTGGTCTCGGGTGCCGCGGGTGCGCGGGCCCCTGCCAACTTGCTTGGCTTGGCTGCCTTGCTTGGTCTAGCGGGCGCAGTTGCTTGCTCGACAGCGGGACTTGCGTCCGGCACAGCGGGCGTGCTCGGACGCGAGCAACCGCACAGCAAGACCAGCGCGCCCAACCAGTCGCGGCGCAACCTCATTGGCCACCTCCGGCCTTGCTTTCGGGTCCACTTGACGCCGCCGGAGGCTTGCCATCGCCGTACTTCACGCCGGGCTTGGGCACGTAGTCGGTGATGGGCTGCTTGAGCTTGCCTTTGACCTTCCCCTTCAGGGTTTCGATGGGCAGCGGCGGTTCAAGCTGGAAGTAGAAGCCGCGCGTGGGCAGGCGCATGTCGTAGACCTCGCCCTCCCAATAGAAGGTGCGACGAAAGCCCAGCGCCATGGGCCCCAGCACCTTGGCCTTGCGGTGTCCGAGCACGAAGGAAAACAACCGCACCGCGATGTTGTTGTAGAGCCGATGGCAGCCGTGCGAAAAGCGCCCGCGCAAGGACAGGTAGTCGAACGAGCCGTGGGTGCGGATGCCGTTGTCGAAGTAGGCGAGCTCTGCGCCGCGCCGGCGCAACTGCTCGTGAATTCCGGCCACGAGGCCATAGGCTGAAAGATAGCCAGGCCCCGTCTCGTCGTAGTTCACCACCCGGGGATAGGCCCCGGCCACGTACTTGGTCTTGACCATGGCGCCGACCGGCGCCGAGGTCGGCGGCAGCCACACCGGGGCGGCCACGATGTGCCGCCATACCCGTGCACCCACGTCCGAGTCCTTGTAGCGGTAGTACTCCTCGCCGTCGGCGGCGACCTCTGTGCGCCATCCGCCGATGGTGGTACGCCAGTTCGCCAGCGGAACCTTCTCGCCCCGCCACTTCACGAAAAGCGTGAACGACGGGAACCGGTCGCGCGGCTGTGCCATGCGCACGCCCTTGTCGTTGAAAGGAAAGTCGTACCAAATGTCGCCGCGGTCAATCTCGGCCACCAGATCCATGTGCGGGCCGTAATACTCGGGCAAGGCAGGAAAGCGCACGGCCACGCGCAGCGAACGAAAATCACTTTCGGCGTGGCGGCGAAAGAACGCCAGTGCGTCCTCCGGCGTGGCCAGCCCGAGTCGGGCCATGACCGCATCCGTGGCCTGGCCCACCAGATCGGGGACCTGCACATCCTCGCCGGCCTTGTTCTTGAACGTGGGCTGCTGGCGCGGCTTGTTCCGCTTCGGCAAGGGCATGGCCTCGATGGCGCTGCCATCCTCGATGATGCGGCCTGCGTGCGCGGCCCGCTCGGCCAGCACACGGCGCAGGGCCAGAAAGTCGTTCTGCAAGATGGGGCGGGCCATGGCCTCGAGCGTTCCGCGGGTGAGATCGGCCTGGGCAAACACGGCATTCTTCTGCTGGAAATCCAGGGCCGCGTTGCGCATGGGACTGTCGTAGAAACCGTCCTTGTGCTTGCCTGCATCGAGCAGCCCTTCGCAGATCAGGCGCTTCTCGACCTCGGCAAAGGCCGCGCGTTCGGCCTCGGTGCGCAGGTGATCCTTCACCTCGCGGGCGTAGCGGGGATCCTTGCTGGCCAGCTCTTCCAGCGTGGCTGCGCCCTGCTTCTTCTGCGCGGACTCAAGGCGCATGCCGCGAAAATGGTGTTTGGCCGATTCCTTCTTTTCGGTGGTTTTGCCCCAGGTCTCGATACTGTCCACGGCCAGCAACTTGGCCGTGTCCACCATGCTCTCGCAGGTGCGCGCCCCGTCTTCGACAAAGCGCTTGCGCATGACCGATAGCGAGGGCGGCACGCCGTACAGTTCAAGGTAGTTGCGCTCGCCGGGCGGCAGCGGTTCGCCGTCGCCATCGCTGCGATCGTTGGCCAAGCCCACGAACACGGCCCGGTAGCGGTTGGGCAAGGGCGCGCCATCAGCCGCCTTCCCGTCCTGAAAAATGTAGGGCGCGAAGTCGTCGGACAGGTCGACGATGGTCAACCCCTTGTCGCGCGCCACATCCACGTCGACCACACGCTCCATGCCTGCCACCACCTGGATGGCCCGGCGTTCGGGCCCCAGCTTTCCCGTTGCCTCAAGTAGCGCATCGTCGTCGGGCAGCGCGGGCGCAGGAACGGGTACGGCGGGTGCGGCGGGTGCGGCGGCAACGGGAGGAGACCTGGGCGGAAGCTCGGGAGACGCCGCTGGCTTGACCGAGGTCGCCGGCTTGCCCTGGCAAGAAACCGCGCAGCCCACGACCACGACGAGAAGACAAAGGTGCCTAGGTAAGATTCGATCCACGGTGTCGGCCGTGGATCTACCAGCGACGGCTCGCAAATGGCGAGATTTGTCTGAGCGAATCGAATAGTATGCCGGCCATGAAACGCGTCATCATCGCTCTAGCACTCACCCTCGCCGGCATGAGCGTGGCCCCTCGCGTGGCCCGCGCCACCGAGGTGGGAACATCACGCACCATCGGCCTTGGCGTCCAGCTCGTCGATCCGACGGCTCTCATCGGAAAGGTCTTCCTCGACAGGAACGACGCACTCGATTTCGGCCTGGGATTCTGGGGCTACGGCACCTGCTACGACGGCAACGGCAATCCCTACCGCTGCAACAACGGTCGGCACGATTTCAGCATTCACTTCGACTACCTGTACGAAGAGAACATCGTGGACTCAGCGGTCAGGCTCGACTGGCACGCGGGCATCGGCGGCCGCATGGTTCTGTGGGGCTACACCTACAACAACAGCGACCACGGCACGGTGCTCCTCGGCCGAGTCCCCATCGGACTGGACCTGGCGTTCCGGCGGCCACGCTGGCTTGAGGTGTATCTCGAAATCGCCCCAGCTCTCGTCCTCATCCCGCCCCTCGACTTCGCATTCGATGTCGGGCTGGGCGCGCGCGCGTACTTCTAGGATCGCTCAGAAGGGGGCTTGCCACCGAGTCCCCTTCGCCAGCGGACCGGCGCTACTGCGGCTCGGATTCCGGACTCGGTGTCTCTAGCAAGGCCTCGCTGAGAAGGACGTTGCCCGAAACAGGGGTCGCCGCGCGATTGGCGACAATCCCAGACGCCTCGCTCGCCGCGTCGGCCGGGTCTTCCGGCGCAGTCGAGACCGGAACCTCGGCCGCAACCGTCCCAGATGCAATTTGAGGCGCGGGCTGGGGAACGCCGGCAGCGCGGGACTCCCATCGTGCAATTGCGAACTCGAAATCGGCGTACGAGATCATGGCCAAAACAGCGTACCGGTTTCTCCGATTCACCGCAATTGGTTCCCGGATTTTCACACGGAGGACACGAGAGGCTGAACTGGCCCGATGCCAAGATCCGGAAAACCCTTAACTTTCCGGTCTCTGTGTCCTTTGTGTCCTCGGTATTGAATCCGGATCCTAAATCGGCGTTCGTGATTCGGGATCGGCCATCCATGTCCGGAATTTTCACCACAGAGGACACAGAGGACACAGAGATCGGAAGGCGAGGCCGAGCGCAGCGAGGGCGTGGGGGGCGGGTGGCAGGTGCCGAGAGTTTCCGGATCCGAGCCCATTCCTTTCCGGTCCGGGCTCTGTGTTCTCTGTGTCCTCTGTGGTTCACCACGCACCGGGCCGTACGCTTCACCCGGTCGATGGGTTCGCTGGCCATCGTGCGGTTCCAGAATCACGCTCGCTGATTTAGTGAATGAGCTTCCGGTACTTGATGCGGTGGGGTTGGGCGGCTTCGGCGCCTAGGCGGCGGCGGCGGTCGGCCTCATAGTCCTGGTAGTTGCCCTCGAACCATACCACCTGGCTATCGCCCTCGAAGGCCAGCATGTGGGTGGCAATGCGGTCGAGAAACCAGCGATCGTGGCTGATGACCACGGCGCAACCGGGGAAGGACAGCAAGGCATCCTCCAAGGAGCGCAGGGTGTCCACGTCGAGATCGTTGGTCGGTTCGTCGAGCAGGAGGACGTTGCCGGCGCTGCGCAGAAGCTTGGCCAGGTGCACGCGGTTGCGCTCGCCGCCTGACAGATCCTTCATGCGTTTTTGCTGGTCAGGCCCCCGGAACCCAAAGCCCGAAACATAGGCGCGCACATTGATGGTGCGCTTGCCGACCTCGAAGAACTCCGCGCCCTGCGCGATCTCCTGGAACACGCTGTTGTCGCCCTGCAAGGCCTCGCGCGATTGATCCACGTAGGACAGCTTGACCGAGTCCCCGATGCGCAAGTTGCCACTGTCGGGCTTCTCCTGGCCGAGGATCATGCGGAACAGGGTGGTCTTGCCCGCGCCGTTGGCGCCGACGATGCCCACGATGCCGCCGCGGGGAAGATTGAAATTGAGGCTCTCGATGAGCTCGCGATCGCCATAGCCCTTGCACAGGCTCTCGGCCTTGACCACCACATCGCCCAAGCGCGGCCCCGGTGGAATGGTGATCTCGATGTTGTCTTCGCGCTTCTGCGATTCTTCGGCGAGCATCTCCTCGTACGCGGCCAGACGCGCCTTGGACTTGGCCTGGCGCGCGCGCGGCGAGGCGCGTACCCATTCCAGCTCGCGGGCCAGGGTGCGCTGGCGTGCCGACTCGGCTTTCTCTTCGCCCGCCAGTCGCTTGCGCTTCTGGTCGAGCCACGACGAATAGTTGCCCTCCCAGGGGATGCCTTCGCCGCGGTCGAGCTCGAGAATCCAACCCGCCACGTTGTCGAGGAAGTAGCGGTCGTGGGTGACGGCCACGATGGTGCCGGGGTACTCCTGCAAGTGGTGTTCGAGCCAGGCCACGCTCTCGGCATCGAGATGGTTGGTGGGCTCGTCGAGCAGGAGCAAGTCGGGACGCTGGAGCAGAATCTTGCACAAAGCCACGCGGCGCCGCTCGCCACCCGACAGCTTGGTCACGTCGGCATCGCCCGGCGGCAAGCGCAGGGCATCCATGGCGATCTCCAACGTGCGGTCCAGATCCCAGCCCTTGGCTGCTTCGATGGCGTCCTGGAGCTTGGCCTGCTCTTCCAGCAGCTTGTCCATTTCCTCGGGTGTGATGTCCTCGCCTAGGCGCAGGTTCACCTCGTCGAAGCGCGTGAGTAGCTTCTTGGTGCCAGCCACCGCCTCCTCGACGTTACCAAGCACATCCTTGGTGGCGTCGAGTTGCGGCTCTTGCGATAGGAAGCCGACGGTGATGCCGTCGGCCGGCTTGGCCTCGCCGAAGAAGTCCTTGTCGATGCCGGCCATGATGCGCAGAAGCGTCGACTTGCCTGCGCCGTTGCCACCGATGACGCCGATCTTGGCGCCCGGGTAAAAGGACAGATAGATACCCTTCAGAACCTGCTTGTTCGGGGGGTGAACGCGACTGAGATCCTTCATCGTGAAGATAAACTGATGAGCCATGGGCCGCGCAGTCTACCCGATGATCCGCGTTCGTCACGTCCCGCTTTGGGACTTGTACGTGGGAATCTACTTGGACTCTTTCTTGTCTTTCTTGTCCTGCTTATCCTGCTGGTCTTTCGGGTCCTTGGCCTTGGACTTGTCCTTGCCCTTTTTGGCCTTTTCCTTGGGCTCCGGCGCGGTTTCCTCCGCTGCGCCAGCGCTATCATCTTCCCCGTCCTCGACGAGGACTTTCTCCTGGGCCTTGGCCTTGGCTGCGGCTTCCTCGTTCCGCTTCTTTTCGGTGTCTTGCGCCTTCTTGGTCTCGGCCTGGATCTCTTTGTCGATTTCCTTTTGCCGCTTCTCCTCGCAACCCTTGGGCTCGCACTGCTCGGGACAGCCGCACTTGCTGCCGCGACCGCAAACACACGATCCATCGGATTTCTGGTAGCAGCCACAGGCGTTGGGCTTGTGCTCATCCGAGCCCGCGTTCGCCGAAACGCCACCCAGCACCAGCACGGCGGCGCCCACGGCGGCAGAGACCCATAGTTTCTTCCAACTAGTTTGCATGTTCTTCCCTTCCCATTGGCGCCGGACCATAGCCACAGTGCCCCTTCGGTTCAACCAAACAAAAGTGCACAAAAGTGCGAAGGCGAGGCCACGCTTCAGTCGCCCAGGTCGAGAAACGTCAGGGCGTCCACCGCCATGGCTTCGTTCTGCGAGCCATTCGCGATGCGAACGCGCACTTCCTGATAGCCACGCATGGGCAAGCGAATGATCTGCGGCGTGAGCACGATGGGGTTGGCCGGCGGCGCAGCCCGTCCGATCTCGACCCACCGATCTTTCTCGCGCGCCTCCACGATCACCGAGGTTCCCTTGCTAGGTCCCGAGAGCAGCAAACCAAAACGCTGGCCGGGCCAGGGCATGGGGCCCCAGGTGACTTCTCCGCATGGTGCCTTGGTGCACGCTGGAATGTACAAGAATGACTGGCCCTGCCCGCCAATCGAGGGTGCCGGAGGCCGGGATACCAGCCACGTGCGGCTGATCTTATCGAAGTGGAGCGAGGGATCTGATGCGCTTTCAAAACCCTGCCGGAGCGCGCGTGGTGGGTAGTTCAAGTTGTCCGCGCATGACAAGTACGGCACGAGATCGCGGCGCAGTCCCAGGGCGGCGACCGTTTCGCACATCATATCTTGCACTTCCGGTCTTCGGGCCAGCCCCCGGCCGAGTGCGATCAGAAACAGCCGATCGTACTGCCGAGCTACAAGCAGCGCGCCCAAGCCAGCGCGCGCTTGTTCGGGCGAGGGTTGGCTGGGGCCGAGCTCGGCCAAGGCCCAGGCGAAGGCAACTTCGTCGAAGTAGGTATGCCGGGCCCTCTCGTGCGCGATGTGCATTCTTCTGGACGTCGAGGTGGGCACTCCCAGGGCGTGGGCCACGCGATACGCGTCGTAACGATCGTCTGAGAGCACCTGCTTAGACGCCTCGGCCCCAATCGACTTGTCGATGCGCTCACGATCGCGACGGGACAGGCCTCCGCCGCAAAGCTGGGCCAGCAGCGCCACCCCGCGGGCACGGGCGCTGGCATTCGCGCGCGCATCCAGGTAGGCGTCCACATCGCAGGGCGGAGTCGGCAACCCCGCCAAACGAAAGAGCGGCAGCCGGGTCAAGTACGCCGCATCCACTGGCTGATAGTCGGCACTTGGCCAGTCCGTCAGCCGAACATCCTTGGTATTCACCTGAAGGGGCAGCACCGTCGCAGGCATTTCCAGCTTGCCCACCAACAGCGCACCCACCGGGCCATGGTCGACATCATTGCCCGCATGCCAACCTATCGGCCACGCATGCCCGGTGCCATCGATGATATGCACCACCGGCGGCGAACCAGGGCCGATCTGCAGGGCATGGACAAAGAGCACCTTCATGCCCGGGGCCGATTGAACGGCGGAGAAGCCGAGTATTTGAATCGGTCCAAAGGTTGCCTGCGCGGTCACCACCGGCGCCGCGGGCGGATCGACCAGATCGGAGCGAATGGCGGTCAACCAGCACACCGCCAGTTGGCTCAGGAAGGCTGGTCCCATGACCCGGTAGTCGTACTGGAACGGAGAGTAGGCGTGGATGGGACGCGCGCCCACCCAACCTCCGTGGGTGTGAAGCGTGTCCGGACGCCGCTCAAGGTAGAAATAGTCGACCATCTCGGTCGGCCGCCGGGTCCAGGAATAGCCAAACACATTGTCGGTCAGGCCGCCCATGTCGAGTACGTCGATGCCCGGTGGATAGGACATGCCGCCCACATCCACATCGGCGATGAGCAAGGGTCGCCCCAGATCGAGACGATCGCCGAGGCGGTGGTAGAGGCCCCCGACGATGGCGATCTTGGACATCTCGAGGTCGTGTTCTTGGGACGCCGACTTCACCCGGCGCTCCCGGTCGGCCTGGCCCGGCAGGGAAAGGGGATAGATCGCGGCGATCAGCAGAAGGGGACGCACGATCAAGGCAAGCCGGGGGTGCTTGCGCCTGCGGGTGGAAAACAGCGCCATCAAGCCAAGCAGGCACAACGCCCAAAAGGGACCTTGCAAGGGCTGCATGAAGCGAAAGTGGCGCATCCAATCGCCGCCACTCAAGATGGCGAAGCCATTGGCGAATGCCAGTTGCACAAGCGCCGCGAGTGCAGCCACACAAGTCCGTCTTGCCACCAAGGCAAACAGCGGGAGCAGGCAGAGGAAGTAGGCCATGCCGTTGGCCTTCCAGAATTCGCGTACGTAACCCAGTCCCGTTTCCAGGTGCGCGTCGATGGTGATCTTGGCGTAGTAGGTGTTGGCTACCCACTGTCGGAACAGGGCGTATCGCACGAGCAGAATGCACGCGAGGCCAACACAGAAGATGGCGGCGGGCCGAAAGCGCCGGCCAGGCTGCAGCACACGAAAAGCAACGGCGATGCCGCCATAGATCGCGCCTTCCGGCCTGACCAAAACCAATAGCAAGGCCACGGTGCCAAGCGCCGCATCCCGTCGTCGGTACAGGGGCGAAGCCGCCAGCAGTGCAATCGACAGGATTTGCAGGCCGCACAGTAGGCCGCCCTCCAGGCCCGCCACGATCCAGTGGTTGAAGGTGGGCCAAAGAAATCCAAACGCGCAGGGCACGGCAACCCACAGGCGCGACCAAGGATCCATGCGCTTCCACGCCATGAAGGCGGTCACAAGAACCGCCCCAATCACAGCCGCCAGATTGAGGAACTTGCAGGCCGTATCCAAATTGGCCCCAAGCCAAGCGAAGGGGACCAGCAAGAGGACTTCAAGTGGATTGGAGAATCCCTCCACGGGGCTGGCATTCGCGGTCAGCCGAAATCCCTCCCAATGGGCCAAGTTGTTGGCATAGGCGTAGGAGATGGCCGCGTCGTCGACCGTGAACGCGGCGAATTTGGTTACCACGTGGTGGGCGTACAGCGCGAGAACCAGCAAGGCCAGCGTCGCGCCCACAACGGAGAAGATGGGGCGAATACCGGGAAGGCGCATGAAGACTAGGTCACCTCCCGGGGACGAACGTCAGCCTTTTCGGCAAGCCATTGCCGGGCACGGCGAGTAGCGCGGAAGACTTCCAACAGGAAGAGCACAAGCATGACCGCGCTTGCGGTGGGCAGGACGATGGCCAGGGACCACGACAGAACAGGGAAGGCCTTGCGGAATCCCAGAAACCACCAATCCACCGAAGCGCGCGCATAGGATTCCTTGATATTGACCTGCAGGTTGGTGTACCTGCGCCAAGGGGCGTCTTTCTCCGCGCGAACCCAGTCGTGGTCATAGGGAAGATGCGTGAGCAACCAATAGTTGCCCACGATGTGCTGGAATGGGGGCAGCCATTGCAATTGCGAGATGGTCTCGAAACAAACCGGGCAAGGAATGGCCTGGGTGCTGCTGCCATCGCCGCCATTGTTGGGAATGCCGAGCCAAAAACGAGTCGCTTCGTTTTGAATGCGAATGAAGTGATCCCAATAGATGGCATTGCCAAGATAGGTCACGAAAACACCGCCGAGCAGGACGCCCGAAAGCGCAGCAACGCCCAGGGTGCGTCGCAACTTGTGCGCCTGATTCAGGCACGCCTGGACGACAAAGCCGGCGGGGAGGAGAAGGACACCCAGGGCGAAGATCATGTACCGTGGCCCCCAGGCATAGTCGCCAGCCCACGAGATCATCTGGGCGTGGACATAAAGCCCCGGGAGGATGGTCAGCGCCATGGCAAGAACGACGTGTCGATGGTTCTTGGTGAAGCGGAGGAACCCGAGCAGCGCCACCAGCAGCGGCGGGCTGTAGAGGAAAATCGATTTGCCCGGCGACAGGAACATTCCCCACAGGCCCACCAACGCGTGCTCGTGAACCCCAGGCAGTGCGGCGATGCCCGAGGTGGTGATGGTGATGGCCACGCCGTAGCCGGTCGAGGTGATGCTGCCCCAGCGCGCATAGTTGTAGTAGAGGTACATGGCCGCCAGCGGAGCGGAGGCCGCGATCGACGCCAGTGCCACCAGCACCAGAGCGCGCCAGTTCCGCCGCAATTCCCACATCAGGAACACCCCCGCACCAAGCCCAGAAACCAGAAACACCGGCTTGGCGTTGACCAGCAAACCGGCCCACAGCCCAAGCCAGGCCGCCTCCCGCCAGGTTGGCCGACTGCGCACATCGAGAAGCTTGGAGAAGAAGCCCGTGAAACAACACAACTGAAGCGTCTCGGAATAGGGGTAGCGCGAATAGACCCAGAGGGCTGTGCCGAACGCCAAGGCCAGGGTCGTCAAGGCGGCGGGTAGGAATTGCATGTCAAGGCGCCGGCACAGTCCGAAGAAAAGCAGACACGCCAGCGTGCCCAAGATGGTCGACGCCAGATGGCAGGTCAGTCGCCAGCAGATTTGGGCATAGGCCGGATAATTCCTGGCGACCAGGCGTTGCAGGGCCGCGCCCGGGACGTGGACCAGGCTCTGCAGCAGAGGCGCGACGCCATAGAGGTGGCCATCCTTGCCGCTGGGCAGATTCATCGGCCAGCGGGTCGTGGCGTGGAAGCTGTGCGCGTGAGCGATGTTGTCCGCCACTTCCCACACCGGCGTGGCATCACCCCATGGCCGCGCGCCGCTGGTGGAAAACAGATACAGGAAAAAGATCGCGCCGAACAACCACAGCTGCCCGTACCAAGGAAATGCTGGACCGCGTTCCATAAGCGCCGGGATGATACGCGCGCCCTGGATAGAGCAGAAGCCAATATCTCGGGTTGGGTGTGATCGGGTTGGCATGCCCCCCCCAACGTTCGGTGCGCGCGCCAGTCCGACCCACCCGATTTCTTCATGTGCTATTTTCCCGTCCCGTGGAAAAACCCGTCGTCATCGTCAACCCGCGCTCGGGCGGCGGGCTCAGCGAGAAACGCTGGGCCTCTGTGGTCAGCACCATCTCCGATGGCATGGGCGTCTTCGACACGCGCTTTACCGAGGCGCCAGGGCACGCGCGCACCCTCGCCCATGAGGAAGCCAAGCGCGGCCGCAAGCTGGTCGTGGCCTTGGGCGGTGACGGCACGATTTCCGAGGTAGCCGACGGCCTGGTCGCGGCCGGGGGCGAGACGGAAATGGGTGTCATTCCACGTGGAACCGGCGGTGATTTTCGCCGCAGCCTCGGCATCGAGAACGAGCTCCTCAGCGCGGCGGAGCACGTCCGTAAGAGCAAGGCACGCAAGGTGGACGTGGGCCGGATCACCTTCGTGACCCATGACGGCAACGAATCTTCCCGCCACTTCCTGAACGTGACCTCGGTGGGGTTTTCCAGCGTGGTCGCCCGGCGGGCCAATCAGGGTTCCAAGCGGCTTGGCGGACGGGTTTCGTTCTTGTCCGCCGTGGTGAGCTCGCTGCTGACCTACGACAATGCCGAGGTCAGCGTCTCGGTCGACGGCGGGGAGGCGCGCCGCATGACCTTGCTGCTCGCGGCTGTGGGCAACGGCCGTTTCTTCGGCGGGGGCATGAAGATCTGTCCCGAGGCCGTCCTCGACGACGGCTACTTCGATCTGGTCACCGTCGGCGACCTTGGCCGCCTGGAGGTGCTGGCCAAGATCCATCGCATCTATTCGGGCAACCACCTGTCCATGAAAGAGGTGCGCTCGGTGCGCTGCCGGCACTTGCAGCTGGCCCCGGCCGACCCCAAGGGCGAGATACCCTTGGAAATCGACGGGGAAACCCCGGGGCGCCTGCCTGCCCGCTTCGAAATCCTGCCAGGCGCACTGCGCTTTCGGGGATAGTCGCGCTGCGACTCCGGAGCTAGTTGCGGCCGCGACGCACTAAGACCATCCCATCCTCTTGAAGGTCGCACGAGCTTGGTGCTACGGTGGCCCCTTCGTTCAGCGGAACGGCCCCTCGTTATATGCAAATCCACCTCGCGAAGTCCGACATTACAGACATGGCTGTCGATGCCGTGGTTGCCCCCGCGAATTCGCTCGGCATCATGGGCGGCGGTGTGGCCGCGGCCCTGTCGCGCAAGGGCGGCCCCACCATCCAGCGCGAGGCCATGTCTCTAGCGCCCATCGCCGTGGGTGCCGCCGTGGTGACCAACGCGGGCAACCTGTGGGCGAAGGCCATCATTCACGCCCCCACCATGGAAGAGCCCGGCCTCAAGGTCTCCGTCGAGAGCGTTCGCCGCGCCACGCGCGCCGCCTTGCTCGCCGCCAGCCAGCGCGGCTTCGACGTCATCGCCATTCCGGGTTTGGGCACAGGTTTAGGCGGCGCCGATCCGTCGGATGCCGCGCGCGCCATGGTCAACGAGTTGCGCGCGCACAAGCAGCCGCACCCGTCCACCGTGTGGCTGGTCGACACCAACGACCAAATCCTCGCCCACCTGGAAGAGGCGCTGCAGACGACCGCGCCGTAGTTCCCCGTCCGAAAGAGAACCAACTGGAGGTTTGCGTGAAGATCCTTGTACCTTGTAAGCGTGTTCCCAATCCTGAGCTGAAGTTGAAGATCGCTGGCGGCGCCGTCGAGCTCGGCGACACCACCTGGCAGGTGAATCCGTTCGACGAGTACGCGGTGGAAACCGCGCTGCGCCTGACCGAGAAGAGCAAGGGCGGCGAGCGCTCGGGCGAAGTGGTCGTGGTCAGCATCGGTCCCAAGGACACGTCGACCCAGCTCAAGCAGCTTTTGGCCATGGGCGCGGATCGCGCCATCCTCATCGCTGGCGACGACGCCGCCCTGGACGCCGATCTGGTAGCGCGGATGTTGAAGGCCGTCGTGGAATCCGAGAAGCCCGACCTGGTGGTCATGGGCAAACAAGCCGTGGACGGCGACGACAACCAGGTTGGACAAATCCTGGCCGGCTATCTGGGATGGCCGCAAGCCACGTTCTTGTCCACCATCACCCTGGCCGCCGATGGCAAGTCGGCCACGGTCACGCGCGAGGTGGACACCGGCGTGGAAGAGCGCCGCGTGCGCTTGCCCGCTATCGCCACCGTCGACCTGCGCATCATCGGCAAGAAGGCCGTGCGCAACGAAGCCCTGTCTGGTCCCGACGCTGAATGGGAAGACACGCAGCGCCTGGCCTCGCTCAAGGGCATCATGGCCGCGAAGAAAAAGGAATTGAAGGAAATCACCGCCGAGTCGCTGGGTGTGGCCGGAGGGATCTTGGTCAAGACCCTGCGCCACGAGAATCCGCCGTCGCGCAAGGCCGGCATCAAGGTGGCCTCGGTCGAGGAACTGGTTTCCAAGCTGCACACGGAAGCGAAGGTGATCTAGATGTCCGCAACACTCGTTCTGCTTGAAACCACATCCACCAACCTGCGTTCGGCGTCGCTGCCCGCAGTGACCGCCGCGCGCGAACTGGCCAAGCACCACGGCGGGCCGGTCGTCGGCGTCGTCATCGGCGCTGGCGTCGGGACAGCGGCGACCGATGCGGCCCGATTTGTCGACAAGGTCCTGTGTTTCGACAATCCCGCGCTGTCCGCGGCCCTGGCCGAAACCTGGACGCCGCTGCTCGCAGGCGCGGTCAAGGAAATCGGCGCCACGGCGTTGGTTGCCTCGGCGACCTCGACTGGCAAGGACGTCCTGCCTCGGGCCGCGGCCCTGCTGGGCGCGGGCATGGCCAGCGACATCGTGGCCGTGCTTGGCGCAAAGACCTTCCGCCGCCCGACCTACGCCGGCAACGCCCTGACCGATGTCGAGGTCACCACGGCCGTCGTGGTGTGCACCGCACGGCAGACCGAATTCGCGCCAGCCGCTCCGGCGGCCAGCGCTGGTGCCGTCGAGAACAAGACGGTCGGCGCCGTCGATGCCTTGGGGAGCGAATTCGTGGCCCTGCACGCCACCAAGAGCGCGCGCCCCGATCTCGCTGAAGCCAAGGTCGTGGTGTCCGGCGGCCGTGGCATGAAGGAAGCCGCTAACTTCAAGGCACTGGAAGAGCTGACCGATCTGCTCGGTGGCGCGCTCGGCGCCAGCCGCGCGGCCTGCGACGCTGGCATGGTGCCCAACGACCTGCAGGTCGGCCAGACCGGCAAGGTCGTGGCCCCCGAGCTCTACTTCGCCGTGGCACTCTCGGGCGCCATCCAGCACCTGGCCGGCATGAAGAGCTCGAAGGTCATCGTGGCCATCAACAAAGACGCCGAAGCGCCCATCTTCCAGGTGGCCGACTACGGGTTGGTGGCGACGTGGGAATCCACGCTGCCGTCACTCGTCGCCGAGATCAAGAAGGTCAAGGCAGCGCAGTAGCGCGTCCTCGCCGCGGCCTGGCTATCGCCAAGCGGTTTCTGGGCTGCGCCACGAGATCACTTCGCACCCAACGTCGCGGGATCCGCGAGAACATGGATGCGCGCCGCAACGCCTGCCAAAGGCTTGTCCTCAGTCCACAGAGCGTGGCCTCCGGCAAGCGAACTTGCCAGCAGATGGGCGTCAACCCAGCCGATGCCCGAGGCGTACAGCTTCTTCGACTTTCCAGGTTGGGCGGGACGGGGATGCCCCCAAAAGCTCCGTCACGGCCGGCTTTGACGTTGTATGATTAGCCCGATGAGCCGACTGATGGCGGCCGAGCAGGTGAAGAGCGTGGCTGAGTCCATAGACCGGCTGGAGCGCAATGTTGCGCGCATTATCCGGGGCAAGCCGCAGGCCATCCGGAACTGCGTGCTCGCCCTGCTGGCGCGCGGTCACATCTTGGTCGAGGACGTACCAGGCGTGGGCAAGACCACGCTGGCGCGCACCCTGGCCGCCTCCATCGGCGGCACCTTCCACCGTATCCAGTTCACCAGCGACCTTTTGCCCTCGGACATCATCGGGGTTTCGGTCCTGGCCACCGCCACCGGCAAGTTCGAGTTCAAGCCTGGGCCGCTCTTTGCCAATGTCGTCCTGGCCGACGAAATCAATCGCACCACGCCGCGCACGCAAAGCGCCCTGCTGGAAGCGATGAACGACAACCAGGTCACCGTCGACGGCATCGGCCATCCGCTGGAGCAGCCATTCTTGGTGGTGGCCACGCAGAACCCCGAAGAGCACTACGGCACCTATCCCTTGCCCGAGTCCCAGATGGATCGCTTTGCCCTGCGCATCCGGCTCGATTACCCGTCGGCCGAGGTCGAACGGGCGCTGCTGCTCGAAGCTCCTGCGCTGACCGAGGACGCCCTGTCCAAGATCCATGCGGTGGTTTCCCTGGACGAAATCATCGCGCTGCAAGAGGCCGCAGCGAACGTGCATCTTTCGCCCGAGTTGGCCGGCTACATCGTCGAGGTGGCACACGAGACCCGGCGTTCGCCCTTTCTCTCGCTCGGCATCTCGCCGCGGGGCGAGCTGTCCTGGCGTAACCTGGCCCGGGCCGCCGCGCTGGCCGCCGGACGCAGCTACGTGCTGCCCGACGATCTCAAGGCGCTGGCCCTGCCTGCCCTGGCCCACCGCCTGGTGCTGGCCAATCAGCTCGATTCCACAGGTCGCGCGCGCGACGAAGCCGAACGCATTGTCACCGAGGTGCTCGGCCGCGTGCCGGTGCCAGGATAGGAGAGGCCGACGTGGCAAGCCTGCGTGCGCGCCCTGGGCGCTGGTTTCGACCGCCGCGCAAGTTCAGGCTGACCCGCGAGGGCAAGTGGTTCATCGGCGCCACCCTGGTACTCGGCTTTGCCGCCGTCAATGGCGGCATCAACCTGCTCTTTCTCGTATTCGGCATGTTGCTGTGCCTGCTGGTGGCCAACGGCGTGCTGGCCGAGGCCTCCATGCGCCGCCTGGCTCCGCATCGACAGTTGCCCCACGCCATCTATGCCGGCAGCCCGTTTCTGATGGGCATCGCCGTGCGCAACCACAAGAATCGCGTGGCCACCTTCTCCCTTGAAGTCGAGGATCTCTCCGCCGACCGAAATCCAGTGGACCGGCGCTGCTTCTTCCTCAAGATCCCGGCCGGCCGCCGACAAGAAACCTCGTACCGGCGCACACTGGCCCGCCGGGGCATCCACCGCCTGACCGGACTGCGCATGTCGACGCGCTTTCCCTTCGGTCTACTACGACGATCCATCGACGTGGACGCACCCGCGGACCTGTTGGTGTATCCCGCGCTGATGCCAGTGACCGATCTGGTGCTGCGCACGGGGCTTTCCCAGCTGGGCGAAAAGCAGACCGCAGCCCGGGCGCGCAGCGGCGAATTCCACGGACTGCGCGAGCTGCGCCCAGGCGACGATCCCAGCAGCATCCACTGGCGAACCTCCGCCCGCCGAGGTCGCCCCTTCGTGCGGGAATTCGAGGAAGAGGCCGGGCGCACCGTGGTGATCGTGCTCGAGACCGCCGTCGACCCCGAGGCCAGCCTTGACTTCGAGACCGCCGTCTCCTACGCCGCGTCGCTGGCCCTGGTGCTGATCCGGCGCGGGCTGCGGGTTGGATTGGTGGCCGGGGCCTTTGGCATCGTGCCCGAAATCGGCGGGGCGCAAGGCGGCCAGATCCTGCGCGCGCTGGCCTTGGTCGAGCCAGCCGCCAATAGCCAGAGCGCAGGTGAACGGCCCGCCTGGGCCGGGCATGGCGCAACCACCTTGACGGTCACTGCGGCGCCGGGCCGGCCGAGCGTCGAGGTGGGTACGGGCATGGCGCTGCGGAGGATCTCGTGAGATTCCGCCTGGTGCACAAGCTCGCCACCTACCTGCTGGCCGGCATCGCGGTCTTCACGCTTGCAACCTCGAGCGTGCTGTCTTCCTTCACGCTGGTCCTCGTTGTTCTTTTCTGCGCGCTGTCCTGGCATGCCGACCCTGAATCGCGCCTGGGCAACCTTGTTGCCCGTGCCACCCTTGCCTTCAACATCGTCACCCTACTCTTTCTCGCGGGCTCGGTCTTTCAGGTGGCGCGCAGTTTTCCCGACGTCGACCTCTTGCCCTTCCTCGACTTCGTGCTCTTTCTGCTCGTGCTCAAATTGTTCCAGCGGCGCGGCAACCGCGACTACCTGCAGGTCTACATCCTGTCGTTCTTAGTCATGCTGGCCGCGGCCTGGCTGGCCACCAGTGTGGTCTTCGTCGTGGGGTTTGGCTTCTACGTGCTGCTTGCCACCTGGACCTTGATGCTCTTCCACCTGCGCCGCGAAATCGAAGAGAACTACATCGTCCGCCACGCCAGCGAATCAAAGGCCGAACAAGTCACGGCCACCCGCGTGCTCAACTCGCGCCGGGTGGTGGGCCTGGCGTTCTTCGCCGCCACCGGCGCGGTGGCGGTGCTCGTGCTGCTGGGCTCGTCGCTGGTCTTCGCCGTGGTTCCGCGCGTGGGTCTGGGCTTCATCTTGGGCGGCGTCCGCCGTCCCGTTGGCATCGCCGGGTTCACCGATGAGGTCAAGCTGGGCATGCACGGCGTGATCTCCACCGACAACCAAACCGTCGTGCTGCGTTCGCAGATCCCGTCCATCGCCGCCATCGCCGACGACAGCGCCCGCGATCGGGTCATCTCGTCGCTTTACTGGCGAGGCACCGTCTACGACACCTACGACAAGGGGCAGTGGCTGCGCTCGCGCGAGGACAAAGCGCGCACCCAGCTAGCGTCGTTCCAGTCGCCGGCAGAGCTGGCCAGGGGCTACCTGCTCACCGATCCGTTCGAAGTCAATCCCGTGCGCGGCTGGCGGGCATCCATCGTCGGTGCGATCGAACAAACCGTCGAGGTCGTCGCGCTCTCGCACCCTGTGGCCTTTGCCCTCGACCGTCCTGTGTTGTTTGAGATTCCTCCACCGCCCGCGGGTGCGTTCACGGCGGTGGACCTGGAGGCGCGCTGGTCCGACGAGGTGTCCTTGCGCATGTTCCGCGTGAATCCGGCCAATCCTTACGACCGCCGCCAGGCCATGACCGAATTCCTGGGCGCCCGCTACCGCGTCTATTCGCGCGCGGCGGATCGGGCGCACCCCGAACGCGCCAGTTTGGCAGAGGAACAGTTAGTTCCAGGAGCCCTCGACAACTATTTGCGCATCCCGGAGCCGCTGACCGCGCGCCTGGCTGCCCTGGCTAGCGACATCATGGCCGGACAGCGAACCCCGGCAGCGAAGGTGCAGGCCGTGGTGGGTTGGCTGCGCAAGACCCACACCTACACCACGAATCTGAAGCGGGACGACCGCATCGCCGATCCCCTGGAAGATTTTCTCTTCGCCGAGAAGGACGGCCATTGCGAGTACTTCGCCTCGGCGGCGGCCATCCTGTTGCGTGCGGGTGGCGTGCCCACGCGCTACGTGAATGGCTTTCTCGGCGGTGAATGGAACGATTTGCGCCAGGCCATCACGGTCCGGGAAAATCGCGCCCACTCGTGGGTCGAGGCCTACCTTGGCCGCGAAGGTTGGGTACGCGTCGACGCCACGCCCTCGCTTAGCCGCACGTCGCGCATGGGCAAGCTTCGCCAGCTGGTGGATGCCGCCGAACTTTTCTGGGGCCGCTGGGTGGTGGAGTACAACGCCAGTCAACAAATCCTGCTCGCTCAGCGGCTTGGCCAGAAGCTGGGATTCTCGGGCCGTGCCTATGGCGGCGGCCGGCACGTCACCGGGCTGACCCGCCGGCAGGCACTTGTCTTCGCCGGCATCGTGGTGCTGGCCATTGTGATCGTCAGTCAGCGCCGACGATTCATGCGCTGGCGCTGGCAACGGCGAAGCGCGGAAGGCAGCCTGCGTGGCGAAGCGCCCATCGCCCGCGTCTACCACGCCACGGTCAAGCGCTTGGCCGTTGCCGGCCTTCCCCGTCGCCCCTGGGAAACCCCGCACGAGTACCTGGCCCGGCTCAAAGACTCACCCCTCGAAGGCGGTGGTATCTTCGAGCAGCTGACCGAGCTCTACACATCGGCCACCTACGGCAACGCGGAGATCCCACCCGAGGTCGTGGCGAGCATCCGCGGCGAGAGCCGCCAGGTCGACATTTCGACCTAGGGTGTGCCATTGACATGGGCTGCTAGAGTGGCAAGGTGCTTTGCCAACTTGGCGAGAGTCGAAGACCACCCATGCCAGCCGATCAGAAAGCCACCCAGGAGAGCCCAAGCCGCGGCGTTTTCCGTCAAGATATCAGCAAGATAGAACTCGCGTCGAAACGGCATCCGCATTGCACACGCAAGCCCTGGCACATGCGTTCAGTACTTCGCACCCTAAAATCCGCCATCGTCTTCCTCGTCGCGGCCTCCGCGCTGCTGGGGGCCAACCGCGCCATGGGACAAACCGGCGGCACCGGCGGCACCATCACCGGCGCCGGAGGCACGGTAAGCAACCTGGCCGCCACGGATTTCACCATCCTGCTCAAGGCCTACCACGATGGGCAATGGGTGCAGATGAACACGGTCGAACGGCAGTACTTCTTCAACCAGGCACGCTGCCTGTGCGACAAGGACATCAACGCCGAGTTCAAGATCGTCGTCCAACCAGGTGCCGGCGCTGGTTCGAAAATTACGCCCCTGCTACAAGCCAGCCTGACCGGTGGGCAAGGCGTTTCCTACCTTTTCGCCAGCACCCAGGGCTACGATTGCCTAAATCCAACCGCCGTCCTCGGCGCCGGCCTCGCTTCCGTGTGCACCAATCTCGTCGCCCCGGCTAGCGGCTACCCGGGAACACAGTTCACCACCATGGCGGCTTTCGGGAACACGAACTACGTGGAAAGCGATCCGATTCCCGTTGCCTACCTTTTCAATTCCCTGAGCAATCCCACGTGCGGTTACAATAGCACCTGCGACTCCGCCGCCGTCTGCAGGTCGACGAATAAGCAGACCAATATCCAATTCTGGGCGCAAACCAACTCCGGCGTCGGTCCCGACTTCACCCCCGGTCCCCCAGCTGCCGTGAGCCTTGTGGGCTATGTTCCGGTCACGCCCACCAATGTCGCGGCCAATGGCGGTAACGAGGCACTGGAGGTGAGTTGGGATTGGGGGGGCGTCAACATCGCCACCGACACGACACTGAGTGGCGTTCAGATTTTTTGTCAGCGCGGCGCCGACGTTCAAGTTTTTCCAGACAAGACGTTTGGCCCGGCCTACCAGACACCCTCGTCGCTATGCCCGCAAAATCCTGCCGCCATCGCGGCCACCACAACCGCCGGCGTTCCATTCTCCAATCTCAATCCTAGGTACCTGTGTTCGGGCCTCATCCCTGCCGCCTCGAACAGCCACCGCATCACCGGGTTGCAAAACGGAATTCCCTACGGCGTCGGAGTGGCCGCGGTGGACAGATACGGCAATATCGGCTCGATCGCCAAGGTCGTCTATGGAACGCCCGTTCCGACCGTTGACTTCTACTCGGAATACAAAGGCCTGGGCGGATCGGCCCAGGGCGGCTTCTGCGCGGTGGCCAGCCGATATTCTCGGCAAAGCGCCGCGCTAGGGATCTGCTTGGCCGGCTTGGCGCTCATGCTGGTGGTGCGGCGGCGCTCGCGAAGAGCCCCCCCCGGCGTTGGTCTATTCGTGCTTGTGCTTGCGACAGGGACACTGCTGGCCGGGCCGACGCGCGCCCAGCCGTTGTACCACGACAGTTCCTTCGTAGAAGATCGGGTCTCTGAGGCTTGGGGTGGAAGTCCGCGCGAATACGCCATCGAGGCTCGATTCGGTCTCTACACGCCGAACATCGACTCGGAATTCAGCAAGACGACGCCGCAGGCGGATGTCTTCGGCACCAAGCGACGGCCCATGTGGCAGCTGGAATTCGACTGGGAATTCCTGCAGAAATTCGGCACCCTCTCGCTGGGTGGCGTGATCGGCTACTACAAGGAAAACGCACAGGCCTGCCAGCGGACCGGATTGAAGCCGGACGGCACGTGTCCTGTCGTGAAGGATCCTGCCACGGACGAGAAGGATCCTGCCTCGGGGCGCTCGGGCGACAACACCGGCCTGCGCCTCATTCCACTCGCCGTGCTGCTGGTCTACCGCATGGACGAGGCGGCCAATCACTGGCACATCCCGCTCGTGCCCTACGCCAAGATCGGGCTCAACTACACCCTCTGGACCATCACCAACGGGAACGGGGACGTGGCGTGGTTTGACGACGGCAAAGGCCACGTCAGCAAGGGCCAGGGCGGCACCATGGGCTGGCAAGCGGCGGTGGGACTTTCGCTCAGCCTCGATTTCATCGATCCCGGCGCGGCGCGCGGGTTCGACGCGGACGCGGGCGTGAACCACACCTACGCCTTCTTCGAGCTCGACCACATTGATGGTTCCGGCCTGTACCGCAAGGACGTTCTGCGCGTAGGCGACAACACCTGGTTCGCCGGGTTGATGTTCGAGTTTTGAGATGGGAACCCTGAAAGGGTTCCCCAACCCTCCCGCGATGGTACGCAGGCCAACAGGCCGTCGGCAAAGCCGGCCGGCTTCCCACGCGCCGACCGACGCCCCCCCTCCCCTGCGCACGCTCAAGCTCGTCGTTGAGTACGACGGCACCGGCTTCGCTGGTTGGCAACGCCAGGATGGACAAACCACCGTGCAGGGCTGCCTGGAAGAAGCCCTCCGCACCATGACTGGACAGGCGATCATCGTGCGCGGGGCCGGCCGCACCGACGCTGGCGTTCACGCCGAAGGTCAGGTGGCCAGCGTCGAGGTCGCCTCGCGCATCCCAGCGCTGGGCTTTCTGCGCGGCATGAACACGCAGATTCCGCCCGAAATCGCGGTGCTGGAAGTGACCGACATGCCGGCGGGCTTCAATGCTCGCCACGATGCCCGCGGCAAGATCTACCGCTACACGGTGTGGAACCATCCCGTGCGCTCGCCCCGCATCGCCCGGCGCGCGTGGCACGTCTACGATCCTCTCGATACGCACGCCATGCGCGAGGCTGCCGCGCGACTGATCGGCGAACACGACTTCCGCTCGTTCCGCTCGTCGGATTGCGACCGCAAAAATACCGTGCGCATCCTCCGCCGCTTCGATGTTCGGCGAGAGGGAGCGCTGCTGTCCTTCGAGGTCGAGGGCACGGCCTTTCTGCGCAACATGGTGCGCATCCTGGCCGGCACCTTGGTCGCCGTCGGCAAGGGCAAGATGACGCCCGACCAGGTCGAAGCCCTGCTCACCCGCGGCGACCGCACCCAAGCCGGCGTCACCGCGCCTGCGTGCGGGCTCACCTTGGTACGCGTGATTTACTAGCTCTTGAGCATGGTCTCAACGACGCCGCGCACACGCTCGTTGAGGTTGGTTCGATCCTCGTCGCTGAGGCCCTGGGTGGCGATGGGCTCGCCGATGATCACGGTCATGGTCCCGCTGCGCAGCAGGAGGCTTCCCGCTGGCATGAGCTCGCGCGTCCCCCGCAACGCCACCGGCACGATGGGAACCCCAGCTTTGATCGCCAGGTGAAAGCCGCCCTTCTTGAAGGATCCCAACGTTCCGTCGCGCGTACGCGTGCCCTCGGGAAAGAGCAGGACGGACGCACCATCGTGAATGCGCTTCCCCGCCTCGTCGATGCTCCGCCGGGCTGCCACGCCGTTCTGGCGATCGATGAAGATGAAGCGGCCGGCCCGCATGACCCAGCCGAAAAGCGGAATGCGCCCGAGCTGTTTCTTCGCAATCAAACGAATTCGGCGCGGGATGGCCACAAAGACCGCCCAGATATCGAGCGAGGAAGCGTGGTTGGCCATGAACACGTAGGGCTGATCGGGGACCAGCGTGGCCCGATTTTCGACCACGATCTTCACTCCCGCGAAAGACGTCACCCAGCGCGACCAGGCGCGCGCCAGATCCAGGACGAGATCCCCGCTGCTGTCCACAAGGCGAGACGCCAAGCCCAGGACACCTCCCAGGATCGTGAGGATGGCGATGAACAAAACAGTGAAAGCGGCTCTGAGGAAAGACACAGAGAGCATGCTATCCTCTCGCCGTGGATTTCCGGAAGACCTACTACGTACTTCCGAACCTTTTCACACTGTCGTCCGTACTGTGTGGGTTCGCATCGCTAGCGCTCAGTGCCTCTGGGCGCAGCGGGGCAGACCTCTATCTTGCCGCCCTGGCCATCTGCTTCGGCCTGTTCTTCGACACCTTCGACGGCCGCGTCGCCCGGCTGACCAAGACCCAGACCGACCTGGGGCGCGATCTCGATTCGCTGGCCGACGTCATCACCTTCGGCGCCGCCCCGGCCTTGCTCGTCTACAAATGGGGTCTGACCGACTTTGGCTACACCGGCATTTTCATTGCTGGCCTTTTCGTGTGCGCGGGCGCCATGCGCTTGGCCCGCTTCAACGTGCTGTCCCGGCGCGATGAGCTCTCTGGACACAAGAAACCCGGCAAATTCACCCTCGGACTGTCCATCCCGCCCGCGGCCAGCCTGCTGGTGTTCGTGGTCATCGTCAGCCACAACAGCGGTGAGTACAAGCTGATCAGCGAAGGCTCGACCGCCGTCATCGTGCTGATCCTGTCCTTCCTCATGGTGTCGCGCGTGCGCTTCCGTTCGTTCAAAGAGCTGCGCCTGACCTTGAAAACCGTTGGAGTGGTCTTGCTCATCGGCGGCGCCTGCGCCTCCTGGGTCATGGCCGGCTTCGCCAAGGCCTTCATCTTTCTGTTTCTGGTGCTGGCCTACATCGTGCTGGGCCTGGCCGAGGAGGTACTTTTCTACCGCCGCCGTCGCGCGCAAGAGCGTAGCGCCAAGCAGCCGCCTGTCCCCGAAGCACCCCAGCTTCCCGACGAAGAGGTGCTGCGCGAGCTGGGTGCCTTCGACGACGACGAGCCCCAGGACAAGCCAACGGCCTTGGATGAGAAGCCCGCGCAAAACGGCGGTAAGAATTCGCCGTCTGACCCGCTGGTCAACCCCGGCCGCTAGTTTTTCGCTACCACCGGCGGTAGCGATTTGAGAATCGCCACACGCTGCCGGATGGCTTCCAGGTAGGCGACCCGGTTGGCCGGGCCAGGTTCGCGCTGGACGGTTTGCTTGGCGGGATCGACGTACTGGCCATTCTTCAGCATGCTGAAGTGAAGATGCGGGCCCGTGGAAAGTCCGGTGGTGCCCACGAAACCGATGACTTCCTTCTGCGCCACCATCTTGCCCACCTTGAGTCCCTTGGCGAAGCGAGAGAGGTGGAAGTAGCGGGTCTGCAGGCCATTCGCGTGCGACAGCACGATGGTGTTGCCAGAGCCTCTCATCATCTCGGCCTGAACCACCTTGCCCCCGGTCGGCGCCCACACCGGCGTTCCAACCGGCGCCGCATAGTCCACGCCCAGGTGCGCTTTCACCGTGTGCAAAATCGGGTGGAAGCGCTTGAGGTCGAATTTCGAGCTGATACGCACGTAGCGCAGCGGTGTCTTCAGCATGCTCTTGGCGAGCGCCTGACCCTTGTCGTCGTAGTAGCGTCCGCGGCCCCGCTCGCCGCTCGGATTCCAGTAGAAGCCGCGGAAGGTTCCGGTCTTGCCGGTGTACTCGGCGGCGAGCAGCTTGCCGTACTTGTAGAACTGGCCGCCAAGATACTGCTTTTCGACCACGACCTTCCAGCGATCGCCGGGATGCGTGTCGGTGTAGAAGTTGATGTCCCAGGCGAACATGTCGACGATCAGGCTGACCAGCGCGCCGGCCTCGCCCGCCTTGGCGGCCGATTCGTACAGCGACGACTCGACGGTACCGTAGGCCTGCGCGGTCTTGATTTCGATAGGCTTTTCCTGCTTCTTGGCCTGCCAAGAACCGTCCTCGTGGCGCGTGACCTGGTAGCGCAGCACCGGCGACGGCACGTACTCGAAGCTCTCGGGCGTGCCCTCGTCGTCGCGTTCGACCTGGTAGCGTTCACCGGCCCGAATCAGTTTGGGATCGACCAGCTTGGCCAGCGCGGCGGTGACGTTGGCAGCGGAGGTGCTGAAGCCCTCGCGCGCCAGCACCGTGCTAAGGGTGTCGGAAGGACCGAACTGCCCAAGCAGGGTGCTGTCGTCAAAACCCACGCCGGTTGCGGCTGTCGGGGCTGGTTTCTGCGGCTTCTTGCCCTCGTAGGCAGCGCCGAGCAGCGACGGTGGAATCGATTCCGCCAGGGCTTCGTTCCTGCTATCGGACAGCGTCTTGCTGGTCGACACGGGCTTCATAAGACTGCCCACCGACGTGTCGTGGCGAAGGAAGAAATAGTAGACGTTGACCGCGGTCAGTCCAACCAAAAGCGCGCCCAGCCCGAGCGAGCTGCGCAATTGCTGTGGGCGGCGCTTCTTGCGCCTTGGAACGAGCGGACGGGCCACCCCCTATAACCACCACACCGACGGGGCCACGTCAACTTCGGGAAACGCCTTTCCCAGCAGTTTCTGCGCTAGACGCGCCCTTCTCGTTCGATGAACTGCAACAAGGCGCGGCCCTTGTCGCGCACGCGCTTCTTCAGATCGGCGTGACGCCGCCGCTCTTTCCAAAGCTCCTCGGTGATTTGCAAGGCGGTCAGGATGGCGAGCGACTGCGTGTCCGCGGCGCGCGTCTGCTTCTGCAGATCGCGTAGGTGCTTGTCGACGTGGGTGGCCATCTCGCGCACCACGCGCTCATCCTCGTCGCTGCGCAGGGTGAATCGGTGGCCGGCGATGGTGACGCTGACTGGGCTCTTCATGCAATCCCTCGGGCGAGGACTTTACCCCGTGCCCATCCCCGCGTCTCGCCCGTTCGCGCTCGGGCCGAAGACAGAGCTCAGGCCTCGCCGCCGGGCGAGGAATACTCGCCGCTGGCCAGCGCCGACAGCCCAAGTGACGACAAGACCATGCGATCCTCGAGGCTGACGTCGATGAAGCGGATGCCCATGCCACCGACGTTGGGCGTGTCGTTAACCCAGCGAACCTCGCCCCGCAGCTCCAGCGGGCGGCTCCGCCAAGGGATGTCCAGCCAAACCCGTACGGTTTCGCCAGTACCGTCGAGATAGTCCGAGCAGAAAAAGAGCCCATCCGCGCTCACGTCGGTGACCACGCCTTCGACCACCAGGCTGTCGCTGACGTACTTGGCCGCGATCTCAACCTTCATCCGGGCCGAACGCCTCAACTCTCGCGGTTTCTCCAGGTATGGCAGCATCAATGAAAATCTCCAGTGATCGAGCGGAACTTCAACTTTATCGGTCGTTGTGTCAACTTCTGTAACTCCTACCCTACAGGGTTCGCGTGGGTTGGCTAGTTCCTCGACGGCGCATTGCACCGTGAAGAACTTCCGACCTTTCCACTTAGGGGCCTCACGAGAAGGATTTTTTCCTTACGAATGTCGCGACCCGTGCTACAACAACCCGCCCGACCAACCGGCCGGGCTTCTTTCCTAGCTTTTTCCGCCCATCCGGGCCCATAGCTCAATTGGCAGAGCTGCGGACTTTTAATCCGTAGGTCGCAGGTTCAATTCCTGCTGGGCCCACAGCCCCTAAGCCTACGAAAAACTGAATAAGACCCTATCGTCTAGTCCGGCCCAGGACAATGGCCCTTCAAGCCATGAACACGGGTTCGAATCCCGTTGGGGTCGCTATCTAACTACGCGTAGTCGCTGCACTTTGCGACTCCGTGTTTTTCGTTTGCCACGTGGTTGCCACGGCGGCGGGGTTTTCGAGGGCTTGGATGAGGTCCGAGCCACTCCCCGGCGCCAAGTGCGAGTAGCGCATGGTCATCGCGATCGTCGTGTGTCCGAGCCAGTCCTGCACCCGCCGAATTGGTACCCCCAACGTCACCAACTGCGAAGCGAAGCTGTGGCGCAAGTCGTGCCAGCGAATCTCTCGCAGGCTCGCCCGACGGCACGCGCTCCACAACCGCTCGTGAAGCTGCCAGATGGTCAACGGCTGTCCGTCGAGCCGACAGAACACGAGATCCCCGCGCAAGTGCTTCACCTTGCGAAGTGCCTTCGCCAAGCAATCGGTCATCGGTACCCCTTGATATCCGGAAAGGCATCGCTGGAATTCTTGCACAAAATCGGGGACATCCACAGCTTGAAGCTGCATGGCTGAGCAGGCAGATTGGCGGTGAATGGTTCCGGCGCCGCTCCAATTCCTCATCACGATGATCGCATGCGCGATCAACGAGCGGATGCAGCGCAAGCTGGACTACACGCAGGAAGAGGTCCGGGTACTGAAGGAGATCCTGGCGGCACTTACAGGTAGCAGGAGGATCTCCTTCACCCCGGATCAGCGACGTCGGCTGGCCATCGCCGGCAAGGCGCTGAGCCCCGAGGAACGGAAAAGGTGTTGTCAGATCGTGAAGCCTGGAACGATCTTGGGGTGGTTTCGGCAAATGGCGGCGCGGAAGTACGACGGCTCGAAAGGGAAGGTCGGTCGACCGCGGAAGAAGAAGGACATCCGCAAGCTGGTGATCAAGATGGCCCTGGCGAATCTGGGCTGGGGATATACGAAAATCCGCGGCGCCCTTCGGACTGGATTGAAGATCGAGATCGGACGAACGACGGTGGCCAACATCCTGCTGGAGGAAGGAATCGAGCCGGCACCGGAGCGCGAGAAGAAACGTACGTGGAAGCGGTTCATGAAGAGCCACTGGGACACGCTATGCGCCTGCGATTTCTTCAGCGTGGAAGCCTTGGGCCCATTCGGCATGGTTCGGTACATGGTGTTCTTCGTCATCGAGCTCAAGAGCCGCGCCATCGAGATCGCCGGGATTGTCGTAGACCCAGGCGAGGAATGGATGAAGCAGGTCGCTCGCAACATGACAGATCCTATGGACGGATTTCTGCGAGGAGCAAAGTACCTGATCCACGATCGGGACCCGTTGTTCTCGAAGGTGTTCATCGCGATTCTCAAAGCTGGGGGCGTCAAGAGCGTGAAGATCCCGGCGCAAAGCCCAAATTGCAATCCCTACGCGGAGCGATTTGTCAAAACCATCAAGTCCGAGTGTTTGAATCACTTTGTGATTTTCGGCGAGCGGCATCTGCGCCACCTGATCAACGAATTCGTCGAGCACTACCTGACCGAGCGTTTTCACTAGGGCATCGGTGGCCAACTCGTCATGAACGTCGGGCCGACGAATGACAACGGGGCAGATGGCAAGATCGCCTGCCGATCGCGCCTCGGCGGGCTTCTCAACTTCTACTACCGGAAGGCCGCTTGAGCCTCGGCGATGGATTCGGGACAGCGCCGGTCACCGCCACGGATTCCTACGGCGGGACCGTCAGGCTCAACGGCTTTATGGACGGCAGGCCGCCGTGTTCCTAGCAATCGCTCACCGAACCTTCGGCACCCGTGGCTGCTTGTCACGAAGGTATCTCTGAACTCGCACCCCGTCGTCCAAGTGGCGGGCGTCAATGGTCTTGCCGCGCCCCTAGATCTGATCACTATTTGAGGGTTTGACCTCGTTACGTCTCTCCCCGGGGAGTGGTGCCCCGGTGACCAGGCCGGATCGCACAAGACGCCCCCCTCAGACTTTCGAGTTCCCTTGGCGGACAGAAGTAGCAGAAACTGTGAACCAGCCGCCACGTTCGAGGGAACTGTTGTACTTGGAAGGAGTTTGCTCTTGCACAATGTTTCATCTCGTCTGACCGTTCTGTCACTGGCCGCCATTCTGGCCGCATGCAATTCAACTGGCAACGGCCAGCAGGGCCCAGGTGGGACGGGAGGACAGGGCGGAAAGGGCTCGTCCACCGGAGGCTCAGGCGCGGGCGGCACGTCGACATCATCCTCGGGCGCGGGCGGTACGTCGACATCATCCTCGGGCTCGGGCGGTATCGCCGGGACCGGTGGCACGAAAGCCGGGACCGGTGGATCTAGCGTTGCCGGATCGTCGGGCCAAGGAGGCTCGACGGTGCCATCCCCGACCGGGGGCTCGGCGGCCGACGGTGGCGAGGCCACCGGCGGGCGCTCGGGGGCCGACGGTGGCGAGGCCACCGGCGGGCGCCCGGGCGACGCCGCTGTAGATCGCAGCGGGGACGGAAGCGTGGATCGTGCCATGGGAGGGGCCGGCGGCGGGGGCTCTGGAGGTATCGCGGACACCGGGACCGTCGTGAATCCGACCGTTGACAGTGGCCCAATCACGGGATGCACCCCACCCACGAGCTACGCGAACCTCTTCGTCACCGTCTCGGGCCACACCCAGGCGGAAAGTGACACCAAAGTCAGCACTGCCTGGTCCACCCTCTTCAACCCGTCGGGCTCGGGCACTATCTATTATGATGGCCCGGGTTCGGACGAGTCTTACGTCAAAGACATCTACAACGGAGACGTACGCACCGAAGGCATGTCGTACGGCATGACGATCGCCGTACAGCTCGGCCATCAAACGGAGTTCGACCGCATCTGGACTTGGGTGAGGAACCACATGGCAAAGGGTTGCTCAGGCGACACGTGCACGGGTGAAATCGCCTGGTCTTGCCCGACGTCAGGGAACTGTAACAACGGCGGTGCACCCGACGGTGAGGAATACTTCGCCACGGCCCTCATTTTCGCGCACACTCGTTGGGGCGATACAGGCAAAATCAAGTACGGGACCGAAGCACAATGGGTGCTGAACCTGATCCGGACCAAATACTTCCACACGAGCCCGAACATCGTGAAGTTTGGCTCGAACTCCAGCGTCACTGATCCCTCGTACGTTTTGCCCGCGTTCTACCAGGCTTGGGCTTGTTTCGACACCGCCAATGCCGCTTTCTGGAACACCGCTGTGACGGATGGTCGCGCGTTCTTCCACAATGACGTTGACGGGAGCGGCGTATGTCCCTACCAGGCCAATTTTACTGGGGGGCAGACAGCGGGGGCCAACTCTGACTCGGTCCGCTGCGTCATGAACATCATGATGGACTACAACTTCTTCAAGGCGGACTCCTGGCAAAGCCAAACCTACGCGCCGAAGTTTGCCTCGCACGAGTCGAACGCGGGGCCACCTTCGTCCTTCTGTGATGCCACCCTGGGCTTTGGTTTGCCTGCTTCCAGCGGCAAGGCCTTCGTCGATAAGATCTGGTCGGCCAACGTTCCGAGCCACGATTACTGGAACGGGGTTCTGTACATGCTCTCGTTGCTGCATGTGAGTGGCAACTTCAAGCTGTACTACTAGCGGGTCCTAAAGGCCCCACCGACGTTGCCTAGAAGGCCGCACCGACGTTGATGGTGAGACTTGAGGGAGAGGTGCTGTCCCGAGGGCGAAGTTTGAGCAGAGGGCCGGGGTGAGGGGGAATTCGCCTGGTGTTTCAGAGCGCTAGGGAGGCTGATCCTACGCGATAAGCGAAAGGAGCGGCGCCTCTGGTAGAAGCGTCAAGACCTTCAAAATCGGGTTCCCTACTGAAGAAATCCCGTTGGGGTCGCCAACGGTATTTTCCGCTGAAACCGCGGGAAATACCGGTTCCACCCGGGCGATGTCGCGAGCGGAAGAGTCAGCCTCCGGCTCATCCTCGTCATCGTCCGGCGAAGGCTCTCGCTTGGATAGGCGGAGCCAGTAGCTCACGTCGCCGCCTTGGGTAATCGGCGTGATATCTGCCGCGAGATCACCTCCGACGTGTAACGAAGCAGTGTCTCGCACATCGAGCAGGTGTTCGAGCGCGGGGCGAAGAGCCCGTCGGCTCGAAAATGCGCCGTCACCTGGCCGCCCTCGCGTCGTGGGAAACCTCCGCGGTGTATATTGACCTGATGGCTAAGTTCGTCGCGCTGCTCAGAGCGATCAACGTCGGCGGCGCAGGAATAATCAGCATGAGCGACCTGCGTGATTTGTGCGATACGGCGGGCTTTCGCCAGGTGCGCACGTACATCCAAAGCGGCAACATCGTGTTCACGAGTTCGCTTAGTGAAGAGAACATCAAGGACAAGCTCGATCGAGCCTTGGCTGCGAAGCTCGGGAAACC
>Ga0302321_100000496_pt1 | contig 34142 bp, 26 predicted proteins | sample Fen_T0_1_FD_202505 | JGI IMG/M metagenome (GOLD analysis project Ga0302321, IMG submission 202505) | Peat permafrost microbial communities from Stordalen Mire near Abisko, Sweden - Fen_T0_1 | ecosystem: Environmental > Terrestrial > Soil > Wetlands > Permafrost | place: Sweden: Abisko... | reverse complement strand
ACTGCAAATCACTCAATTCATAACGGCTAGACGACATACTCCTACTTCAACACCGATCAACCCGGCTGCAAAGTGTATATGTCGATACCGCCTAGTCCCTAGTCCCTGTTTTTTCGCTTCTTCGATCTCTTCGATCAGTTGCTCGACCTGCTCCCGCTTGCGGCTGCTCATGTCAAGAAAACGAATCCCCACGTGATGCCGGTCGTGAATGGCCTGGACGACGCCGCCGAGCCGGAAGAGAAGCCCTTCAAGGCGAAACTCCGTCTCAATCCGCGTATAGATGCCAACTGGAAATCGCTCGTCGGTCCGGATGCGGCAGCCGCCCAGACTCAGATCGAGAATGCGGCCAGTCAGCCGCGAAGCAACATGGATCAGATAAAGAACCGCCGAGGTATCGACCGCTTCCCGCGATTGCTCACGCCGCTCGCGCCCATTCGGCTTCACCAGCGATGGGCCGGCGGGCCGGTCACTCTTTGAGATGGATCGCTCTGCCGAGTTCTGCTCATTGAGTCTAGTCTTGACTGGATCGAGAACTGTGGCCGGATCAGGACCCGCCACACCGTCATCGGAGTCCGTCAGGGCAGTTTCTTCCGTTGCATCCCGTCGTGGCCTGGGGCCTGTGGGCAATATGAAAAGCGTCCGCGGCCCGCCGCCAGCACCCACATCAGTCGCCGCCGCCGGAATCGCCGGCGGCACTTGTGCTGGCAGATCGCACGGCTCCACGACCCAAGCGCCTGCCGCTTCTTCGGCTGTTCGCAGCGCAGCCTCTTCTTCCGCCACCTGCCGCTCGGCAGCCTTCCTGGCTGCTTCCGCAGCCTCGACCTCTGAGATCGCCTCGACCAGCTCCTCTTTGCGCCGAGCCGGAACATCCACAAATCGAATACCCGCCAGGTTCCGGCCGTCGGTCCATCGGGTCGTACCGCAGAAGCGGAAGGCAAGCCCACGTACCCGGAATGCGACCTCGACACGCACCCCGGCTCCAACCGGAAACCGGTCTCTGGTGCGAATCCGGCAACCGCTCAGGCTGAGATCGACAATGCGGCAGCTCACCGTGGAACCATGCTCTACCAGCAGCAGGCTGGCATCTTCGTCCACTTCAAAACGCGGAACCGCCCGGAGGTTTTCCTTCCCGGCCGCTTGCTCTTCTGCCCTGTCTGCCGGTTCCATCGCCCCCACCGCACGGTTTCGCTGAAGTTCAGTCTCCTCCAGCCACTTCCCACGGACGCAGAGGAGTTGGATGCGCTCCCTCCCGGCCCTTCAAACGGTCATATTGATACAGATCGCTGGTCGTCCCCAGAGATTCGTTGTACAAGTCGATGGTCCCGATCAACTGCTTCAGCTCTTCAGTAAACAGATGAATCGCATGCAATTGGCTGGCCGTCGCTGGAAGTTCAAATTGGGGAGTCTTAATGAACTTCTGGTAGCCACGGTCCAGAAGACGCGCCACCTGAGTACCAACCAGCGCTCCGGGATGCGTCGCAAAGACCGCTGGCGCATCCTGGTCTGAGGCCGCCACCAGCACCGCTCCGGCCCCGTGCTTGCTCACCAGCCAGCCGCCTGCCACCTCGCCCGCGGGCGTCACAGCAAATGAATGCCGGCGCAGGTTCTCCAGTGTCTGATCAAAGTTCGGATTTTGCAATTTTCGGCTCATCGCGCTCACCCAGTCTGCAAAGATCTTACCCCATCGTCTAATCCGTACGAGAAGAAGCCCAGGCGTTCATGCGAACTGCCTTGATGGGTATTCAATGCCTATTTCCATCAATCAAAAGCCATAACACCTGAGTCATCCGTTCAAAAATCGGCCTTATCTCCCCTGCTGGTACAATGGTAAGTGTCGCAGTGTGCGGCAATGTGTCTTATTCTCGTCTTCCAACCCCATGACCTCATGGTCTTATTAGACCGAACTCTAGAGAAGGAAAATTACCCTGTGACCCAGACGATTCGTAATATCGCCATCATCGCCCATGTCGACCACGGCAAGACAACCCTTGTAGACGCCATGCTCCGGCAGTCTGGAACATTCCGCGCCAACGAGCAAGTCGCCGAGCGAGTGATGGACTCGAACGAACTGGAACGGGAGCGGGGCATCACCATCCTCGCCAAAAACACCGCCATCGTCTTTGAAGGCGGCAAGATCAACATCGTGGACACCCCCGGCCACGCCGATTTCGGCGGCGAAGTGGAACGCGCACTCAAAATGGTCGACGGCGTCATGCTGCTGGTGGACGCGGCCGAGGGCCCGCTGCCGCAGACCCGCTATGTGCTGGCCAAGGCTCTCGAAGCCAAGCTCAAGCCCATCGTTGTCATCAACAAGATCGACCGCCCCGACGCCCGTCCGCAAGAAGTGCTGAATGAGATCTATGACCTCTTCATCGACCTCGACGCCGAGGAATCGCAACTGGACTTTCCGGTACTTTACGCAGTCGCCAAGGCAGGCACGGCCAGCCTCGATCCTGCCGTTCCGGGCGTCGATCTGCAGCCGCTCTTTGAGAGCATCGTCTCCACGATTCCGCCGGCCACCGGCGACGCGGATGCCACGCTTCAGATTCTCGTCACCAATCTCGATTATTCCGATTACTTCGGCCGCATCGCTGTTTGCCGCGTCTTCCAGGGCACGCTCCACGCCGGAGACGACGTGACCATCTCCAAGCGCGATGGCTCGCTGATGAAGACGCGCATTACCAAATTGTTTACTTTCAGCGGCCTCAAACGAATCGAAACCACCGAGACCACCATGGGCGACATCGTGGCCGTGGCCGGCGTCGAGGGCATCACCATCGGCGAGACGATCACCAGCGTCGAAAATCCCGATCCGCTGCCGCTTATCGTCATCGATGAGCCGACCATCGCCATTCAGTTCAGCGTCAACAACTCGCCCTTTGCCGGCCGCGAAGGCCAGTACGTCACCAGCCGCAACCTGCGCGAACGCCTTGAAAAAGAACTGCTGACCAACGTCAGCATTCGCGTCGAAGATACCGGCTCTCCGGATACCTTCAAGGTCCTCGGCCGTGGCGAGTTGCAACTTGCCATTCTGATTGAAATGATGCGCCGCGAAGGCTTCGAGCTCTCGGCCGGCCGCCCTGAGATCGTGACAAAGACGGTCGACGGCACGCGCATGGAACCCGTCGAGCATCTCACCATCGACGTCCCCGAAGCCTACACCGGCACGGTCATCGAGAAGCTCGGCCCGCGCAAGGGCGAGATGACGAAGATGCACAATCACGGGTCTGGACGAGTAAGAATGGAGTTCCGCGTTCCCAGCCGCGGCATCATCGGCCTGCGCAGCGAAATGCTCACCGAGACCCGTGGCACCATCGTCATGAATGCGCTCTTCGACGGCTACATCCCTTATCAAGGCGAGATTCCCCAGCGCCCCACCGGCGCCTTGATCTCCGATCGCCAGGGACTGACGACGACCTATTCGCTCAACGGCCTGCAAGAGCGCGGCATGTTGTTTGTCGGTGCGGGCGTCGAGGTTTACGAAGGCATGATCGTCGGCGAGCACTCGCGCGACAACGATCTCGACGTAAACGTAGTGCGCGAAAAGCACATGACCAACATGCGCGCATCGAGCGCCGATGAAGCCATCCGCCTGGTCCCCTATCGCGCATTGAATCTGGAACAGGCCATCGAGTTCATCGCCGAAGATGAGGTCGTTGAGGTCACGCCCAAATCCCTCCGCCTGCGCAAGAGAGTCCTGCAGCAAAACAAGCGCCCCAAGCGCTGGGAAAAGAACGCCGAGTAAAGTAAGGTAGACGGTTGTTATCCCACTGGAATCAGCCACAGGGTAACAACCGTCCAAATATCCCCACTAACTTGATTTAACTTAGAGATCTGACACCCAAACAGCGATTGACGCCCCTTGTCGAGCAATGAGAAATCCCTCTTTGATGGGCTCCCCTTCGGGATATGCACTGCTGTCGGTAAATCCCATTTGAGGCCAAGCACCTAGGTCAACGAATATTTCGCTATCACCCTCCGTTAAGAAAGTGAAAGCGGGGAGGACATTATCAACCGATCTCACTCTCCCTCGAAGGCGAAAGCCAAAAATCGGCTCATTAGAGTCATCTGTGAGTCTTAGTACGAACGTGACGGTGGCTGAATCTGTAACCCACTTCTGCACTATCAACAGGAACTCATCTGTGTTGCAAATCATCTCGTTCCTCGTCTCATTCAGCCCTTGTAAATCCTGTTTTGTGTCCAAAAGTAGGTAATTCCAGCAGCTATTAGGGCAATACCAACGAGAATGCCTGTCACGTCCGCAGCATCCGGGTTGAACCGACCCCAATCGTTACGGCCATTGATAAAGCTGTTGATGAAGCGAGCGATACTCAGGATTGCGCCCCCCAAAACTGAAGCAATTGCCAGGAACAATTTCATCCATTCCTTCATCTAAAGCTCCTTCAATGCGACCGCAGCCCGCTCAATCCGGCAACGTCGAGTCCAACACTTCCTGCGCCCGCGCCGCCCGCCACGCAGCCAGCCGTTCATAGAGCGCCGCATCATTCAACGCCAGAATCGCCGCCGCAAACAACGCCGCATTGCCCGCGCCTGGCTTGCCGATTGCCAGCGTGGCGACAGGAATCCCCTTCGGCATCTGCACCATCGAGAGCAGCGAATCCAGGCCATTCAGCGATGTAGCCGCAATCGGCACAGCCAGCACGGGAAGCAGCGTCTTGGCCGCCATCACACCCGCCAGATGAGCCGCGCCCCCGGCCCCGGCAATCAGCACTTTGACCCCCCGCCCGCGCGCCGATTCAACATATTCAAAAAGTTGATCGGGAGTGCGATGCGCGCTCAACACCCGTGCCTCGCAAGGAATCTCAAGCGTACGCAAAATCTCGATTGCCGGCAGCAGCGTTTCATAATCGCTCTTGCTGCCCATCACCACGCCTACCAAAGGTTGATCGCTCATGGGCTTCATTATACGAAAACCTGCAGTCAAGTCGCGCCCGGGTGCCCCATATCTGCCGCGTTGTGTGCGGTAGATATGGGAAACCACGAACTTTCAAGGCAGAATGCAGTAGCCGCTCAATGCCGCAGCAGCGTTTCCATGGCCACTTCAATCACCGCAAACAGCACGCTGACCGCCGCAAGAAATCCCTTGGCCCGCTGCCAGTTCTGCTCGTGCCGGTCCATCCGTCGCTCCAGATCGGCAATTCGCCCGCCGTTGCCGTCGCCCATCAAGCCCGTCATCTGCGTCTTCAGCACGCTCAGGTCGCTCAGCACCTGAGCCTCGAATTCATTCATCATCCGCATCCATCAGGCTCCATTCGCCCATCGATCTTTGCCGCTTACGATTCCAGCGGAAGGTTGATGAACAATGCCGTTGAAAACTCCGAATAATTCGGCGGCGTCGAGCCGTCATATATTCGAATATAAAAACGATCGTTGGCCGTCATGCGAGAGAAAGTCATATTCGGCTGCGTCGACCTCATCACCAAACTGGGGTCCTCGCCCGGCATAAATTCATTGTCCCGCGTGCGAATCTCGAATCCTCCGCCTGAGGGTGGCGTCACGCCAGCATTGATCGTTACCGTGCTTCCATTCAAAGCAGTAACCGTGAGCCCCGTGAGATTGGCAAGATAAGTTGGAGCGACTGGCGCCGGGAGCCATGCATCAGTAGGTACTGCTGCGCTGGTCTTGATAGCCAGATCATCGGCCCAGTCGTTCGCGAAAGAAATAACATACTCCACCAAGTCTGGGTAACTCGACCGATAACTCACCTTGACGGATCGCACAACCACTTGTGCGTCCAGGTCGGCTGACGGCGCATTAAGCGAGAGCGCATCGCCTGGCCAAACATCGGTACCGAAACTCAATTCGTTCCCCTTGTAAGTGCCACTCCACAAAGCGCTCACGCCTGCTGCAGCCAATTCCATTACCAATGCAGCATTGCGGCAATCCGCCGAGCTGCGTGCCGGAGGATTGGTCACCGTCCCGATCCACGCGGCCTCAGCCGGCATCCCTGCCTGCGCGAGAGCCTGCTGACTGCCGGTGTTGACCGCTCGTCCCACCGCCCTGCCGATTGTGCGATAACTCACCGCAATCTGTTCACCAACCGCGGGCGTATACCCGGAGTAAAACACTAACTGCCCCGTGCGCTCGATGTGGCATTGGGCCGTCTCGCCCGTCGTACCAAGCGTTCGTGTATACGGCCCGCCGCCGGGAGGTGTGCTCACCACCCATCCCGATCCGAGATTGGTTAGGTGCAGCGCACGCATCGTCCCAGTCAAGTTGATGCTGCTCGCCGCCACAACATTGCACACTCCGGGCAAGCTGGCGATTGCGCCGTCGTACAGAGTGACTGGCATCCCGCCGACTCCGTCTACAAACGGCTGAATCTCCAGATGCAGATTGGCCGGGGCTGCATTCCACTGGCCGCCGTATGTGATCGCTCCGCTATCTCCAAACGAACGATAAACCGCCAGCTCGCGTTCATTCTCCACGCAATGCACTCGGACGCGCAGCGTATATTGATTGGCAGGATTGAGAGTATAAATCGTTCCTACCGCACTTCCTTGAACAAGTGGCTGTAACGTAACGACCCCAGTGCCTTGTTGAGCGGTTGCCTTGAAGCCCGCAATACACATGGCCTGCGTATCAGTGCCAACAAAGAAACCTGCAAGAACTCCAGTGCTTCCTTGAGAGAGAGTTACTCCAACAGCCTCCAGCAGCAGGGTTCCGCCCATCTCCACCGGATCGCGCCAGGCAAGCAGAGTTTGTCCATCGATCCCGATGCCGCCACCCATCACCAATCCGCCAGAACCCAGCGAAAACGCATCTGGTCCTCCCGTTTGACCCCACACGCGCTCATCAATTTGGGTTTCGTTGAAGAGTTCGCTGATGACGGTGGATTGCGATGAAGAAGGAAAGAAAGGTTCTGCCGCCAGATAGAATTGCGTTGTAACTCCGTCACCCATAAAATACTCAGTAACATAAGCAACTGGTTCATGCTCGCCGCAAACGGTTACATCGTTTGCCAGAGCGCGCTTGGTGCTGGATGTGAAGGCCAGGCCTGCTAGGTTCAAACTGCCATCGGTCTCGTTGAGCGGGTGCACGGTGTTTTTGACTGGGGAGATAGTCAATGCGCCATTCACCGCGCGATACGCTGCCCGCGCCATGCTCGCCACTTGTCCAGCACTTTTACTCCACGGCGCTCCCGGCTGAGGTACGAATTTGCTAACAGTTGCGCCCAACGATAGCCCGCGCGTCGATAACTTGGTTGTTCCTGTGCGAGTGACCAATGTCTTCATCAGCGCCCCGGCGCTTTCGCCCGTCGCTCCTGCACTGCGCGGCATCAGTAGTTGGTCCAGCAGCAATTCGTCACTCAATGCCTGAATCGCTATCCGGTAGCGAGGACCTTCAATTGCCATACCCGCATACTCAACCAGAGGAGTTACCGCAATGTAACCGGTGAAATAGTAGCTTTCATCATCGTCCTGCACTGCGAGAGGCTGATTGCGCAACGGCTTTGCCAGGCTATTATCGGCAGGCAAGCTAAGCCAAAATTGGCATGCGGAGGGCTCATTCAGTTTTCGCTCAATCGTCAACGATCGCACTTCATCGAGCGCGGCCGTATAGTCCACTCCGTTGATCGTAATCTTCATCGTGACTCTCCGCCCCACTAACTCGCTGACTTGCTGATTCGCTTAAACTAGAGCATTAACTGCAGGCAGGTAACTCCTATAACAAACAATCCGCTCGCCGTCGAGAGGATCGGTAACTGGCAGCGCCATAAATTGCCCTTTGAGTATCATTCGCGCCAGCCCATTCTTGTTATGACTATCCAGCGGCAATGCAGCTTCCTGCGCGCCAACCATGGTTTGCAACCGCGGATAGTGAAAGAAAATTCTTTCTCCTTGGCTGCCTTCCATCACAAACAATGCCGACCACTCCTGATAGAAGCAGCCACCTTCCCGATCCACAAATCCAGCAACTGCTTGTAACTTTGAACCAGCCGCCGGAGCGCCACCAGGCAATGGTTTGGCAAGTGTAAGTCCTGACGAAGTTACCTGTGAAACTAATGCCACATTGAAGCTCACGCGCCGGATATAGTCGACGTCAGTAAGTGCCTGCCTGACATACGCTCCTGCCACCGGTGCCCCCACATAGCCCGTTTGTCCTGTGTAATCGGCATCTATCACGATGATCGATCCCGCCGAAAACGCTGCGACATCAGTCGAGGACAAAGCGACAAAGCTAGCTGTCGATCCACTTTGCACAGTGGCCGCTGAAGCTGCTTGCGCGCCATCGTCAGCCGAAGCAGCCCCTGTAGCAGGAGCTAGTAGGTTCATGTGCTGCGATCCAGTAGCAAGAGCCATGGTCAGCTTTGTCCAGCTCAAGAATTCCAGACTCACCTGCGCTTCAACTGTTTCGCGTACCTGCCCTAGCGTTCCCGCCGGAATGCCCGCCAGCACCGCAGCGGTCCTGCTTCCCGGCTTGCGTGTAAGTTCCTGAATCCAACCCAGGCTGATCCATGGCGCCGGAGGAGTATCCAAACTAAATCCGCCTTGCTGCGCCGGGTCAAAAATTACCGGCGACTGCGCAGTCCGGTTCACGGGCGCAAAGTACCCACGCACACGCCGCGCCACTGGTGCGGGAGCCGAAAACCAATTCGCTGCCATTTACTCCCCCTGCTCCTGGTAACTGTAAACCGTGACATTTGCAGAACGGCTGATTCTGTCCCGTAGAATCGAAATCGGCGCAAACCCCGGCTCATCCCAAAACACTTTCGTCAGCATCTCCGCTGGCGGAGTAACTGTGAAGTTGAGCTTGGGAGTAGTAAAGGGCTGCACCATCGCCGTCAGTTCAGCATCCATCACACTGAGTGACCGACCGCGATCCAGTCCGCCATAGCTTTGTGTCCCGCATGTCTGATAGACAATCTCGCACTGTTCCGCCGCCATCGCTGACCCGAGATTCATATCGACGCCCATGCCTAGCCAACGCAGGACAAACACATCATTGGGAAGCTGGCTGAAAGGCGCCTCCGCCTCCTCCACCACAATCCCTGGACGCAACGCTCCCCGCAGCAGGATCGTCCGCTCCGGATTGATCGCCGCAAGCCGCGTGCGCAGTGCCATATAGAACGAGTCTTTCGCATTTTGCATGAGCTTCTATTCCTTAGGAGCGATCATGTTGGAGTTGCGCTTTGACAGGTCTCAAGAGCGAGGCGCATTGCCGAGCTCAGGCGCAGTTTGAGTGACTGACAACTAATCACTGCCCACTGCTTTTACAGCGCCTGCTGATGTGCTTCCCGTAGCAGCAACCGATAAAGATAGACCTGGCCAAAGGCTTCGTTTGCCGCTACCGATTCAATTAAGTAATCCTGCCCCGCCACTGTTACCGCCAACGTCAGCGAGAAAAGAGACTGAGCCGATTCGAGGTCCAGCGCATTCACCTGCTGCTGCACTCCAGTCGCTGAAATGAGCAGCTCCCACTGGGATTCGCCGCTAGCTTGCGAACTCGAACGTAACTTGCGCATCACTACAGGATTCACCACCACGTTGGCAAAGTTCGTTGCCACCAGTCCCACTTCGGATTGGCTGGCATCTGTATTTACATCTGTCACACGCAGAAGGGCCGTCGTTCCTGCCACGCTTCGCAGCAGGGCATCGGCCAGCATCCGCGGCGCTCCCACGGGGTTGCGCGGCGCAGTATCGCTCATCGCTCACCCCAGCCTGTTCGCGATGTAGGGACGCAGCCAGGCCTGCACCGTTTCGTCCACCAGCGAACTCGAGAAATACTGCATCTGCATCGTGTCGATCTTGGTCTTGCTCGCGTTCAGCGCAGGCGTCGACTGCGCATTACGCACAATCTGCGCGCACGCGGTCTTGATGTCATCGCCGATCGTCGCAAGGCCCGCCGTATAAGTCACTGCCACTTCGTTGTACGGCAGCCCCAGTACATTCCACGGCAATGTAAGTTCACCGGTGTTAGCGTCATAGTCCACCGAGTTAGGATCGATCGCCGTCCACTGCCCCGGCAGTGAGAAAGCCTGCACGATCTCGAACAGCGGCTCAGCCATCACTTCTCCACGCCGCGGACTGGCATAACGCCCCTCGATACTCACAATCGGCGTCGTAGCCATTCCCAGCGGCGCCAATGGGAGATAACTCAGCAGCACCGTCTGCGATCCGCTCGCCAGCCGCAGACGCTCCGTGTACTGGATGACGTTCAGGTCTGGCCGCCTGCAGTAGCTGTTGATCAATACCGTCGCGGCAGTAATCCAATCCGCCGTCGTTCCCGCCGGCAATCCATAATTCGGGTAATCCGCTGGCTGCAGATATGCCATCGCGTGTCCTTTCCGAGTGAAAAAGTGGTCAGTGATCAGTGAACAGTGATCAGTGGTCGTCTGCGCTCGACAACCGTTCTTTAAGAGTGAAAGCCTGCGCAAACTGTCCACTGATCACTGTCCACTGTCGAGCGCGCTAGCGATCGACTAGCACCTGGTAGTGAGCATAGCTGGCGCCCTTCACCACAACGCCTCCGAACTTCACCGCCACATACTGGCTTGTCAGCGAGTTCGGCAATCCAAGTTGGAAGATGCGCGGCGTCGGATCGCCCAGCCAGTGATACTCGATCAGATCCTCCGTCACGATGTAGGCCGGAAGAACCGCCGTGCCTGATCCCGGTGTCCCTGTATAACTCAGGCTCCAATCGGGAATCAACGGCAGATCGCCCGCCTGCGTCGAAAGCATCTTCACGCGGAATCCGCCCGTGATGTTATCCGTGTTCAACACCACGTTGAACTCGGTCTTCATCTCCCGGTCGATCAGATCCAGCAGCACCGGATTGGCATAGATCGCCGTTGGCCGCACCTGATATCCATTGTTGGCCACCATCTGCGCCACCGCCGACTTGATCCCGTCCACGATCGATGCCGAGGTGCCGATCGTTGTCGTCTGGCCGCCCGCCACAATCTGCTTGATCGCGCCCATGTACTGCGTTGTCGTCGGTGTGCTCAGACTGGTATCGTTGCCGTTCCACAGAGCCACGTCGTGCGTCACCATCACGCCGCTCACCGTGTCCACCAGGTCTTTGGCCTGCAGATAGGCAAACTGCTTCTGCTGCTCGCCCAACTCGACGTCAAAAAGGTTGTAGTTGATTTGCGAAACGATCGCCTTCAGCGGCACGCTCCGCTCCACACGCGTCGGGCTGACCACCGTCGGCACAATGGTGCGCGGATCGACGAAGCCGGCGGTTCCTGGATTCGGAATCGCCGTCTCTTCGAAGAACCGCGACGGATGTCCGGTCGCCGGAACCTGCTTGATGCGCTGCCCAAAGGGGCTCGAACGCCGGCAGATGTCGAAGATCTCAGTCTGATACAAGGGAACTTCGGTAGCGCCCGGTCCAATAAAATCTGCTGCCGCGTGAATGTCTGCAAAGGTTGCGTTCATAGGCTCTTTCCGCCCCCTCCATGGGGCCATTGCTTGAATGATCAGTGGTCAGTGATTCGTTTACGTCGATCAGCAGTCAGGGCAATGGTCATAAGCAACTGACCACTGATCACTGACAACTGAAAACTGCTCTTACGCGATCGCGCCTGCCCGCAGCAGTTGGCTCTTCACCGCGATGCGCTGTTCAAGGCTCAGTCCAGCCAGCGCCGCATCCAGCGTCCGCACATCCACTGGACCCTCGCCGATCCCATGCTTGGCCAGCATCTCGCTGGTAGTCGATGGCAGCGTCCGGCGCAGCGGATTCAGCGCGTTTTGCGCACTCCCAGCCTTCAACTCAGCCAGCTCCTCTTCGGCCGCAGCCAGCTTCTCCGCCAGCTCCGCCTCCCGGCGGCCCTGCTCCACGGTCGCCGTAATTCTCTCCACTTCGCCGGTCAAGGCGCCTTGCCTTTCCTCCAGCCAGCTCAGCGTTCGCTCAAGCAGCGTCGTTGCAGCTTCCAACCGTTCTGCAATTTCTTTTGCCTCAGTTTCCATGCCATTCCTTTCTTTAGTTGTCAGTGATTCGTTGTCAGTTGTCAGTTACCGAAAGTTGCTATCAAGGCGCGACTTCTCCACGGCTCTCGGTCACTGGCTTGCTGTGAACTCATGACTGAGAACTGACAACTGCGAACTGTGAACTGTTTTCGCTAACTCGCCATGCGAAAGCTGGTAGCCCGGTAAGCCGCCTTCTCCCGCAGCAGGATCGCCGCTCCGGTAAAGGTCACGCGGGTCAGCTTCCACACCTCGGCCCGCATATCTTCCACCCGCGCATCGGCCAGCTCATAACTCATGCCGAGCGCTTCGGGTGTCTGCGCCTGGATAGCCCCCGCCACCTCGGGAAAATCCCGCGCATACAGGTATCCCTTGACTACCAGCCGCTGCCCGATCAGATTCGCCTCGGTCAAAAGCCCGATCTTGCGCCGCGCATCGTGGCCGTCCCATCCTGGCCGGTAGTCCACCGCCATGCCCAGCAGCGATGGCAGCGCCTTCTCCGCCGCCTCGCGCGTCAGCATCACCCGATGCCCGCGCGCCCCTGCCGGCGCCTTGTCGCTGGCCTCATTCACCATCGTCAACACCCCCTCGAACGCCACCCGATTCGGGTGCCCGTCCACATGGGGAATCTTTACCGCCATCGCTTCCAGTCTCATCCGCTCTCCGCTCTACGAGGCACTAGGGACCAGGGACGAGAAAATATGTAGTTCACCGAGGCTCAGAAGAAACAATCTCCCCCCAGCTCCAAAAAGCGGAATTTCTTGTCTTGGTCCCTAGTCCCTAGTCCCTAGTCCCTGTTTCTGCCGCCCCACCCGTCAACTGCACCGCGCCGTTCTTCCCCAGCGGTCCCATCCCCCGCATCGCCCGCACCTCGTCCACCGTGTACACCCCGGCCTGCAGCAGTTTCACCTGCACCGCCAACTCCGTCTCCTCGTCTCGCGCATTCAGATCGTTGAAGACAAACTCAAACTCCCGCCATCCAATGCACTTTCCAAATAAGTCGCGAGTGATATGTCCGGCCAATAACATCGCCAGCGGCGAGATCGCCCCGCGGAAGGCCTCATCCGTCATCTCCGTAGCCGTCGACTTATTGACATCCGCTTCCAGCCCCAGCATCAGCGGCGGTAGCCCAAATGCATTCGCCACCATGCGGATCAAAAACTCCTGCCAGGCCAGCCGCATATCCGCATCCGTCCCCTGGGCAAAGCGCAGCACCTCCGGCTTCTGCTCGGTCGAGATCAACGGCACCCGCCCCGTGCCCTCAATCTCGTCCTGCCACCAGCGAATCAGCCTGTCGTGCTGCGTCGGCGTCGCCTCGTTCAGCCACAGTGCATACTGCGCCACCGTGTTCGCCGCAAGTTTTCCCGCAAAACGATGCGCGCTCAGAAACTGGTTCACCGTCTCAAACGCCACTTCGAGCGGCCCCAGTCCAAACGGCGTAAAGCTGCGCGGATTCATCCGCACATACATCAGTTGGTCGTCTCTCAGCTCAATCGAGTTCGATTCCAGTTGCCCCGGCACCGCCTGCGCATAGCGCGGAGACTCCGGCCGTCCATCCCACCTGGGGTTGATTCGAATCGATGCCCCATCCACGGCCCACAGCATCGCCGGCCGCTCGGCGTCGCCGGTCGGCTCCATCTCGATTGCTCCATAGCCGCCCGTCAGCGCGTCCTCGATCACCTGCTCAATCAAGGTCCTGAAACTATCCACCTCATTCGGCTCTTCGAGCATTCTGCGCAACGCCCGCAGCTTGTCTTCCGCAGAGACCAGATCCCCAGGCAGCACTCCGCGCCGCACCCGAACCTGCCAGTCCATCGCCGCAATCCGGTCCTTGATCACGTTGATCGCCCGGCGCACTACCGGCGTCTCAGCAAATCGGCGTAGATTCATCGGCGTCGGCTTCGGCAGGTGCCCACCCGCAAACTGCACCGGCGTCAGGATCGATGGCAGCGCCAGCGTCTTGCGCTCCGCCTCCGCATCCGCGGCTCCGGCCGCCAACTCCGCCCGGCGGCCGCTTCCGGTCGCCTGCCGCCAGATCTCCCGCAACTGTTCTCCTACCCTCACGTGGCACCTTCCTTTTTCTTTTCCCGCCCCAAAACAAAAAGGCACAGCCCCCGAAAGGGCCATGCCTCGTCTTCAACAGTCGTCAGCGGTCAGTTCTCAGTTGTCAGTAAAAATGCTGGCAACTCGTTGCACGCACTTAAGTGACTCCGGCCGCTGTTACTTCATAACAAAATCAATCCTACCGCAAACACAAAGAATGATCTGCAAATTACTAACTCAAAGTTTCGATTCCAATCACTCGCGTGCAGCAAAGAAGTTAGGAGTCTGGAATGCTGACAACTGAGATCTGACAACTGACAACTGTCTCTCACACACGCAGCTCCCGCCGCGCCGTCTCCGCCACCCGTCCCAGGTCCGAGGTCGTCAGCACGCGGATCTGATGCTCTTCCATCGTCTCCACGCCAAAGCGATACATCTCCAGCCGGTCCGGCTCCTCGTCCGTCGCCCCCAGCCGGGCCGCCGGCTCGATCACCGCCGTCAGCTCCAGGCTGGCCTTTTCCACCCGTTCAACCCCGGCCCTCAATCCCGCCGCCGAAAAGGACAGAACCTTGGCCATCTCCACGCCCGGCTCCAAACTCACCGCATGAAACATCCGAATTAGTCCATTCGGCCTGTAGCCCACATCAATCCGCAGCGGATCGCCCGGCCGCGTATACTCGGAGGCCGCAATCCTTTTTCTCAGCAGCTCCCACACCCCGGCCCCTTCAAACTCCGTCCGCATCTTCGCCTGGATCGCCGCCCGTCCGCTGAGTCTCTGCATCTTTTCGCGAGGCGGCGGGTCAACGTAAAGCCGCATCAGCTCTTCCATCCCTGCCGGAAGGCTCTCCGCCAGATACGCCTTCGGTTCGGTCATCTGCACACTCAGCGACAGAGCCTCCGAGAGAATCCGCATCAGCTTTCCCTCCGGCTCTTCCTGGAATCGCCTCCGCAGCTCGCTCTCCATCCCCTCCAGCAGCGCTGTATCGGCTTCGGGATTCAGGCAGCGCACCCGCCGCCAATCGTGCGTAAAGCGCACCTGGGCCGGCTCGTGGCTCCCCTGCTCGCGCAAGATCACCCCGATATGCACATACTCGTTCCGCACCGCATCCGGCACATACCGGAGTAGTTGAAACTCGCATGTCCGCCGCTCATGTCCGCCACTCATCGCCCGATCGCCCCTTCCCATCCAAACTCGCCTTTCGCCCCTTTTACATCACTCTCCCCGTCATGTTAGTCCCCCACCTTCCACCCTTCCAACCACTTTCCCCCATTTTCTCCCCCACCCCAACCCATTTTGGAAATGGCCCCCGATCCGATCTCCCAAACCCTTCAATCAGCTCCCGAATCCGGTCTCGCCGCGCCAGCAGCTTCTCCACCAGTGCTTCCATCTCGCTCATATCGCCGCCGTACCACTCCGGCGGAACCTCGCTGGCCGCTGCCCACACCGTCTCCGCCGGCATCGTCTCGAGACGCGTCAGCCAGGGCTCAAATGCCTCCCATCCCGCGATCTCCCGATACACATCGTTGCGGTAATAGACTCCGCGCAGCGGATTGTCCTCGAACCGCCACTCCCCGGCGTGAAAGCAATACCCATAGTCAATAAAGACCGCGCGATACCGCCTCTCCCGCTGCTTCCGCGTAAAGACCGCCTGCCGGCCATTCGCATTGCCGGTCCACTTGTCCAGCGCCAGAATCCCGGCAAACTCGCCCAGGTTTCTCACCTCGGCCATCTGCTCCTCGGGCAGATAGTCCATCACCTGCCCCGGCATCAGCCCGCCCACAAACCGCGATCCGAACTGCAACCCCGCCCGGCATCGCTCCTTCGTTTTGCCCAGGTCCATCTCCAGCTCTGGCGTATTCTCCACCAGCCAGCTCGAGACCTCCACCAACTCCACCACCGGCGCCGTCAGTCCCGCCGCCGCCGCGAGTTTTGAAGCCAGAAACTCATTCGCCAGCACCCGCATATGCTGCGGGTTGTTCTGGAACTTCACCACATAGATCTGCCCGTCCGCGCCCAGCATCAACTGCCCCTGCGCGCCGCCCCGCATCCGCCGGATATGCTGCACCGCCAGAACTGCCAAGCCCCACTCCCGCCCGCTTAGAATCGTTACTCGCATTCTAAGCGCTCAGACCCAGCTACAGTGGACAGTGATCAGCAATCGACGCGAGCCTGATTCAACTGTCTCTCCATCGGCCTCGTCCGGAATGAGAGCTGGCCCCACCGAAGCTCGCCCCGTGCCCCATCCATTCCGCTTCCTTCTGCGGAATGGGTGGGAAACCACGAACCTGAACCAACCTTCTCTCAATCAGCCTCGTCCAGAATGGAAGTCCGCTCCACCGCAGATGAGCAGGGCTTTAAGCCCAATCGCCATCGCCATCACCCGGTCGTCATGCGTCCCCGGCCGTGCTCCGGAACTCCCATCCGCTAGCCGCACAAAACTCCGGCACTCGGCCAGCAGCTTCCGGCTCTGAAAACACTCCGGCCGCTCCACCAGGGCAGCATCCAACCGCCCCAGCACCTCCGGCCGGCTCGCAGACGTGGTCAGCCACCCAGCCTGCCCGCCTTGCCGATAGATCCGTTTGTACCCGCAGACCGTCTCCGCCAGCGCCAGCACGCCGCTGCCGTGGTTGTTTCTCTCCACCACCAGCAACGCCCCGTTGTACTCGCAGGCCAGCTCCGTCACCAACCGCGCCAACTCCAGCCCCCCCACATGCCCGGCAAACTCCGCGCACTGCAACCCAGTCTCCATCTCCAGCACTTCCGCTGCAGAATAGTCGCCCTCGCTGCCTCCCCCTGCCGGGTCCACCGCCACCAGATATTCCTTCCCCTTCAACGGCGGCAGCCAGATCTCCAGCGCCCCATTCCGCCGCGTCTCCACCGGCGGCATCATCGTTGCCAGCCGCGCCTCAATCGCCTCCAGCTCAAAGACCGAGTCCCCACTCGCCAGAAAGCAGCTTTCGCAATCCTCCGCATACTCCTGCCGCGCCAGTCCGCGAAAATTTGCCCGGATCTGCCGCCGAAATCCAATCTGCTCCAGATCCAGTTCGCGATGCGCCATCAGGTCCCGTTCTTCATTCGTCAAGCTCGCTTCGTCCGCCGCCTCCGCCCGGTATCGCCTCTCCATCCACCAGGGGAAGAAGTGCCGCACCATCCCCGTCTCGCCGGCCTTCTGCCACTCCTCGTGGAAGCATCCGCCCACACCATCTGGCGTCGATTCCAAAATCAGCTCTGCATGAGGCGCCATCGCCGCCCGCAGCCCCGCCAGCGTCTCCGCAGGTTCGCCCGGCCACCGCGCCAGCTCCGAGCAATGCAGGTTTTGCACTGTCAATCCACGCCCCGCATTCCGCTCTCCTGCTGAAACCACCCTGTACTGCGAATCGATCTCCGGAAACACAATCTGCCGCGCATTCGCCCGCGAGGTCCGCAAAGGCCCCTCCCGCAACTCCTCCGGCAGCCAGTCCAGAAACCGGTGAACGATCCGGAAGATCTCCTCGGCAGCCTCCTGCGTATGCGCCACCTCAAGCGTCAGCGTCCCCGGCCGCGTGATGGTCTTCAGAAAAAAACGCCCCGCCACCCAGGTCGTGATCCCCATCTGCCGCGCCTTCAGAACGACATTGCCCTCGCCCCGCCGCCGCTCAAAGGCCAGTTGCGCCGCATTCGGCTTCAGCCGCGCAGGCCGTCCCTCGCGCGTCCTCACCAGCAGCAACGTCTCGGCCAGCGCCATCCCCACCGTCCGCCCCCGCAGACTCTCGGGACGCCGGTCCAGAATCTTCCCAAACTGCTCCAGCTCCTCCCGATCCAACCCGTCTGCGCATTCAATCCACTCTGCAAACTCAGCCGCGTCGCCTCCCGTTGTCTTCGTCACGGATCTCCCATTCTGGTCGGATCAGGTACATCCATCGCCATCGAATGTCGACACCTCGCCTACCAGCCCTGGAACTCCGCGTACCAGCCGTTGCCGCCATCGCCACCCGCGCCAGAAGTCGTGTAAGTTGCCGCCGTATAGCCGCTCCCGCCCGACGCCGTGCAGCTCGCCAGCGCCCCGCCGCTCCATGTTGGAGTCACCGTGCCGCCAGACCCGCCGCCGCCCAGTACGTTGAACTTCACGTTCGTCCCCGTGCCGCAATTCGCCCCGGCCTGCACCACCGCGCAACTGGAGAGCGCGCCCGACGTCACGCCCAGGGTCACCTTCGGCTGCGTCGTGCAACTGCCGCTGGTGGCAAGCGCCTGCGGAACAGTTGCCAGTCCGCCCGGACCGCCAGCCGCATAGATCGTCGGCCAGCTTGAGACCGTTGCCTGCGACGACAAAATCGCAATGCCGCCCGCGCCGCCTGAGCCTGAGCCCGTGCTGTTCGCCGCAGCCGGTGTGCCGTAGCCGCCGCTCATGTCGATCGTGCCTGTACCGGAGATCGATCCGCAGATCAGTGTCAGGCCTGCTCCTCCATTGCCCGCCGCGCCGCCGCTCGATCCGCCCGCCTTTCCCGGTGTACCACCAATGAATTGCCCATCCGTGCTGCCCCCATTGGCTAAAACGTTCCGAAGAGGAGTGCTGTTCGATGCACTGCTGACCGTATTGCCACTGCCCCCATTTCCGCCGCTTGATGCCCCGGCGCTCCCTCCATTCATACTCGCAGTGGCTGCCCCTGGATAAAGCGGGGTCGATTGCCCTGCCGTACCAGCCGCGGTTCCTCCGCCTGAACCGCCCCCTGTCGACCCGCCATACAAATAGGCACTGCTGTTCTGCGCCGCGCCAGTTATGGTCCCGTTGATCGTGCAAGCCCCGGTTGCGTGTACTACAAGCCCGTAGTAGCTGTTGACCGTAATCGTCACACCGGAGTTCACATTGAACGTCGTGTAGTATTTGTCGCCGCTCAGGTTCGCATTGCTTGTCCCGGCATATGCCCCATCCGCGCCCGTCCCGAGATACTGCAGCCACGGCGGAGTAGTGGCAATCGCTCCATTCACAGTGCCGCAGCCCGTGCAGCTTCCGTTGATCGTCACATTGTTCAGCGTTGTCCCGCCGCTTACGTTCAGCGTGGCCAGATTCTCCGTCCCCGTATTCGTCAGCCCGTTCACCGTCGGTGAAGTGGCCAGCACCACACTCCCCGATCCCGTCGTGCTCGAAATCTGTGAGGGAGCAATCTGCCCGATGCTGTTGCCCAGCGGGATCCCAGCCCATGTCCCCGGCGTGCCGGCCGCCACGTTCACCCAGGCCGCCACTCCGTTGGCCGTCGCACTCGAGTTCTGCTCCATGTCTCCTTGCGACCAAGCCAGAGTAGTCGGCGCGCTCGCCGTCTTCGTCGGCATCTGAATCTCCGAGGCCAGCACCGGCGCCGAAAACGACAGCGCCGTCGCCGTCGAATAGCTCGATCCAAGGTTGCTCAGCAGATGCACCGCCACCGCGCTCGGATTGGTAGCATCCACATACGCAATTCCCTTGTTCGTGTCTGTCCCGATCGTGATGCGCTGGCCCACTGATAAATCTGTAGCACTGCTGCAACTCAGTACGCTCGAACCCGAGGTACCGGTGCACGTTGTTGCCCCCCCATTCGGCGTTCCGGTCGTGCCCGCCTGGTACACAACGTCAATGGCGTAACGCTTGCCATTCACCCCGTTCCAATAGCTCGGAGGCGCAAGGATCTGCCCTGCAAACAGCGTCGTTCCGTTCGGCAGCGCCGCAAACGACGTGTCCGAGTAAAGAAGATCCGAGGCCTGTATGCCGTACTGCCACAGTTGGCCCACATTCACATCCCCGATCAATGAGATCGGCGACTTCGCCGTGTAATACCCGCCGTCGCTGTTCGTCGACGGTGCATAACTCAACAGCGGAATCCAGCCCGCCGGTCCGTAGAGATCCGTTCGCAAAAGCTCCGGTATCCCCGACCAGCGTGTCGTCGTATTCGGCGATACTCCGCTCGGAAATTGCCCGTTCAGAATATTCAGGCTCAGTGCCGCGTCGTTTGCCGGCAACATGGCAAACGACGAAAAATTAAATCCAGCCGAGTTTGTCGAGGATGGAGCTACCCAGGTGTTCTCAAGATCCAGAAAGAACGCCTCCATCGCGGAATTCGTCGGGCAATCGTACATCGTGAATGCGCCCAGCCCCGATGTCAGCGATGTGTTGATCTCGATCTTCACGTTTCTAGAAGTAAAGTGAATGCCTGTGTTATTCGCGCAGGCAGCATTGTCCAGCATCACCGCCGCCCCGCTGTTTGCCCAGCCCGATGCACTTCTGCTGTTGTCCACGGTTCCGTTGGCAATTCCAAAAGAGTCCGCCCCCGACACCCTCCAATAGATTCCGGAAACTCCCGCTCCGTCCGACCTCCAACCCTTGTCAAATTCGACATTGATGCCGCCGGCCGCAAAGTAATAGCTGTATTCGGTGGCCCCGGAGACCCAGGCATTCGTGACTCGTGTGCCGGTGTCCACACGCGAGCCAAAATAGAATCCAACGTTATAGACCTGCCCGCTTCCCCCAATGGCTAGTGCGATGTTGTCCACCGCCTGCTCATAGCGCGCACCGGAATCGAAGGCAACCATGACGTTAACCGTCGTGGCCGTCCCCGAGTCGGCGGTCGTTGTAACATTGCTCCCGCCCTGCGGAAGCGTGATCGCAAACTGAGTCGAGGAAAGCCCTGCCGCCAGCACCTGACCGATCGTCCTGTTCAGGGAATACCCCGCCGTCAGGCCTTTGATCTCCACCCACTGCCCTGCAACAAGGCTGTTCGCGGCGGTAAACGTCGCCACATTCGATGCAACGCTGAACGCGGTAATCGTTGACACGGCTCCCGCCGCCGGACTGTTCCATGCCAGTCTGGGCGGCGCATTCTCTGTACTCGAACTTCCGATCACTCCCTGAATCTGGCAGGAATTGTGCGCATTGATCGTCGACGAAATCATGTACGTGTGATTGCCAGGAAATTCCACCACGCCGCCATAGGGAATCACTCCCCCGTGGTAGCAGGCATCGAAGGCCGCCTGAACAGCGGCCGTATCGTCTGTCGAGGCATCTCCCTTCGCGCCAAATGCCTGGTTCGTCACATCGTAGCGTGGCCCGATACTGGCATTGTTCGCCACCGAAAGTGTCGTCGCGACACTCACCGGCCCGGTAAACGCCGCGCCCGTCAGCGCTGCCCCGCCAAGATTCGCCAGTGCCCCCGATGCCGTCGAGGCACCCGTTCCTCCAGCAGTCACCGATACCGTGCTCGCTCCGGAGATCGCCGTGCCATTCCCGTTGTAATAGGCAATCTGGCCGCTCGTGCCCGCATTGATCGTGCCGTTCATGCTTCCTGTGCCGCAGGCCACACCCGTGTTCGTAATCAATCCTGAGTTATCGATCTGCAGGCAGTTATTGCCGCTCGTCGCCGCCAGTCCTGGAAACTTGATCGCCGTGGTCCCCGCAAAGCTCGCGTACAGGCTGCTGTTACTCCCGCCGTAGATGTTGAACGCGCTTCCAGCCCCCGATTCGTAGTTGACGCGCACAACTCCCGACCCATTCAACGCGTTGATGTACGTGTCGCCGCCGTTCGCGCTTTGGTACGCCTTGATGCTGTCCAGCCCCCCAATGCCCGGACTAAGCGCCCAGTTGTTGCTCGCATCCTTCGCCATAGTCCACTGGTCGTTGCCATTCCAGTCTTTGTAAGTGAACGACTCTCTCTGGCTCGCGCTTGACCCTGCCTGAAGGATGGAATCGATCTCCGCATTGGCCAGGTTCTTCACCGTCGTTGAACCGGCAAAAGTCGAAGCTCCACCTACCTGTAACGTCCCGTTGAGTTGTGTGTTCCCCGCAACCCCAACGCCATTCCCGCCATTTGAAGTCACTCCCGGCAGCAGATTCGCCATCGCTCCTGAAGCCGTCGATGAGCCCGTTCCGCCAGCCGATACAGGAACCGTACTCATGCCCGAAACCGCCGTGCCATTCGCGGCATAATACGCAATCTGGCCGCTCGCGCCCGAGTTCACCGTGCCCGAACCACCACCGCCCGAGCCGCACGCCGCGCCCGTATTCGAGATATATCCCGAGTTATCGATCTGCAGGCAGTTACGCCCACTGCTCGCCGCCAGCCCAGGAAATTTGATCGACGTCGTTCCTGTGAAGCTGGCATACAGCGGACTTGTCGCGCCACCGCCGTAGATATTGAACGCCGATCCCGATCCAGTCTCGTAGTTCACGCGCACCACACCCGACGAATTGATCGCGTTAATGTACGTGTCGCCACTGTTCGTGCTTTGATAGGCCTTGAAGCTATCCAGCCCACCCGTCGCCGAATTCAGCGCCCAGTTGTTGTACTGGTCCTTCACCATGTACCACTGACTATTGCCGTTCCAATCCTTGTAACTGAACGATTCCTTCTGGCTCCCCGTCAATCCCGCCCAGAGAATAGCGTCGATCTCCGCATCCGCCTGGTTCTTCACCGTCGCCGTGCCTGCCAGAGTCGTCGTTCCGCCCACCTGCAGGTTGCCGTTGAACTGCGCGTTTCCGGTATTGCCGATCGTCGCCACCGTCGTCTCGCTCGGACCGCCCGAACCGATCACCACGCCGCCGGTTCCTGAGTTATTCGACCCATTCAGCACCACCGCGCCCGTTCCCGCCGAATTGATCACTGTCTGGTTATTTGTGCTCGACTGCCCGTTGTTATACTGCCCGACGGAAATGCGATACACATTGTTCAGCTCATCCAAAATCTGATAGAACTGCTCTCCCGCCGTAGCATCGCTCAACCCCATCGTCCACCGGTATCCAGAGTCGGTCTGATAGCGATCCTGCAATCCGCGCTCGTTGCCCGCTCCAGTCCCCAGACGATAGTGATTGATTACGGTAGCGTCCTTCTGGCTCCCATACCAATCGCCATTCAGTCCATTGAAACTCCGGTGAAATGTGTCGAGAAAACTGTTGCGTGTCCCGTTGTCGGTTAACTGGCCCGTGAACATCGTGCCGCCGGTCATCCAGTCGTTATATGCGCTGCCCGCATCCGCTACCACCTGGTTCGTCGAATTCTCGTTCCTCAGCCCAACGATCGTGTTGTTCTGTGCGTTCGCCCCCAGATGCAATGCCGTCGCGCAACCCTCCACATCTCCGCCCGTGAACGTATTCCCATCGCCCTGCTGCAGGTTGATTCCATAAGTCCCTGCAACCGGGCTTCCGCCACTCGTCGGGCAGTTGATATGCAGCCGCGTAAACGTGCTCGCGTTCAACCAATCGGTTGTTGCAGAGTTCGAGATCTGGTGCCCGATCGCATTCACCGCCGTCTGGAATCCAGTGAAGGCGTTGTCCTGAAAACTTCCGCCCGTATAATTCCCGGTCCCATCCAGAGTCATGCCCGTCTGGTTCGAGTTACCCAGAAAATACAGGCTCTCAAGATCCATCTCCTGCGTGCGATAAGCGGCAAGTCCCTGTGCCGTGGCATTCGCTGCATTTGTCGTATTGATCGCTACGTTATCCAGGTGAAAGCCCTGCGTATCCGCTGCAAACGTCGGATCGCCCACCTGCACCATCGCCCCAGCGCCCGAATACAAAAACACCGTCCCGCCTTGGCTTCCGCTCGCCGCACTGGTTCCGCGCAGCGTGCACCCGCGCAACGAAACATTTCTCGTCCCCGCCGTCACAATCAGCTGATGGCTCGTCGCAATCGTCGCGCAGGGCAGCAGCACCGTCGCATTCGCCGTCGAGATCGTCAGGTTCGATCCCATCGACAACGTTCCACTAAAATTCCGCGCGTCGCATGTACCGCCGTTCGTCGCGCTCAGCCCACTTATGCAAGCACTCAGCTTCGCTCCAAAATCCGCACCCGCGAACTGGTCGGCCTGATACACGCCACCGATTTTCGGACTGGTAATCGGTCCCGTCATCGTCCCGCCAGTGATCGGCACCGCCAGCGCGACGTTCTCATCCACATAGTGCTTGGTCGCCGCCTGCATAGGCGCAATCGGATCGCAACACAAAGTCAGCGGCCCAGTCATCGTTGTGCCTGAGATCGTCAGCGTTCCGCCGGCAAGCGATTGGATCGCATGATCCACATACGACTTGCTCGCCGCCTGTACCGCCTGAGCCGCCGGCATCAGTTGCGCCTGAATCTGCCCCAGCGTTGCCTGCGCAGCCGCCGGCACCACCCAATACTGCGTATTCGATGTGCCGTCGCTCATGTAGTAGACCGCCGTGTAATAGAGCCCCGCCGGTGTCGCTCCCTGGTTCGGCGCAAGATTCACGCTAACAAATCCATCCGGTGCAATCGTCACCGTCGTCTTGCCGGCCACAACCAGCTGACCGCTCGCCGTCGTGAACGAAGGCCAGCTCACCACAAGTGTTCCCGTGCCGGGCTGACCATTCGCCAGATACACCGTCCCTTGCACCGTTGTCGTGCTGATCGCCTGCGCCTCGGCGACACTCGCCAGCACCGCTCCCATCAGGCACACCGCCATCGACAACAATCCAATCCATCTCCCGGCGCGCAACCACTCGTGATTCGTCAGCTTCATTCGTCTCTCTTCCTTCTTCCTGGAGTTCATGCAAAAAACTCCATCAGCCTTTTCTTCCGTCAACCTCAACCCGCCAGCTACTTCCCGGCAACGACCCCGGGTGCCCCAGGTCTCGATTTTGAGACCTGGGAAACGATGAACCTCAACCCGCCAGCTACGTCCCAGCAACGAATCCACCGTGCCCCATCCATTCGCCTTCTTTCTGGCGAATGGGTGGGAAACCACGAACCCAAAAATGCGAAATCACTTTGCTCTTTTCAAACCAGCCTCAGCCTCGGCTTCATTCAGCTCGCCATCGAACTCCGGCTCCGATGCCAGCTCCGAAGCCATGCTGCGCAACTTGCTCTCCACCGCTTCGCCCTCACAATCGGCTTGCCCTTCCGCAAGTGAAATCAGCAGCTTTCCGCAGGTAACGTTGCCGCTGATCAACTTTTTGCGCAGCGATTGCACAATCTCATCGCTGTGTTCAACCAGTTCTTTGTCCGCTGCCTTCTTCAACTTCGCCGTTCCACCGCCAGCCTTCTTCTTCTGGCTCCCATTTCCGCTTGGCTTCTTTTTCGCCGTTGCTCTCCGCCCTGCCACAACCATCTCTCCGCCAATCCCGGCCTGACCTTCCCGGCTCGGCATCCTTTGCAGAAAGAGAAAGGGGCGATCCCCTCGCGGGAACCGCCCCTGCATCCACCGAATTGTCTCTTGAACCGCCGCGAATCTTCAGCAGCTTCTTCGTGAAAGAGCTGCCCTCCACCGCCCCTCGCAGCTTCGCGTCAACTCGAAGGTTGCTCGGATCTCTTCAACAGTCCTTTCGCACAACGCGTCCGCCTTCAGCCGCTTTCGCCAGTTCCATTGCGGCTCTTCGCCAAGGTCAAAACTCTCGTGCGCGGCTTGAAAATCCTCTCACCCTCTCCCCACACCTGCGAACCCGTAGAAGTAGTCCGAATCCATCAGGAAAGCTAACTCTCTCCTGTCCTCTTATCTCTCATTCAATGTTCTAAGCTTAACCAATCTCCCAATAATTCATCGCAACGGTTGATTCATCTTATTTATCTCTTTCTTTCAACCACTTATCCAAAGTTATCTTCTGATAACTCATTGACACAAATTCCAAAACCCAAGAAAGATACCCAATGCAGTAATTCCGCTTACCGGCCATCGGGTGCCCCAGGTCTCGAACTTGAGACCTGGGAAACCACGAACCTAAACCAACCACCGGTCATCTTTTACTGACACCTCACAAGGGTGGGATAACCGGAACCCAAATGCTCTACGATAAACCAGTGACGACCTCCGCCAAAAATCTCCCCACCCTGCTCGTTCACGGCGGCGCATGGGCCATCCCCGCCGACGCGGCGCAAGTCCACGAAGAAGGCGTCCGCAACGCCCTTGAAACCGGCTATGCCATCCTCTCGCGCGGCGGCTCGGCCCTCGATGCCGTCGAAGCAGCCGTCACCGTCCTCGAAGACGACCCCACATTTGACGCCGGCCGCGGCAGCTTTCTCACCTCCGACGGCCGTGTTCAGCTCGACGCCCTCCTCATGGACGGCGGCCGCATGAAGGCCGGCGGCGTGGCCTGTGTCGAACGCCTCCGCAACCCCATCCAGGCCGCCCGCCTCATCCTTGAAGAGAGCCCGCACATCTATCTCGTCGGCCCCGGCGCGGAGCAATTCGCCCACGCCCACGGCATGACCCTCATCGACAATGCCGAGCTCGTCCTCGACCGCGAACGCGAACGCCTCGCCCACGCCAAGCTCCGCGAAGCCGCCGGCCTTGGCGACGACACATTCTCCGGCCAGGACTCTCCTCTGCACCCAATCCTCCACGACGACAAAACCCCCGAAACCGCCGTCGGACCAGCCGCCCAAACCTCGGATGCCCCGGGTGGCCCCGGTCTCGACTTTGAGACCGGGGGAACAAAGTACCCGGCCTCTTCTTCCAAGCAGGACTGTCACGACACTTCGGGTGCCCCAGGTCTCGCTTCTGAGACCTGGGATACCACGAACCCAGAGTCTTCGTTCAAGTACGACAGCCACGACACCGTAGGAGCCGTAGCCCTAGACTCCCAAGGCAACCTCGCCGCAGCCACCTCCACCGGAGGCACCCTCAACAAAACTCCCGGCCGAGTCGGCGACTCTTCCCTCATCGGTTGCGGCTGTTATGCAGACAATCTCTCCGCCGCCGTCTCCCTCACCGGCTGGGGCGAACCCATCATGAAGCTCGTCCTCGGCAAGTGGGCCACCGACCGAGTAGCCTCCGGCACAGCCCCCGAAATCGCCGCCCGCGAAGCCATCTCCTACCTGTATAGCCGTCTAGGCGGCCACGGCGGCATCATCCTCTTAGGCCCCGATGGCCGCTTCGGCCTAGCCCACAATACCCCCGCCATGGCCTGGGGCCTCGCCACCCCCACCACCCTCCAAACCGGCCTCACCGTCTGAGAATGAAAAACTTGGAGCATCTGAAATGAACGTTGGATCTCAAGGTTTCTATCTGGATTCGAATGAAGATTCTTGGCTGTGGGTTGTGAAGGAGATCGAAGAATACCCCAACACCGAATATTGGATCAGCTACAAGGACTTTGCGAGGCCAGTTATCAAGGCTGGGATTGATACCGAACTGCACCAGCATTTCAGGGCAGGATTCTCGATGGAGCACATTATCTTCTCCACTGCAGACAGAAGGCTGGAGCTATATGATCCTCCCATACCGAGAGTCACATTGATCGCCAGAAGCGCACCGAGACAGATTGCATGGTCTCGCCAGAACCTTCACTTTCATGAGCCGGAGAGATCGCAAGTCGTAGATGCCGAAAACGCATTCGTCGTACTAAAGTCCTTCTTGATCGATCTTTGGCGTGAGACCCGTCAGAACGAGAATTTGCCAAAAGCCTTGCAATCAATGGATGGATAACCACCGCGTTTTCCAGGGTGGCCGAGGTCCGGACTCTCGGACTTGGGATTCCACGAACCTCACCCCGCCACGCCAACTCCGCTAACACCGCAAACTCCGCCCAACTGCAATAATCCAAATATGCTGATCCTGGCCTCAGCCTCCCCCCGCCGCCGCGAACTCCTCACCCAAGCCGGCTTCACATTCGAAGTCCATCCCGCCGACATCCCTGAAGACCCCTACCCCAACGAAGACCCCATCGCCTACGTCACCCGCCTCGCCCGCGAAAAAGCCCAAGCCGTTTACAACGAGATCCTTGGTGCCCCATCCTTTCGCCTTTTTTCTGGCGAAAGGGTGGGAAGCCACGAACCCCATGGCGCGCAAGCGCCATCTGCCGCACTGCAAGTGCTCGGCGCCGACACAACAGTCACCCTCGACAACCATATCCTCGGCAAACCAGAAAGCCCCGCCGACGCCGCCCGCATGTTGCGTCTCCTCTCCGGCCGCACCCATCGTGTCATCACCGGCATCGCCCTCGTCTCCGCCCATCGCATCGAATCCGCCGCCGAAGTCACCACCGTCCAATTCCTCGAATTATCCGACCAGGAGATCGCCGACTACGTCGCCACCCGTGAGCCTATGGACAAGGCCGGAGCCTACGCCATCCAAGGCCGCGCCGCCCGTTGGATTCCCCGCATCGAGGGCTGTTACTTCAACGTCGTCGGCCTTCCCATCTCCCTCGTCTCCACCCTGCTCAAAACCAGCCAACTCGCTGATTCCCCAAGCCTCTAACTCGCCGGCCTGCTGACTCGTTGAGTTGCTGATAAGACGCCCCCCTCGACGCCAAAATTTCCTGGATGTAAAATCGCTGCATTAAATCCACACCCTCGCTACGGGCTTCTATCCGTCTGCACGCCAAGGAAGAACTATGCGCACCTCCCGCTTCGTCCGCACACTTGCCCTGTTGATCGCCATCGCATCACCAGCCTTTCTTCGCGCCCAGTTCCAGGAGCCAACTCAAGAAGAGCTCAAGATGACCGCCGACCCCAAGGCCCCCGGCGCATCCGCCGTCTACCTCAACGTCGAAGAGATCGACAACGATCCGAACCACTACCAAAGCTTCTACGCGCGCATCAAAGTACTCGCCGAGAAGGGCAAGGAACTGGCCACCGTCGAAATCCCCTACCTGCACGGTAACTTCAAGATCGCCGACATCAAAGCCCGCACCATTCACTCCGACGGCACCGTGATTCCCCTCGTCGGCAAGCCTGAAGATCTGTTGGCCTTCAAGACGAAAGACCGAAATGGCGAGTCAACGCAGGTCAACCGCAAGGTCTTTACCCTCCCCAGTGTCGAGGTTGGCAGCATCCTCGAATATCACTATCAATTGGAGTATGACGACAACGTATACTCCTCCCCGACATGGGAAGTGCAGAGGCCTTACTTCGTCCACAAGGCGCATTACCTCTTTACTCCCTACAAGGCCTTCCTGCCCGGTGCCCAGAATGTGACCAGCATATATTCGACTCTGACGGATGAACGCGGGCGCGTGCTCAACCACCTCCTCTGGTGGGCAAAGCTTCCCCCCGGTGTGACTGTAAAGAACGACGCTGGAGGACATTATGGCGTCGATATCACCGATATTCCTCCGACTCCAGACGAGGAATGGATGCCTCCCATCAAGAGTTTCCTTTATAAGGTCGAGTTCTACTACAAGAGCGAAAACAGCGTCGCCAACTTCTGGAGCGCCGAGACCAAGCTCTGGTCAAAAGATGTGGATCACTTTGCCGAAACCTCCAAAACTATCAAGGACATCGTCGCCGGACTGGTCGCCCCCACCGACAGCGAGCTCGACAAAGCCAAAAAACTCTACGTCGCCGTTCAGGCCCTCGATAACACCGACTACTCCCGCAAGAAAACCGAATCCGAGCTCAAGCAGCTCAAAATCAAAACCGCCAAGCACGCTCAGGACACCTGGGAACAAAAGAGCGGCTCCAGCGAAGATATTGCATTGCTCTACCTGACTATGTTGCGCGCCGCCGGCCTCAACGCAGACGCCATGAAGGTCGTCAATCGCGAGCAAGGCATCTTTGATCCCACCTACATGAATCCGTACCAGCTCGATGACACCATTGTGCTTCTCAACACAGGCGGCAATGAGATCGGGCTCGATCCCGGCGAAAAAATGTGCCCCTTCAAGACGGTAAGCTGGAGGCATTCTCTGGCTTCAGGCCTTCGCCAGGGCGCTGGCGATAAGTTCATGGCCACTTCGCCGGGGCAGGTTTACCCCGATAACAAGACGGTCCGTACCGGCGACATCACCCTTGACGCGCAAGGCGCCATCACCGGCACTCTCCGCTTCGTAATGACCGGCCAGGAAGCCCTACGCTGGCGTCAGACCTCTCTTCGCAACGACCTCGACGAGGTCAAGAAACAGTTCGATCATTCCCTCGAATCGCAGGTTCCAGAAGGCATCGAAGCTCATCTCGATCATTTCCTCGGCCTCGACGATCCCTATGTCAATCTCGTCGCCGTCATCAACGTCCACGGCAATCTCGGCAGCGCAACCTCCAAGCGTCTTCTCATCCCCGGCTTCTTCTTCGAGACCCGTGGAAGCCATCCCTTTGTCAATCAGGAGAAGCGTCTCGAACCCGTCGACATGCACTACGACCAGCAGATCGGCGACCAGATCGTCTATCACCTGCCCGCAGGCCTCACCGTCGAGGGCACGCCCCAGGACAACAAAGTCTCTTGGCCCCAACATGCCGTCTACGCCACTAAAGTGGTTACAGCCCAAGGTCAAGTCACCATCGCCCGCCAGCTCTCCCGCGCCTTCACCATCGCCAAGCCCGAGGAGTACCAGGACCTCCGCAGCTTCTATCAGAAGATAGCCGCAGCCGACCAGCAGCAACTCGTACTCACCACAGCACCCGCAGCACCGAAAGGCAACTGATGTTCTCCCCCGCGCCCTGCACCCGTCCCCCGTCGACCGCCCGCCAGTGCGCGGCGCTTCGTCTGTCGAACATTGCCGCCTTTCTGATTCTCTTTTTGGTCTCTCCAACTCTGCTTCACGCCCAGTTCAAAGAGCCAACCCAGGAAGAGCTCAAGATGACAGCCGACCCCAAAGCTCCGGGAGCCGCCGCCGTCTACCTCGACATCGTGGAGACTTACGACGATCCGCTCCACGTCCAGAACTTCTACGCGCGCATCAAGGTGCTTCAGGAGAAGGGCAAGGAACTGGCGACCGTCGAGATTCCTTATCTGCACGGCGCAACCAAAGTCGAGGGCATTGAGGCCCGCACCATCCACTCCGACGGAACGGTCATTCCGCTCCTCGGCAAACCCGAAGACCTGCTCACCTCCAAGTCAAAGTCCAAACAAGGTTACGATTGGCAGATCAATCGCATGGTCTTCACCTTGCCCAGCGTCGAGGTCGGCAGCATCCTCGAATATCACTACCGGCTCTCCTTCGAGGAATATCGTTCCTCAGAGCCTATCTGGGAGGTTCAGCGCCCCTACTTCGTTCATCACGAGCGCTTCTTCTTCAAGCCCTTCAAGGCATTCCTGACTGGAATCATGGAAGGAACAGGCCACTTCCTGGTCGATTCTGAGACGGGCGACCCGCTCAACTCCCTCATCTGGTGGTCCATCCTGCCCAACAACACTGCGATCAAGCCCGACATCGCCGGTACCTACCGCCTCGAGTTGACCGACATTCCAGCCACCCCCAACGAAGAATTCATGCCGCCCATCGAGAGCCTGCTCTATCGCGTGCAGTTCTATTACAAGAACGCCAACAGCTCCCAAAACTTCTGGATAGATAGAGCCAAGCGCTGGTCAAAAGAAGTCGATCACTTCGCCGAACCCAACAAATCCATTCGGGAAGCTGTCGCAGGTCTGATCGCTCCCACAGACAGCGACATCGACAAAGCCAGAAAGCTCTATCAAGCCGTCCAGGCGCTCGACAATACCGATTTCTCGCGTCAAAAGAATCAAGCTGAACTCAAGCGTCTCCATCAGAAGGTCGCCAGGCGTGCCGAGGATACCTGGGTGCAAAAGAGCGGCGACAGCAACGACATCGCACTGCTCTACCTGGCTATGCTGCGCGCCGCCGGGCTCACCGCCTACGACATGAAAGTAGCCGATCGCAGCCGCCATTTATTCGATATCAGCTACCTTAACTTCAAGCAGTTCGACGACGATATTGTCATCCTCAACACCGGCGGCAAAGAGATCCTTCTCGATCCCGGTGAAAAGATGTGCCCCTTCCAAACCGTGAATTGGAGACACTCCAGCGCGAAGGGCGTCCGTCAAAATGCGGGCGAGCAAGGCGTCACCGAGACTCCGGAGCAGGCTTACACCGACAACAAAACCGTCCGCACCGGCGACATTACCTTCGACGACCACGGCTCCATCACCGGAGTCCTCCGCTTTTCAATGACCGGCCAAGAGGCTCTTCGCTGGAGGCAGATCGCTATCCGGAATGACCTCGACGAGGTCAAGAAACAGTTCGACCACTCCCTCGAATCCCTGGTTCCCGACGGCGTTGAAGCCCATGTCGATCACTTCGTCGGCCTGGATGATTCCTATTCCAATTTAGTGGCTGTGGTGAAGATTCGCGGAACCCTTGGCGTGGTCACCTCCAAGCGCATCCTCATCCCCGGATTCTTCTTTGAGACGCGCGGCGGCCATCCTTTTGTCGGTCAGGAGAAGCGCCTGGAGCCCGTCGATATGCACTACGACGAACAGGTCAACGACCAGATCGTCTATCACCTTCCAGCCAATCTCACCGTAGAGGGCGCTCCCCAGGACACCAAGATTCCCTGGGCGGACCATGCCGCGTATGCCACCAAGGTCGTCTCCGTTCCCGGCAAGATCACCATCGTCCGCCAATTTGCCCGCGCCTTCACCATCGCCAAGCCCGAGGAGTACAACGACCTCCGCGGCTTCTACCAGAAAGTAGCCGCCGCCGACCAGCAGCAACTCGTCCTCACCCGCGCGCCCGCAGCAAAAGGAAACTGATCATGGCTCTTCCGCTCTCCTCCAAATCATCCCGCTTATCTTCCGCGCTGGTCGCTCTCGCCCTTCTGGCTGCCACTCCCGCCCTCGCCAGTTGGTTTAGCAAGGACAAGCCAATCCCCGACTGGGGCCTTGAAGCCGCCAAGACCAAGACCCCCGACTACGCCAAGGATTCCCCCGCAGTCATCCTCTTCGACGAATATGTCGAGACCGTCGACGATCAGGGCCGCGCCACCGAGCGCGAGCGGATTGCGACTCGCATCCTCAAGCCGCAAGGCCGCCGTGATGCACCCTGCGGAGTCTCCTTCGATGTCGATGAGAAGATCATCTACTTCCGTGCATGGACCATCGCCGCCGATGAAAAGCAGTACCCCGCGCAGGAAACCGACTTCGTCGATGTGGGAGATACCGGCATTCCCGTCATGCTCTCCACCCACAAGCGCCGCGTCGTGCTCCCGCCCGCAGCCGACGTCGGCGCCACCATCATCTGTGAGTCAGAGGAGTTGCTCGCACCCTATCAGCAGGAGACGGTTTGGCAGTTTCAGAGCTCCATCCCCTTCGTCTTTCAGGCTCTTGAAGTCGATCTGCCCCCAGGCCGCGCCCACTCCGAGGCATGGCACAGATTCCAGCCCGTCAAGCCCGTCGAAGTCGCTCCCAACCACTGGCGCTGGGAGATCAAAGACGTGCACGCACTCGATCTCCGCGAGGTAAAGTCCCATCCGGACGGGGCAGCTCTCACCGCGCGGATGTCTGTTCATTGGGGTGATGCCGGTGTCGAAGGAAAAGACAACGAGTGGAAAGCTCTCGGGCAGCGATGGACGGCCCTGGAGGCCAACCGCCCGGACCCTTCCCCGGAGATCACCTCTCAAACCCAGAGCCTCATCGCCGGCGCGCCGGACTTCTATTCCAAGCTCAGCCGTATCACCGAATACATTCAGAAGAATGTTCGCTACTTCATTGTGTCGCGTGGCATCAGCGGCTGGCAGGCGAACCATGCCGCCGACATCTTTCGCAACCGTTACGGCGACTGCAAAGACAAAACCACGCTGCTTATCTCCATGTCACAGGTCGCAGGCATCCACGGTTTCTATGTCCTCGTTGACGACCGGCGCGGGGTCATTGATCCTGAGGCTCCCTCCTTCTATGGAGACCACATGATTACCGCCATCGAGATTCCCGCGGACGTAAACGATCCCCGCCTCAAAGCCATCGTCAAAGCCAAAGACGGCAAGCGCTACCTCATCTTCGACCCCACCAACGAACGAACCCCAGTCGGCAACCTTCCGAATTACCTGCAAGGCAGCTACGGCATTCTAGCCACCGGAGCCTCCAGCCAGATCATTGCTCTTCCCGTCCTCGATTCAGACGCCAACGGCACCGAACAGAAAGGCTCATTCACTCTTTCTCCCGATGGCACTCTGACCGGTTCTGTTGACACCGCCCACATCGGACCTGAAGGCGGCGATTTGCGATGGGTACTCAAGTTAACCGACGAAAAGGAACGCCGCGAAGGCTGGGAGAGACATCTAGCCTCCACTCTCCCCGGCGTGACCCTCGACGCTTTTTCATTTATCGAGCCCTCCGCCCTCGACAAGCCTCTCGAATTCCACTACAAAGTTACCGCGCACCAATACTCCCATCAGGCCGGTCCACTGCTGCTCGTCCGGCCCCGCGTCGTCGGCTCCTATGCCCGGCCTTTTGACGACAAGCCGCGCATCTATCCCATCGACCTCGATGCCACCGGCCGCTGGCGCGATAGCTTTGACATCGCCATTCCCGCCGGCTACGTCGTC
>Ga0302321_100000493_pt1 | contig 34212 bp, 28 predicted proteins | sample Fen_T0_1_FD_202505 | JGI IMG/M metagenome (GOLD analysis project Ga0302321, IMG submission 202505) | Peat permafrost microbial communities from Stordalen Mire near Abisko, Sweden - Fen_T0_1 | ecosystem: Environmental > Terrestrial > Soil > Wetlands > Permafrost | place: Sweden: Abisko... | reverse complement strand
GCACATCCGTGCGGCTCTACTCATTTACTGAATCTTTATTCTTTCCCCTCCGGTATGGCTTACAAACTCCGGTGCATACTGACACTGAACGGATGCAATGCCACTTGCGTATTCTCCCGCAGCATTTGCCCAAAGTTCGTATTCAAATACATAGGTTCCTTTTGGCAAAAAGGAGAAGAAAAATTGTGTGGAAGCATCTTGGGTGGTCTGATAATAGCAAACTCGTTCTTTCCATTCACAGCCCGAAAGTTGATTTACCGGTTCAAAACACGAAGCGCGTAAATCTTTCAACGCTACAAATTCCAGGTTTCTGTCGGTGGTAATAACCAATCGGGTAATAACCTTATCGCCTTTCACCAGTTTGGCTTGTTCAATCGGCAACATGGTTTTTCCGGTTGAAGTAATTTTCTCAACAAACAGTTTCTTGGTAATTTTCAAAGCACTGCCTTGTCCCGACACTTTATCTAAATCCTGATAATATTGCCAGTACATGGCTCCCCAACCGATATTCTTATCCGATTTCGTCACTGCCACTTTTCCCATTTCCGGACGAACACTGGCCACTGGAATTGTTTCTTTGAAATAGCCGGTTCCAGCTTCGGTACTTGACGGTTGAAGCAAAGTATTTCCAACTTTCACCTGAACCGACCCTTCGTTAGCCAACCAATCACTTCCATGATGCAGCAATGCATAAATAGCATTAACCGTAGCCATTGGCGAATCCCAACGCTGGGTTTGTTTTTGTTTCAGCAACCATATTTTCATTTCATCAACTTCGGTCTTGTTCTTTTCCACTTCGGCAAAGGCTTCGATAATAGCTGCCTGAACCGCTATTGGTCTTTCGTTCCAATAATACCCCGAGGTATTTTTTGCCCAATACATTCCAAACTCATCCGTTTTCAATGCGTTTTCTCGCAAGGATTTCAAAATGTCGTTTGCCACTTGAATTTTACCATTCCGTTGCGCTACCACCGCCATCATGGCTTTGCCATAAAGCGTGAAAGTAGTCCAGTATTTTTCCGAGTGATCTGTATAGAATTTCACTGCAGCTTGTGCCGATACATGTACCGGAATTTCGGGATATTCCGATCGCATGTGCAGGTAAAACAACTGCATATTGCCGATAGACATTTCTTTGTCATAATTCTTGTTGTACTTTTTCAAATTATCATAGTCACGGGCAATTTCCAAATCCAGGTAATTTAAGGCAGATTGAACTGCTGACTGCTGACTGCTGACTACTGACTGACCTGTCATTTTATTTAATCGTGCCAGATTTAGTATAATTTCCTGTGTGATATAGCGACTTTCGCCCATACCTTTAAACCACGAGAAAGCCCCCGAAGGCAATTGTAACGAAATAAGTTTATCAAGATATTGCTGCGCCTGATTCTTTTGCATATTCAAGTCGAATAGCAAGGCTATCTGTCGTTTTTGCTCTGTTTCATCTTTGGCTGCCATTACCCAAGGCGTTTCTTCCAGCAGCATATTTTTCAACTCTGTATTTTTTTGCAAGTTCGAAAGCAATGCTTCACGACTGCCACCCGCTTTTTTCCAACGGTCGAAAGTAGCAGCAATTTTAGGATTAGAATTGGCTATAAATGCCGCTAAACTATTGGCATAATAAGAAGTGAAATAATCCAACGCATTATCGTTTTCGGGAGTCGAAATGGTTGGCAAAGCCTGTACAGCATACCATGCGGGGTTTGACGAGAATTCCACTGACAAGTTTTTAGTATCTACGTTCGAACCGTTTTTCAACAAACTTTCGAAATTGAACGTGCGGGTTTGATTACCACGAACAGTCAATGGCATACTTTCAGTCACTAGTACTTTATCCGGCAACACAGGTAAGTACTTTTGTTCTCCATCGCTAAAGTTACCGGCATGAGCCACTACTTTGCAAGTCACCAATTCGTAAGGCGAAAACTCGGTTAGCTCCCACTCTACCGCTTTGGTTTCGTTAGCTGCCAACGTAATTGTTTTGGCAGCAGCATCTTTCAATTTAATTAATTTCTCTGTTGCCGGATCTATCATTTCAAACTGAACAGAAGCAGTTTGAGTTTTATCCGTCAGGTTGACTACATTAGCACTCAGCACCAGTTTATCCGACCGTCGCACAAAACGGGGCAAATTCATTTGCACCATTAAATCCTTTTGAGTCACGACCTGTTCAGTTCCTTGGCCGAAATACAAATCAGTGGTGTGCGCTAACATCTTCACGTTCCAACGCGTGAGACTCTCGGGAGCTGTGAAGGTAAACTTCACATTACCTTGTGCATCGGTTCGTAACTGTGGATAGAAGAAAGCTGTTTCATTGAAGTTGGTGCGGATTTGTACTGGTTTGTTGCTTTCTATTACTTCTTCATCCTTAGCTATAACAGGAGCTGTAAATTTCATACTACTCTTCAATGGTGGAGGAGGTTCAACTGCCTGAAGACTTTTCTTATTTGTTCCATATCCAACTACAGCAACTTCATCCAGAGTTGCATTTTCTTGTGCCATAACAGCAACTCCTCTTGCCATTCCTCTAATCCTAATATTCCGATATCCCATATTCAAACCAAACCAATTCAATTGATTCAATCTAAACTCTGCCACATCATCAAACTGATTATTCAAATATGCATCATCATCTGTTGTTTCAAATCCATTGCTTATCCACTCAGGGGTATAGAAAACCGATTCGCGGTACGATGGATTAAAATTCCAACTGTGTGGACGCAAAGCATCCAATGAAGCATCATACATTCCGACTAGCACCTCCGCTGATTTTTTATCCTTAGCACTTTCCGGTATTGTAATAGTCCATTCTGCTTTCTCGCCCGGCAACAACTTATTGCGGAACACGCTAAGTGTAGGCGTCAGTTTGTTATCGGCTACTTTACGGGTTATCTGAACTTGCTTGCTAAAGAACTGCTCATCTTTCAGGAAGGTAAACATTACCGTCACTCCTGCTCCATAGCTTTCTTTAAACGGAATTTCAAAAGTCTTTATCTCGTCCGAGAACGAAACCCAGCGACTTTCCAATATTGTATTGCCCTGCATCACTTCATACAAAACTGATGAATTTTGGGTAGAAGTTCCAAATTGAATCTGAGCTTTCTCTCCAACCACACATTCTGTTTTGGAAGCTAAAAACCACTCGTAACTTTTTACCGGAGGGCGTTTATCGTTTACATCGTAAAGAACAACCGTTTTTTCGAGTTTTACTTCTTTACCATGTGCATCAGGAGTGGTAAATACCAGTTTATATCTACCGGAAGCTAAATTGGCAACAGCCAGATTTAATTTTTTGTTGTTAGTATCAAAACTTCCCGACAATACTTTATCTCCCTCTTTCAGAACGGTTTTATCATCCAGTTTTTCAGCATAAATATCAGTATCTTCCAAACGATACAGACTGTATTTGATTGTTGAATTCACTTTCTCTCCGTTCAGAGTTTCGGTACTCACTTCGATATTTAGCGACTGTTTCTTGTCAATCTTTTCAGCAAGTTCGGCCAGTATAAATAAGGATTTATCACCAACCGAAACATACTGCTGTCCTTGCTGCGTTTCACCTTTCGGGTCTGTAACATCCACATAAATAGTGTAGGTATAAAACTGCTCGTTACGGAATGGTGTTATTTCACTTTTAGTTTTCTCCGGAATAAACGATACTTCAAAAGTTCCATCCGCTTTTGAGCTAGTGATTCCGTTGGTTATTTCTTTGTCGGGAGTACTCCACCACCAGCAATAGCGATGGGTGCTACGCACCACACGATATTTGACTTTCGCATCGGCAATGGTATATCCGGCATAGGCTTTTACAGTCCCCTTTACAATTGCCTTTTCACCAAAACTAATTTCGGCTTTGGGTTTATCAATCGTTACCTCAAAAGTTGGTCGTTTGTATTCCTCCACCCAAATAGATTGAGAAATAGTACCCACCTGAATGCGATAAGTTCCGTTTAACCCACCTTCGGGCAAAACAAATTCACCGGCAATCGATCCGAATTCATTGGTCTTATATTTCTTGGCACTTACTTTTTGTCCGTTGGCATCAAATAAAGTAGCTTCGTATTCTACTCCGGCTGTGATTTCTTGCTTAGTTTTATTTGAGTAATAAACTATTGCTTTAAAATAAACCGTTTGACCAGGGCGGTACAATGAACGATCAGTGAAGATATTTATTCTCACATTTCCATTTTCTGATCTGTTTTGTTCGTTGAAATAGCTATTTGAAGCATTGGTGAAATAGCAATCTTTGCCTTTTTCGAACATCAACACATTGTTCGCGTAATTTTCTTTAAACGGGTATTGACACAAGCCGCTTTTGTCGGTAGTGCTTGCTAATATAAAGTTGATTGCATAATGACTACCTGCCCATTTATTTTCATAAACAGACACTTTCACAGCACTCTCAGGCTTGCCACTTATTCTGTCGAGCACATACAAGCTGGCTTGCTTGGGTATATTGGTGCGATTTATAAATGCCAAATCGGAAATGGTCAGTGAACCGATTACCCTTTCGGATTGATTATCGCTTCCAACCGGTTCTGCACAAATTTCGTAAATACCATAAGTACCAGTTTTTAGATCAATTTCTGTCGTTACAGCACCAAAATTTACATCCGGCTTTATATCGATTTGTTTTGTTTCAACGACCGTTTTCTTGGCGTAAAGCGTTTTCTCATTTCGTCTGTTCTGAACATAGTTATAATACTCCAATGCCGTTGCATTTACTCTGTAAACAGTTAGTGTCAGTGTTGATATATTCGTTGTATTTAAATGTACTTTGAGCGTGGTGGCTGGCTTAGCCACTTGATTAAAACTCATTCCGATCGTTTTATGAGCAATTGTTTTCTGAATATTACTAAGTAATCCGATCCTTTTGTAGTTGGGGAAACGTTTCAAACCATCGCTGCAAATATCATAGGCTATTTTCTTATTCGATTTATTTTCATCATCGTTTGAATTAGACAAGTAATAATTTGCTTTCTCCGCCAATACCTCAACGACTGCTTCATTTGCGGCATATTGCTTTTCGAGGCGGTTCAATGCTGTCAGGTAAAGTGAATCCGAATTCGCAGCTTCAGTATGTTCTTTCATGTATTTCAGACGTTGCAAATCGACATAAAGGAGTGCCGGTACATTTCCGGCATTTTGACGGAAAGCAAGTAGTTGGCGATAGGTATCCACCACATGATTTTCAACGGAAGATGCGTATACAGAATCTAATGACAATGCTACAAACGCAGGTAGATCAGCAAACAGTTCCGGATTGGTCAGTGGATTTTTCGCCGAAGTGGCTTGGGATAACTGTTCCAGAATCTGTATTCTCCTGCTTCCCAAAAAATCAAACAAGCTCGGCTGCAATGTCTTGCTATCAGCTCCTTTTTCAAGCAAAACAGCAAATTTCAATGCATCCATTTGTTGCAAAATCGTTGCATTTTCGAGCGATGCCGCAAGGTGTTTTGTAATTTTATCGAAATAGATATTCTTTGTCCATTCTTTTATGTCCTCGGGCACAAAGCCGGTAACAACGGTGCGGTTGTTAATCGTCCACTGGTCTTTTTGGTAAAACTGAGCGTACAAATCAGCTGTCATCGAGTGCAGTAAGGCCTTTTCGGCCGGATCAGTACTTTTTCCGGTAAAGGCTTCAAAATCTTTTATCAAAGCGGGCGCTTCATCCGGATTTTTCTCTAATGTAAAGCGCATTTTATAGACCATGGCTTTAATGACTTCGGGTGAGTTCTTCTCCTTTTGTGCCTGTTCCAGAATAGCCTGCACCTCTTTCAAAGCCGATTCAGGCAATTGTTTTTCAGCTAATTGATTCACTTTCTCCCAACGGGCGGCAATGGTAATGGATGATTTTTGAGCGAATAAAAAAGTGGCTAGAACCACAGTTGTAAAGACGATAAATGCTAGGCTTTTCTTCATAAGTGAGGATGATTATTAGTTTGTTAATCGCAAGACAAATATAATACCAAAAAACGGGATATCCTACTTGAACTGCACAATTAAAAAAGATGATTTAAAACACTAAAACGTTGCACGGCTTATTGCTTATAGAACAAATTAGCTTCTGACGTGAATTTCGGCTCATAGAAAATGATTTTTTATTCAAAATTCATTACAATTTCTATACCTTTGTATTCCTCCAAACAAATCACATTATAGTTTGTTTAGAGGGTAACCAAGTAACCAAATCTTTAATTTTCAATTTATCCATTGTGACTTCCAACAAAAACATTTTCAACGTAACTTATCCTATTTTCCTGACGCTCATTGCCCAAAACATCATAAACGTTACCAACACAGCATTTTTGGGTCGTGTTGGCGAAGTAGAATTGGGGGCATCAGCCATTGGGGGCGTGTTTTATTTTGCTATTTATATGGTTGGCTTTGGGTTTAGCCAGGGGGCTCAAATCCTTATCGGACGCCGTAATGGAGAGAAAAATTATTCTCAAATCGGACCAATTTTCAACAACGCCTTATTGTTTAATTTCTTATTGAGTGTACTTATCTTTGGAATTTCATTAAAAGGCGTTCCGTTTGTGATGAAATACGCTGTGAGCTCACCCGAGGTCTATGACGCAACCATTGCCTACCTCGACTGGCGTATTTATGGTTTCTTTTTTGCCTTTGTAAATGCTATTTTCAGGAGTTTTTACGTTGGTATTACACAAACGCGAATTCTTACCACTTCGGCAATTTTAATGGCTATTACCAATATATTGTTCGATTACATTCTCATTTTCGGACATTTCGGGTTTCCTCGTCTGGGCATCGAAGGTGCAGGTATCTCGTCGGTAATTGCCGAAATCGTTACACTTATTTATGTGATCGTCTATACCTTTTTACGTGCCGATACTAAACTGTACGGCTTGTTTGAATTTAAAAAGGTGGAACTCAAAACGGTATTGCAAATCCTGGATTTATCCATTTTCATTATGTTCCAATACTTCATTTCCATTTCCACCTGGTTTGTATTCTTTATCTTTATCGAACACATGGGCGAACGACCGTTGGCAGTTTCCAATGTAGGACGAAGCTTGTATGTGTTACTTATGATTCCGGCATCAGCATTGGCAACAACGGTGAACACACTGGTTAGCAACCTTATTGGTGCAAACAGAAAAGAAGAAGTACTCCCTTTTATCAGAAAGATGGCATTTGTGGCATTTGCATTAGTATTGCCATTAATGATTTGTACGTTCATTTTCCCCGAACTTTTCGCTAACATTTACACCGACGATACCGGACTGATGGCTGCCTGTATCCCGGTTATAAAAATTGTGTCGCTTGCCAATCTGGTATTTGCGTTGAGTTTTATTGTTTTCAATGGCGTTTCGGGCACAGGTAACACCCGAACAGCATTTGCCATCGAGTTTCTTACCCTGTTTTTCTACATCAGTTACGTTTATTATACGGCCATTGTGAGCCCCAGCTCGGTAGAGGTGGTGTGGATGTCTGAATTTGTGTACTGGATTATTATTGGCGCATTGGGGTATTTGTATCTGCTCAAAGGAAGCTGGCGTAAGAAAGAAATTTAATTGGTCAATTGGTTGATTAAGTAAATTAGTTTTACAAGTACACATCACGGTTTTTATGCCAATTATGTGTATAGAATCACACTTTCGGCACAAAATGTGTGATTTTGGTGTTATTTTCTGAAAAAACTTAATTATCTTTGCTGTTGAATTTTTATTCTAAAGAAAAGAAAAATGGTTATAAAGAGGGATATACTTTCAAAACTGATTAAATGGAGGGATTCAAAGAACCGAAAGCCTCTCATCTTGCAAGGTGCGCGTCAGGTTGGTAAAACATGGGCATTAAGACAATTCGGGAAAGAATATTTTGAAAATGTTGCTTATTTCAATTTTGATGAACAAACTGAATTGAAGCAATTTTTCGAGCAAACAAAAGATGTCAACCGCTTACTTCAAAATCTTTCATTTGTGAATGGCAAACCAATTCTTCCTGAAAAAACATTGATTATTTTTGACGAAATTCAGGAATGCAATGACGCTTTAAACAGCTTGAAGTACTTTAACGAAAACGCTCCGGAATACGTTGTGGTTTGTGCAGGTTCATTGTTGGGCGTGGCACTTAATCGTGGAGCATCTTTTCCTGTTGGCAAAGTCGATTTTCTAAACGTGTACCCGGTTTCCTTTTCTGAATTTTTAGGAGCATCAGAACCCCACTTACTCGAATATCTGGCTTTGAAAAATAATTTCGATCAAATTCCTGATTTGTATTTCAATCAATTGGTCGACAAATTTAAAATGTATTATATTTCGGGTGGAATGCCGGAAGCTGTTGTTGCTTTGCTCGAGAATCAGGATATTGAGCAAACTCAACGAATTCTGAGTAATATTCTAAATGCTTATCAACTCGACTTTTCGAAATACACCGAAAATCATTTGATTCCTAAATTGACTCACGTATGGAATTCAGTACCATCGCAGTTGGCGAGAGAAAATAAAAAATTTGTATATCAAACTGTAAAGCAAGGTGCAAGAGCACGCGAATACGAAGATGCATTACTCTGGCTATCGCAAGCCGGGTTAATTTTTCGCATTTTCCTATGCAAAAAACCAGCACTTCCACTTTCGGCATACGATGATTTGTCGGCGTTTAAAGTATATCTTTCAGATGTGGGACTTTTGCGAAGATTATCGGCATTAGATCCTATCGCCATACGAGAAGGAAATCGATTGTTTGTTGAATTTAAAGGTGCATTGACCGAAAATTTCATATTGCAAAGCCTGATAATACAGTTTGAAGAAACTCCACGCTATTGGACTTCAGGCAACCAGGCAGAAATTGATTTTCTTATTCAATACCGGAATGAAATAATACCAATTGAAGTAAAAGCAGATGAAAATGTTACCGGCAAAAGCCTGACGCTTTACGAAAAACAATTTCAACCAAAATATAGAATTCGTTATTCATTGAAAAATCTGAAACAAGATGGTAATTTAATCAATATACCTTTGTTTATGGCTGATTTTACAAAAAAAATCCTGACATTAGCAGACAGTACGAATAACCCGCCTCAAATTAACTAACAAACCAATTACCAACCCCAATCAACCAAGTAAAATGGCCAAAACTAAATCAGTATATGTTTGTCAAAATTGTGGCGTCGACTCTCCGAAATGGATCGGCAAATGCCCATCGTGCGGCGAATGGAACTCGTACGTAGAAGAAATTATCAGTAAAGACACCACACCAAAGATTCATTTAGGAGGTGTTGAACTTGTCAAACAAAAACCTATTCTCATCACCGAAGTGGAAACCTCGGAAGAGAGCCGCTTCGATACCAGCTGCAACGAGTTAAACCGCGTGTTAGGTGGTGGATTGGTTCCGGGCTCGTTGGTGCTGATTGGTGGCGAACCGGGTATTGGTAAATCCACGCTGGTATTGCAGGTAGTGCTCAACATGAAAGGTAAGCGCACCCTTTATATCTCGGGCGAAGAAAGCGTAAAACAGCTGAAACTTCGTGCCGAACGCCTAAAGTTCGAGAATCCGGATTGCTATATCGTTAGCGAGACTTCGCTCGAACAAATCTTTGTGCATATTCAAAATATTCAGCCCGATGTGGTTATTGTCGATTCCATACAAACCGTTTCTACCGAGTTGATCGAATCGTCACCCGGCTCGGTATCGCAGGTGCGCGAATGTGCCGCCAACCTGCTGAAATTTTGCAAAACAACCTCTATTCCGGTGCTACTTATTGGTCATATCAACAAAGAAGGCAGCATTGCTGGTCCAAAAGTACTGGAACATATCGTGGATACGGTGCTCCAGTTCGAGGGCGACCAACATTATATGTACCGCATCCTCCGTTCCATCAAAAACCGCTTCGGGAGTACCTCGGAGTTGGGTATTTTCGAAATGCAACAAAACGGCCTACGCGAGGTAAGCAATCCTTCGGAGCTACTGCTGTCGCAAAACCACGAAGGACTAAGCGGTGTAGCCATCGCTTCAGCCATCGAAGGCGTTCGCCCCTTCCTTATCGAAACACAGGCACTGGTCAGCTCGGCTGCTTACGGCACACCACAACGCTCCAGCACCGGCTTTGATCTTCGTCGACTGAACATGCTGCTGGCCGTCCTCGAAAAACGTGCCGGATTCAAAATTGCGCAAAAAGACGTATTTCTCAACATTGCCGGAGGTATAAAAGTAAACGACCCGGCTATCGATCTGGCAGTGATCTCGGCCATCCTGTCGTCCAACGTGGACATTGCCATCGAGAAACACGTTTGTGTAGCTGGTGAAGTAGGACTATCGGGTGAAATTCGCCCCATCAACCGCATCGAACAACGCATACTCGAAGCCGAAAAACTTGGATTCAAGAAAATGATTATGCCCGAATACAACCTGAAAAGTCTCAACATCAGCAAGCTCAATATTGAGCTGATACAGGTAAAAAAAGTGGAAGAGGCATTTAGGGTTCTTTTTAAGGGGTAATGACCCCAAACCCCTAAAGGGGCTAAAACCTGTATAATAAAAAGCCTATATATAATAAAAAGTAATTCTAAGCCCCTTTAGAGTTTATCCGTCTAGTGACGGAGGTTTGGGGTAAGATCTAAATTAACAATCAAATGACCCTACGCACCGTAAATGTAACCCGCTATATAACTCCTTTGCGCGAAGGAGGTTCGTTGCCGGCATTGGCTGAAGCTGATGACGACTTCAAATATGTTGTCAAGTTCCGCGGATCGGGACATGGCACTAAAATGCTGATTTCGGAACTGATTGGCGGCGTGGTTGCCAAGCTGCTAAAGTTGCGCATCCCTGAACTGGTTTTTGTAGAACTCGACAAAGCTTTCGGGCAAACCGAAGGCGATGAAGAAATTCAGGACTTGCTGCAAGGCAGTCAGGGGTTGAACCTTGGGCTGCACTTTCTGTCGGGCGCGCTCACTTACGATCCTGTCACCACCAAAGTAGATGGACGAACAGCATCGCTCATTGTGTGGATGGATGCTTTCCTGACGAACGTGGACCGCACCGTTCGCAATACCAATATGCTTATGTGGCACAAAGAACTCTGGCTCATCGACCACGGAGCAACGTTGTACTTTCATCATTCATGGACAAACCACATGAAACAGGCGCTCACCCCGTTTTCGCTCATCAAAGATCATGTTCTCCTCCCCTTTGCCGACCAATTGGAAGCGGTGGATGCAGAATGCAAACAACTGTTGACTGATGAAGTTATCCGTGAGGTAACAAATATGATTCCCGATACCTGGGCAAACTGGACAGAGGATGGTGATACGCCCGAATCGATCAGAGAAGTGTATTATCAATTCCTTAGCGAGAGACTTAAACATTCTGAGAACTTTTTAAACGAAGCGCAAAATGCAAGGAAAACACTTATTTGAATACGCCGTTATTCGTGTTTTGCCCAAGGTGGAGCGCGAAGAATTTATCAACGTGGGTATTATTTTGTTCTCTAAACGAGCAAAATACATCCGCATGATGTACAAACTGGATACGAACCGACTCAGCGTTTTTTCTACCGAGTTAAACATGGACTTGCTTGACGAAGCGTTGAAATCGTTCGAAAAAATTTGTAACGGAAACAAGGAAGCCGGTGTCATTGCACAATTCGATATTCCCGAACGATTCCGCTGGCTCACTGCTGTGCGTAGCTCTTGTATCCAAACCTCGCGACCGCATCCCGGTTTTGCAGAAAATCTGGACGAGAAAGTGGAAAAACTCTTCGAAGAATTAGTACTTTGACCATTACCTGCGTTTAGCAGGAAAACAGTTGGATTTAATGTTTTATCTCTCTAATTTATAGACAAAAAACTGTTTGAATAACTCAAAGACAGAAAAGAACTCTCCAACAGTAGGCCATGGTATCAGATAAGTATGTTTATTCTACAATATCTATCAAAACGATAGCAATATAACTTACAAAATAACCTATTGTTACATTTTAACCCGCAACAATAACTATTTAGGGAATATTACTGGTTAATTATTTGATTTCGTATTAAAGCTAATTTTTATTTATTACTTTTGTCGGGTTTTTAAAATAAAAAAGAATGAAACAACATCACAAAGTGCCCTTTGGTATTATGGGCATATTTATGGCTATCGGTATTGTATTTGGGGATATTGGAACCTCTCCTTTATATGTAATGAAGGCCATTCTCAACGGATTACCTGCTGGTCAGCAATCTAATCCGGATTATATTATTGGTGCAATTTCATGTATCATTTGGACATTAACTTTGCAAACCACCGTAAAATATGTGATTGTTACACTTCGTGCTGATAACCGTGGCGAAGGTGGTATTTTGTCACTCTTTGCACTTATTCGTAAAAACTACCGTTGGACCTACGTCATTGCTGCCATTGGAGCAGCCACCCTTCTTGCCGATGGTATCATCACCCCAGCCATCACCGTAATGTCGGCCGTAGAGGGGATAAACACTTTAATACCTTCCGTGCCTATTATCCCCGTAGTAATTGCTATCATTTTGGGATTGTTTCTTATCCAACCGCTTGGAACTGCATTTTTAGGAAAATCGTTTGGGATCATCATGTTTTTCTGGTTCACTATGATTGGGGTACTTGGTGCTTTTTCACTTATCCATTTTCCTTTGATACTGAAAGCTTTTAATCCTATGTACGCCATTTTGGTGCTAAAAGCTGTACCGAATGCGTTTGTTATTTTAGGTGCTGTTTTTCTTTGTACTACCGGAGCAGAAGCACTTTATTCCGACTTAGGTCACTGCGGTTTGCATAATATTCGCATATCATGGATCTATGTAAAAATCACTTTGATACTCAATTATTTGGGACAAGGTGCATGGATTATTACTCACTCATCGGCTATTGTCAGAGATATAAATCCATTTTTTACTATTATGCCCGAATGGTTCTCGTTCATTGGCGTGATTATGGCAACTTTGGCTGCAATTATTGCCAGTCAGGCCTTGATTAGTGGTTCATTTACGATTATCAGCGAAGCTATTTCGTTGGATTTATGGCCGAATATTCAAATCAAATATCCAACCGAAATCAAGGGTCAAATGTATATTCCGGGGGTAAATCACGCCTTATTGGTAATGTGCATTTTGATGGTGCTGGCATTCCAGTCGTCGTCAAATATGGAGGCAGCGTACGGTCTTTCCATCACGATTACCATGATGATGACCACAGTATTGCTATTTATGTATCTTAAACAGCAAAAAAGACCTTTGTGGTTCAGCATCCCACTAACAGGGTTCTTTATAACCATCGAAGGATTCTTCTTTACTGCCAACGCATTTAAATTTATGCACGGTGGTTATGCAACGGTGCTTATTGCCGGAATGTTATTTGGCATAATGTTAATTTGGTATAACGGACGACGTATTAAAAACCGTTGTGTAAAATACGAGAAAATTGCTCCGGTCATCACTTGCCTTGATAGAATTAGTGAGGATGAAACGATTCCTAAATTTGCAACACATTTGGTGTACGTTACACGTGCTAAATATCCAAACGAAATGGATAGTAAAGTCATCTTTTCGTTAATCAAAAAGCAACCAAAGCGTGCCGATACGTATTGGTTTGTATACCTGCACCGCAGCGACGAACCGTATCAATTTAAATACCACGTAAAAACCTTTGTTGCTAAAAAAATATTCCGATTGGATATTTATTCCGGCTTCAAACAAGGTGTTCACGTCGATGCGTTTGTTCATCTTATTTGCAAAGAAATGCAGGAAAATGGATTTGTTGATTTGATGAGCCGCTATCCATCTCTTCGCGAATCGAAGGTTGAAGGCGATTTCAGATTTGTAGTGGTGGAGCGTATTATCCGAAACCTGGATTTACCACCGTTCAAGAAAACTGTTTTGGGGCTTTATTATATGATTAAAAAGTTCTCTACTTCCGATACTCAAATTCTGGATTTAGATCCGTCGGTAGTAACGCTAGAATATGTTCCACTTCAATATCAGAAAGAAGCTGAGCAAAAAGAACAAAGACGGCTCAAAAGAGACCGAGAATAGACGAAAAGAGATATGACTGTTGTCATATCTCTTTTTTTTGTGCTTTTGTCCCAAATAAATAACAATTATCACAACTGATTTTTATTTGTTTGATTCACTCAAAGTCCGTATATTTGCTCTACCACACTATAAACAGATTCAACTATGCGCGTACTTGTATCCACCCGATTATTAGACGAAGGTTTTTCTGAACTCAAAAATCATTTTGAAGTCATCTTCCCCGACAAAGACGTCTTTTCGAAAGAGGAAGTTATACAACTCCTGCCAGGCTGTGATGCTTTTTTGCCAACGTTTCAGTTCAAAGTAGATAAGGAGGTGATTGATGCTGCAAAAGGAAGCGTAAAGATTATTGCCAATTTTGGGGTTGGCTACAATAATATCGATGTAAAATATGCCACTAAATGCGGAATTGTTGTAACCAACACACCCGATCCTGTTGTAGAACCAACAGCCGAGCAAGCATTTGCTTTAATGCTGGCAGCTGCGCGTCGGGTAGCAGAATGCGATCGGAAGCTGCGCATCTCCAATGGATTAAAATGGGGCGTACTGGAAAATCTGGGACAAACGCTTTATGGCAAAACGCTCGGCATTATCGGCATGGGCCGCATCGGACAGGCATTGGCGCGCAGAGCTATAGCATGTGGAATGAACATTGTGTATCACAACCGCACCCGCCTCACTCCCGAATTGGAAACAACTTATCAGACCCGCAGATTAAAACTGGAGGAATTACTGACAATATCGGATGTAGTATCATTGCACACACCGCTTACTGACGAAACATGGCATTTAATTGACAGTGACAGTCTAAAACTGATGAAACCAACCGCCATCATTATAAACACTGCTCGCGGACCGGTGATAGATGAGTCGGCACTTGCAGATGCGCTACAAAATCACCGGATTGCGTCGGCAGGACTTGATGTCTACGAAGATGAGCCCAACATCACTCCTGCCTTACTAAAACTCGACAATGTAGTACTTGCTCCACACAGTGGCACAGCAACTGTAGATACCCGCAATGAGATGAGCCGTTTCGCATCGCAAAATATTATTCGGTATTTTGAGGGACGAAATGATATTACCAGAGTAAATTAATTGCTCCCATTAAACCTTTTGACTGAAAGACAGTCAAAGGAGTAAATCTAATAATAGCGCAACCGGCATCTGCCTACTACATATGAGCCTAACAGAAGAAGAGCTGCAAGAACAATTGAGTAAACCCCATCAGCGAACCAAAGCGTTCTCATTGGTTGTACGCACCTATCAGGAGCGACTCTATTGGCATATTCGTAAAATGGTAATGTCGCACGACGATGCCAACGATATACTACAAAACACATTTATGAAAGCATGGAACGGAATTGAAGGTTTTAGGGGCGATTCGCAACTATCAACCTGGCTTTATCGCATTGCTACCAACGAAACGCTGACCTTCCTAACCAATAAACGACTACGAAACAATCAATCGCTGGATGATGTAGAAGGAACTTTATTACAAAATCTGCAGGCCGACAACTATTTTAACGGCAATGAACTGCAATTGAAATTGCAAAAAGCCATTATCACTTTACCTGATAAGCAGCGACTGGTATTTAACATGAAATACTTCGAAGATATTACATACGAAAAAATGGAAGGAATTTTAGGTACATCCATCGGAGCCCTGAAAGCATCATACCACCATGCCGTAAAAAAGATAGAACGTTACTTTGAAGAAAATGAATAGGACAACAAAGAAAATAAACAGATTGAAAGCCATAATTTCATTTTCACTAAGTACGGCAAATTATTCAAAAGAAAATGGCTAACAATTAAACCAATTGAGTTTCAAATAGTCAAACATACATTATGAAAAAGAACAATAAAATATCGTTAGACGAAATCGGACGGGAATTACCATTCACCGTACCCGAAAACTATTTCGAACATTTTGCACTGCAAATCGACGAACAAATCAATCGCAACTCAGGCTCCAATCACCGATTCATAAGACAGTGGATGTACGTAGCCGCTGCTTTTGTGGGTATTTTTATGATCGGACAAACTTACTATAAAGTTCATCAAACCAGCGTAACACAAAAAGCCGATACCTACGAGGCGTATGTGCTATCGCAAGTAAACGAAGCCTCGATGGTGGATTACTATGTGGATGAACCCGCTAAATAAAAAAAGAGAATTAGAACATATTTAATAAATTATTATGAAAACATTGAAATGCTTTATTTGGAGCATCCTGATTTTCCTAAGTGCAAATATAAATGCACAAGACATGGATAGATCTCCAAAAGTTGACGACATGCATTCTCAAAAATGGCAGTTTATGGTTGAAAAAGCACAGCTAAGCCCTACAGATATTGCTAAAGTTCAGCCCGTATTTATGCAATACGAAAAAAATATGTGGTGCCAACATCAACAAAACAGAGATTTTTTCAAGAAAAATTTCAAAAAAGATAATAACGTAAAGCCAAATTATGCCGAGCTTAACGACAGATACGTAGAAATGGAAGTAAAACAATCGCAAATGTTTAAAAGCTATCATTTACAGCTTTGTAAGCTTTTATCTCCCGAAACGCTATTCCGATATTATCGTGCAGAGCGAGAATTTAAACGTAAATTATTACAAGATATGCAGGATCACAGAGATCCAAAAGACCGGAAAGATCGAAAATAAACGAATCGTAGACAGGATTTTTTTTGACTTTCGTCAAAAAAGCTTTGGAAAGATACAAAATTATACTATCTTTGCAGTCCCAAAAACAAGGTTCGTTGGCCGAGTGGCTAGGCACCGGTCTGCAAAACCGATTACGGCGGTTCGAATCCGCCACGAACCTCATTTAAAACCTTCTTGCTATTGTGTTTTTCACAATAATCAAGGAGGTTTTTTTCGTTTTCAAACGTTTGCATCCTTTCTTTTATTAGTATTTACCACAATTTTCATATTGCGTAGAATTTTCGTAAATTTGTAGCCTATTATTCATTGCTACAATTATGAAGGTTCAATTCAAAATACATTATGTAACTCAGTGGGGACAATCAGTCTATCTCATGTTACATTCCTCAGCTCAAGAGCAATCTCAGTCTTCGCAGGCAGTTGTTATGCAATGCAATTCAAACTTTGAATGGACGGCAGAGGTAAACATCTACAACTCAATCACTTCCATCATCTATCAGTACGCGTTACTCAACACCGACAAAGAGTTTGACTACGAATACGGCAAAAAACGCATTGCACCCATAAATCCTGAAAAAAAGAACATCTGCATTCAGGATTTCTGGCGTGGTCCATTCGGCGATTCTCCTTTTATCACCGCTGCTTTTTCCGACTGCTTCTTCAAAAGAAACAAAACAAAAGCAAATGCAGTAGCAAAGAATGACAACTTGATGTTACGCCTCAATTGCCCGCAAATGGAGCCAAACCGCCATATAGCAGTCATTGGCAATCAAGCAGCACTTGGCAATTGGGACGAATCAAAAAAGATAAAGCTTGACGATACAAACTTTCCGGTTTGGCAAGTGAGTCTTGACGCAAAAGATTTTAAATTTCCACTTGAGTATAAATACTTGATTGTTGACACTGCCACCGACAAAGTACTAGCCTGGGGCGGCGGACCGAACAGAATTATCAATTCGATAAACCAACAAGAGTTTACGGTAGTAACCGACGAACATTTTTTGCGCACCATCCCTTCGTGGAAAGGTACCGGAGTAGCCATTCCCGTATTCTCGCTGCGCAGCGATGAAGGTTTTGGCATAGGCGAGTTCAACGATTTGAAGAAAATGGTGGATTGGGCAAAGAAAACAGGTCAACGCATGATTCAGACTCTACCCATCAACGACACCATTCTTTATCATACCAATTACGATTCATATCCTTACAATGCAGTTTCGGTTTACGCATTGCATCCTATCTACCTTCATCTGGATAAATTAGGTAAACTGAAAGACAAAAAGCTAAAAGCATATTTCGATGCTCAAAAAAAGGAGTTGAACGAAAAAACATTTTCGGACTATGAGAATGTAATAAAAGTAAAATGGGAATTTTTCAAAGCGATTTTTCCTCAGGAAAGTCCGGCCGTTTTTGCAACCGACGATTACAAAAATTTCTTTGAGACAAACAAAGAATGGCTGGTTCCTTACGCAGCGTTCTCATATTTACGCGACCTGAACGGAACGCCCGAATTTGGTAAATGGCCAACATACAGTCTTTACAACAAAGCCGACATAGAAGCATTTTCAGCCCCAACAACAGAACACTATCCCGAAATTGCGCTATTCTATTTCCTGCAATATCACCTACACAAACAATTGGTGGAAGTGCACGATTACGCCAGAGCCAATGGAATAGGTTTCAAGGGTGACATACCGATTGGAGTAAGTCCACGTAGCGTGGATGCGTGGGTAGACCCGGAACTTTTTAATGCCAATGGACAAGCTGGCGCACCTCCCGATGATTTTTCTGTAACAGGTCAGAACTGGGGATTCCCCACTTACAATTGGGAATTAATGGAAAAAAATGGCTACCAATGGTGGCGCAAACGTTTCCAAAAGCTAGCTGAATATTTTGATGCCTACCGCATCGACCACATTTTGGGTTTTTTTAGAATCTGGGAAATTCCGGCTGATGCCGTATGGGGATTGACGGGTAGTTTTCATCCCGCATTACCTTTCTCCGGTTCCGATTTAGAATCGAGAGGACTTCGCTGGGATCAGGACAGATTTGTAAAACCTTACCTGAAAGAACATGTTTTATATGCTACTTTTGGAAAATATACCGACGAGGTTATCCGAAAATATTTCGTACCGGATGGTTGGCAACAATTCAAATTCAAGCCTGAATTCGATACGCAAAAAAAAATAGAAACTCACTTTGCAACATTAGGATATAATTTCCGCAAAGAAGAAATCCTTATTCGCGACGGCTTATATGCTATGCACTGCGAAGTTCTATTTGTGCGTGACATGCGTCAACCCGACAAGTTCCATCCACGAATTTCGATGCACAGCACAGCAGGATTCCGCGATCTTCCGGAAGCAACTCGTCGATTACTGGATAAAATATATATCGATTATTTTTATCATCGTCATACGCAGTTCTGGAAACAGCAAGCTATGACTAAACTGCCTGCACTTATTTCGGCCACCAACATGTTGGTTTGTGGTGAGGATTTAGGCATGGTGCCCGATTCTGTTCCTGACGTTATGAATGCACTGGAAATCCTTAGTTTGGAAATTCAACGCATGCCCAAAAAGGTAAACACCGAATTTGCAATGCCAGCAGATGCACCGTATCGTTCGGTTTGCACCACTTCTACGCACGACATGAACCCTATTCGTGCATGGTGGGAAGAAGATGCTATCCTAACTCAGCGGTTCTATAACAGAGCACTGGGAATGCAGGGTACGGCACCGGAAACCTGCGAACAATGGATAGCCGAGAAAATTATCGAGCAACATTTGCAATCACAAGCCATGTGGATTATTCTTCCATGGCAGGACTGGATGGCATTAGACACAAGCTTATGCCACGAACATCCGAATGCTGAACGGATAAATGTGCCAAGCAACCCGCGTAATTTTTGGTGCTATCGCATGCACATGACACTGGAGCAACTTCTGAAAGAAGATGATTTCAATGCCAGAATAAAAGAAATGATTACAGAATCTGGTAGATAAACATACCAACAAATTCAACAGAACAACATAGTTCTTGAACAATTACACAATTCAACAATAAAATAATGAGCGATCAAAGGTATAATTTAAGAGGCGTATCAGCGTCGAAAGAAGATGTGCATAATGCAATTCAGAATATCGATAAAGGACTTTACCCAAAGGCTTTTTGTAAAATAATCCCTGATTTTCTAGGTAATGACCCTGATTATTGCAACATTATGCATGCCGATGGAGCTGGAACAAAATCCTCGCTGGCCTATGTCTATTGGCGCGAAACGGGTGACATTTCGGTATGGAAAGGCATTGCACAAGATGCACTCATTATGAATATTGACGATTTACTCTGTGTGGGAGCTACTGATAATATTTTACTATCATGCACTATTGGACGCAACAAGAATCGTATTCCGGGCGAAGTAATTTCGGCCATTATCAATGGAACAAACGAAATTGTTGAAGAATTACGTGAAATGGGCGTAAATATCTACCCTACCGGTGGCGAAACTGCTGATGTTGGTGACATAGTACGCACCATCATTGTGGACAGCACCGTTACCTGTCGCATGAAACGGTCTGAAGTAATCAATAATGCCAATATAACGGCAGGTGATGTTATTGTTGGACTTTCTTCATCGGGGCAGGCTACTTACGAGAAAGAATACAACGGCGGCATGGGCAGCAATGGCTTGACATCAGCACGTCACGACGTATTTGCCAACTACCTGGCGACTAAATACCCTGAAAGTTACAACGTAGAAATTCCACAAGACTTAGCGTATTCTGGCTCCTGCAAATTGACCGATCAAATTGACGGACTGGGCATTGACGCCGGCAAGTTAGTTCTTTCACCGACACGTACCTATGCACCGGTAGTAAAGAAACTATTATCGGAACTTTGCGGAAATATCCACGGAATGGTACATTGTTCAGGAGGTGCGCAAACCAAAATTTTACATTTTATCGACAATCTGAAAGTTGTAAAGAACAACTTATTCCCCGTTCCTCCTCTGTTTCAATTAATTCAAAAAGAGTCGGGAACTGACTGGAAAGAAATGTACAAAGTCTTCAACATGGGTCATCGACTGGAAGTTTATCTACCTGCCGAATACGCAGAGAAAGTGATTGAAATTTCTAAGTCATTTGGAATCGATGCACAAATTGTCGGACACTGCGACGCATCTGACAAAAAAGAGCTATTGATTGAGAGTGAATTCGGTCGCTTCGAGTATTAAAATCGAATATCATAACTGTCATAAAAAAAAAAGGTTTCTGAATGAATTTTCAGAAACCTTTTTTTTATCAGAATTTACCACTTCCTCATTTAAAGGAGCGAACCAATATTGCTTGTAAACAGCTTAACCGATATAGCCAATAGAATGATTCCAAAAAATTTACGAAAAATATAAATCCCGCCTTCACCAATAATTTTCTCAATCTTAGATGTCGATTTGAGTACAAAGTACACGAATATTAAATTAAGGATTAGAGCCGTGATAATATTCTCAGTTGCATACTCTGCCCGCAAAGTAAGCAAAGTTGTAAACGAACCCGGACCAGCAATCAACGGAAAAGCAATAGGAACAATCGAAGAACCACCAGATGGACCCTGATTTCTGAAGATTTCCACATCCAAAATCATTTCCAGCGAGAATATAAAAATAATCAATGCTCCAGCAACAGCGAACGACTGAATATCAACATTAAAAAGTCGAAGAACTCCTTCGCCAGAGAATAAAAAACCTATAAGGATAAACAGAGCTACAGCACTTGCCCTAAAAGCATGCACAATCTGACCTTTCCGTTTGATATTTAATATAATCGGGATAGAACCTAAAATATCAATAATTGCAAAAAGCACCATAAAAGCGCTCGTAATCTGAATGAAGCTAAAATTCATATCTGTGTTTCAAATTAGCATTTCTGCCGTTGTAAAATTTCTTTGTTCACTTGCTTTCTTTCTTTGTCAAAAATCCAGCCCCATTTGTTGAAATATTTTATCATATTTACAATATGAATAAACAACAACTTTGTATTTGTATACGATTCTTGTGCATGATTATGAACAACTTGCACATTGGGATAATATACAGTTCTGAATTTTCGATGAATACGCCTACTTAGGTCAATATCCTCGGGATACATAAAGAATTGTCGGTCAAACATCCCCACCCTTCTGATGGCATCAGTGCGCAAAAACATGAAGCATCCCGAGAGGTATGGCACATCCATGATGTGATCATATTTCGTATCTCTCAATTCAAACCTCGCTCTACGCTTCTGAGTCCAGCGTTCCGGCAAGAATCTGCGAAAAATTAAATCAAATGGAGTTGGAATGAGCTTACAAAGATACTGAATTTCACCCGTTGGATAGAGTATTTTAGGCATTAATAATCCAATTTTTGAATTATTATTCATGAATATTGCAATTTCCTGAAGAATTTCAGGTTCAAAAGCAATATCCGGATTCAATACTAAGTGATATGGAATGGATTTATTAATGGTTTGCTTGATGGCGATATTATGAGCCACTCCATAACCTAAATTACTGTTATTGAATATATAAGTAGCGTCGAGCTCATTGAATTCTGGCCGTTTAGAAGGAGAATTATCAACAAGAAAAATAGTAGACACAACTTCCGACTTCCGCAGAGTATCAACCAACGGAGCAATTTCCGCCGGCACGTGCTTATAGAGTACAATAGAGACGTTTAGCATGCAAATTCAGATTTGGGATACATGCAAAAGTAATATTTTTTTTGGAATATTAAGTTTAAATTAAATTTAGTTTAAACTTACACGACAAGTTTTTTACTCGTATTTTTCCATTTTATCATCAATACTCACGTCTTTGCGCGAACTTTGAATTTTAATATAAGTCATCATCGTTTCAGCCCCGGCTTCGTAGCAAGCTTCCTGCGCTAATTTTACCACTTCCATTATTTCATCATAACTTCCTTCCATTACGGTTTCAAAAGGAGTTACTTTGTATCTCAACCCCGATTTTTCAATTACTTCAATGGCTTTATCTACCAATAAATAAGGATGAACGGTGGTTGAAGTGGGCAACACTTGCAATGCAATATTTACTGTCTTTGTCATGAGTGTATTTTTTTAATATGTATTATTTATCATAAAACAGGTACAAAAAAACCCGAAATTACTTTCGGGTTTTATATGATAATTAGTTGACTGTGAATTACTCTGCAACTTCTTCAGTAGCTGGAGCTTCTTCAGCTTGTGCTTCTTCAACAACTGCTTCAATTGTAGCAGCAATAGCATCAGCTTTTTTCTTTGCAACTTCAGCGGCTTTAGCTTTGTTCACTTCAGCCTCAGCAGCTAAGCGAGTTTTAGCAGCAGCTTGTTTGTCAGCAGCTAATTGTTCTTTAGTTTTTGAGACACTCGATTCTTTGCTTGCTTTCCATGCATCGAAACGTTTGTCAGCTTCTACTACATCAAATGCACCTTTTTGAACACCTTCTAGTAAGTGCTTTTTCATCAAAACACCTTCTGCTGAAAGAATGTTACGAGTTGTGTCTGTAGGTTGTGCACCTGTTTGTAACCAATACAACGCTTTTTCGAATTTCAAATCGATAGTTGCTGGGTTGGTGTTTGGATTGTACGAACCGATACGTTCGATAAATTTGCCATCACGTGGCGCTCTGCTGTCAGCGATAACGATATGATAATAAGCATACCCTTTACGTCCATGACGTTGCAATCTAATTTTTACTGGCATTTTTTTAATTATTAAATGATTATACCTAAATGCTTTTACTCGAAAAGCGGTTGCAAAGGTAATCTTTTTATTTGGAACTGGAAAGGGTTGACAAAAAACAATTTTATTGACCAGTAATTAGTTACAAAGCACCCACGCTGTTTCGAACCGGCTATCGGTTTTACGGAGGTTTTCCATAAAAGTCACTGCCGATTCACGAGTAGCAAATGACTGTACTGCAACACGATAATTTTTCGTAGATGATACAACACTTGCTTTTTTAAATTCGCTAGTCGCAAGTTCTTTACAGTAATTATCGGCTGATACTTTTGTTGGCAAACTAGCCACAATAACATGAAAATCAGCTATCTCTACGACTTCCGGAGCCTTAACCACCGAATCCTTAGCAACAGTATCTTCTTTTACAACAACAGCCACAGCTTTCTTTTCGAAATGCGCATTACTATCTTTTATAAATGCAAACGAACTAAAATCAGCACTATTCGAGCGGCGTACATCATTAACATCGGGCGAAACAAATAACAACCCAAAAACAAGCATTGCCGCCGCTGCATATTTATAAACATTGGACGAAGGTAGTGTAAATGAAACTTTACGACGTTCCTCGTCGCGTCGAACGAGCCTAGCCGAAACACGTACATCAGCTAAGCCAAAATTCTGTGGTAAAAAATCAACACTACCACTCGGCTGAAAATGGGTATTCCCGGAAGCACTTTGTTGAAATTTTCCCAAATTGCCAAACTGAACATTACCTGTATTCTGCAATTTCAGATTTATATTCTCAACCGTCTGGTCGATCATCTCCATAGCCATACGATAACTGATGGACTCAGTTTTTGCTATCTCGATCGCCAATAACCCATCGGAATGATGCATCAATGGATTAAATCCGATAGTGTCTTTGGGCGCAACGATACAATTGGGCATTATTACCGCCGATTGATTTTGCACTACAAACCCACCAAAATTTGGCACAACTACATAATCATGTTGCGCTAAAAGCTTTTCTATATGTTTACAAATGTTTTCCACATTGCAAAAGTAAGACAAAGCTTTGAATTGAAAATATTTTATCGCAATAAGTTATCAACAAGTTGTTAAGCATGGAAAAACATTGTATCTTTGTGCTATTAATCTCGAAAAAGACAGTTGAATATGAAGAAAAAAATCTTAATAACAGGCGGAGCCGGATTCATTGGATCACATGTAGTCCGCTTATTTGTAACGAAATATCCTGATTATAATATTGTAAATCTGGATGCGCTCACTTATGCAGGAAACCTGGAAAATCTGGTCGACATTGCCGATGCACCAAACTATAGTTTTGTAAAAGGTGACATCACTAATGAACAATTTATTGCAGAATTGTTCAAAACTCAGCAATTCGACGGGGTAGTACACCTAGCAGCCGAGTCGCACGTCGATCGTTCGATTACCGATCCCTTCGCATTTATACGTACCAATGTGTTTGGAACTGCCAATTTACTCAATGCAGCAAAAGAAGCATGGAAAGGGAATATGGAAGGAAAACGATTCTACCACATTTCAACCGATGAAGTTTACGGTTCTTTAGGCGAAGAAGGTCTTTTTACCGAAGAAACAGCCTACGACCCACGTAGTCCATATTCAGCAGCTAAAGCCAGCTCCGACCATTTTGTACGCGCATACCATCACACCTACGGTTTACCGGTAGTGATTTCAAACTGTTCCAACAACTATGGTGCAAACCACTTTCCTGAAAAACTGATACCACTCTCCATCAATAATATCAAAAACAATCGTCCAATTCCAATTTATGGCAAAGGCGAGAATGTTCGCGACTGGTTATGGGTAAATGACCATGCACGTGCCATTGATACTATTTTCCACACAGGCGTAGTTGGCGAGACCTATAATATAGGTGGCAATAATGAATGGACAAATATCGATCTGATTCGTGCTTTATGCAAAATAATGGATGAGAAATTGGGACGTGAGCCTGGTGAATCGGCAAAACTGATTACATTTGTAAAAGACAGAGCCGGACATGACTTACGTTACGCTATCGACTCAACGAAATTACAACGCGAATTAGGGTGGAAGCCGTCGCTACAATTTGAAGAAGGATTGGAAAAAACAGTGGATTGGTATTTGGCCAATCAGACATGGATGGACAATATCACTAACGGTGCCTACCAAAACTACTATCAAAAACAATATGAAGAAAGATAATCGCACTTTCTAATACTATATACAAATTGAAAGCCCGAACTAAAAAGTGATTCACTTTAAGTTCGGGCTTTTAATTTATTTTCTGTTGACTTTACTTTGTCAATTCCAACTTCACCAAATCATTATTCATCAAAATGGAGTCCTGGAAATTAGGCATCGAATCCAATTTTGTAATTTCAACCTGTGCAATTCCGGCACGTACAATATCCAGTTCTTGTGCCGCTCTGTAGGACAAGTCGATCATCAATTTCCGGCTATGTGGTCCGCGATCGGTTACCTTTACTATTACTACCTTATCATTTTTAGGATTACGCACTTTCAATATCGTTCCAAAAGGATACGTGAGATGCGCACAAGTGAGACTATCTCTTCGATATTTACCTCCATCAGACGTATGACGTCCTTCCATTTTATGGTTATAATAGGTTGCTTTTCCTAGTTTTGGGGCTGCTCCAATATTTAGAAACACGACCAAAAACAGGGCTAAAAGCTTAGTAAAATTTCTTATTATGATTTTTTCCATGCACAAATATACCAAAAAGAACCTTACCAACCAAGCAATTAAGGAACTTTTAAGCTTTCTGCACTTCCAAAATCATATACTTTAAGTCATATCTAACAAAATCTATCGAATGTTACTCACCGAGTTTTTTGCTGTATCATGCTTTGTTTTTAAGACATTACTATTCGAAGAAAATGCAAGTTTGACTTGAGTTTTCAAGGTATCTTTCAAACCCGAAGTAGCCTTTTCTACAATTACAAATTCCAGCACATAATCGCCATCAGAAAGGGGAAGTACAGCATCACAATCGTCATCTTTAATTTTCCAAACAGGGCTTCCTGCATTTGAGTTCGCTACCTTTCCTTTACGCGCATACGATGCAGCCGTTGCACCACCGCCCGATCCTCCGGCTAAATTGCCCACACTCGAAACAGCAGCAGAAATAATAGCACCACCCGGCAATGCACCTCCTAACAAAGAAGCCCCCTGTGCCAAGGCACCACCAGCAGCGTGTAAACCGGCATTTACCTTTTCGCCAAAAGTAACACACTCCTGAGCAGAGAGCTCTTTGATACTTTTATTCGCAGTATTTATCAAATATCCTTCGTCCGAAGAGAATAATACCACACAGCCACCTTCGACGAGTGTGATATTTATTTTTCCGGCGTTCACCTTCTCGCCAAATGTAGCCCCTTGCGTTTGTTTAGGAACAGTAACATTCATCGAAATCCGATTCGGCATACTATTATTAATAGTATTAATCCCACTTTTCTGTGCATTTCCTCCTTTCACAGCTCCGTCCCAATCCTTACGAAGTGTAGCATCTGCACTGTCTTTCACAACCGTTTTTGCCAATTTTACATTTACTGCATTCAAACCTTTCTTTTGGCTATTTTCAGCCGGAGTAATTCCTTTATTTACTGATAAACTTTGTGCAATCGTGCCAACAACCACAAACACTATTAAAAGAACGGTGATAATTGATTTTTTCATGATTTAATATTTTTAAAGTAGTTCTACATAAAACAAATTGATTTACACTAGTATTCAATCAATTTGTAATTATTACAACACAAAAAGTTCGGATTAAGTTTATTATGTAGACCTGTAATGAGTTATTGACAGCACTAATTCCAAAAGAGGAAAAAGCGCAACCCAATTTTAAACAATAAATATTCAGAGATTCATTCATTTTAAAAGAATATTAATTCAAAATAAAATCCGCGATAACAACAGATTAAGAGTAGTTTGAATTGCTCGTTTCAACAAAAAACAGTAACTTTGTGCTTTCAAAAAAAACAGCATTCCAACATGAGCCAGACCGAGCAACAATTTGACCAAGTAGCTGCCATTTGCCGCGATATTTTTACAAAAAAAATGAAAGATTACGGTTCATCATGGCGAATTTTACGTCCTCAGTCTGTTACCGACCAAATATACATCAAGGCCAACCGCATTCGCAGCATCGAAGTAAAAGGAATATCAAAAGTAGATGAAGGTATTCGTTCTGAACTGATTGCAATTGTGAACTACGGCATTATCGGGCTTATCCAATTGGAACTTGGCACCGCAGAAACCGATGATTTGACTTACGAACGTGGTGTGGAGCTTTACACTAAATATGCTTCGGAAGCCAAGAAACTAATGATGGACAAAAATCATGATTATGACGAGGCGTGGCGCATGATGCGTACCCAATCATATACCGATTTGATCCTTATGAAGATCTACCGCACCAAGCAAATTGAAGATAATTTTGGCAAGACGCTTATTTCGGAGGGTATTGATGCAAATTATTTCGATATGATTAATTATGCAGTTTTTGGACTTATCAAAATGGAAGAAGCAAAAAAATAATCAACAAAGGCATGAAAAGAAACTATCGCAATAAAAAAAAGCAACTTCCTGCACAACAAAAAACGGGCAGCATCCTCTTATCCGTTGCCAGAATACTATTGGGTTTAGTTTTTGTTTTTTCGGGCTTTGTAAAAGCTATTGACCCGCTGGGATTCACCTATAAAATTGAAGATTATCTCCGTGCTTTTGGTGGAGTCTTCGAACAATTCTCGGTCATTGCTTTTGGAGTAGCTGTCGCGTTGTCTACATTGGAACTGCTGATTGGTCTCAACCTGATATTTAAGGTAAAGCTTAAATTATCAATTGTACTGGCACTGCTCTTCATGGCGGTAATGACACCACTTACATTATACATTGCACTCAAAAATCCGGTATCGGACTGTGGTTGTTTCGGCGATGCACTTGTAATCAGTAATTGGGCTACTTTCTACAAAAACATTGCGCTAAGTACTCTGGCTGTTTTGTTGCTCGTTTTTTACAACAGGATTCTCCCATTATTTGTCGCCAAAATTCAAACAATATTATTCGTCTGCTTTATCGGAGTTGGAATATGTTTATCAGTTTATTGCTACCTCCACTTACCAATTATCGATTTCAGACCTTATAAAATCGGAGTAAACATTCCCAATGCAATGCTTGTTCCACAGGATGCAATTCAGGATAAATACTCCACCACTTTTATTTACAAAAAAAACGGAGTAGAAAAAGAATTTACGCTCGAAAATTATCCGAAAGGTGATTCGACCTGGGTGTTTGTTGATCAAAAATCAGTGCTAATCACCAAAGGCTACCAACCGCCTATTCATGATTTCTCGATTGTCAACTCGGCATACGTGGACATCACAGAAGATGTACTTTCCAAACCGGGATATACTTTCCTACTGGCCATGTACGACATTAGCAAAGCATCCGAAGACGGAGCAAAAAAAGCGGAAGTGATTTACCAAACCTCTTTAAAAACAGGAACTGCATTTTATGCCCTTACCGCGTCGTCCGACGACGAAGTGAAAGCATTCAAAAAGAAAACAGGAGTAACATTTCCATTTTGTAAAACCGATCCTATCGCACTCAAAACCATGGTTAGAGCAAATCCGGGATTAGTGCTGCTCAAAAAAGGAACAGTGGTAGGAAACTGGAACTGGAGAGATTTTCTGCCTGAATAACGCAAACTAACTATTTCAAACTAAATATTTAAAGTAAAAAAAGATGAGAAAAAACATTGTTGCAGGAAACTGGAAAATGAACAAAAACCTACAAGAAGGTTTGGCATTGGCTACTGAATTGAACGAAGCATTGGCTGGTGCAGAATTGAAATGCGACGTGGTAATTGGAACTCCATTTATCCACCTTGCAAGCGTAGCTGCTGCTATCGATACAACTAAAATCGGTGTTGCTGCTCAAAACTGTGCTAACCACGAATCGGGTGCATATACCGGCGAAATCAGTGCTTCTATGGTAAAATCTACAGGTGCTGAATATGTTATTCTTGGTCACTCTGAACGTCGCGAATACTACGGAGAAACTAGTGCTATTCTGAACGATAAAGTAGCTTTGACATTGGCTAACGGCTTGACTCCAATTTATTGTTGTGGTGAAGCATTGGACGTTCGTAACGCTAACGAGCAAAATGCTTACGTAAAAACACAATTGGAAGAAACTGTATTCAACTTAAGCGCTGAAGATTTTGCAAAAATCGTTATTGCTTACGAACCTATCTGGGCTATTGGTACAGGCGTAACTGCTTCTACAGAACAAGCTCAGGATATGTTGGCATTTATCCGCAGCATTATTGCTGAAAAATTTGGAAAAGATATTGCTGAAGGAACTTCTATTCTTTACGGTGGTAGCTGTAATGCTAAAAATGCTCCTGAATTATTCGCTCAAGCTGATATCGATGGTGGTTTGATTGGTGGTGCTGCTTTAAAAGTTGCTGACTTCAAAGCTATTATCGACGCTTTTTGATTGATTTCAACTATCAATTAAAAGATACATAATCATAAAAAACAAGTAAATAAATCGTTTACTTGTTTTTTTGGTTTTAGACCAACTATACTTAACTTACAAAGAACCTGTTATGAAGATCATTGATTCACAGCTATTAGCAGCTGTTACCGAACAAGCAAAAAACAGTCCACGCCTGAGGATGAACTACAATTTTCACGAAAGCATGGATTCCAAATCGCAACGCCTACTCAACGCGTTGGAGATGGGCACTGAGTTGCCAATTCACCGCCACCAACATACGGCCGAAACCTATATTTTATTACAGGGAAGCATCAAAGTACTGTTTTACAATGAGAAAAAGGAACTTATCGACTCAACCGTTTTAAATCCCTTGGAAGGAAAATTCGGCATAGACATTCCTGCAGGCCAGTTTCACACCATAGAAATATTGGAAAACGGCTCAGTTATTTTCGAAGTAAAAGACGGACCATACACTCCGCTCGAAGAAAAAGACATTCTGAGATAAACTCACATCATAAAAAATATCGTCATCCCTGGATGACTGACTATTTTAGAGCATGAATGCCCAATCATCCAAGGATGGTTGGGCATTTTAGTGGATAAATGACTGAGCATCCAAAAATGCTGGCAATTTGGGGTTTATCATAAGTGAAAAATAGCCCACTTACTTTTCCATACCATCAATCCAGTTCTTCACTTTTTGATAATTGCGCGAAACCAATTTGATCAGATAAAGACTTTGCTCACGGTAATAATGCTCAATAACAAAATCAATTAATTCATTTATTTTCTGAGGATTATCAAATCGTTTTTTCAACTCGTAATAGGCTTCCGTTGGTTTTGGATCAATATCCCTTCGCAGCAAATCATTTTTTAGTTTGGTCAGGGTCGAATCGGAAGATATTAATTGCTCTTCAATAGCCACCTTTGCCCGGTTATTTTCATTTATAAAATAAATCATATCTAGCATTGCCAGCTTTTCTTTTTCTTCATCATTGCATATCAACACCGGAATTAACTTGGTCATAATCCGATATTTTATCTGGATAATATTCTTGTACTTGCCTGTACCTTCGATAATCGCAGCCACCACATCCGACCATATTTTGGCCTGCACAATACTTGGAATCAACAAACTATTGCCCAATGGAGAGAAAGTAGCTGCAAGCGGCCAAGCCAGTATACTTCTGAAAAAGTTCCCTCTAATGGTACGTTTATCGAAACCACGCAAGTAATTGTGCGTAGCCAAATAAATTCCATTCGAAATATTGATACAGAAAAACTTAACTCCTTCGAACATCGGGCCTTGATGCTCACCCACCCAAATTAAATCAAAATTCGCTTTCACAAATCCGAGAATCGGCACAGAAAAACCAGTCCAAAAGAGTGAATTAGCAATGTTTGTCCAGTTGATATCACCATAATGCCACTCATTGGGCTTAAACCCATTGCCCGAGATAAGATCGACAAACATGTTACGTGAGCCGGTAATGGCCAACCAAAGAACGGCATACTCCACTCCTACCGTCAGGTACGCAGGAATAAATCCGATAAGGATAAACAATGCATTTTTCATGGCCGGGTTCAAATACTCCCAGGCACGCGGAGGATAAATAAGCTTCTCATTATTTTCATCGCCCAACAGATTTCTTGTACCTCTGTTCTGCATTCCCAAACAAATAATAGACGGTTTCTCGTTTACTTTGAGTGGAAGCTTTGGTATTTTAGCTAACGAAAATATCAGGTTCGAAATCTCGGCAGGTAAGATATGATGATGCTTTAAGAAATAGTTTCGTTGATGCTTCGGAATTCGGCTTTCGAGCACAAAACCCATTCCGGGCGCCAGGGTTGATCGTCCGGCAGCATCACTGCCAATAGCTGGTATCAGCGTATTTGTCTCAAAATAAAGCAATGCTTCATCCAATTTTTGTTCATCAAAATTTAGCTTACTATTCTTCAAAAGGACAATAATAGATGATTTATCATTCTCATTCAGCAATTTGATATAATTGGTAAACACCACAAAGTCAGATTCCTTTGTATCCACCGTGCCGTACATATTATAGACTTCGGTAAACGATAACATCTTGTAGTTGTCGAGAATTTTATCAACGGCAGCCTGCAAACCATGTTCGAGCGGCTGAATGAATTTTATGCTCCCACCTGCCTTATTAGCCAGATTGTAAATATCTTCCAAACTACTCACAGCCGATTCTGGGACAAAAATCTCATCAGCATCAAAATACTCCATTCGAATCCGCTCAGGATCAAGATGCGTGTATTGAAAACGCAAATCGGCATAACGTTTATTGATGGATTCAGTTTCGGATCTCGTAAAATGACCGTCCAATTTTTCAACCATCACTTTCAATCCGGTCATTTGTAAGGTTCTTCGCTCCAAAACTTTTTTAAGCTTTGGATATAACATCTCACCCAACTGACGACGGGAGTAAATAACATGCCCGGAACGCTCCTCTTCTGCAGCAACCGAAATTGGATTCAAATAATAAATTGTACCCGGCACGTAGCCTTCATTAATTACCGGAAGGTGAACTGTATTGAAGACCTCAATTAATTGCTCAATATTTTTTTCCCGCTTCTTTTCATTTTCTTCCAGCTCGGTCATAAAATCGTTAAACTCGACTGATTTATGTTTCAGAAAGGTCTTAAACCGTTCCTTTTCGCTCGAAAAGTTAGGAAGAATATATAAATAATGAAAGCGCAAACCATCCGTAAGCGCACTGAATTCCAAGGCTATATTTACTTTTATACCTAACACCCGACCGGCTTCAAGTACTTCTTTCACCGCCTCTTCCCGATCCAGATTATTGTACACAACAGTTAGTTCAGAAAGTCCCTTAATGAAAGCATCAATCAGCAGTTGAGTAGGTTGTTTCAATCCATAGGAAGTGCTGTCATGGACATGAAAATCCCAACCCATTTTCAAATCCTTCAGCTCTTGCCCTGTTTCCGGTACTTCCACAAGATCAAATTTTTGAAGAAAATTGCGGATATTCCGCTGATGGCCAAACGACGCCACCGTAAAATCGCGCAACAGTTCCAGCTGCAAGCGCTTATTATCACGGTTTTTCACCACTTCTTTCATAATGGCTAGCTGCACACGTGCGGCATTCAAGGGCATCACCAACGAACGGGAATAGATAATATGATCGGCCAAGAGGCTAAGACCATGGATTCGCTCGCTATACTTAGCCGATTCGAGGCTTTTGGTAATTTTGAGATACGTTTCTACAATGGTGGTTCGCCGCCTTTTGAATACTCTGATAAAACCTTTGGGATGAGAATGGGGCAACTCCCTGATAATATCCGGAGAATCAATTGTATGATTAATGAGTGTACGCATTTTTTTGAGGCTCGTAGAGAAACTCAAAAAATTCACTATATCATTGTATCTTTTAATCAACATATTTTAGTTACAAGTATTTAGTTACGAGCTTGCCTGCAGTAGGCAGGTTACAAGGCAATAGAAACAAATGAATGTCGGTTAGTAGACAATACAGAACTTCTACAATTTATTTCCATGCAGAATAGGGTAATTTTGTCAGGCTGGAATTGTAATACAGAGGATTGCCTGTCACTTCCTCACCGAGCCATTCGGGTTTTTCAAACTCATCTTCTTCGTGATTTAATTCAATCTCGGCAAGTAGCAAGCCTTCATTCTCACCATAAAATTCATCAACTTCAAAAACATTATCCCGAAAAAGAACCAGGTAACGGCTTTTATCAATTGCACCCGGTTCACAAAGTAGAAACAACTCCTCAAACTCACTTTTGGCAATTTCTTTTTCCCATTCATACCGACTCATGCCCGAAGCATTACCCTTGCCTTTAATAGTCAGAAAACAGCTATCACCCTTCATCCGCACCCTCACGGCTCGCTCAGGAACAGATGATAAATAGCCCTGAGTAATGCGTGTAACCTGATGAGCAAACTGTTTGAAATCACCCTTAACCAAAAACTTACGTTCTATTTCTTGTGCCATCGGAGTAAAATATTAAAAATATATTTAGATACTAAATTCTAAAATCAAAGATACTAATTTTTTACAAAGTATGGCTTCATTCACAATCACTAAAATGGAGGTGACATAACAATAATTCACAGTAGACAATCGAGTAGGAAGTGAGCGATTAATTCGCTCACTGTCCTCTCACACCACCGTACGTACCGTTCGGTATACGGCGGTTTCTTAATTTACACACGAACAGAGCGATAATAAGTTGAGAAAAATAAG
>Ga0302321_100000490_pt1 | contig 34289 bp, 57 predicted proteins | sample Fen_T0_1_FD_202505 | JGI IMG/M metagenome (GOLD analysis project Ga0302321, IMG submission 202505) | Peat permafrost microbial communities from Stordalen Mire near Abisko, Sweden - Fen_T0_1 | ecosystem: Environmental > Terrestrial > Soil > Wetlands > Permafrost | place: Sweden: Abisko... | reverse complement strand
GGTTCGATTACCCCGTGTCCGGGCGGGGCGGGGGCCCCCCCCCCCCCCCGCCCACCCCCCAGCATCCACCCGCCAACCGCAGGGGTGGCGCACCCCAGACCGGGTGCGCCACCACGAAAGGAACAGCAATGCAGGCACAGGATAGAGCAACCCGGACGGCGGCCGAGGTCGTCGCCCGCTTCCACGCCATCAAGGAAGACGACGTGTTCGGCTTCCGGCAGGAGGTGCTGGCCGACGCGCTCTCGTTCACGGAGGCGCGCGACGGTGGCCTTCCCCTCCGCCCGGAGGCCACCGAGGAAAGCTGGGGTGAGGCGAGGCTCACCGGCGACAAGCTGATCCCGGCCGCTCGGGCGTACCTCGAGTTCGCGATCGGGAAGATCCAGGACCACCGAGGCATCAGCGCTAGCCGGTCGGTGGACAAGCTCGGCGAGATGGCCTGGCTCGCTGGCCGCGACGACGTGGTGTCCGCCATGGAGAGCGCCCCGTACGAGCAGTACGGCGCGCCGAAGGTGAAGGCGTTCGCCGAGGGCATGGGCTTCACCGACATCTGGGCGGCCGCGTCCGATGCGGCGCTGGAGCGCATGGCGGTCGGCCAGCCGTGCACCGAGGACTGTGACAGCGGGTGCGGGCGATGAGCGCCCACGTCCTGTCCTGCAACCCGCTGTTCGCCCAACTGGTCTTCGAGCAGCACCCCGCCTCGTACCCGGCGGTCCTGTTCGCTGACCGGCTGGACCTGCACTACGACGAACCGCAACGGCACGCCATCGAACCGGACGCCGTGCACGACCCGGTGCGCGTGCCGCAGCTGCTGGGCATCGGCGAGCGCGCGGCGGTGAGTGGCTGATGTTCGGACTGCCTCGCGACCCCGACGACCGCACCCCGGAGCAGTGGGAGATGGTCGAGCTCGGCGGCCTGTTCCTGCGCTGGATGTCGGCTGCGTTCGTCGTCGGCATCGTCGTCGGCTTCGCGCTGGCCTGGGTGATCCTGTGACCCCGGCCGAGCGGCAGGTGCTGGAGCGCAGCCAGATCCAGATGACGCAGCTGATGCAGGCGGCGGCCCGGGCCTACGGCGCGATCGAGGCACTACTCGACGCCGAGGACGACCGCCCGAAGCCGGGGCCGCGCTCATGAGCTACACCGACGGAACATCCAACCGGGGCGGCCAGCACTGGATGCAGTCCGGTCTCTGCCGCGAACTGGATCCCGAGCTGTTTTATCCCATCGGCATCAGCGCTGAGGCCCAGCTGCAGGCGCGCAAGGCCATCGCGTGGTGCCAGCAGTGCCCGGTCGTCTACCAGTGCCTGCACTACGCGCTCGCCGAGAACATCGAGTTCGGGATCTGGGGCGCGACGACCGAGGACCAGCGGCGGTCGGAGAAACGTCGGGTTCTGCGGGCCCGGGCGAAAGAGCGCGAGACGGCGGGGCGAGCCTGATGCCCCGGAGTCGAGTCGTGAGGCCAGCCGCGCCGGCCAACGCCGACGTGCTGGAGACGCTGGCCACCGAGGCCGCACCGGGCGAGTTCACGTCCGAGCGGTCCCCGGCACAGGAAGCGCTGCACGAGGCGCGTCTGGCCGGTGACAGCCCGAAACCCGTCGTCGTCCAGCCCGTGCTCGCCGCGCCGTTCCAGATCACCGAGCCAGGTGTTTACGATCTCGCGCCGGAGGTCTACTTCGCCGACCCGGTGCCCGGCGGTTCGCTGTCGAACTCGGGCGTCAAGAAGCTGATGCCGCCCGGGAGTCCAGCGCGCTACCGGTACGACGTCGACAACGGCGTGACCAAGACCAGCGATGCGTTCGACCTCGGGCACTGCGTCCACAAACTGGCGCTCGGCAAGGGCGAAGAGATCGCCGTCCGGCCCGAGGAGTTCGACAGCTACCGGACGAAGGCTGCGCAAGCCTGGCTGGCCGAGCAGCGGGAGGCGCGCCGCATCCCGGTGACACCCGAGCAGCACGAGCAGGCGCGCGCCATGGCCGATGCGCTGCTGGCCCACGACTACGCGGGGCGGCTGCTGCGTCAACCGGGCCGCGCTGAGATGGCGCTGTTCTGGGTCGACGCCGAGACGCAGGTGTGGCGGCGGATCCTCGTCGACTACCTGCCGGACAAGCCAGCACCCGGCAAGGCGATGCTCATCGTGGACGTGAAGACAGCCGAGTCGTGCTCACCCGACCTGGACATGTCCAAGAAGGTCTACAACTACGGCTACCACCGGCAAAGCGCGACCGCGATGGACGGTGCACTCGCCCTCGGCCTCGCCGAAACCGTGCGGTTCTTCGACCTATTCGTCGAGAAGCAGCCCCCGTATTTCGTGAGCGTCGTCGAGCACGACGAGCGGCTGACCTGGATCGGCCGGTACGAAAACCGGCTCGCGCTTGAGGTGTTCGCGCAGTGTCAGGCGACCGGCGTGTGGCCTGGACCACCGAACGCGATCGGCCTCGACGCACTCCCGCCGCCCGGATGGGTCGAGCGGATATTCGAAGACGCGATGGAGATCCACTGATGACGTGGGAGCAGGCGCTGAACCGGGCCCGGTTGCGGGCATCGGAGACTCACAGTCGGTGGTACGTGCGGGGGTACCAGCGGACGATAAGCCATGTAGGAGAGTGGCTTTACGGCGCGTACCCGGAATGGAACCCGCAACTTAATCGAGCTAACCGGCCTCACCAGTGGTGGGCCGACAACAACCCGGAGACGCGACCCCAATGGACATGACCGATTCGATCGCACCACGCTCCGACCAGATGAACGCAGAGGACATGCTCGCCGGGCCCCGCACGTTCACGATCACGGACGTGCGCGTGGGCAAGACCGACGAGCAGCCGGTGAGTGTGTTCGTGGCTGAGCACCCGCAACCGTTCAAGCCGTCCAAAACGGTCCGCCGCATCATGGTTTTCGCGTGGGGCCCCGACTCGCAGGCGTACATCGGCAAGCGCATGACCCTGTACCGGGACCCGGCCGTGAAGTTCGGCGGTCAGGACGTCGGCGGCATCCGGGTCAGCCACATGTCGGGGATCACGCGGCGCCTTGAGGTGCAGTTGGCGGTGACCCGGGGCAAACGCGCGCCGTACGTGGTCGAGCCGCTGACCGGGCCCGCGCCGTCGCCGATGGATGCCCTCGTGTTCGCGTTCAACACGGCCGGGATCACCGGGAAGACCGAGCGGCTGGCCTACTGCAAGAACGTGGTCCGGCACCCGCTCAAGTCGGCGGCGGACCTTACGGCGGACGAGGTGACCGCGGTCATTGCTGCGCTCAATCCCGCGCAGGTGCCGAGCGACCCCACGGATCCGCCGGCTGATGAGTCGTTCGGGCTGGAGCTCGACATCCCGGAGCCCGCACACCAGAACGAGCAGGATCACCTCGACGCCCGGCGCGACCCCACCGATGAGGACCTGGAGCCGACCGACGCCGAGATCGAGGCGGAACTCCGGCGGCGGCAGGTGCAGCCGTGAGCGCCCAACTGGTGACCGTCCACGGTGACGGCGTGGTGCTGCTGAGCCTCTACTGCTGGCAGCACGACACGGCGCACACCTTCACGGCTGAGGCTGTCGAGCGGCTCGCCTACCTCGGCCTGAGGTCGAACCTCACCGACATCGGTCGCGACTGGTGCCCGGCGTCGGCAGTCGAGCGCACTTTCGATAAGGACTACGCCGAGGGCGTCGATGAGGACGTCCGGCGCCGCGTGGGATCTGGCGACTCGATCCCCGAGCGCCACCGTGACGGCCCGGACGAGCGGCTGGCCGACCTCCCCGACCCGTGCGAGCCCACGTTCGACCCGACCGTAGACAAGGACAGCTGATGGCCAAGAGAGTGCAGCGCCAGCGGACGAAGGGCTGGCGCATGCCTGAGGGTGCGATCTACGTCGGGCGGCCGAGCAAGTGGGGCAACCCTTACCGTGCCGTCGCCAAGCCCGACGGCACATGGATGCCGACTGACGACAACGGCGTGATGTACGACGGTTACGGGCCGTTCCGCAGCCGAGATGCAGCGCTGGCTGACTGCGTGCGCCTGTTCGAGGAGCTTGAGATCGGCTACCACCTGCTGAGCGATCGGGGGGCGGTCGTGGCCGAGCTGGCGGGCCGCGACCTCGCCTGCTGGTGCCCGCTCGACCAGCCGTGCCACGCGGACGTCCTGCTCGAGTTCGCCAACGAGGTGACCGACCGTGACTGAGAGCATCTACGACGGCATCCCCCAGCTGGCCGGTGCCGAGCCGTACGTGACGCCCGTCCTGCACCCGGACCGCATCCGTGAGTGCGCGCAGGTGTGCCGCGACTACCGGGTGCGCATCGGCGGCAGCGGTTTCGAGTGGGCCGACATCACCGGGCCGCTGGCTGGTGTCCTCGACGAGATGGCAGTCGGCAGCGAGGAACTGGTGAGCATCGGATTCACCGAGCGAGCGTCCGCGCTGTACCTCAAGGCACTGGTGGCTCTACTCGAGGCCATCGAGTCGGCGGTGAGGCACACGTGAGCCGCGACGACATCGACTGCCCTCGGGCCAAGACGTGGATGACGCCCTGTGTCGCCCGAGACGGCCACCTCGCCATCGACGATCCGGCCGCTCGTGGCGGCGGAGTCTGCGTGGGCTGCGGGTCGGATCCGCGCGAGCTGCTGGTCGACCTCGCCGAACGATATGAGCCAGCACGCCGCTACCTCCAGACGCACGACCGGGCTACGTGCGCCGACACGCTCACCCGTCTGGTCGCCGAATACGTGGAGGTCAAGCCATGAGCTACCTGTCGATGGTCACCTACCTCCTCTGGCACATCTGGCTTTACGGCGGCTACATGGCCCTCGTGCTGGCTGTCGTCCTCCACCGCCGATACCGGTGCATCGACCAGTTGTGGTGGTGGCTGCTGGGCGCGCTCGTGCAGGTGTCGTGGGCCGCACACGAAGCCATGGCCGGGCACGTCGGGTGGGCGTCGTTCGAGGCGGCCTGCTTCATCGGGTGCTGCGTGGGCGCGTGGCGGATCGTGGACGCCGAACTCGCGCGGGCTGCGGGGGTGAGCCACCGTGGCTGAGCCAGCGATCAAGGCAATCGAGACGAGCTACGCGGGTTGCCATTTCAGGTCCCGGCTTGAGGCCAGGTGGGCTGTCTTCTTCGATGCACTGAAGATTCCGTGGCAGTACGAGGCACAGGGTTATGTGGTTGGCGGCAGGCCATATCTGCCGGATTTCGATCTGCCCAATCCGGACGACGGCAAGAGTTACTTGGTGGAAGTCAAGGGAAGTGCCGATCGGCTCGATGCGTCGCTTATCGCAGCCACCGCCTTGGAGTTGGACAGGGCGGTCCTCGTCCTCGGCCCGATGCCGAAACAGGCTGTGCGCCCAATCCCCGACTTCGATCGGCTCGCACGGCGAGCCGATAAGGAGTCGGGATATGTCCACTGGACTTGCTACCCCGACAGGGGGGAAGTCTTCTGGCGGGAAACATTCTGGCTCGCATTTCGGATGACATCGGACCCCGATAGACCGTATTGGCTCCCGTATCCGATCGGATGGGACATCACCAAGGCGCCTTCGGCTGATCGGATACTCGGCCAGTCGACCTGGCGCGTGAACACTCCGCAGTCCGTCTGGTCTGCCTATCGGGCTGGCTCAACGGCCCGGTTCGAGCACGGGGAGACGCCGTGACCCTCACCAGATGTCTCGCCCTCGTCGCCGTCCTGGCCCTGCTGCTGCTCTGCTACGAACTGGCCATCAGCAACGTGGCCGCCGGAAGTGGGCCGTACCCGAACCCGACACTCACCCCGCCGGCCTGGACGGCGGGACCGTGAGCGGCCCTGGACGCCCGAGGTCCGCCCGATGCGGCACGCCGAGCGGCTACTCACGCCACCAGCTGGACGCCGAGAAGCCGTGCGCCGCCTGCGCTGCGGCCAAGGCGGCATACGACCGGCGTCACAAGGCCGCGCCCGAGCACAGGCAGCGCGACCGGTTGCGGGCCATGGCGCAACGTCGGGCAGTGAAGGTCCTGTGCGACGAGAACGGCGAGCGGTACCGGGAGCTCTACAAGGTGTTCGTGGCTGAGGTCTTCGCCGATGCGGGGATGGAACCATGACCGCCCGCGAGTGGTCCCTGCCGCTGGAGGTCGACGACGAGCCGGAAGTCATGTGGCGGCTTCTGCGTGAGATCGACTGCGCCGGGGACACGATCGTCAGGTTCCGTCACGACGGCGATCCGAAGAGCAAGGCCCGTGCCCGTGTCGTCAATGGCCACGCGTACACGCCGAAGGACACGGTAACCGCTGAGCGAGTGCTGGCCGCAGCAACTCGTCAACGGCTGCCGCGCGGATGGAGCGCGGACTCGGAGTGCGGATATGGACTGTTCGCCGTGTTCTTCACAGCCACCCGCCAGCGCCGTGACGTCGACAACATGGTCAAGCTCGTCAGTGACGCACTGACCGGGGTCGTCTGGGTCGATGACAGCCAGGTCACCGAGGTCTCTGCCCGCGTCGTGCGCGCCGACCCGTTCCCTCGAACGCACCTGTGGGTGTATCAAACGAACCGCATCACCCGCATGAGCACCATGGAATGCGGTCATTGCGGCAAGCGATTCGATGTCTACCCGGGAACCACCCGGAAGTACTGCTCATCCGAATGCGCGAACAATCGCAGGCGCACGGGCCGGACGTTCGAAAAGGCATGCCAGGCTTGCGGTAAGACGTTCACCGCACCCTCGACATCCTCGCGGGCCTGCTCCAAGGAATGCCGTCACATCCTGTCAACAGCCATCGTCGCCTGCATCCAGTGCAGCGCCCAGTTCCGCAAGCCGAAATCCTGGGTGAAAAAGGTTTCGTACTGCTCCCGGGAATGCCAGGCAGCCGCTTCGCGCGGCAAGCGACTCGCCCGCAACGCCGGCGTCTGCGCCGACTGCCAGGGTCCGACATCCAAAAAGAGCTGCACCCGATGCCAGGCATGCAGCCACGCGCATCAGGCGATTACCGAAACGCCCAAGAGGCAACTACGAACTGCCGTCGACGGAACGCAGATGGCTCTGCCCATGGAACCGCCCACCACGAAAGGACTCCCGATCCCGTGATCAAAGACCCGGAGACCGCCGAAGAACTGGCGGCGATGCTCCCACCCCCCGACATCGGCACCGTCCGCACCGAACTCGGCGTCGGCACCGGCGACCTGCGCAACGCCTTGCGCTCCGTCGTCGTGCACGCCAGCCCCGACAAGGAACTGCCCGTCCTGCAACGGGTCCGGCTGCACATCCAGCGCGACAACATCCTTGCCGTCGCCACCAACCGGTACTCGGTCGGCCTCGCCGCGATCTCCATCTGGGACAACACGTACGAGGACGACGGAATCGCCATCGACCTCACCATCACGCAGGTGACCGAGATCCTCGCCATGTTCAAGTCGAAGAACGAGAAAGACGACGACGCCGGGGACGACGACCTGCGGATCAGGCTCACCGACCGGTACATGACCATGACGGACACGGCCGGGCTGTTCCCCGGCAAGGAAGTCACCTGGCCCAGAGTCGCCACCGAGAAAACGTTCCCGAACATCCTGGGTCTCGTCGGCGGCATCCACGCGAAAGCCGGTTCCGGGTCGGCGTACGCGCTGCACACGTCGGGCCGGCTGCTGGCCCTGTTCAAGACGGCCAGCGCGGTTTACGACGCACCGATCACCATCATGCCCACGGCCGCCGACGGTGGGGCGCTGTGCATCACCGTGGGCGAATCGTTCGTGGGGGCGCTGATGCCGATCAAGCCCAGCGACGAGCAGGTGGTTCAGGCGTCGGCGTGGCGTGGGGCGTGGGACCGGCGGTTGCGGGCTGTGGATCTGGCCACCGGCGAAATCTTCGAAACCGCAACGGAGGAAAGCTGATGGTCCAGGAATTCAAGGCCACCATGGCTATCTCGATGCAGCTGTTCCCGCAGGCCGCGTGCCAGTACATCGACTGCGACTGGGAGACACAGGGTTCTGATGCCCTCGCCCAGGTGAAGTGGCACGTCGGGGAGACCGGCCACGAGGTGGTCATGGACCGCATCAGCCGGTCCATCTACCGGGGAACCGAACGCCCGAGCAGGAAGAAGGCCAGCGCATGACCGCCGCCGTGCTCGCCCACCCCGACTACGAGGCGTACCTGGCCACCATGCGCGCGCACTGCTGCGAGGACCTCGCGCTGTCGTACGACTGGTGCGCGGCCTGCCGGGGTGAGAACTGATGGGCTACGAGGTGAGTGACGAGGCTGTCTATGTCGCTCTGGAGGCTTGGTACGGCGTGTCCCCGTCTACGGCCGGATGGAGCGCCCATGAGGCGATGCGCGCCGCCATCGAGGCGTATCGGTCGAAGTCCGGGTCGGTCGACCTCTGGGACGAGGGCTACCGTGCCGGGCTCACGAGCGCTCAGAAGCTCGAGGCTGATCTCGCCGGGAAGCCGCCGCCGATGCCGATGGTCCCTGAATCGGAGTACACGAAGGCATTCGCGCGCGGTGTCCGCATCGGCCGCGAAGAAGCCCACGCCGAGATGGTCACCGCCGAGGTCGGGCCGAGCGACTACGAGGTGTGGCGGGACGCGCTGCAACTGGCCGTTCAGTACGTCGGGTTCGGCCTCGGGAGCATGAAGAGCAACGCGGAACTGATCGACTGTGCCCGGTGGTTCAAGACGAACCTGATGGTGCAGGTCATCTTCGAGGGCGAGTACCTCTGCCCTGACTGCGGCACGAGGGCCGAGCCCAGCTACGAGCCTGCCGACGGCGACCGGCACGCCTACGAGCAGGGCGACGACGGGTGCACGCACTGCGACGCCGACGCGCTCGACCTCATCCACGAGGTCGAACCGCCTCTCGCACCGATGACCGGCTGCCCCGAATGCGGGTGGTCGGAGGACGGCACGCATCAGCCCGGATGCCCGGAACTCGCACGACGGAAGGAAAGCTGATGGCCCGGCTACCCAGCGGCGACTACCTCATCCAGAAGCTCGGCGACGACACGGTGTTCGTCTTCGAAGACCACACCGAACGCGAGATCGTCCGGTTCAACCCGGCCGACGCGGACGATTGCGCCAAGGCGCAGAACGTCATCGCGCACAGCGAACTCAGCCACGAAGACCAGTGCTTCGCGCACTTCTGGGCCGGGTACTTCTACGCCCACGCGAAAGGCGGCATCGGCTGATGGCCGGGCGGGACGACGAACCACGGATGCGCTGGCTGTCCCTCAACTGCAAGGCAGCCAAAGACACGCCCGGACCACACGCCTGCACCGGATGCGCGTCGTGCCCGTGCCATGCCGTCCCGCCGCCCGCCGACTTCCGGGCACTCGTCGAAAAATCGAAGCAGGAGGCCGGCGGATGACGATCCAACTCGACCTGTTCGGCGTTGTCGAGGCCGCACAGCAGGTGGAAACCGACTGGCAGACCCTGCGCGCCCAACTCGTCTACGACCGCATCCTCACCGGCGCTGACCTCGGGTACGCGCTCATCCCCGAACAGTCCAGCGGCTGGCCCAACGGTTGCCCGGCCGGCGCTGACGACGCCTGCGAGGCCGCGTGGGCTGAGCAGGAACGCGGGTCGGTCGGCGAGCGCGTGCCCGGTGCGCCAGGGTCCTGTAGCCGCTGCGACCACCCGATGATCTGGCACCACCAGTGCCGGCACGCCTGTGAACGCTGCGACTGCAAGCGGCTGCTCGAACCCGTCGTCGAGCACCTGGAGGTGGACGTGCTGCCCGGCGCCCGCATCAGGGTCAGGACGCACGCGGAGGTCATGACCGGGCGGTGGGCGCGGTACGGGATGGCGTGGCCGGGAGCGAAGACGTGAGGCCCGGGCGTGTCGGCTGGATGTCCCTGCTGGCCAAGTGGAAACCCCGCGACGACGACGTCTCACGCTGCCCGCAGTGCGGGGCGTGGCGGTTCCACGAGCACTGCACCACCCCGGCCCGCAGGTTATCCACAGGCAAGGGCATTTCGGCCACCGGCCTGTGGACGAGGTCGTGGCGGAATCGGTTGTGCGCGTGCCAGATTCACAGCAGCTACGGATATGAGGGAGGTTCGATGGGCCTGGGGAACGTGAAGCTGGCCTACGCCCGGTGGGTGCATCTGCCTGACCGGTCGTTCCGGCTGCTCGTGTTCATGGCGCTCGTGTCGATGGACGAGGACACGCCTCCGCAGTACTGGGGTGGCCGCGAGAAGCTGGCCTACGCCCTGGGGAGAAGAACGCCGGATGAACCGGCCAGAACGGATTCATCAATGCGTGCTATTGAATCCCGAAAGACGCGGGCAGCTGATTTCCAGGCCGTCAAAGAATCGATGCGCCCGCTCACGAACACTGGTGCGGTAATTCTTGAGACGCCCGCAACTCAGGGCCGCAACGCTGTTTATAGCCTCGCCCTGCTGGCTGAGCCGAGTAGGGGAAACCTACCGGAGTCGGTAGGGGAAACCTACCCCTCGGGTAGGGGAAACCTACCGCCAGGGGTAGGCGAAACCTACCCCCGAGGAGGTAACCCCCCTACGGGGGGTTACCCAACTGAGGAACAACCAGGAACAAATACAGGAACCAAATCACCTTTAGGGATTAACTCACCTGCGAATTCCGTCGTTTACGCCAATTCACAGAAATTCCTCGCTAAATATCCAGACCTCGGAGCCGCATTCCTGGCCCGAATTCCAGAAGAGGTAACCGGAATGCAGGAGCGGGTTATCCTCGCCGCTGGTCTTGCCCGATCGGAGGCATCGTGACCGAGACCGCCTACGACTACGACGTCCTCGCCATCCGCCGCCGACTCGGCCGCGACCGCTGGGGCATCCCTCAGCCCGGCCCCGGCCCATGCGGCGTCACATTCATCCGCTCCGACGGCCTCCGTTCGGTCATCATCACGTCGTCCACCATCGACGAGGACGACGAAACCATCTGGTTGCACGCCTCCATCGCCATCCAGCCAGCAGGTGTGCGCGCCCCGGACTACTACGAGCTGGTCGAGCTGCACCACGGCGTGTGGGGTGACACCGGCTGGGCGATGCAGGTGTTCGCGCCACCGTCCGAGCACATCAACATCCGGCCGAACTGCCTGCACCTGTGGGGCCGCCTCGATGGTGAGCGCATCCACCCGAACTTCGGCTGGGCGGGGACCATCTGATGAACCACCCGACCCGCCGCGACCTCGACGCCCTCGACGGCCCACCAACCGCCACACCAACACCCGACCCGTGCGTCGCCCGCAACTGCGACAGCGCCGCCGTCCTCCAACTCCTCTGCGCCCGCGACGGCCAACGCCTCGCCGACCACTACGGCGCCAGGGAAGGCCACGGACAGCCCGGCCGGCTCAACCACGGCCTGCCCTGGATGTGGGAACACGTCCGGTTGGCGTACCCGTCGGTGAGCGGGTGGACGTCCGGTGGTGGCAGCTCGGACATCGACGACCCGGAAGCGGAGAAACTGGCGGCGGTCATGTCGCTGCGGTCCGACATCCGGGACCATCTGGTCGAGACTGCTGACGATCTGGCGACGCGGATGGGACGCCACGGACCGCACCTCGACGGCATCCCTGACTGGCGGATCGTCTACCGCTCGTCGACCTGGTTGGTGGCCAACATCCAGTCCCTGCGCGCCGGCCACAACTCGGCCGCCGGGGACGAAGCCGTGGCCGCTGTCCTCGCCGAAGCCGACGACCTCGCCTCCAGAGCGCACGCCCTCGCACCGTGGCGGGCGGCACCGACGAAACTGGACGGGATCCCGTGCCGGTGCGGTGCGATCGGGACGATGCACGACTACGGCGACACGGTGGTCTGCTGGCGATGTGCGCGGAAGTACTCGCCGGATGAATACCAGGTGCTGTGCAAGGTGCTGGCGCACCGGTTCCGCGACCAAGAAGGAGCGACGGCATGACGTTCCTGCTGGGCAACGAAAAGCAGTACAAGGCAGCGCTTCACCTTCACGAGATCTACAAGCAGATGCGCATGCAGGCGAAGGCACACCTGAGGGACCTGGACGGCATGATCAAGGACTCCAGCGCGCGAATCGACCAGTACGAAAAGACTCACGAATCTGACCAGGAAGGAGCGACAGCGTGATGCGTCACCAAGCCGCCTACGACGCGGTGTACGAGCAGATCCGCATGCTGCCCGGGGACGGCTTGGTGAACATGCCAGCGGTCCAGTTGAACGCCCTCATCTGGCGGTGCGTGCACGCCGCCCTCGACGCTGAGGATCGGTCTCGGTGAAGCTCACCAGCGGCGAGGCGGCGGCAGTGCTGAGCATCCGCGGCGACCACCTGCGCAAGCTCGTCCAGCGCGGCCGGATCACACCCATCCAGCCCGGCGCGCGACCGCTCGAGTTCCACGCCAAGGACGTCTACGACCTCCAAGTCGAGATGCGCACCCCCTCGCAGGTCGCCGAACACGACGCGCTGTGGGCCGCATTCGACCGCGTTCTTGCAGGCCAGAGCTAAACCGTGTCACGATCAACGCACCACAGGTGCGTCCGCACGGAGGTGACCTCCGATGCGCAGGGCCAGCAAGGGCACAGACCCACTGCTCAGCACAGCAGCGTGGCGCACCACCATCCGGCAGCACCACATCCGCGCAGGCCTACCGTGCGCACGCTGTGGTGGGGCCATCGACTACGGGGCCAAGCGGTACCTGCCGGGGACGAGGCGGGTCAACCCGCGGTCGCTCGTGGTGGGGCACATCGTGGGCAGGGACCAGGCGCGCCGGCTCGGGTGGAGTGACGCGCAGATCAACGCGCTGAGCAACACGCAGGCTGAGCACAGCCGCTGCTCAGACCGCAGTGGTGCGCGCTACCTCAACGCCAAGCGCGGACGAGTGCGAGCGCCCGCAGCGAGCAAGTCGAAGCTGGTCACCACCCGTGCGTGGTGACCTGAGACCATGACCACCACCTCGGGGTAGCTCCCCGAGTCAGAGCAGCCTCACATCTCCTGGTGTGGGGCTGTTCGCGTTCCAGGAGAGATCAACATGAGTGGACGACGCATGCCCGGAACTGGACTGCCCCGAGTCGGGACAGTGGCCCACAAGATCCGGATCGGTGAACGAGACGGCTGGACCTGCGGCATCTGCCATCAGCCCATCGACCCAGCCCTGTCCGTGTACGAGAGCGACGACGCGGCCACCGTGGACCACATCGTGCCCCGCGTGGCAGGTGGGACGCACGAGGACGGCAACCTGCAGATCGCCCACCTCAGGTGCAACAACGCCAAGGGCGTGCGTGGCTACGTTGGTCGCAGTCGCCAGCCGAGGGCGCAAGCAACGCCCGTGCTTCGGTCACGCAACGTGAACGCCTTCAAGCTGTGCTCGAGCTGCCATGCGGTGCCTGCTCGCGGCTACTGCCGCGACTGTAAGCGTGAGCACCTACGCGAGCAGGCATAAGCGCAGGTCAGATGCGTGGGGGGCGGGTCAGAGCCGCAGTGGATCATGGTAGACGACCGCCTCTGTCTGCCGTTTCTGGACCCACGAAACCCGGATTGCCATTGGCGGCAATCACGCTGTGTGATGTCTGGCGGTGGTCGCGGTGGACTGCAGGAAGTGCCACGCCACGCTGCCGGTCCAGGAGGGCCCGGGCCGCAAGCGCACGATGTGCGAGTCGTGCTCGCCGCGCGATCGCCGCGACCGCACGGTCAAATCGGTGCCCGCCCTGTCCGGTGCGGCCCTCGCGCTAGCCACGATCCCGGTCGGGTCGCTGACGGACGCCACACGCACGACCCTGACGGCCGCCGGCAAGGTGGAGACGGCCGAGGGTGCGCTGGCCCTGTACATGGCCGCGCAGCTGGACGCCGGGCGCCACACGGGCTCGCAGACGGCCGCGCTGGGGCGGGAGTACCGGGCGGCCCTGGAACTGGCCACGAAGGGCTCGACGGCCGGCGCAAGCACGGCTCTGGATGAATTGAGGGCCAGGCGTGCTGCTCGCCGCGGCGCCTGAGCTGATCCGCCCGACGTTCCACTCGTCGCCGGCCCGCGCCTCGTCGGGCGGCCAGGAGGCGGTGGACCTCGCGGCCCGGGCCGGCCTGCTGCTGGACCCGTGGCAGGCGTGGGTGCTGGAGGAGATCCTCGGTGAGCGGGCTGACGGGACGCTGGCGGCGTTCGAGGCGGCCCTGTGTGTGCCCCGGCAGAACGGCAAGGGCACGGTGCTGGAGGCGCTGGCCCTGTACTGGCTGTTCGTCGAAGAGGTCGAGCTGATCCTGTGGTCGGCGCACGAGTTCAAGACGGCGGCCGAGGCGTTCCGGCGGATGCGGACCCTGCTGCAGGGTGCCCCGGACCTGTGGCCGCTGGTGGCCCGGGTGACGACGGCGAACGGTGACGAGGCGATCGAGCTCGTCACCGGCCAGCGGCTGAAGTTCGTAGCCCGGTCGAAGGCGTCGGGGCGTGGTTTCACCGGCGACAAGATCATTCTTGACGAGGCGTACGACCTGGACGGCGATCAGATCGCCGCTCTCGTCCCGACGATGGCCACGCGGCCCAACCCGCAGATCATCTACACCTCGTCGGCGGGCATGGCCGACTCGGACGTGCTGCGCGATGTGCGTGACCGGGGCCGGGCCGGCGGCGATCCGTCGCTGTGCTGGATGGAATGGTGCGCGACCGCGTCAGGGAAGGACGCGAAGGGCCGCGACGTCTACGACCTGGACGACCGGGCGCAGTGGAAGGCCGCGAACCCGTCGTACGGCAAGCGGATCTTCGAGGCGTTCATCGCGAACCTGCGCCGGCTGATGTCGGGCACGCCGGAGAAGTTCGGCCGCGAGCAGCTGGGCATCTGGGATGCGGCGCTGCTGCGGAACAAGCCGATCACCCCGGTGCTGTGGGCGGCCCGCTGCGACCCCTACTCGCTGATCGTGGGGTCGATCACGATCGGCATCGACATCTCACCGGACCGCCGGACCGCAGCGGTCGCTGTGGCCGGCCGGCGCGCTGACGGGCTGGCTCACATCGAGCTGGCCCGCAACGAGCCGGGCACGGACTGGCTGGTTGCCCAGGTGGTGAAGATGGTCGACGAACAGGACCTGTTCGACATCGTCGACGGCAAGGTGGTCCGCCCGGCGATCGTCGGCGACAAGCTGGTCCTGAACAAGGCGCTGGTGGCGGCGTTCCGGGACGAGGGCATCTTCCCCGTGGTCCGGGGCCTGTCGGATCTGGTCGCGGCCTGCTCAGGCCTGCAGGACGCCTTCGAGAACGACACGATCCGCCATCCGGGCCAGCAGCAACTGACCGACGCGATCGACGCGGCGGTGAAGCGGGACGTCGGTGACGGCGGCTGGGCGTGGGGCAAGAAGCTGTCGGCGGACGCTGACGCCGACATTTCGGGCGTGAATGCGGTGACGTGGGCCCATCAGGCACTGACCGAGGTCCGCGACGACGGCGTCTGGGGGTTCTTCGAGTGAACCTCCCATCCTGGCTGCGGTTGTTCGGCGGTCGGCAGCCCGAAGAGCAGCGCTTCTCGATGGACGACTACGTCTCGTGGGCGAACAGCTTCGGCTACAACGGGAACACGTACTCGCTGACGGGCCTGCGCCAGACGATGGTGGACGGTTCCATCGACGTCGAGCCGGCCGCGACGGATTACCTAGGGCTGGCCGCGCAGTCGTTCGGCGCCAACCCTGTGGTGTTCGCGTGCATGGCCTTGCGCCAGCACGTGTTCTCGACGATCCGGTTCCAGTGGCAGAACATGCTGGACGGCCGCCCGTCGAAGCTGTTCGGCACTCAGGCCCTGCAGTTGCTGGAGACGCCCTGGGTGGGCGGCACCACGCAGGATCTGCTGTCCAGGATGATCCAGGACGCCGACCTGGCCGGCAGTTGCTACCAGTTCGTGGATACGCCGCTTGCGCGCATCGGTGGGGACGGCGGCCAGGAACTGGTTCGGATGCGCCCGGACTGGGTTGACGTGGCTATGGAGCCGCGGATGGTCCGCGGCCGTCAGGTGGGCTGGCGCAAGACCGGCTACGTGTACACGGAGGGCGGTTACGGCTCGGGTATCGAGCCGGTGGCGTTCGGCCTCGAGGAGGTCTCGCACTTCGCGCCGATCCCTGACCCGCTGGCCCGGTGGCGGGGCATGTCGTGGCTGACCCCGGTGATCCGCGAGGTCCAGGCCGACGGCCTGATGACGACGCACAAGCGCAAGTTCTTCGAGAACGGCGCCACGGTCAACATGGTGATCAAGTACCCGGAGACGATGCAGAAGGCCCGGGTGATGGAGTTCAAGGCGCTGATGGACGCCGAGAACGCCGGGCTGGAGAACGCCTACAAGCGCCTGCACATCGGCGGCGGTGCGGACGTCACGGTCGTCGGGTCGGATTTCCAGACGATGACGTTCCGTGAGGTGCAGGGCGCCGGTGAGACGAGGATCGCCGCGGCGGCCGGCACCCCGCCGGTGCTGGTCGGGCTGTCCGAGGGGCTGCAGGGCAGCAGCCTGAACGAGGGCAACTATGCGATGGCCCGCCGCCGGATGGCCGACGCGACCATGCACCCCTTGTGGCAGAACGTGGCCGGCTCGATCGCGGTCCTGATGAGTAAGAAACCGCCCGGGGCGACGCGGCTCTGGTACGACACCCGCGATGTCCCGTTCCTGCGCGAGGACGAGAAGGACGCAGCGGAGATCGCCCAGCTCGAGGCGGCCACCATGCGCTCGCTGGTCGACGCCGGCTACACCCCCGACTCGGTGAGCGCGGCCCTGCTGGCCGGCGACTGGGGCCTGCTCGTCCACTCGGGCCTGTTCAGCGTGCAACTGCAGATGCCCGGCACGGGCCAACCGCCGCCGGCTGCGATTCCGGCTCTCAACGGGACCGGCACCACGAAGTTGCCGGTCGGGAAGTGAGCGACGATGCCTGAACTGCTGTTCGCGCCGCCGAAGGAGATGCTCTACCGGGCCTCGTACCCGGGGATCGCCTTGCGCGCGGTGACGGTGACGTCGCCGGGTGAGCCGGACGACCCGGCCGGCGCCCCACCCGAGCCGCCGGAGCCGGAGTTCCTGGTCGGGCACTTCGCGACGTTCGACCGGTGGACCGAGATCAACTCCATGTTCGAGGGCAATTTCATGGAGCGGATCGCGCCGGGGGCGTTCAAGAAGACGATGCGCGACCAGCGCGGCTCGATGCGGGTCCTGTTCCAGCACGGGCGCGATCCGCAGGTCGGGGACAAGCCGCTCGGCCCGATCACGGACCTGCGCGAGGACGACGTCGGCGCCGCCTACGAGGTGCAGTTGCTGGACACGTCCTACAACCGTGACCTCGTCCCGGGCCTGCGTGCGGGCCTGTACGGGGCGTCGTTCCGTTTCTCGGTGCTGCGCGAGGACTTCTCGATGGAGCCGGGGGTGTCGGACACCAATCCGGCCGGCATCCCGGAGCGGACGATCCGCGAGGCACGGGTGAGCGAGTTCGGGCCGGTGACGTTCCCGGCCTACGCCGATGCGAGCGCGGGTATCCGCTCCATGACGGACGAGTTCATCCTCGCCCGTTTCAAGAACAACCCGGACCGGGTGCGCGAGCTCCTGGGTCTCGGGTCAGCAATGCCCGCAGTGCCAGATAACGCACCTCCCGCCGGCGCCGAGCGGAAGCTCACCCCGGTTCGGGACGCCGCGAGCAGCTCCTCGGGGCCGCAGCTGGTCGTCGTCCGTAACCCGAACCGTCAGAGAGGGGCCCGGTCATGATGACCCGGCAGGAAAGGATTGACAGGGTCGCTGAACTGCGGCGCTGGATCCAGGAGCAGCACGACGAGTTCCGGGACGAGTCGTTCCCGGCGGACGTGCAGGAGGAATGGGACCGCAACAACACCGAGCTGGAGCAGCACGAGGGCGTGCTGGCGCAGCTGGAGGCCCGGGACGCCCGGATCATCCAGGTCGCCCAGGACCCGCAGGCCCGGGAGAACGGCGCGGACATCGGCGGTCTGCGCAACCGGCCGCGGGCGACCCCGCTGATCTCCCGGATGTCCGAGTCCGAGGTGTACGACCTCTCGGAGGTGCGTTTCAACCCGCTGGATCCGCAGCGGGCCGGGCGCGAGATGTGCGAGCGGGCCATGCGGGCCGTGGAGATCTCCCACTTCCCGGCCGTCGAGCACGTCGGCGGCGACCAGGCGCGCGCCCAGCAGCACGTGACGAAGCTGCTGCGCCGCGCTGACGACGAGGACTGGCAGGCGCAGGACCTGGCCCGCCGCATCCTCGTCACCGGGTCGAAGGACTACCAGCGGGCGTTCACGAAGCTGATGTCGGCCGCGATGCGCGGTTCGGCCGGCTTCGCGAACCTGACGCCGGGCGAGTCCCGGGCCGTCGAGGCAACCCGTGCACTGTCCGTGGGCACGGGTGCCTCGGGTGGTTTCGCGGTGCCGTACCAGCTGGACTCGACGATCATCCCCACGAGCAACCTGTCGGTGAATCCGTACCGGGCGATCGCGAACGTGGAGCAGATCTCGGGCACCAACGAGTGGCGTGGCGTCACCAGCGCCGGCGTCACCGCCTCGTACGCCACTGAAGGTCTGGAGGCGACGGACAACTCCCCGACCCTGGCGCAGCCGACCCTGACCACGGTGCGAGCGCAGTGCTTCGTGCCGGTCAGCATCGAGCTCACCCAGGACTGGGGCCAGATCCAGCAGGAGTTGGCCGGGCTCATCCAGGACGCGAAGGACGACCTGGAGGCCACCCAGTTCTCGACCGGTACCGGCACTAACGCCCCCTCCGGCGTCATCACCGGCGCGACGACCACAGTCACCACCGGCGCCGTGGCCACGCTCGCCGTCGGTGATCTGTACGCGATGGAGAACGCGCTCGGCCCGCGGTTCCGCCCGCGCGCCCAGTGGGTCGCCAACCGCGCCCAGTTCAACAAGATCCGCCAGTTCGACACGGCGGGCGGCGCGAACCTGTGGGTCTACCTGGCTCAGGGTCTGCAGAACAACGTGCCCCGCGGCGGCAACACCGGCGCGGAGCTGCTCGGCTACGCGGCGAACGAGTGCTCGGCGCTGTCGGCGACGCAGGTGACCGCACAGAAGATCGCCGTGCTGGGAGACTGGCGCTACTACAAGATTGTGGACCGGATCGGGATGGACATCGAGTTGATCCCGCATCTATTCGGAGCCACGAATAGGTTCCCGACCGGACAGAGAGGATTCTTTGCGTTCTGGAGAAACATGGCGAAGGTCCTCGACGCCAACGCTTTCCGCGTATTGGTCGTGCAATAGGGCCATTCAATAAGCATCCTGCGGCCGTACACCGCAGGTAGGACGGCCCGTGTCTCCCGGCACGGGCCGTCCGCATTCCGGGAGAATTCAAAATGGATAGAGCACAAGAAATTGCATGGGCGGCCGGGGTTTTTGAAGGTGAAGGCTGGCTTGGCATTCGAGGTAAGACTTCGGCCGAAGTGGTTGTCGGCATGACCGACCGCGATGTCGTAGATCGATTCTGTGCCGTTATCGGTAGGGGTGCTGTCAGCGTCGAGCCTCGTCAGGATGGACATAAGACGCTCTATCGCTGGTCGATCTCCAACGCCGCCCATGTCGCAGAGTTCATAGCTCTCGTCCGCCCATGGCTTGGCGAAAGGCGCGGGGCCAAGGCTGACGAGGTTCTCGCGGTCATCGCCGAATGTCGCGGCCCGAAAGGGCAACGGACGCATTGTCCTCAAGGTCATCCCTACGACGAGGCGAACACCTATCGCATGGCGGGGCGCACCGGCAGGCAATGCATTACCTGCCGCAAGCGCTGGCGCAAATCACCTGAGGAGTAAGTGATGGCACCACCACGCAAGCCAGATCCCAACGGCGAGATCTTCGTTGCCCGCGAATCGTTCGCCACGGAACTCGACGGCGTCCCGATCTCGGTGTTCGGCGGTGTCACCCGCGTGCGCGCCGGCCACCCGCTGCTGAAGGGCCGCGAGCAGATGTTCGAGCCGATCACCGTGCACTACGACGTCGACGACCAGCCATCGCCGGCCCGTGGCGAGACCCGGGGCTGACCGGTGGCCTACAACGACCCCTCGGTAGCGGTCACCAGCGCGGCCCGCACGACGACGGGCAACTCGGGTGCGCAGGCATCCGAGAAGGGCCTGCAGATGAATCTGCTGGTCGAGGTGACCGCCGCGTCCGGCACGTCCCCGACGCTGCTGTTCTCGGTGGAGTGGTCGATGGACGGCACGAACTTCGGCCAGGTCGACACCACGGCCGACGCGTTCGCTTCGATCACGACCGGTCCGACCCGGACGATCAAGCAGTTCCCGATCCGGGCGCCGTTCTACCGGCTGGTCTGGACGATCGGCGGGACCACGCCTTCATTCACGTTCCAGGCCACGAAGTACACGACGGCCTGACCGGCCGACTTCTGAGGAGATTTCATGCGCACTCTCTACACGGCCCCGGGGGTCTCCTCGGCGTTGACCGCGGCGACGGCGAAGACGGTGATCAGCGTCACCGCCCCGGCCCAGTTCGGCGTGAACTGGCTGCGGTACAGCATCAGCTTCGACGGTGCGACGTCCACGGCGGTCCCGGCGAAGATCGACCTGTGCACGTTCACCGCGGCGGGTGCGGGCACGAACACGACGGTGACCGTGCTGCAGGTCGGCGGCACCGTCGTCACTGCCGGCTTCACGGCGGCCACGAACTACACCGTCGAGGGCACAGTCCTGACCCCGTTCGAGACGTTCACCCTGCCGGTCTACGGCGGCACGGGGATCGTTCCGTTCACCCCGGGCCAGGAGCCGAACAGCGTGGTTTCACAGGGCTTCGCGATCCGAGTGACCGCCCCGGCCGCGGTCAACTGCACCGCCACCATGTATTTCGAGCGCGCTTGATGGTGGCGTCGCCCGAGCAGGTGCTGGCAGTGATCGCCGCGCATGACGCGGTGATGGACTACCTCGATTCCGGGGTGTGTGTGATCCAGCACGTCTCCCTGCGCAACCCTGACGGCCCGGACCGGCGTCTCGACTCCTGCCCGTGCGACCGGGTTCTGGAGCCGGGCGAGCCGGGTGGTCAGGAGCTGGGCGGCGGCCAGTACGTGTCGTCGCCCCGGCACACCCTCGCGGACGTGGTGCGCGACGTGGCGAAGGAGGAGTAGCCGGTGCGCACCTACTACCAGGCGCCGATCCCGCCGCTGCACATCCTGGACGGCGCTTCGTTCGGCACGTTCACCACCCTGCAATCGATCAGTACCGCGCCGGGCATCATCCTCCCGGCGAACATCCTGGAGACCGGCTCGGAGATTCGCCTCGAGGTGGACGGGGAGTACTCGACCACCGGCACGCCGACCCTCGCCTTCGGGTTCTTCTACGGAACGGTCGCCACGATCACGCTGGCCGTGGGCACGGGTATCGCCACCGGCAGTGCTGCCGCCTCGTTCCCGTGGCATGCCGAGTGGGTGGGCCGGGTGCGCTCGGTCGGGGCAACCGGGTCGATCCAGGGCGCTGGCTGGTGGGCGCTCGGGACGAGCCTGACGACATTCTCGGCCGCTCAGGCCATGCCGGTGACCCTGGCTCTTCGCACGGTCACGATCAACACGACGGCCGCTTCGGAGGTCGGTGTGTGCGCGACGTTCGGCACGTCGTCCGCGTCGAACACCGTCAAGGTCAATCGCTTCTCCTGCACCCTCATCAGCTAGAAAGGGAATCGCGTGAGCAACAAGGCATTCGCTCTGATCACCAGCGTCGGCCCGGCGGGTGACGGGACGCATTTCGGGGGCGCGAGCGCATCTTCGTGCGTGGTCCTGGACTCGGACAACAACGTGGTGAGCACCATTGGCGGCTCGGTGCAGGTCGATCACTCCGACAACTCGCACTCGATCCTCGATGGTCTCGCCGACAACATCCGCACCAACAACAGCGATCCGAACCTCGTCGTGATCTTCGTCGGTCTCCCAGGGCGGTACTGATGGCCGTCGGCTACCCAGCGCTGAAGACCGACGTCGATGCCCGGGTCGGGCAGTTGGCCACGACCCTGCGGGACACGTTCGCGAAGGTCCAGATCTTCAAGGCGTGGCTGGACGCCGAACCGGACGCCTATTTCACCGGCCTCGGTTACAACGCCGGGGACATCACCCTGCTGCGGGCGACGATGACCGATCTGGACAAGCTGCGGCAGGTGGCGACCGCGCAGGCCACGCAGGCCGCGGCGAACGACTTCTTCTTCAACGCCAAACAGGTCGTCGGGGTCGTCTAGTCCTGAGCGGGGTGGCCGGTGCCGACGCTCGCGAACTCCTTCAACGTCAACGGCGTCGGCCCTGACCTGGACCCGCTGACCACGTCCTCGTTCACCCCCGGCGTCGGGGACGTGATCGTGGTCAAGGGGATCATCGAGGACACGTCCGGGCCCTCGGCCTACGGCACACCCATCGACACGAACTCGAACACCTACACGCTGTGGGCGTCCGACAGTTCGGCCTCCCACTGCTGGGTGGGGATCTGGACGGCGGTCGCGGCCACGGCGTCGTCGATGAGTGTGACGGTGACCCCGACCGGGTCAGGGAACTGGCATTCGATCGTCGTCGAGCAGTGGACTAGCGCGGCTTTGGCCGGCACCCCGGCCACGAACGGGACGAAGACGGGCACGGGCGCACCGTCCTCGTCGATCACGACGACGACGGCGAATTCGGCGGTGTCGTGGCTGAACGGTGACTGGGCGGCGAACTCGCCGGCCGGCCGGGTCTACAACAGCGGCTCGGCGACGCCCGTCGAGGACGGCCTGCACGACAAGTCGGGGACCAGCAGCTACGTCGCCTATTACGCGTGGCAGAACGCTGCGTCGGCCACCTCGCAGACGGTCGGTCTGACCGCGCCCGGCGGTCAGACCTGGTCGCTGCTGGCGGTGGAGATCCTCGACACCGGCACCCCGCCGGCCGGGACCGACCCTGACCAGTTCGGGACCCTGGCGTGGCAATAACCCTCGCTGCCTCGTTCCTGGTCGTCTCCACGGCCTCGGACCTGACGACCCTCACCACGTCGTCGTTCACCCCGGCGGCCGGGGACATCATCGTGGTGAAGTCGGCCGCTGAGGCCGTGGCCACCGTGTGCGGGACCCCGACGGACACGAACGGCCACACGTACACCGCGCAGCTCACCGACACGAGCGCATCGCACTGCTACGCGAAGCTGTCGACGACGACCGTGACCACGGCCACGTCGATGACGGTGTCGGCGGCGACCACGGGCACGGCCGGGTTCCACTCGATGATCGTGGAACGGTGGACCGGGGCCACGCTCGCCGGTTCCCCGGCGACCAATGGCACGAAGACGGGCACGGGCGCGCCCAGTTCGACGATCACGACGACCGCCGCGAACTCGGTCGTCTCCTGGCTGAACGCTGACTTCGCGGCGGTGTCACCGGCCAGCCGCACCTACAACACGACCTCGGCCACCCCGACCGAGGACGGGATCCACGACAAGTCCCCCACCCAGTACGTCGCCTATTACGCGTGGCAGACGGCGGCCACCGCCGCCTCGCAGACGCTGGGGATCACCGCCCCGACCGGGCAGACGTGGACCCTGCTGGGCATCGAGCTGCTGGCCTCGGCCAGCGGCCCCGCGCCGGACGCCGTACAGGCTGAGGTCCGCCGGCCGTGGCGGATCTGGGGCCGGGACCGCTCACAGTTCAAGTCCACCTATGAGCTGTTCGCGTCCCGGGACGTCCCGGCCGTCCTGGTCCCGGCGTCGCTGCCGGTCCTGAACATCGGCGGCGCGTTCGCCGGGCCGGGTGGGGCACCTCAGCCGTTCCTGGCCGCCAGCCGGGATGTCACCGCCCTGCAGCCCTCGGCCAGCCCGCCGCCCTTCCTGGCGCCATCCTCCGGCCGGCCCGCCTACAGTGCGCCGGGCGCGATCCTCTTTCGCTCGACCGCCGATCCGGCAGTCGCCTCGACCACGCTGCCGGTCACGCTCGTCGCCCCGGCCCCGATCGCACCACCCCGCGCCGCCGCAGCCCCGCTCGTCGTCGCTTCGGCCACCGAGACGGCGGTACTGGAGCCCCCGACCATCGTCAGTCCGGCTGCGGCGATCCTGGCGCGTCCGGCCCCGGCCCCGATCCTCACCCGCCCGACTGCTGACCCGGTGGTCACCGCTGACACCCCGACGGCTCCGCTGGTCGCCCGGGTGACCTCGAGCAGCCCGCTCGCCGCACCCGCCCCGGCCGTCCTCGTCTCCCGCGACGTCACCCCGTTGCAGGCCTCGTCCAACCCGGCCGCACCGATCGTCAACCGGGCGCTCTGGGCGACCACTGCGCCGCCGGCCATCGTCACCCGCTCGACGGCGGATCCGGTCAACACCGACAGCCCGACCGTGCCGCTCGTGGCCCGGGCCGGCTCCATCGCCTACCCGGCGCCGGCGCCGACCGTGGCGCTCGCTCGCGACGTCACACCGCTTCAGCCGTCCGCTTCACCGCCGCCGGCAACGATCGGGCGGGCCCTCTGGTCGACGACAGCACCACCGTCCCTGCTGACCCGATCGACCGCTGACACCCTCGACGTCCCGCCGGTCCCGAGACTGATCACCGCCCCCGCGGTGCGCCTGCCGGACCTGGCCCGGATCAGCACCTGGCGGCAGTTGCCTCCGCCGCCGATCGAACGCCGCACCGACGTCCTGTCCTTGGTCGCCCCGCAGCGGCCACCTGACGCGGCCCGGGCGTGGCTGCTGACACCGCGGGCGGAACCGACGATCGGCCCGGCCCCGAAGGCGGGCGGCATCGAGCCGGGCACCCGCACGAGCGCCGGTCTGGCCCCGGGCGGTCGTTCCGGTCCCGGCGCCGCACCGGGCCTGCACTCGTCCCCCGGCGCAGCACCCGGCACCCGCGCAGGCGCATCCATCGAGCCGGGCACCCGGACCGCAGCCCAGATCGAAGGAGGTCCCTGATGCCGATCGACCTCGGCGATTCGAAGACCCGCTCGATCAACCTGACGAACGCCTCGGGTGTCGCGGTCGACGCGGACTCGCTGCCGACGTACGCGGTGACCCTGCCGGACGGAACTGCGGGGATCGCCCCGAGCGTGCAGCACGGGGTGACCGGCGAGTACTACGTGGTCTATCCGACGGTGCAATCCGGCCTCCATCAGGAGGTCTGGTCAGCGTCGGTATCCAGCGTGCCGGTGGTGATCCGCCGCAACTTCACCGTCGAGCAGGTCGCGAACTCGTTCATCGACACCGACGAGGCCATCAGCCACATGCGCGCCGGTGGGGTCATCATCACCGCCGCCGACCTGGAGCAGCTCAGGTGGCTGTGCACGGTGGCGTGCGGCGCAGTTCAGGACGACCTTGGGCGCACGATCGCCCGGGCGACGAAGATGCAAACCTTCGACGGCGGGTGCTCGGCGCTGCCGCTCACCCACACCCCGCTCATCTCGATCAGGACCATCGTCGAATCCGGCATCACCCTCGCGGCCACCGACTACACGGCGGACCTCGCTGCGGGGATCATCCGCCGGGGCGGCCAGCAGTCCCCGCGCCCGTGGCTGTGGGGCCGGCAGAACGTGGTGGTCACGACGGTGGCCGGCTACGCGGACCCGCCCAGGATCGCCCGGAAAGTGGCCCTGAACGGGGTCCAGCGGATGTGGCAGTCCTCGCAGCAGGCCGCACACCCGTATCTGGATGACGTGTCCGCACAGGAGGCCATCTTCAACTCTGCGGGGACGCTGACCCCGCTGGAGTTCGCCGCGTACAACTCACTGCGCGCCCCGGGTTTCGCGTAATGACCACGACGGTCCCGGCGGTGAAGGCCGCACTGGTCGTCCTGCTGGCGTCGGTGCTGCCGGACGTCGAGGTCATCTACGGGCCGATCACCACGGAGACGATCACCACACCCCGGGTGCTGTGCGTGGGCGACGCCCGGGGCACGTCGAAGCTGGACAGCATGACGCTGGCCACGTCGCTGGAGCAGTACACGGTGACCCTGACGTTCTCGTTCACCATCAACGGCCCGGACGCCCAGCAGGCCGCAACGGAGGCCGCGTGCTTGGCGTACGCGGCCGCCGAGCACGCGGTGCGCCTCGCCGCGGACCTGGGTGTGGCCGGTGTGCTGCAGGCCATCCCCACGGGGGATTTCGAGCTGATCGAGGCTGACACCGCCCTCGGTTCGAACGCGGCCGTCAAGTGGTCGGTCTACGTCCAAGCCCAGAGAACCTAGGGAGATCCAGCATGGCGCTACCAGCAGTGAAGGCGATCGGGTCCACGCCCGGCGGAACCGTCTCGGCGATGGCGGTCCCGTTGTCGTCGGAGACCGTCGCGCCGGCCGACGACCTGATCCTGCACATCAAGACCACGGGCACAACGACCACGATCACGTGGACCGATCCCGGAACCACGCCGTCCGGTACCGCCGCGGCCGTGCTGGCCATCGCTATGGCGTCCACGGAGGAACGGTTCATCCGGGTACCTCAGACGCTGGCTGGCTCAAACGGCCTGGTCGCTGTCGCGTTCAGCGGCGCCCTGACCGGCGTCACAGGCGAATGGCTGACCTCATGATCTTCATGGAGAACAAGGCGATCAGTTCCGGGCCGGTGGAGTTCCCGGACGAGCCGGGCGTGGCCGAGTTCTACGAGGCGCGCGGCTGGGTGAAGGTCGACGCGCCGGCGCCCACGCCGTTCGTTCCACCCCGGGGCGATGCCGCGGCCGACACCCAGTGGGTGTCGCTCACGCACTCGGTGACCGGTGCGGTGCACGACTTCCCGAACCACCCGGACGCCATCAAGGGCGCCGCCGACGCCGGGTGGCTGCTCCCGGAAGCCCCCGAGGAAGAACCGCCCCCGAAGCCGTCCAAGAAGGCCAGCACGCCGCCGAAGGACGGCGAGAACGACACCTGAGACAGAGCGGGACCGCATCGGAGTTACGAGCTCCGAGCGGTCCCTGAGTCACCCACTCGATTGCCGCGAGAAGGAGACCTGCGATGCAGGGTACGTGTTCAGTCAAAGGCTGCCTGCGACGTCATCGGGCACGCGGTTGGTGCTACTTCCACTATCAGCGCTGGTACCTCAAGGGCACGCCCACACCGGTGCCGCCGACTGTTGATGAGCGGTTCTTCGCTCACGTCAGCAAGGGCACGAAGGGGTGCTGGATCTGGTGGCGTCTTCGCCCCGACGGCTACGGAATCAAGTTCAACCCCGCGCGAGGTCAGAGCCACCTACCGCATCGGTGGTCATACCAATTCTTTCGGGCAGAAATCCCGACGGGGCTGGTGATTGATCACCTCTGCGAGAACCGAGCCTGCGTGAATCCCTGGCATCTGGAGCCAGTCACGCAAAAAGTCAACGACCGTCGCGCACGCCGACGGGAAGCGAAAGACCAAGTGCCGTCATGGGCGGCCTGACCTAAGGAGCGAACCGTGGCCGACTCAATTGCGGACGGGCGGACTCGTATTTACAGCGTGCCCACCATCGCGAACATTGCTTCCCCGACCGTGGCCGAGCTGAACGCCGGGGTGGACCTGTCCTCCCTGGTGACTCCGGATGGCCTGATCGGTTTCCAGCCGGACACCGGCACCGTGGACACGTCCGCGATCAACTCGACGTACACCACGCAACTGCCGGGCCGTATCGCCCTGTCTGGTACCGCGCTGCGGCTGAAGAAGCAGACGGGATCCGACACCGTCTACAACACCCTGGTCTACGGGTTCGCGACGAACATCGTGGTCCGCCGGGACATCACCTCGAGCACGGCGTGGGCGACGAGCCAGGCGTGTGAGGTGTACCCGGGCCAGTGCGGCGGGGTGAAGGACCTGGACCCGGCGCCGAACGAGCTGCACAAGTACGAGGTGCCGTTCTTCGTGTCGCCGCAGCCGAACCAGCGCGCCACCGTCGCCTAACCGCCGGTGGCCCTGGATGTCGCCGACCCCTCGCACCGGGCGGTCATCCAGGCGGCCCGGGCGTGGGGTGTCCCGGTCACGATCTTCCTGGGGCGCGTGCGGGTCGACGGTGTCCCGGAGTGGCTGGAGGAGGACCGGAAGGCCGCCCTGGATCTGGTCGCCTACGAGGCGGCCCTGTGCCCGGGCTGCTCGCACCCGCTGGAGGAGACGACGGACCCGGGCAACGAGGAACGGTACGTGGCCGAGCTCGCCGGGCGCTGTCATCGGTGCACGGCCTCGGAGCAGCTCAGCAAGACGCTGCAGGACCGGCCGTCGCCGTCGGCGCTGCTGATCTCGGTGAAGCTGAGGGAGGCGCTCGATGGCGGTTGAGGTCGACTTCTCGCAGGGTGTCCGCGTCTTCGAGGATCTGGCGGCGCGGTTGGCGAAGGCGTCCGCTGAGGACGTGGTCACCCGGGCCGTGGGGGACGCGATCGAAGGGTCCGCGCCGCTGCTGGAGGCCGCGGCCCGGGGTGGCGCCGATCGCTTGCCGAAGCGGGGTGGCCTGGCTGCTGTCGTGGCCGGCACCCGGATCAACCGCAAGTCGACCCGGGCCCGCGGTTACTACCAGCTGCGGCTGGTGGCGGGCAAGAACGCGGTGAAGAACCCGGGTTCGATCAACCGTGGCCGGGTCGCTCACCTGACCTATGGTCGCGGCCCGCTGCATTTCCAGTCGGTGCCGCCGGGGTGGTTCACGGAACCGATGAAAGCGCAATTGCCGACGCTGCGTGCCCGCGCGCAGGCGGCCAAGAGAAAAGCATTGAAAGGCGTGTGATTCCCGCGTGAAGTTCGTTTGGCAGGGCCGTGAATTCCCGATGGTCGAGAAGCCGATCTTCGCAGAGATCGAGTTCGTCGAGGATCAGGTCCATCAGCAGATAAAGGACTGGTCGGATACGAGGTCTGTTCGCGCGGGGATCTTCTGGGCGGTGCGCAGGGTGGACCCGGCGCTCCTGTCCTGGGAGCAGCTCGGCCAGTTCGACTCCGACGACTTCCAGATCGTCGACGAGGGCGACGGGGCTGATGCGGTCCCCCCGGCCCCGTCGCCGAGCGGCTCGCCCGCTACGGCGGACGATTCCTCGGAGACCTCCGAACCGACTACCTCGCCGACTTCGCCCGCCATCTAGGGCTTAAACCCTGGGATGTGGACCGGCTGACCCTCTGGGATTTCACCCTGTACGCCGACGCGATCAACGACATTCGTGAGGGGGTGAAATAGCGATGGCTGACGATCTGTCATTCGATATCACCTCCCACGGCGACAACTCGGGGTTCGACAAGATGGCCCGGGCCGCGCAGGAGACGGCCCTCAAGATCGAGGCCGCGAACCTGCGGGTGGAAAGAGCCACCAAGCGGGCGACCGACGCGGAAACGAAATACGAGAAAGGCTCACTGCAGGCGCGTGAGGCCTCGGCCAAACTGTCGGCCGCCCAGCTGAATCTGAGCAAGGTCATGGACGCAGCGTCCGTGAAGGTCGACGAGGCCAAGGACAAGGTCGAGAAGCTCGACGTCGCCGAGAAGAAGACCAGTGAGACCACGAAGAAGGTCGACAAGGACACCAACCATCTCAGCGGCACGATGGGGAAGCTGGGCACCTCGCTGGGCTCGGCCGCCCTCGGCGCGGTGAAGGGTGTCGGTGCGCTCGCGTCTCTGGCCAGCGTCGCCGTCACCGGCGGCATAGCGGTCGCAAAGCTGGCGATCGCCACGGTTCATTACGCGGAGGCGATCGCGCCGGCCGCGGCCGCGCTGGTGCCGCTGGCTGCCGGCATCCTGCTGGTGAAGGCAACCGTGGTGGCCGCCGGCCCGGCCATGCTGAAGTCGATCAGCCCGATCACTGCTGCGTGGACGAAGCAGACGACCGCGGTCGGGAAGCTGGCGTCGGCTGGCTTGAAGCCGCTGGCGCAGGCGTTTGTGAAGGCGAACTTCCCGGCGATCCGTTCGGCGATGGACTCGATCGCGAAGTCGACGAACCAGGCGGCGAGCTTCGCGCTGAAGTGGGCGAACTCGGCGTCCGGGCAGAAGGTCATCGCCCAGGTCGCCGGGGACGCGGCGGATGCCTACAAGCGGCTCGCCCCGTATGTGACGGCTGTGGGGATCTCGCTGGCGAACATGGCCGGGCGCATCTCGAAGGTGAGCTTCAAGAACTTCGACGACGCCGCGCAGTGGGCGCTGGGGAAGCTGAACGGGCTGATCGACCGGATCTCGGCTGCCGACGTGCAGAAGGCGTTCGACAAGATGAAGTCTGCGGGCGAGGCCGCCGGCAAGGGCTTCCGGATGCTCGGCGACGGTCTGAAGTACGCGCAGGCCCACATGGACACGATCAACCAGATCCGCACGGCCGTGGCCGGCCTGTCCATCGTGATCGGTATCGCGACGGGCGGCTGGCTGATCGCGCTCGGCGGTGCGATCACCCTCGTGGTGATGAACTGGGGGAAGCTGACGGCCGCGTTCAAGTCGGCGGGCACCTGGATCTCGAACCTGGGGGCGAAGTTCCCTTCCCTGACCGGCCCCATGGACGCGGCGAAGGGGGCCGTCGACAACATCAAGGGCGCGTTCTCCGACTTCGTGAAGTCGGTCGGCCCCCACGTGCAGCCGTTCCTTGACCGGGTCGGCGACGCGTTCATCCGGATGCAGCCGTACATCGTCGCCGTGATCTCGGTGATCGGCATCGTGGGGGCTGCGTTCATCCGGCTGGCCGGCCCGTATGTCGGTGCCCTGCTCGATGGTCTGGGCCTGCTGATCGAAGGGTTCAGCTTCGTCTACCAGGCCGCGGCCGACATGGTCTCCAGGCTCCTGAACGCGTTCGCCGATCTGATCGGGCCGATCGCGAAGTACGCCGAGAAGCTGCACATTCCGATGGCGAAGAGCTTCGTGAAGATGGCCAACGACGCGCGCGACGCGGCGGGCCGGATCCAGCAGTCCCTGAACTCGTCGAAGACCGACGTCCTCCGACGCGAGATCGACCGGGCGCAGGCGAAGATCAACACCCTCAAGGGCAAGAAGGTCAAGACCGAGAACGACAAGCGCGCGCTGGCCCAGGCCGAGCGCGACCTACGCAGCTATCAGCGGCAGATCAACGCGCTTGAGGGCAAGAACGTCACCATCGGCATCAACACGATCCGCACGACGTCCGGTAGTACGGCCCCCGGCGCCCACGCTGCCGGTGGCCCCATTCGCGGCCCGGGCACCAGCACGTCGGATTCCATTCCGGCGATGCTGTCCAACGGCGAGAACGTGTTCAGCGCGGCCGACGTGGCCCGGCTCGGCGGGCAGGCCGCGGTCGAGCGGCTCAAGACCGGCCGGTTCGCGGGCATGAGCCAGGTCCGCGCCGGTGGCAGCTCTGCGGTGGTGTCCATCGAGATCGACTCGGGGGGCTCACAGATGGATGACCTCCTCGTCGCGATCATGCGTAAGGCCGTCCGGGTCAAGGGCGGCGGCAACGTCCAGGTAGCTCTAGGCCGCAGCTGATGGCGTTCCCCACCGAGCCCTACCCACTGCGGGCGTTCCTGGACTTCGGCACCGGCACGCTCACCGAGATGGCGACCAACCTCGTCTCGGATGTGCGCGGGCGTGACGATGTGGTCATCAACCGGGGCCGCCCCGACGAGTCGTCCACCACTGAGCCGTCGACCGCGACACTGACCCTGGACAACCGCAGCGGAAAGTACTCACCCCGCAACCCGGTCGGTCAGTACTACGGGCAGATCGGGCGCAACGCCCCGCTGCAGCTGACTGTCGACTCGCCCACCTCATGGCTGGTGATCAACGCGGAGACCGGGAACACCCCGGTGACCGGTGCCTACGTCAGCACGCCGGATGCGGCAGCGCTAGACATCACCGGCGATATCGACATCCGGTTCGACGCCGACCTCGACTCGTGGCGTGAGTCGATGGAGCTGGTGGGCAAGTGGACGGAGACCGGCAACCAGCGGTCGTACCAGGTGCTGTTCGGGGGCGACGGGACATTCAACCTGTACACCAGCACGGACGGCACGGCGATCACCGCGGCCTCGTCCCAGGTGCCGGTCCCGTTCACCACCGGCCGCGGCGCGATCCGGGTAACCCTCGACGTCGACGACGGCGCAGGAAACCGGGTGTACAGCTACTACACCTCGGATACGATCAACGGCACCTGGACCCTGCTGAACACTCGCACGCTCGCCGGCACCACCAGCATCTTCAGTGGCTCGGCACCGCTGCGGGTCCTGGACAACCCGGATTCGACGGTCTTCGGGTCGATCATCCGCGGCCGCGTGTACGCAGCCCAGGTGCGCAACAGCATCGGTGGCACCGTTGTCGCGAACCCCGACTTCACCGCCCAGGCCCAGGGCGCCACTTCGTTCACTGATTCGACGTCGAAACTGTGGACGCTGAACGGCTCGGTGGCGCTGACGAACCGCGACATCCGCTTCTGGGGCGAGGTCTCCTCCTGGCCGCAGACCTGGGACACCGCGGGCCGCGACGTCTTCATGGCGATCGAGGCGGCCGGTGTGATGCGCCGGCTCGGGCAGGGCGTGTCTCCGGTGCAGTCCCTGCTGCGCCGCACGCTGGGCGCCCTGCCGAACCTGCGCGCCTACTGGCCGTGCGAGGACGTGGTGGGCTCGACCGTGCTGGCCTCAGCGGTGTCCGGTGTCCTGCCGATGACGATCAACACGGCGACCAGCACCCCGAACCTGGCGACCAACAGCGACTTCGTGGCCAGCCTGCCGATCCCCGAGTTCAACGGCACCGCGTTCAGCGCCAACCTGCCCACGGCCTCGAACACCGGCGACATCCAGGTCCGGTTCCTGCTCAGCGTCCCGGCCGGCGGTGCGATCGACACGAAGGTCATCTGCCGGATCTACACCGCCGGCACCGCGCAGCGCTGGGACCTGCTCTACAACACCGGCGGCGCTCTCACCCTGATCGCCTACGACTTCGACGGTACGCAGCTGATGACGTCCGGGGCGGTGGCGTTCGGGATCAACGGCCAGCCGCTGCGCATGTCGATCGAACTGGACGGCACCGGCTCGACCGTCGCGTGGCGGATGACGACGATGCCGATCGGGGCGAACGTCGGGCTGACCAACTCGGGCACGCTGTCGAGCAACACCGTGCTGCGCTGTACCGGGGTGCGGATGAACGTGCAGCTCTCGCACCAGGACGTCGCGGTGGGCCACATCACCGTCGAGTCGGCGATCAGCGCGTTCTCGTCGCCCGAGGTCGTGCAGCTGAACGCCTACGTCGGCGAGACCGCGGGCCGGCGGATCCAGCGCCTGTGCCGGGAGCAGTCGGTGGCGATCCAGGGCTTCGGTGACCTGGACGACACGGCGGCGATGGGCCCGCAGACGCCGCTGAACCTGCTGGACCTGCTGAAGGAGTGCGCGGGCACGGACATGGGGATCCTGGGCGAGTCGCGGGCGGTGCTGGGGATCTCGTACCGGCCGCGCACCAGCCTCTACAACCAGGCGGCGGGCGCCACGTTCCCGTACGGCTCGCTGCCGCCCGGGCTGGTCCCGACCGAGGATGATGCGAACACCCGCAATGACGTGACGGTTTCGCGGCCGGGCGGCTCGTCGGCCCGCTACACGCTCCAGTCGGGGACCCTCTCGACCGCCGCGCCGCCGCTGGGGGTCGGCACCTACGACGACTCGCTGTCGATCAACGTCGCCCGCGATGACGATCTACCCGACCAGGCGTCGTGGCGGGTGCATCTGGGGACCGTGGACGAGGCCCGCTTCCCGGCCGTGGAGATCGGCCTGGAGTACACCAGTGCGGCGGTGACGGCCGCGCTGGCCGGCCTGGACCTGGGTGACCGGATCGTCCTGTCCAGCCCGCCCGCGCTCAGCACCGCCCCCGGTGACGTGTCCCAGCTGGTGCAGGGCACGACGGAGACGATCAACCAGAAGAAGCGCCGGATCGTGTTCAAGTGCTCGCCGGAGTCACCGTGGCGTCCTGGCGTCTACGTGGCGGCGGCCAGTTCGACGGCCAGCAAGTACTCGAGCGACGGTTCGACTCTGGCGGCCGGGGTCAGCTCGTCGGCCACGTCCATGTCGGTGGCCACACCGTCCGGCCCGCTGTGGACGACGGACCCGGCCGAGATGCCCATGCTGTTCCGGCTAGCCGGTGAGGAAATCTCGGTGGGTGCGATCTCGGGAACGTCCAGCCCGCAGACGTTCTCGTCGATCACCCGCTCCGTGAACGGGGTCGTGAAAGCGCAGACGATCAACACGGTGGTCGAACTGTTCCAGCCCGCCGTCTACGCCATCTAGGAGAAGACCATGCCGCAGCTTGCGGGCGAGACGATCCTCGCCTCGGACATCATCCCGGTGAAGGTGTACCGGAAAGCGGCCACCGAGAACCGCACTTCGCTGACCCTCACCAATGACGCCGACTTCGTGAATCTGCCCTTCGCCGCCAATAAGACCTTCAATATCCGGTGCCTGTTCGCGGTGACCGGATCGGCGATCACCACCGACTTCTCCACTCAGTTCGTGCTGGGCGGCGGACTGGCCCAGCTGACCAGCAAGTCGAACGTCGGCCCGGAGCTGGCGTCCTCGAATGTGGCCAGCACGCTGATGGTGGCGAACCGGT
>Ga0302321_100000488_pt1 | contig 34366 bp, 24 predicted proteins | sample Fen_T0_1_FD_202505 | JGI IMG/M metagenome (GOLD analysis project Ga0302321, IMG submission 202505) | Peat permafrost microbial communities from Stordalen Mire near Abisko, Sweden - Fen_T0_1 | ecosystem: Environmental > Terrestrial > Soil > Wetlands > Permafrost | place: Sweden: Abisko... | reverse complement strand
AATTAGTGATCGCGGCTTCAAGACTGGCCACACGCTGTTCAAGCGTAGGTGCAGGCGGGGTGGCCGGGGCCGATTGTTCGGCCCAAGCAGCGCGGGATGTAAAGAACGTCAGAGCCACCAAGGCGGCGAGACGACTGTATTTGAAGGAGATGAGGTTCATAGGCACGGCGCTCACATGAGCAAAATCGATGCCATGCATGCTTTTCATCATAATTTGTTCAAAAATTCCTCCACCCCAGTCCTTCAGCCCGTTTCGACCGCTTCTACCCTTTCAAAAAAAAGCCGGCAACCGCGCACGCGATCACCGGCTCTAATGCTTTCAAGCTGTTGTTATATAGCGATATCACCGCGCTCTTCGGTTCGGATACGAACCGCTTCCTCGAGCGCGACAATGAAGACTTTACCGTCGCCGATCTTGCCGGTCTTGGCTGCTTTGACGATGGTATCTACGGTTTTAGCGACGAGTTCACTACCGACCACGATTTCGAGTTTCACCTTAGGGAGAAAGTCGACCGTGTATTCGCTGCCGCGGTAGATCTCGGTGTGGCCTTTCTGGCGACCAAAGCCTTTGACTTCGGTGACTGTCATGCCTTCGACTCCGATTTCTGAAAGCGCGTCCTTAACTTCTTCAAGTTTGAACGGCTTGATGATTGCGATGATGAGTTTCATGAATTGTTGGAACGAGTTTTGATGAGCACTTCGGTTTACCGGGCCATTTCTTTGCGGCGGAGGCGGAGCTGCTGAAACAGCACGAAGCCGTAGCCAGCCGCCACTCCACCAGACACCACCCACTGTGTGCCTTCTTCAAAAAGCAACGGACAGATTAACTGGACGAGGAGCAGCGCAACCAACAGATAGGCTGTGCGCGCACCCGAACCAGGAATGATCGACCAGCCGCTTTTGAATTTGCCTTCAAGCTGCTTTTTCTCGTGACGAAGCCGTGCGGCATTCTGGATCAGCCCGAAAGCGTATCCGATCATGCCACCAGCTGAGAGCGCGAGTAGAACACGAAGAGCATTGATGAGTAGGGTTTCCATGGGGAGCGAGAGATTTGGTTTTGGAAGGCCGCGCGAATCTCTCCGCGCGGCCCGAAGTGTGTTTTGGTTTAGCGCGCGTGCGGGGTTTCGGACTGCTTGTCCATGACCATGCCGGCGTAGCCAGCGATGCCCATCTCAGGCACATCGAGACCTTCGATCTCGACTTCAACCGAGACACGGTTGCCGACGGTCTTTTCGATAACGAAATAGACGATGATCGAGAGCGTCGAGAGCGTGATGAAGCAGGTCGTAACGCCGATCAATTCGGCCCAAAACTGGGTTAAACCACCGCCGTAGAAGAGCCCGGCAACGTTACCCGCGACACCATTGAAACCATCGCCATAAGTACCATCGGCAAAGAGGCCGATCGAGAGGCAACCCCAGGCACCGTTCACACCGTGCACGGAGATCGCGCCGACCGCGTCATCGATGCGATGCTTGTCGAAGAAGTAGACCGCTTCGACTACGAGGAGACCGGCCACAATGCCGATAATGGCCGCACCGCCTGCATTCACAAACGCACAAGGCGCAGTAATCGCTACGAGACCAGCCAGCATGCCGTTACACATCATGGAGGGATCAGGCTTCTTTGTCTTGAACCAAACAAGAAGGGTGCAGGACAAAGCTGCGGTGGATCCAGCGAGCATGGTATTAACCGCGATGGTTGCGATACGTAGATCAGTACCAGCCAGCGTGGAGCCGGGATTGAAACCGAACCAACCGAATGCCAGAATGAAAGTACCGAGCATGACCATCGGGATGTTGTGCGGAGCGATCGGGTGGACCAGCTTACCTTCCTTGTTGTACTTGCCGTGGCGCGGACCGATCAGCCAAGCAAAGATGAACGCGATCACACCGCCCTGCATGTGCACCACCGAAGAACCGGCAAAGTCGAGATGACCATGACCGAGGCCAAAGTTGACCCCGAGCTGAGAGAGCCAGCCGCCACCCCAAACCCAGTTACCAAACAGCGGATACATGACCGTGCCGATGAAGCAGCCGTAGATCATGAAAGCTGAGAATTTCCAACGTTCGGCCGCAGAGCCGGTCGGAATCGTCGCCGTGGTGTCCATAAACACCATCTGGAAAAGAAAGAGTGCGAAGGCCGCGGTGTCATAACCAGCGCCCTGCAACAAGAAACCCTTCCAGCCAAGAATGCCGAAAGGTTTGCCGAAGATTGTCCAGGTGATTTCATGGTTGAGTCCCGCGTATCCACCCATCGTGCCGATCGCACCGATACCGCCAAACATGAAGGCGAAACCGCACAGGTAGAAACCCAGCATACCCATGGGATAAATCATAAAATTCATCGCCATGGTGTGGCTGGCATTTTTCGCGCGACAGAGGCCGGTTTCCACCAGGGCGAAACCCGCCTGCATGAACATCACGAGAAAGCCGGTGACCAGCGTCCACATGAAATTGATCGCGACGCGATTGTGACCCACGCCGTCGGCGAGCTTGACCGCGAGCGGTTCAAGCTTGGCCTGCGCAGCGTAGTCATCAGCGGCTTTTTTTGCGTCGGCGAACGCTTTGGCCTTGGCCGGATCCTTCGCGTCATCAGCGCTTAAGTCGGCTGGGGCATTAACGACAAAGCCCGGCACATCGGAGATGGTGCCTGTGGCGGTGCCGGCTGGATCGGGTTTGGGGTCGTCGGCCCGCGCCAACGCGGAACCAAAAAGAAGCGCGACCCCGAGGAGTGTCGCGCTCAACCATTTTGAGCCTAGGTATCGGATTATCATAGGAGGGTGATTCTACCGGCGAAGAGCCGGACCTGCTGTTGACAGTTTTGAAAAGGACACGAGGTCCGAGTTTAGAGCTTAGTGATGAGAGAAATGCGGCTCGTGACTGCTCGTTTCAGAGCGGCGGACAGTCAGGTTGTCGCAAGCCCACTTGAGCACAGCCTATGCCAACGATTCATAACTCTAACACATTCTGCTTTTGCTCTTAAAACTGGGCATGAACCCTTCGCATATCTCCAATCCGGTGGAGTCATAACCCACCTCAATTGCATCAATTTGATTTCGCCCTGTTAGGACCACGTTTCCAGAACGAATACCTTATGGACTTTGCACGAGAGCGTGCCTGTCCCGAACACGGAACTCACCCGCAGTCGTTGTTCCGATCCATCGAACAGAAGGTAACAAAGACAACGTAAACCGCCGAACAGCGGGGCCTGCTTTCTCAAACATCAGATCAGAGTATAGTAAAAAATCTCAGGATCTTTTTTCACCGGGCTGAGTACGAATACTTCATGCACACCGCAACTCTTCTCCAGGATCTCGCCGTTATTATGATTGCGGCCGGGTTGGTCATGATCGCTTTCCGGCGGCTGAAGCAACCTGTCGTGCTCGGTTACATCATCGCTGGGGTCATCATCGGTCCGCACACCCCGCCGTATTCACTCATCCACGACGAGGCTACGATCAACACGCTTTCAGAACTGGGCGTCATCCTCCTCATGTTCTCGCTCGGGCTCGAGTTTAGCCTGCGCAAGCTCAAGACCGTGGGGGCTCCGGCACTCATCGCCGCGCTGCTAGAAATACTTCTCCTCTTCTGGGTCGGCTACGAGGTCGGAAAGTTTTTCGGCTGGAGTTCGATGGATAGCATTTTCCTCGGCGCGATGCTCTCGATGTCTTCGACCACAGTGATCATCAAGGTGCTCGGCGAACTCGGGAAAATGAAAGAGCGTTTCGCCCAACTCATCTTTGGCATCCTTATCATCGAGGATATTCTTGGTATCGCGATGATCGCGCTCCTGTCGGGTATCGCTATGACAGGCTCACTCAGTTTCGGAGACGTGAGCCTCACTCTCGGTAAGCTCAGCGCCTTCCTCGCCGCCGTGCTCGTCGTCGGCTTAATCGCGGTGCCGCGATTGATCAGCTACGTGGCGCGTTTCAAAAGCAACGAGATGCTAATCATCACCGTGCTCGGCCTTTGCTTCGGAGTGTCGCTGCTCGCGGTGAAGCTTGGCTCCAGCGTCGCGCTGGGAGCATTCGTCATCGGCGCGGTGATCGCCGAGACGCGGGAGATTCACCGCATCGAGACGCTGATCGAGCCGATCCGAGATATGTTCAGCGCCGTCTTTTTCGTCGCCATCGGTCTGCTCATCGATCCGAAGATGCTCGTGGTTTACTGGCAGCCGATCCTGGTCATCACCTTCGCGGTTGTCGTCGGCAAGATAATGACCTGCTCTTTCGGCGCATTCGTCGGCGGCAATGGCACCCGTAATTCCCTGCGCGTCGGCATGGGGCTGGCCCAAATCGGCGAGTTCTCGTTCATCATCGCTTCGCTCGGTGTAACGTTGAAAGTCACCAGCAGCTTCCTCTACCCCATCGCGGTCGCGGTGTCGGCGATCACCACGCTATTGACTCCTTATCTGATTCGCGCTGCCGACCCATTCACCAGCACCTTTGATCGCCGCGCTCCACGCGCGCTCACGAACCTGCTCGACCTCTACACCCGTTGGGTCGGCGAGATTGGCGATCGGAGTTCGAGCGACTTTGCTCGAACGTTGCTGTGGAGATGGGGCGCACAGATGACGCTCAATGTTATCTTGATCGCCGCGGTATTCATCGGAGCCGCGTATCTCGGCGAACATCCCACCAGCTGGCTTTCCACCTTGATGCAAAAACCTCAATGGCTGCGGACCGCAGTCTGGGTCGTCGCCGTCATCTGTTCGCTGCCGCTATTTATCGCTACCACCCGCAAGCTTCAATCATTCGGTCTGCTGCTTGCCGAGACCAAGGTTTCGGAAGATCTGGCCGGCGCGAATACGGCGGCCATCCGCTCTGTCATCGCTGCATTGATCCCGATCGTTGGTTCGGTGGCGTTAGGCATTTTCGTGCTCCTGCTGAGTTCAACTCTGCTGCCGCCACTCAACGTGCTGCTAGTGCTCTTGGCGCTCGTCGGTTTGATCGCCTGGCTCATGTGGCGATCGTTCATCAAAGTTCACTCCACCGCGCAAGCGGCACTGCAAGAAACCTTTTCCAAGGCGGACGAAGTCCAGCCGCCGAATGCCGCGCAGCCGCTCTCCCCTCTCCTCGCCGAAGCAAACCTCGCCCCCGTCGATGTAGCCGCTGATTCCATCGTGAAAGGGAAGCTCATCCGCGAACTTGCGCTCCGCACCCAGACTGGAGCGAGTATCGTGTGTATCGAGCGTCAGAATACACGCATGCTCAATCCCGGCCCGGACGACGAAATCCTCGCGGGCGACAAAGTTCTCCTGCTCGGCAGTATCGATCAAATCGCCGTCGCTAAAAAGCTCTTCCTCACCCCACAACCAAGTAAAGCCACCCTGGCGCAAGCTCAGGGCATCTGATCGAACCAACACCCCTGATCACCCGCACAATTCCGCCAATTGTGTTTGGCCCAGAGCGGTTTAGGCATGCTGTTATCGAATCGAAACGGCAATTTCGCCGCGCCAACTTAGCCGCTTAAATCGTCGGTGCTTCCGGCTCCACCACCTGCGCGGTCGTGAGTTGGATAAGACTCTGTAATGAATCGAAATGCTGGCTCAGGTCGAAGTCGCCCTCGACACCGCCGATCAGCTTATCGAATAGATCTCGTTTCGACGCTTTCAGCGCCTGGATACGTTCCTCAATCGTTCCGGCCGTGACCATGCGATAAACGAATACAGTATTGGTTTGGCCAATACGGTGAACACGATCGACGGCCTGCGCTTCCACCGCGGGGTTCCACCAAGGATCGAGCAAGAAAACGTAATCCGCCGCGTGCAACGTGATGCCAGTGCCAGCCGCCTTGAGCGACACGAGCATGACTGCTGCGCCGGTGGCGTTTTGAAAACCTTGGACGGGTTTCTGCCGGTCGAGCGTCATGCCTGTGAGCTCGTAACGTGGCAGATCAGGGAACTGCGTCGATAGCGCCTCACGCACACGATCAAGCAACATCACGAACTGCGAGAAAATGACGGCCTTGTGACCGCTGCTGATAATTTCGGCCAACTTCTCAACCAACAGATTGATCTTACCCGAGTCGCTGAGAGGCGCTTTGAGCCAAGGCAACATGTCGGGGTCGCAGCAGACCTGCCGCAAACGCGTGAGCAAGGCGAGGAAGCCGAAACTCTTTTCCCGCATCGCAGTGCCGACGTCGTCGCCGAGGCGGTTAAGACCTTCGGTGCAGATGCGCGCGTATTCAGCGCGTTGCACATCGGTCAATGGGCAGAACAACTCCATCTCGACCTTCGGCGGCAATTCAGTCGCGACTTCGTTTTTCGTGCGACGCAGGATAAACGGTGCGAGTTGCGCGCGCAGTCGTCCGAGTGTGGTGATGCGGTCGGCGTTGAGCGACGATTCAAAGCCAGAGCGTGAACCAAGCAATCCCGGCAGCAGATAACGGAAGATCGACCAGAGATCGAGTTGGCGGTTTTCGAGCGGTGTACCCGTTAGAACAATACGATGCTTCGCGCGCACGGAGAAACACGTTTGCGTGACTTTCGCATCGGGATTCTTGATGAACTGACCTTCGTCGAGGACCGCGTAGCCGAACTCATTAGCATCGAGTAGCGACTTGTGTTTGCGAAGTTGCGTGTAACTCGCGAGCCAGATGACGGAATCTTTTCGCGAAGTAAAATCGTGGCCGGTCTTGAGCACGTCGACCGCAAGTTGCGGAGCAAAACGCGCCAGCTCTTCGCGCCACACCGGCACTACGCTAGCAGGGCAGACCACTAGCGTCGGCAGTTCGCCAACCGGGCGCACCGACAGCAGCGAAATAACCTGCAACGTTTTGCCGAGACCCATTTCGTCCGCAAGCAGGCCGTGACAGCCTACATCGCACAGATGATGCAACCACTCGACACCGCGCCGTTGATAAGGGCGCAGAATTTCGGGCAACGGCTTCTCCACCACGATCGGGGTAACCACGCTTGACCTCCAAGCTTCAAGCTCGGGCGACAGCGTCAGTTTGAAACGTGCATCGCTAAAGAGCGAAAAAATCAGATACGGCGAGAGCGCACCATTGGCGTGCGTTTCGGCAACGTTGCGCTGCCAAGCTTTGAGCGATTCGAGGCGGTCGGTTGGAAGGGCAACAATGCCGACCGTCGGCAAAATCACTGGCGTCGTGCCGCGCTTCACCAGCAAATCGACTTCTTCCTCAGTCAGCATGCGCTCACCTGCTTTGAAGATCCAACGCAGATCGAGCCCTTCGCCATCTCGACGTTTTTGCGCGATGGCTTCGATCTCGAGCGTTCGTGGACCTTTCAATAGGTTCGCCGCGAGGTCGTCGAGTTCGACGACAAAAAGCCTCTTCCAAGCGGGCAGTGTAACTTTGAGAAAGTTCGGAATCTCGACCACAGACTCCATCAGGTACACGCCCGTGGTCTGGTTATAGGAGAAATGCGCTTTTCGCGCATAGGCCGCGAGGCCGATCAATTTGGCACGTTCGCTGGAAGTCACGTGGCCGTTGCCGTTGGCGTGAGCCGCTTGACCAAGCGCCGGAATGCGGCTCTTGCCATTTAGCCAATAAGCCTGAAAGAGGAGCCCTTCGGACTTGGTCTGGAAAACGAGCACAAGCGTCCGCGTGGCGGTGCGCTCTGCGGGGGAACTCGACGGCGGAGCAGCAGCGGAAACGGGAGCAGACGCCGAAACGTGGCCATTGCCGTTTCCGTTGCCATGACTTTGGCCGTTCCCATTGCGCACCGGGGCTGAAGCCGCGCCGTTGCCATGAATGACGTTACCTGTGCTCGGTTTGGGACTTGCATTCGAGCCAGTGTCAACGATCTCGGGCAAGGGAGATATCTCGTCGCAAACGAGTTCCTCGATCTCATGCAAACCAGCTACCGCAAGGGCGCAGGCCACATCGCGATCGGTCGAAGATGAGCGGACGGAAAGGACGCCGTTGTCCCACTCGATCACGGCGTACTCGTCTTTTTTTTCCACACGCCGATGAATAATCGCATCACTCTGAGTGAGTTCGAGTTCCCTCACCTCTCCGTCGCGGTAAATACGACGGCCCTCGTCAAGCTGGGTCGCAGAAAAGTGCTCTGCCCAGTCGCTCTCTAGTTTTCCGAACCAGAACTCGAGCGACTGCGGGGTGTAGACGCGTTTCGGACCGTGAGATTGCATCAAGCTAAAAGAGCTAAAACTAGAACCAGCTCATGCTTGAGCAATCTCTTTTTCCTGCCGTTTGAAAAAACATTTCTCAAACTGCGCAACTCGCCGAAAATAAGCATCTTTAAAAACCATTCGAACGGTTAAATAAGATCAAAAAAACCACCGAACTACCTGCCCAGCCATCAACAGCGGTCTAATTCCTCACGAACCACGTCGAGCGTTCGCGCAACCGCCCCTTGATTCGCCCGATGCCAACTCAACGCGGCGACCGACATCGTCTTTCGCAACGCCGCATCGCCCAGAATTTTTTGTGCTGCGGCAGCTAGGTCTTTTTCGCCGGTTACGATCTGCGCGGCGCCGCTTTTTACCAGTTCCCCCGCGATCGCAAAAAAGTTGGTCATGCCCGGACCAAACAACAGCGGTTTGCCGAGTGCGGCGGCTTCGACCGGGGTTTGGCCTTGTTCGTGAGGCGGCAGGCTCTTACCAACGAAAACCACATCGGCTAACTGCGTGAGTTTGCGAAGTTCGCCGGTTGTGTCGGCCACACAGATATCGACGAGTCCCGGCGCTACACCGCGCGAGCGTAAATGAAAACTGAAGCCGCTTTCGCGTAGATCGGTTTCCACCTCCGCGCGACGCTCCGCATGACGGGGAACAACCAGCAATCGACAAACAATACCCGCAGCGCGCAATGTCTGGTAAGCTTGCGCGAGCGCACGTTCCTCACCTGGCCAAGTAGATGAGCCAAGCAGGATCGGTTCGTTCGAGAAACCGAGTTCGGAACGGAGCTTAACTTTGTCGGTGTCGCTGAGTAGCGGAATCGTGAGGTCGAGCTTGATGTTGCCCGTCGTGGTGATCTTTTCCGCCGGAAAACCGAGTTCCCGAAAACGCGCTGCGTCGTGCTCCGAGCACGCCAACACGCGCGTGATGCCACCCAGCATGGCATTAACGGACCAACGCGCCGCCTTCATGCGCCCGTAACTCTGGTCGGAAAGACGTGCGTTGATGCAAAGCACGGGAATCCCGCGGCGCTTAGCTTGTTGAATGTGTTCGGGCCAGCGCTCGCCTTCCGTAAGAATAACGAGATCGGGCTGAATGTTTCGCCACGCGCGCCAGGAAAAAATCCACCAATCGATCGGAAAATAACCAAGGCCGATCGTCGCCTCGCGATAACGCTCCACCGCCAACCTATAACCCGTGCTCGTCGTTGTGGTCAGATAGACTTCCACCGACGGTTCTTTCCTTAGCGCCTCTAAAATCGGTGCGATCGCGAGCATCTCGCCCACGCTCACAGCTTGAAGCCATATGCGCCGTATGCCCGGAGTTTTTTCACGCATCGGATCGACGGCGCCAAAGCGCTGCAGAAAGTGCCGTTTGTAGCCACCGCGGCGTTTCATGCGCAGCAGATAATAAGGCGACGCCAGTACGAGCGCGGGTAAAAACAAAACTCGATAAAGCCAGATCATGGAAACAACTCTATTCGCCGCGAGTCCGAGCAAAGGCGCAAGCGCATGTTGCATGCGCGTGCGTATTTAACCTTTTGCCTTCCCGCCGATTTTTTGCCGCCATTCCACCTTCACGCCCCTTATGAATCTCCGTAAATTCTTCGTCGCCCTCGGCCTAACCTTCGTTCTGCCCTGCTTTATTTTCGCAGCTTTGCCCGATAAGCCACGTTTTGGCCAGGAGACCAGCGACCTAAAACCAGAGGCCGCCGCGCACTTCGGCACGTTGCCCAACGGCCTGCGCTATGTCATCATGGCCAACAAGGAACCCAAAGAACGCGCTAGCCTCCGCCTCGTCGTCATGGCGGGTGCGCTCCACGAAAACGATGATCAGCGTGGACTGGCCCACTTTCTTGAGCACCTCGCATTTAACGGCAGCACGCACTACGCGCCCGGCACACTCGTGGAGTTTTTCCAACGTATGGGTATGAGCTTCGGTGGCGACACCAACGCCTACACGTCCTTCGATCACACCGCGTACATGATCGAACTCCCGGATACTAAGTCGGCTACGCTCGAAGAAGGCTTTCGGGTTTTCTCAGATTTCGCCACCGGGCTGCTGCTGAACGAAAAAGAGGTCGATAAAGAGCGCGGCATTATCCTGAGCGAGAAACGCGCGCGCGACTCGGTCGAGTACCGCCAGTTCGTTGCCGAGTTCCAATTTGTGCTCGCTGGCACCCGTCCGCCCGAGCGTATGCCGATCGGTCTCGTACCGGTGATCGAACAATCCAAGCGCGATCGCTTCATCGACTTCTATAACACCTGGTACCGTCCTGAGCGCATGGCGATCGTCGCCATAGGCGATTTTGATCCTGCACTGGTTGAGAAAGAGATCACCAGCGCGTTCGGCACGATCAAAGCCCGCTCCGCTGCCCGGCCCAATCCTGACCTTGGACAACTCGCCTCCTTCAAGGGCGTACGCAGTGCCTACCACGCGGAGCCGGAAGCCGCTGCCACGGCCGTCTCCATTCAAACCGTCAGCCCTTACCCTAACGAACCGGACACTGCCGCTAAACGTCTTGAACACCTTCCGCGCGATCTGGCTGGCGCGATGCTTAATCGACGCCTCTCCATCCTCGCAAAAAAAGAAGGCGCGCCCTTCACCTCTGGCAAAGTCGATATCGGCGAAAACTTCGATTTCCTACGCAACGCCTCAATTGATCTCACCTGCAAACCGGAACTCTGGCGTGATGCACTCGGTGTAACAGAACAAGAACTACGCCGCACGCTCCAATACGGATTTCAACCCGCCGAACTCGCTGAAGCCGTCGCCAATTTTCGCAACGATCTCGATCAAGCGGCGAAAACCGCCTCTACCCGTCGTTCCGATGAACTCGCTACCGAACTCGTGCAATCGCTGGTCGAAGGTCACGTTTTCACTTCGCCTGCCGACGACTTGCAGCTCTTCGCTCCTGCCCTCGAGAAAGTCACGGTCGAGCAATGCACCGAAGGCTTGCGCAAAGCCTTCGCATCGCCGGGCCGTTTCGTGAGCGTGATGGGCAATACGAAAATCGAGGGCGACGCCGCTGCCGCCATTACCGCCGCCTATGAAAAGTCTGCTGCAGTTTCACTTGCAGCACCCGAAAAGGTCACTGATTCGAAATTTGCCTACACCGACTTTGGTACGGCCGGCGTGGTTAAAGAAAAAAAACACGTTGACGATCTGGACCTCACACTCGTGACGTTCGCCAACGGCGTCTGCCTGAATCTCAAGAAAACCGATTTCGAGGCAAACCAGATTCACCTCAGCGTGCGTATTGGCACCGGCCTCCTCACCGAACCAAAGAACCAACCTGGCCTCTCCTTCTTCGCCAGCAGTACCTTCGCAGCGGGAGGTCTCGGCAAACACAGTGCCGACGACTTGCATCGTATCCTCGCGGGAAAAACCGTTGGGGCAACCTTTAGGGTCGGTAGTGATGCTCTGGCATTCAGCGGTTCCACCAATCGCGAAGACCTGCAACTCGAGCTCCAACTCCTCGCCGCGCACGTGACCGATCCGGGCTATCGTTCTGAATCAATTCGCGTCGCTCAAAAGAACTTCGAGCAACTCTACCTCAAGCTCGACCACACGCCGCAAGGCCCGCTTCAGCGCGAAGTGCCGCAACTCCTCGCCAGTGGCGATCCACGTTTTGGCCTACCGCCAAAAGACGTACTGCTTAACCGCACGCTCGACGAAACTCGTGCCTGGCTCACACCCCAGTTCGCTCAAGGCGCCATTGAAATCGCAATCGTCGGCGATCTCGACGTCGACGCAACGATCGCCGCCGTCGCTAACACCTTCGGAGCTCTTCCATCTCGCACGCCCAAACCCGCGCTTGAAGCCGAGCGCCAGGTCGCGTTTCCCACACCTTTCGCGAAAGAGTTCGCCGTACCAACCGAAATCCCTAAAGGTGTGGTCGCTCTCTTCTGGCCCACGACGGATAGTCGCGACATTCAGCTCGTGCGACGTCTGCAAGTTCTGGCCAACGTTGTCAGTGATCGCCTGCGCGTAAAACTCCGCGAAGAGCTGGGTGAATCCTACTCGCCTCAAGCCGTCAGCAATACCAGTGACACTTATCGTAACTACGGCTTGTTTTATGCCGTATCGATCGTCGACCCGGCCAAAGCCGAACAAATTACCACCGCAACGATCGCGATCGCAGACGACCTGGTAAAAAATGGTGTCACGGCTGACGAACTCGAACGCGCCAAGAAACCGATTTTGACCTCACTCCGCGAATCCGCGCGCACGAATCCATATTGGCTCTATGCCGTTCTCGCCAGCGCTCAGGAATTTCCACAACGCCTGGACTGGTGCCGCTCCCGTTATAGCGACAACGAAAGCATCACCGCTGCCGAACTGAGCGAACTTGCTAAAAAATATCTTCCGACCAGCCATATTTATCGTGTTATCATAACGCCGGAAAAGAAGTAACTCACAACGCCGCAAAACGGAATCATCCCAGCGAATCGAGGAAGTTCGCTCTATCGCCGATGTAGCCGTTCGAGCAAGGCGTAGTAAAAGACGAGTTTTTATCGGCGCACGAGTGCGCGCCCCAGGTAAACGAGCCCGCCGACCTATTTTCAGCAGGTCTCAACCAGATGTAACTGCCTCCAGCCACCGCCGTTTGCTGCAAAAGCGCAATGCGCCGCTCATACCGGCTCGTTAAGTCCACAAACCTCTCGAATCAGTCAATGCCGAATGCGTCGAAGCCCGTTATCTCCCATGAGCGCGTCTCATGCTGCGCTAGATAGAAAATCATAGCCACCAACCTCGCACATATTGAGTTCCAATTCGGTCAGTATGCCATTTGCATAACTGACGCCTTATGAACCTCGCATTGCCGTTGGCCGCCACCGCTGAGCACGTGGGAATATCTCCCCTGCTCATTCTACCCTTCGGGCTGCTTTTGTTGCTCATTGCAACGATGCCGCTCTCGCCCGCAAAGGTGAAACACTTCTGGGAGCATAATTACCACTTCGTGGCCCTGGGACTCGCGGCATTCGTGGCCGGGTTTTATTTCCTAAAAATTCCTGACGGAGGTACCGAGATACTTCACACCGCCAAAGAATACTTTTCGTTTATCGTACTCATCGGTTCGCTCTTCGTCGTGGCTGGCGGCATCCACATCAAGACCTCCGGCGAAGCCACGCCGGTGCAAAACGTGATTTTCCTCCTGATCGGTGGTTTATTAGCTAACTTCGTGGGCACAACGGGTGCTTCGATGGTGATGATCCGGCCTTTTATTCGGATGAATAAAATCCGCATCAGCGCGTTTCACGTCGTCTTCTTCATTTTCATTGTCTCCAACGTCGGCGGCGCCCTTACCCCGATCGGCGATCCTCCCCTTTTCCTCGGCTTTCTGCGCGGCGTGCCCTTCTTCTGGCTGCCCGAAAAAGTCATGCCGCAATGGATTGTTACTCTCGGTCTGATCCTCGCGGCGTTCTTCGTCTTCGATCTGCGCTCCTTCAAGCGCATGCCCAAGAAGATCCAAGCTGAAATCGGCAAAGACGACACCTGGCGCTTTGAAGGCGTCATTAACGTCTTCTTCCTGCTCGTTATCATCGGCGCTGTTTTCGTGGAGAAAGTGCCTTTCCTCCGCGAAGCCATCATGATCGGCGCGGCCGTCGCCTCGTATTTTCTCACACCCAAAAACGTTCACGCCGAAAACAGTTTCAGCTTCGGCCCGATCAAGGAAGTCGCCTTCCTCTTCGCCGGCATTTTCATGACCATGATGCCTGCGCTCGGTTACATCGATCAGCACGGCGAGGAGTTCAACGTCAAGAAACCGATCCAATACTACTTCGCCTCCGGTTCGCTGTCCTCCGTCCTTGATAACGCCCCGACCTACGCGACGTTCCTCCGCTTGGCCGAAGCAACCGCCCAAGCCGAACATCCGGCCGACTTTGCGGGCGCTAAGACCGAACCCGAAGTCGTAAAAGTGCTTCTGGCTAAACCTGACTACTCGCTCCTCGTCATTGCGGTGAGCCTCGGCTCCGTTTTCTTCGGCGCGATGACCTACATCGGGAACGGTCCCAACTTCATGGTTAAGTCCATCGCAGAAAGCGCAGGCGTGAAAGTGCCGACATTCTTTGGCTACATCTTTAAGTACAGCCTGCCTATCCTGCTGCCGATCCTGGCACTCGGCGCCCTGTTGTTCCTATAGACTAGTTTCAACGCTCCGTTTTCAAACCCGCACCCGTCCAGGTGCGGGTTTTTCCTGACAGAAAGAGTAGCGGATTCCCCTAGCCAAAATTCTGCCAAGCTTTGGCGATTCACAATTAGGCTGCACTAATAGTTTACGTAATTACCAGTGCGCCTGCTAAGACCTGCTCTCACCTGTGCGAAAAACCTTGTTCGTTTACCGGGGGTCACTTTCCTTAGTCACCTTTTTGTTATGATTTATCTCCTCGGAGGCTCCGGTTACGTCGGCCAAGCATATCAAACGCTCCTTACCCAAAAGGGCATCGCTTTCCGTAATCTGCGGCGCAGCGAAATCGACTACACGAATGCCGCCGTGCTCGCGGCCGAACTCAAACGCGATAAGCCAGAGTTCCTGATCAACTCGGCAGGTTACACCGGCAAACCCAACGTCGACGCCTGCGAAGTGCACAAAGACGAATGTCTTTTCGGCAACGCCGTGCTCCCGGGCACGATTGCCAAAGCGTGCGCCGAAGCTGGTGTACCTTGGGGCCACGTGTCCTCCGGCTGCATCTACACCGGAGCGCGCCCCGATGGCACCGGCTTCACCGAAGACGACGCACCCAATTTCACTTTCCGCCAAAATAATTGTTCGTTCTACAGCGGCACCAAGGCGCTCGGCGAAGAAGTCCTTGCTGGCGCACCCAACTGCTACATCTGGCGCCTGCGCATCCCGTTCGACAATATCGATAATCCGCGCAACTACCTAACGAAGTTGATGCGCTATGCCAAACTGCTCGAAGCCGCCAACTCGATTTCACAACTCCACGAGTTCGTCGCCGCGACCTTCGCCTGCTGGGAAAAACGTATTCCCTTTGGCAAGTACAACATCACCAACCCCGGTCACGTCACCACGCGTGAAGTCGTCGCCATGATCGAGAAAAGCGGTGTGCAACCGAAGAAATATGAGTTCTTTGCCAGCGAAGAAGAGTTCATGAAAATCGCTGCCAAAACTCCCCGATCCAATTGCGTCATGTCTTCCGCTAAACTAGCCAAAGCAGGCATCCAAATGACCGAAGTCCATGCTTCCGTCGAACAGGCCCTTAGAAACTGGAAAAAAGCTTGAACTGCGAAGAAGCAAAGAAACCAAGAACAGACCCGGTCATCGAAGGCATCGCCACTCAAATCGTCGATGCTTCCATCTTCGTTCATCGCGAACTTGGACCGGGGTTACTGGAAAGTGTCTACCAAGTCTGCCCGCTCGGTTTTCTAATTAACTTCAATGTCCCACTTCTGAAAGAATGTCTTCATCGGTTTCTCCATCCCGCTCTTCTTCGTTCGTAATCTTCGCTTCTTCGCTTCTTTGTAGTTCAAAACTCTATCATGAATATACTGGTAACAGGTGGTTGTGGTTTTATCGGTTCAAATTTCGTTCGTCAGCGCCTGACCGAATCCGGTTCATCGCTTAAGAAGCTGGTCAACCTTGATGCACTGACCTACGCCGGCAATCCCGCTAACCTCGCCGACCTTGCCAAAGATCCACGCTACGTTTTCGCGCAAGGCGATATCGGGGACGCCGACCTCGTCTCGCGTCTTTTTCCCGAACACCAGATCGATGCGGTAGTTAACTTCGCGGCTGAGTCACACGTCGATCGCTCGATTGATTCACCCGAACCTTTCGTTCAAACCAATGTCGTCGGCACGCTCCGCCTGCTCAACGCCGCTCGCGTTTATTGGACCAAGCTGCCAGAGCTAAAGAAAAGCGCCTTCCGCTTCCTCCATGTCTCGACCGACGAAGTCTACGGAACGCTTTCACTCACCGACCCCGCTTTCACTGAAGAGACTGCATTCGCTCCCAACAGCCCGTACGCCGCCTCCAAAGCCGCAAGTGATCACCTGGTTCGCGCCTATCAGCATACCTATAAGTTCCCGACGCTCACGACTAACTGCTCGAACAATTATGGACCATTCCATTTTCCCGAGAAACTGATCCCGTTGATGATCCTCAATGCCCTAGAAGGAAAAAATCTCCCCGTCTATGGCGACGGCATGCAGATTCGTGATTGGCTCTATGTCGAAGATCACGCCGCAGCAATTTGGCTAGTTCTCCAAAGAGGACGCATTGGCGAGACCTACAATATCGGCGGACTGAACGAAAAGCCGAACATCGAAATCGTTAAAACCATCTGCGCTCTCCTCGACAAAAAGTCGCCTCGCGCTGACGGCCAGTCGTACGAAAAGCAGATTACTTACGTCGCCGACCGCCCTGGCCACGACCGCCGCTACGCGATCGACTGCACCAAACTCCAACGCGAACTCGGCTGGAAGCCCCGCGAAAGCTTCACCACTGGTATCGAAAAAACTGTTGATTGGTATCTAAAGAACCGCGCTTGGGCGGCTGACATCACTTCCAAAAAATACGCTCGCGAACGCCTCGGCACGAAAGCCTGAAAAGCTAATACTATCGAGGTTTCACCACTTCCCTTCTTGGTTTCTTCGTAGTTCACTTTCTTCCCATGACACGCAAAGGCATCATTCTCGCCGGCGGCTCAGGTACCCGCCTCTATCCTCTTACTATCGCTGTCTCCAAACAGATTATGCCGGTGTACGACAAGCCGATGATCTACTACCCTCTTTCGGTGCTCATGCTCTCTGGCATTCGCGAGGTATTAGTCATCTCTACTCCCACTGATCTGCCTTTATTTAGACGCCTCCTTGGCGATGGTTCACAGTTTGGCTTAAAATTATCTTTCGCAGAGCAACCCAGCCCCGACGGCCTCGCCCAAGCCTTTCACATCGCTGGCGACGTCGGTTTCTTGACTGGCAATGAGCCTTCCGCGTTGGTCCTCGGCGACAACCTTTTCTACGGACACGATTTCGCGTCTTCATTAGAAAACGCCACCGCACGCGTAAACGGCGCCACCATTTTCGGCTATCACGTTTCCGATCCCAAAGCCTACGGCGTGGTCGAGTTTGCCCCCGACGGACGTGTGCTCTCACTCGAAGAGAAACCGGCGAATCCAAAATCCAATTACGCAGTTCCGGGATTATATTATTACGACAAGGACGTCGTAGCCATCGCCCGTTCGCTCAAACCCTCTAAACGCGGTGAACTGGAGATCACCGATCTCAATCGTCTTTACCTCGAAGCCGGCAAACTCCAGGTTGAGATCCTTGGTCGCGGCACGGCTTGGTTGGACACCGGCACGCACGATTCGCTTCTTGATGCCGCGCGGTTCGTCGAGGTCATTCAGAATCGCCAGGGACTCAAGATCGCCTGTCTTGAAGAAATTGCCTTCCGTCAAAACTGGATCGACCGCAGCTCTCTAGACGCCCAAATCAAATTTCTAGGTAAATCCACGTACGGCGAATATCTGAAAAAGCTGGTTTGAGTTCCTGGGTAAACTGCCAAGAAATAGGCCGCAAAGACTCTTTTCTTGGTCTTCGTCCCTGTCCTTCGTAGTCCTCACAACAGCGTGCGCGTCTCCTTTATCATTCCGCTCTTTAATTGCCTACCACTCTCGCAGGCAATGCTAGAGAGCCTGTACGCTACGCTGCCCGCCAATCTCGATCACGAAATCATTCTCGCCGACGACGGCAGCACCGACGGTACGCGCGAGTGGTTGGCTACACTTCAAAATACCGGCTTCCGAGTCATCCTTAACCAACAAAATCTCGGGTACGCTGCCACAAATAACCGTGCCGCCGCGACAGCCACGGGAGATCTTCTCGTTCTTCTCAATAACGATCTTGTCCTTACGCCGGGGTGGCTGGAGCCAATGCTCACCCTTCACCAATCGTCGCCTAAACCCGGTGCCATCGGTAATATTCAGTTCAACGCCACCACCGGGACGATTGACCACGCAGGCATCTACGTGACTGCCAAAGGCAAACCCGAGCACGATGTGACTCCAGTTCCGTGTACGCAGTCCTGCGGCGGCTCTTGCGCGTGCCATCGCCTCATGCCCGCTGTCACGGGCGCTTGCCTGCTCATTACGCGCAACCTCTGGCAACAACTCGGTGGTTTTGACGAAGAATTCCACAACGGCGCCGAAGATATCGATCTCTGCTTCCGAGCCCGCAAAGCGGGATTCACCAACGCCGTCGCTCTTCGCAGCATGATCCGGCACCACGTCAGCTCCTCAGCTGGCCGCAAGCAAAACGATGAACGTAATTCTTATCTCTTTACCCTCCGCTGGGAGAAAGAGCTGATCGAGCTGGGAGCGGGCGCTTGGTGCAAGCATCACGTTCGGCACACACCTTATCGCGACATATTTTCACTGCCAGCCATTCTACTTTATCTCGCCGGATTCCGCCGCAATCCACCTGCCGCGGCCCTGCGAGGCGTGAAGCGCAATATCGACCACAGCCTCGCCATCTGGACCAAAGCGTTCGGCTCAACAACCGTTAGCCGCTCCTAACAACTTCTCGTACGAGCGATTGCGGCCTTTGGTTTACCGTCAGGAACATCCGGCCAATGTATTCGCCGATCATGCCGAGCATAACGAGTTGTACGCCAGAAAAAGTCAGCAACGCCCCCATCAGCGAACCCCAGCCGAACGCGGGTCCCTTGTCAGCCAGCCACCAACAAAACACGACGCCGAGAGCAGCAAAACCGGCGGCGGCCATGATCAATCCCAAAACCGTCGCAACGCGGAGCGGCATAACCGAGAAATTGATAAAGGTGCTCGCCCACAAACGCATCAGCTTTCGCAAAGTATAGCCGCTCGTTCCAGCCCGGCGCTCCTCATGCTGCACTTCGAGCGAACCAATGCGTTGCGTAGATTGGAGCAACAACCCATCGATGTAAGGAAAAGGTCCATGATTCTCTGTCGCTGCTTTGGCTACAAACGATGTCACGCACCGAAAACTAGAGAGATAAAAACCCGCAGGTTTATCGAGCGCCCAATCAGTCATACGATTCGTAAACCAGCTGCCAGCGTTGCGCCAAAGTGAATGCTTTTTGTCGGTGTAGCGTCCGTAAACAACGTCGAATCCACCCGCAACCGCATGCTGCCAGAGACGCACAGCCTCAACCGGAGGATTCTGCCCATCGTCGTCAATATTCACAATGTGGATACCGCGTGCGTGACGCCAGCCCGTCAGAACTGCATTGTGTTCGCCGAAATTGCGCGCGTGTTCGACAAAAATAATCGGAACAGTGGCCTCCCTCACGAGCTCACGGCAAACAGCAGCCGTAGCATCACGGCTGCCATCATTAACCAATATGATTTCGTGGCCGCCTTCGACAACGAGTAACTCGATCGTTTTCACCAGCGGACGAATCGTTTCCGCGCTGTGATAGAGCGGGATGACAAAGCTGAGCGCAGAAATTTGGTCCATCATGTCGTCGTCCAACGAAGAATCTCATCACACACCCTGTCAACGTCGCCGGTGGACAGCGCCGGATGGCAAGGCAAACAAAGTACTTCGGCGCAGGCGCGTTCCGTTTCCGGCAACAAAAGCCCCGCGTCAGCAAACGCCGGCTGACGATGCACCGGCACAGGATACAATACGCCGCAACCGATTCCTCGTTCCAATAAATACTCCCGCAACGCTTCACGTTTCGGTGTGCGCACCGTGAACTGATGAAAAACATGCGTCTGTCCCGTGACGACTTTCGGAAGGCGTAGCTTCGCGTTTTCCAGCCGCGCCAGATACCGGTCTGCCAACCTGCGCCGGGTCGCATTCTCAGCGTCGAGATGTTTAAGTTTCACGCGCAGAATCGCCGCCTGCAGTTCGTCCAGACGCGAGTTGCGACCGTGTATTTCCGAAACGTAGCGCTCACGCCAGCCGTACTGGCGAAGCTGGCGGACGATGCCGGCGAGCTTCCCATCGCGCGTGAAAACAGCTCCTCCATCGCCGAGCGCACCAAGATTTTTTGTTGGATAAAAGCTAAACGCAGCAAAATCGCCAAACGTCCCAACCTTGCGTCCTCCGATCGCTGCACCATGAGCCTGCGCGCAATCCTCTACGACCTTCGCGCCGATTCGTGCAGCCGCAGCTAGGATCGCGGGCATGTCAGCCGGTTGGCCATAGAGATGCACGGGCACGACTACACGAATGTCAGGATTTTTCGCCAATACGTCAGCCAAAGCGATCGGTGACATCGTCAACGTAACAGGATCGATTTCGACAAAAACAGGTCTCGCTCCGATTTGCTCGATAGCCGAAACCGTAGCGGTGACCGTGTTGGCGACAGTCGCCACCGCATCACCGTGTTTCACGCCTAACGCCCGCAGCGCGAGTTCGATCGCCTCTGTGCCATTGGCCACACCAATTGTAAAACCATCGCTTTGATACAACGAGAATTCTTTTTCGAAGTTTTCCACTTCCGTGCCGAGGATGTAATGCCCACTCGCCAGTACGCGATCGATGGCCGCCCGAATTTGATCGGCGTGGGCGAGATAATTGGCCTTAGGATCGGCGGGCTGCAGCATGGAGATTAGTTCAAAGATAATTGCCCAGTTCCTTGCGATAGTACGCGAGGGTTTTAGTCAGCGCTGCACGTAACGTCACTCGTGGGCGCCACCCAAGTTTTTCGCTAATCAGTCTGTAGTCTGCGTAGAAGTCACCAATATCGATTTTTTTTCGATCGCCAGGAAAATTGCGCAGCAGGAATTCACCATCACCATTCACCTCGACGAGCAGCTCAGCGAGTTGCTTGAGACTTACCGGCTCGGTGCCGCCGACATTAAAGGTTTCGCCGAGCGCTTCGGGCTTACTCGCTGCCTGAAAAAACGCGTCAACCGCGTCGTCCACATAAGTGAAGTCACGTAGCTGTTCCCCACCCCAGACCTCGATGGGCTCGCCGCTGAGAATTTTTTTGATCCATACGCCTACGAAAGTTTGCCGGGCGTCCTTCACCCGCATGCGTGGGCCAATGGTATTAGTCAGGCGCAGCACCGTGCTGCGAATACCATGCACCCGGTGATAAAGCAGGTGGTACGACTCGCCAGCGAGTTTGTTAATGCCGTTCACGTCGACCGGACGCAGCGGATGTTTTTCGTCGACCGGTAGGTAATCTGGTTTGCCGTAAATCTGGCGCGTACTCGCAAAAACAATACGAATCTCGGGATTGTGCAACCGACAGGCTTCGAGGATGGAAAGTTGAGCGCGGGCATTGATCTCGAGGTCCGTCTGCGGATCGCTCATCGAATCCATATGGCTCGTCTGGCCTGCAAGATTGAAAAGATAATGCTGCCCGCGCACGAAATACGGCAAGCTATGGACATCGCGTACGTCGGAAATATTAACGCGCACCTGATCAGAAATTCCGGCGAGATTGCGGGGATTTCCACCGTACTCAGGAATGAGCGAATCCAGCACGGTCACGTCTGCTCCTTGTTTGACCAAAGCCCGAACCAAGTTGGACCCTATAAACCCCAAACCGCCGGTGACGAGCACACGACGGCCGCGGAAAACCGACGATGATTCGGATGAGTGCGGCATGTCGCCTTACAGGGGAAGTGAGCGCGCAGGTAAAATCAAGTCATTGCGCGGGGGCCGATCCGTCAATCCGGCCCAAAACCCGAATATCTATTCCATCAACCGCTATAGTCACCGCCTGTTTTTTCCGCCCTCCGACCAAGTCAGCAGGTTGTGACGAGGAAAACTCGATCGTCGTCTCCCCAGGAGGAAGGACGAGGTTCGCGTCAGTCCAAATTTGCGGATTCTTCTCAAGCTTAAGACGGGCGACTTCTTCGCCGGCAATTTTAATCAAACAATCGCGTAGGCCTATAGCACGCAATGAAGCCTGGAGTGTGATACGAAGCGGGACAGCCTGCGGATTTTTCATCGTCACTCGAGCCAACGCGCCCTCAGCCCAACGAACACGTCGCACGGGCCGAGGATCATCCCGAACAGGTTCTGCCCAACCACTGCTAAAATCCGCTTCAATAAAGCAGGGGCTTTGCCGTTTAAGCACCGTGTATCCAGCCGCTGGATGCAGACTATCGCCATTGGAAAGATCGTATTGAAAAAAGTCTCCCAACAAATCCCACTCACCTTTCAACTCAGTTGCGCCGCGCCCTTCGTAACTAGTGATCTCAAAAAACTGGTGCTTGCGCAGCAAAAAGGCATTAGCCCACAACCGCGCCCATCCGTCCTCAAGGCGCATATTGACTGACTGGATTTGCGGCATCTGCTCGATCTTACCAAGTGCTAGTATCTCTTCATCCACAACGAAAGGGGGCGTCTGCAATCGATAAAACAACCGCCACTCACCAGCAAAATTTACCGCGACGAGAAACCCTAATCCCACGGCGCTCCAAACGCGACCGCTACCTTTCCACCAGGCATTTCCCCAATAGCAAAACGCCGCCAACATCCCTGGGTAAAACACCGCAAAAAGTTTATAGGCTTCGTAGCTTGCACTTGCACCTATTGAAGCAACTCGAAGCTGCAAATACCAATATCCAAATAGTACCGGCAACGCGATGCATAAAGCGAGAAACGCAACCCTGAGCTTACGGCACGCTCCGATAAATAGAGGAATCACCATCAAAGCGGAAGCGCTAATCGCAACAGGTATACGTAAGGCAGTAGCATACCCGTCCAACCATGGACCATCGAGAAATCCAAGCCAGCCCTCAGGTGTTAAAACCGAGACCGCCCACCCAAAGCCGTTGTTAAATAGGATCAATCGTTCGACCACACCTGCACCGCGCTCGAAATATATCAGGCCTGATACGACCAACATGCCGAGCATTACCGCCATCCAATGCCCAAGCTTCAGCCATGAACCGCTCCAAAGCGTCGAGCCGCCTACGTAAGCCAACAGCGGCACCAAACTCACCACGATGATGAAATTATAGCCGCCAAAAATGAGTCCGTAGCTTATAAATAATAAGCCAACCCATCTCCAACCGCCAGACAAGACTGCGCCCTGACGCCAATACGCCAGCCCGCACCACGTCAGCAGAGCAATCGAATTGGCCGCTATAATCTGAGCCGGCGAGACTTGGTAAACCGCATACCAGTTGATTGGGCTAAACGCGAAAATTGCTGTGACCGCCAAGCTGGGCCACATTCGATAACGTAATCCAGCCCGCGCTAGCCAAAATACCATCGGTAATGTTGCCGTAAGCAACACGATCGTCATCAGGCTAGTCAACTGATAGGGCTTAAGACCAAGAATGCTGCCATTGAGCGCGATCAGAGCTGACGGTGTGAAGTGGTTCGTGCGCAACCAAAAATCAAAAAAATTATGCACTACGCCGACCGAAACGACTTCGCTCTGTCCGATGAACCCAGAGCGATCCTTCCAGGCGAATTCCTGAAAAACACGCGCACCAGCACCGTAATCAGGTGCATCCAAGCTACCGATCGAAACAGTTGTCAGTTCTCGGCCACTCAAAGCAAAGGGCACTACCATCACGGTTAGCTGAACGACCATCAAAGCGAGCAATGCGGTAAAAAACACCGGTCTTCGCTTAGCCTTTTCCCCGCGTCTATACAACCAAGCCACCACCAACAAAATTGCAGGTATCGCCAACGAGGCACGGCCATATACATCCGTCCCTTTCAACCAGGAATGGGCACCGCCCCATACAGTAAGTGATTGCAAGGCAATGCCCGCTGGCGCAGCAAAAATTAGCGCAAAACGTCCATAACGTGCAGGTGTAACCAATACAGCCAGTCCAACACCCCAAAAGAGGAAACCAGCCAACAATAAAAAGCCTGTGATGAAATACGTCATGCGGATTGATGCCGGACTGAGAATCGATTCCGGCACCGTGAAGCGATCACATTTTGGTTGGAATGGCCCGGAGGCAAGAGCAGTCCTCTTGCCGTTTTTCCTTTGGGCGGGCTGAGTAACCGCCCGCATCAGCGACGGTCTACTTCCTTTTTCTCTCGCCTGCATGCGACACCACAGATTTCTCAATAAAGCCACGTCATGATCCTTTTCGAAGCATCACATACCAGTCACACCCAAGCCCAAACGGGGGTGCAGCGTGTTGTGCGCTCGATGTACGAAGCCCTTTGCCAACGCGAATCGATCAATCCTATTTGTCATGATCCCCATCAAGGAGCTTGGCGATCCTTGCAGGTTTGGGAAAAGGAGAACTTATCCAATACGACGGGTGCCGGTTCCGCTCATCGCAGCGCGCACTGGCCACTCACCGTTCGTCTAGCGGGGTACGCGCGCCAGTTGTTCAACGCCCGTTTTTCCTGCCCAGAAGGTAGCGCATTGCTCGCACCCGAGATTTTTTCGGCCAAGATAGCTCGAGCCTACCCCACCCTCTTCAATCAAATCCGTGGACCTCGCGTAGCTATTTTCCACGATGCCATCGCACTGAAGGTTCCTGAATTTACTCCGCCTAAAACCGTTGCACGCTTCCCCGCTTATCTGCACGAGTTACTGGCATTCGACGGTATCGCTGCCGTATCCGAAGATTCACGACAATCGCTCCTCGATTACTGGCATTGGCTCGGCATCCGTGACATCCCACAAGTAGTCACCATCACCAACGCGATAGGCACCGAGAAGCAACTTTCCTCACTCCGCGAAACGTGCAACGCTCCCGCTTCCGCCAGCGCGGTTCCGACGATCCTAAGTGTCGGCTCAATTGAAGGGCGAAAAAATCATCTCGCATTGTTGGATGCCTGCGAACAGCTCTGGGCACAAGATATCCGGTTTGAGCTACGCTTGATCGGCCTTGCTCACCCCCAAACCGGCCGAGGTGCACTAGAAAAAATTCGATCGCTTCAAACTGCGGGCCGACCAATCCGTTATGATGGGCCCGTTGACGATGCCACTCTGATGGCCGCGTACGCGGCGTGCACTTTTACCGTTTATCCTTCGCTCATGGAAGGGTTCGGCCTACCTGTTCAGGAAAGCCTCGCTCATGGCAAGCCCTGCATTTGCTCCGGCCGCGGGGCAATCGGTGAATCCGCCGCCGAGGGCGGTTGCTTCACGCTCGATCGCGTAGACGCGGCCAGTCTAACTCAAGCCATCGGTCTTTGGCTCAACTCTCCCGCTTTGTCGGCCGAAGCTGCAGAAGCCGCTCGCAAACGCGACTTTAAGACCTGGCAGGTTTTCGCCGATGAACTGATCTGTTGGCTACGCGAACTTCCCCGTCGAGGCTCTTGAGCGGTTAAAACTTTCCCCTTTCATTCACTGGCACGAGCCCACTAGCCTATGGGGCTTCCATGGCGTTTTCTCTCTTTTCAAAAAATAAAAAGCCGATCGTCGAACGTTGCCTCGACGACTATGCGACTAAAATGCGGCTAAAGTACGCGCCGTACTATATCGCCATGGAGGCACAGCAAGGCACTAGCGTTCGTCTCGACGGGCGCGACATGGTCATGCTGGCGAGCAACGACTACCTCGGGCTTTCCTTCCACCCGAAGGTTATCGAAGCGGGTCGCACAGCGATGCTCAAATGGGGCACAAGTACGACAGGTGCTCGCATCTCCAATGGCTCTCGCGCCTACCACCTAGAACTCGAAGAAAAACTCGCGCAATTCCTCGGACGCGAAGCCTGCCACGTACACGCCGCCGGTTATCTTTCGTGCCTCTCGAGTGTCGCAGCCTTTGCCCAAAAAGGTGACGTTATCCTTGCCGACAAAAACATCCACTCCTGCTTGTGGGACGGCATTCGCCTGTCGATGGCGAACGTAGAACGTTTTCTGCACAACAACCCCGTCGATTTGCGCGAGGTCATCGCAACCGTCGACCCGAAGGTGGCGAAAATGCTCGTCCTGGAAGGGGTGTATTCCATGGAAGGCCATATCGCCAAACTTCCTGAGATCGCCGAAATTGCCGAGCACCACAATTGCTTCACCGTTCTCGACGACGCCCACGGCTTCGGAGTGCTCGGACGACAAGGCCGCGGCACGGTCGATCACTTCGGCCTCAACGATAAAGTTGATATCGTCTGCGGCAGCCTTTCGAAATCTCTCGGCAGTACCGGAGGTTTCATCGCTGCTTCGCGCGCCTTAATCGAATATCTTCGAACCAATTCAAAACAGACAATTTTTAGCGCCGCCCTCAGCCCCAGCCAGGCCGCTGTCGCCCTTGCCTCCCTCGAGATCATGCAGACTGAGCCGCAACATCTCGAACGTCTTTGGAAAAATACAAAGCGCTATCGCGACATGCTGCACAGTCTGGGCCTCGACACGTGGGAAAGCGAAACTCCCGCCGTCCCGATCATCCTTGGCTCAAAAGAACGCGCATATTTGTTCTGGAAAGCGCTGCTTGAAAAAGGCGTTTTCACCGTCATGTCGATCGCGCCCGCAGTTCCACCAGGCAAGGATCTCATTCGCACCGCGATCTCAGCCATGCACTCCGACGAACAGCTCGATCGCATTGGCGATGCGATGGCCTACGCGCTGAGGAAACTCTGATCGTAGTTTATTCCTCTACCTCGCCTCACACCAAACGGTTAATGAGCGATTTCGCTGTTTCTGCCCAAACGGGCAACGGACGGTTCGTGGCCTGTCGCGCGAGCTCAGCATAAGAAGTTGGGTCCGTCAGCACACGCCGTAGCGCATCACACCATGGCTGAAGTTCCGTGGGCGGCACCACTAGACAACCGCCGCCATCAGCATTTTCACGCAACACAGGTAAATCGCTGCATACACACGGCACGCCTTGCCAAAGCGATTCCAAAAGCGGCAAACCACAACCTTCAGCTATCGTTGGGAAAACACTCGCGCGAACTTCGCCATAGAGCCGCGCCATCGTGTCGTCGTCGACGGCTTCGTGATAGTGCAAACAGCGCCAGGTTTTCTGCATCGCCTTGATTTTAGCGAGCACCGGTTTGCCAAAATGTGGGTTCACCCGGCCGACCAGATGGAGATCAAAAGCGAGATTTTCGCGCCAGAGTCGTTCACACACGTCGAGTAAAAATGCCTGGTTTTTGCGCGGCTCCAATATGCCAACGCACAACAAAACCGCACGCCGCGTCTCCGGAACCCACCCCACGCGCGGTTGTCCGGCAAAATCGGCTCCTAGCGCGAGCGTTTCGACTGTTGCCCGTGGCTCAACGCCCTGCCATCGCCAAAAATCTATCAATTCACGTCGACTCGCCTCGGAAACTGCAAAGACGCGGTCAAATTCCGCCAACATTTTCATGTACTCCGGTTGGCGCGCCACACTCTGCGGCCATGTGATATGCGGGAGTTTCAGTGGAATCGCATCGTGGAAAACCGCGGCCAACCGACAATGCCGCTCACGGATAAAATTCCACATTCCAGGACATTCTGCCTCACAAAATAGTTCAGCCGTGAGCCACCAGTCATCACCTTTGGGCTGAAACTGCTTCGCAGCGCCGCTCGGTCCAATGCCTGGCTGCAACAAAGCCACAGGCCGAGCCGCCTCACCGAGCTCTTTCGATAGCCGTGAGCTGACCCGGACAAGTCCTGAACGGTGGCTCGAGCTTTTAGTTCGGCTAATGTCGAAGTGGATCATTTAGCAACTACCTCCTGAAATAACTGGTGCAAACGCGCCGCATTTTTGTGCGCATTGAAGTTTTCTTCCGCCCAAGCCCGCGCCGCGGTCTGTAACCGGTTAGCCAATACGTCATCACCCGCCACACGTCGAAGCGCATTCTCCCAAGCCTCAGTCTCACTCACCTCAGCAACCAAGCCGGTCTCCTCATTTGTAATCGCTTCGGTCGTCGCTGCCGCTGGTGAGGTCACGACCAAGGTACCGGCTGCCATAGCCTCGGGAATAACGTTGGGCAGGCCATCACGGTCCCCGCTCGGAGCGATCACACCCGTATGAACCAGCACGTCAGCCCAGGTGAGCTGTTTCCAAACTTCCGCTAGCGGCAAATGTCCGGTGAGTTTCACCAAGTCGCTAAGCCCTAACTCGGAAATCATGCGCTCTAAAGATGACTGGAGGGGGCCATCTCCCACGATATGCGCTTCAAAACTAAACCCATTGGTCTTCAGACGCGCATAAATCTTTAGTTGATGATCGAGGCCTTTTTTCTCAACCAACCGGGCTACGCAGACTATTCGCAGCGCTGTTCGAGGTGCGCGCAATGGCTTTAGCTCAGGAAAACGTTCTAGCCCGCGACGGATCACGTATACTTTGTGACTATCGATACCGCGTTCGATCAGCGACACCCGAGCCATCTCGGTCGACGTGTGTACAAAAAGCGCATCGGCCAATTTCTCGTTTAGCCACCAATCTCCGCCATGTTCGTAGATATCATATGCATGCGCCGCCGCGCTGAAGCGCTGGCCATTCACTCGCGCGAGACACCAGGCCGCAGTAGCCGGCCCGCCACCCCAGGCTGCGTGGATGAGATCAGGTGGATTCTTTTTGAAGGTTCGGTAAAACAACGCCGCAAAGCCCGCCCCAAGCATATTCTCCCAGAAATTAAGCCACGAAGGCGCTTTGCGAGTGAAGAGCCCATGCAGGAGCACGCCAAAAACGTCCCATTGTGTTACCGCTACCCACGGAATGATCCAGAAAAGTTTGAGCAAACTCCATTTATTGAACGTCTGTACGGGCAAGCCTTCAAAAGCCGGTCCCCCACCCCAAAGCGAAAAGATGCGCAGATCGAGCCCCAGCCGCTGCATAGCCACGATTTCACGCTGGAGGAATGTTTCAGTCGACTTCGGGAAAGTCGTGAAAAGATAAGCAATGGTTAAGTTGCGCTGGCTCAAGATTGACAGGTTAGATCAAACCCTGGGTCAACGGGAAGTATCTTCACACAGCAAAACGGCAGTCTCAGCTTTGTGGAGGGAAAGGACGACGAACCGGCCGGGAACCATTCACACCACGAGCAAGATTGACCAGTTCATCAATTACGACCGTGGGATCTTCTTCATAACGTAGCTTGAGGAATGCATCTCGATACCGCGGAAAACTCACATCGTCACTCATCCATCGGTCGATAATATCGGCGAAATCACTAGGATTCTCGATTTTCTGAGAATGTGCTCCATTGCAGAAAAATTTCCACGTGAGTGACTCTTGCGGCATGATTCCGCCAAACGCGTTGAAGATGATCGGGCATCGAAAATGGAGCGCCTTTGCGCAGGTTGTTGTGCCGCCGCGCGTCACGATCACATCGCTGCACTGCATAAGCAGGTGCATATTCTCAGAGTAGCCGTCGACAAAACAGTTCAACTCAGGATTCTCGGCCCGCCAGTGAAGGAGCTGGTGAAAAGTTTCTTTATTACGGCCACAAACCGCGATCACCTGACAACGATTAGCATGGTGCAATAGGATAGGTAAAAGCGCGAGATGGTTGTTAGCTCCATTGCCTCCTGTCGCAAGAAACACCGTGAATAAATCCGGCTGCAATCCGAGTGTCTCAACGAGATATTTTGCGCGTTTTTCTTCGTCCAATACTTCGAGATGCGCGCGCGGAAGCATCATGTGGCCGCGCACAATGGCGCGGTCAGGACTAATGCCTTTTTTAACCGCGTAATCACGAGCAGTTGGCGTGCGCGAGACGTAAAGGTCGACCGTAGGTTCGATCCAATTTACACTGTAGCCCCAGCCACCGGAAAATTCGCCGCAGTAAGTCGCGCAACGCACCTTATCGGCCCCAAGAATTTTGCGCGCGAGTTGGAAATAACCACGGTTCAAACAATCATGAACGCTAAACACCAGATGAGGGCGATATTCCTTTAATATCTTGGTGTAATACGTCTGCCCAAGCCGAACGTTGTTTCGATTCAGAACGCTCAGCAATTCAATCACCGCATAATATCCTGTATGCAGGAACGGCATGCGCTTCTGAATCCAATTGTAGAAATTCACTCCCGCACGATTCACGATAGAAGATTTTTCGAGCATCTGCTCGATCCGCACATCCACGCCATGCCGATACAGTTGAAAGCACCACTGAGCAAAAGCTTCGGCGCGGGCGTCATGCCCACCACCGGTGCTGGAAGTCAGAACAAGAATACGAACTTTTGCCATGGTTAATCGGCTCCGAAGTAGCGTGCCATCGCAGCACGGCGCATCCACATAGGGATAAAGCGCACAAGGAACGGTGCAAGGTGCGCCTGGAAAATCGACCCACACCGCACTGTGCCAGATCGCCGCCGCAACAGCGCCTTGCGCAGACCTTCAGCAGCAGCCGCTGGCGATGGCGCATGGTTTATATTTTCTTCCAACGTTTTCCACGCTTTCGTTTGCCTTGAGTCGCTGTTTGCCAGGCCCGAGGTCGATTGCATGGTGGTGTTGAAGCTGGTGCGGAAATCACCGGGTCGGAAATCGATCACGATTACACCCGTGCCGCGCGTTTCAAAAATCAAGCTCTCCGACAGAGCGGATAACCCAGCTTTCGCAATGTTGTAGCCGCTCATGAACGGCAGAGGGAAATCCGTCGCTAACGAAGCGACATTGACTATACAACCGCGGCTCGCAGTGAGCATACCGCGTAAAGCTGCGTACGACAAACGCACGGTCGCGCCCAGCATTGCGTCGAGTTGCTTCTGCCAAATCGAGAAATCAATTTCAGTAAATCCCGCAAAGACGCCGTAGCCGGCGTTATTGACAATCAGGTCAAATCCACCTGCCGCTGAAGCGGCATTCGTATAGGCCAACACCGCTTCACCCGGTTTTTCTAGATCAAGCACGACCGCAGAAAAATTCGCGTTCGTAATGAGCGGGGCTAGTCGCGATGCATCGCGTGCTGTGCCCCACACACGCACACCGTTTGCAAGCAGCATTTCCGCAAAGGCTCGCCCAAGCCCAGTAGAAGCGCCCGTAACGAATGCCGTCCGATAGTACGTTGAGAGTTGTGCCACGTTACGGTGTTCGACGAAGCACGAGGCTGACATTGGCACCGCCAAAGCCACTGCTGTTGCTGAGCACAATATTGACCTGCCGCGCTTCGGTCTTCAGCGGGATATTAAGATCGGCGCAAGCCGGATCGATCGTGGTGATATTCGCCGAGCCTGGAACAAAACCATCACGTAGAGCCAAAGCGCAAAAACCCGATTCCATGGCACCGGCCAGCGAGAGACCGTGGCCTGTAAGGGCTTTCGTGCTGCTGATCGCCGGACGCGAGCCAGATGGAGAAAAAACAGAGCGAACGGCCTTAGCCTCAGAGAGATCGCCGATCGGCGTCGAAGTGCCGTGGGCGTTGATATAGTCGATAGCAGCAGGTTCAAGACGTGCAGTCTTAAGTGCATTGAGCATCGCATTGTGCAGCCCGTGCCCCTCGGGGTGAGAAATAGCAACATTGTGGCCGTCGGAGGCCTGTCCCCAGCCGACGAGTTCACAATAAGGTTTCACGCCTCGGCGCGCGACTTCGTCCTCGCTTTCGAGCACGACCACAGTCGCACCGCCCGTGCCCACGAAACCGTCACGCGCAACGTCGAAGGGCCGTGAGGCTTTATTTGGATCAGTCTGCAGCGAAAGCGCACGCATGCCGGCAAAAGGCAAAATGCTGTCGATGTTCGCGTCCTCCGCTCCAACAACGAACATGCGTTTTTGGCGATTGAGGGCGATTTCATCGTGAGCGAAACCCATGCCGTGCGCAGACGAGGCACACGCGGAGGAAAACCCACAGGACGCGCCCTTGATTTTGAAATGCGCGACGAGATTGAAATTCACCGTACCGGCAATAGAAGCCACGATGCCCAGGGGTGAGCAGCGCATCACGCCTACAGTGTGCATGCGCTGCATCATATTTCCTAGCAGATAAGGGGAACCACCCGACGCGGCATAAAGACCAGTATCGTTGTTGGAGTAATCAGCCTCGGAAAGCTTGGCGTCTTCCAACGCCTGAACCATCGCACAGTAGGCGTACAGTGCGTTCGGACTCATGGCGCGCAGCACCTCACGTCTCACTCTGTAGCGTTCCGGGTACGTCCAGTCTTCACAATCGTAGGAATCGAGCTCGAAGCCTTTTACAGTCGCGGCGACCTTAACCGGAATTTCCGGTTTCTGGAAGGGCGGGTACAGTTCGATGCCATGGCGAAGTTCGCGCAGGCTTTGTGTGACCGCCGCGCTATCGTTGCCTATACTGGTGATAAAACCGAGACCGGTGATGAAGACCTTGGGCATGAATCGTTGTGCTTTATGTTGCCGGAAAAAGTAAACTGATGACACGCAAGAAGGGGCTTACTGCAAGCCTCTGTATTCAAAGAAATCAGGACAGGTTTTACAGCAGTCCAGTTCCTCACGCGACGCTGTCAGTTTAACGTATCCGGCCTCCCCTCTCCCCATTTCGCAAGTTCAAGAGCCCGTACTAGCAACGACCTTAGGTGCTTCAACAGAAGCCGGTGTCGTACTCACAATCGGTGCCGGTGCAGCTACTGCATCCATGAAACCGTATGTTAACGTGATTTCTTCAGCAATAACCGCCTTCTCCTGGCCGACACGGATAGAGCCTTCAAACGTGGCGAGGGGCATCTTAGCGCGTTTCGGTTTAACGGTGAGTGAAAGCACATCACCAGGCTTGCAGATACGATGGCAACGTACGCCTTCGCACGAGGTAAAGAAAATCGTCTTAGGATCAACCACCTTACCCTCGTCAGCAGGTATAACTCCCTCAAGTAAGGCCAGTACAGCAAGTTGGCCGATTGCCTCAATCATGATTGAGGCTGGCATCACCGGATTATCCTTGAAATGTCCCTGGAGAAAAAACTCCTGGCCACTGATCTTATACTTGCCATGAGCAACCTGATTATTCACCGCAGCCTCGTTCAAAAATAGGAACGGCGGTTGGATGGGCATAACGGCGCCGATGTGCTCAATGGGCAAATGACGCGTCGGCTTTGGTGGAGGTAGACCGCGAGCTTTGCAATCGATGAAAGTCTTGATGTCGCCCACTGTGCGAAGATTGCGCAACTCCTCATTATTGATCTGCATCTGGAGGACATCTTCGACGAGGATCACGATTTCCATCATCGTCAAAGAATCTATCCCAAGATCTTCGACCATACGCAGATCGTCTTCACCCGTGTGAAGCTTCGGGCGCAGGCTCGGCTCGACAAAACGCTCGATCACTCCAATCACGACGACAGGGACATGCGTGGCGTCACGAGTCTTGCGAAATTGCAAAGCCGCTTCAACGGTAGCCGATGAACAACGCTTCAACGACTCGCGCAGGGCGTTCTCATCTTCAGCCGTAAAGGCCTTGGGGGCATTGGAAGCTTGGGGCGTTTGCCCACCACCTGGATTTGGAGCTGCGTCAGCCATGTTTAATGTGAGAACAGTGAAGTAAGTTGCCCCGATTCTTAATGTAAACGTTATTCTTCCCTCTGTGTAATTGGCATGGGCAGAAACAATTAGCTCGTGCGTGGCAAAGCGGATTTCCAACTCTACCAAACAGCAAGTTAAGACCGCGCTCACCTCTTAAGTTCCCTGCTTTGTGGAACACTGGCCCGGTATTTATCGGTCATAGAGGCAGCCCGTTAATCAGCAGATTCTTGCCTAAACGGCTAAAGCCCTCTTGATAACCTTTTTTACGAGAAACACGACCTAATGAGCGTAGCTCCACCGCTAAACTCCGTTTTCCTTATCACGCACGAATTTTATCCGAGGCGCGGCGGCATTGCCACGTTCACCGAGGAAATTGCGAAGGCCACCGCTGGCCTCGGCTACCAAGTCGAAGTCTGGGCACAATCCGCTCCGCCCGAAAAGGAGAAGGATTGGCCGTTCAAACTCCACCGACTCCCCGTCAAGGGCACGCACGACCTTTCCTGTCAGTTCAAGCTCGCTCGTCAGCTAATCGCTTCGCGCCGACGGTTGCGCTACGCAACTGTCTACTTGCCCGAACCAGGGCCCATGCTCGCGATGATGCTGCTGCAGTTCTCGCACGCGTTCCGGCCTCATCGTTTGATTCTGACGTTTCACGGGTCTGAGATTTTAAAATTCCACCGCAATCCGCTCACGCGAATGCTCACACGCCGGCTGATCCGGCACGCCTCTCGCATCAGTACACTTACCAACTACACGCACCAGCTGCTTTGCCGGCATTTTCCTGAAGCAGCAAAAAAAACTTTCCTCACACCGGGGGCGTTACGTTCGGATTTCGCGGTCGTGAACGCGGCCAACCACGAGAAGAAAAACAAACTCGTTGTACTCACCGTCGGGCGACTGCACCCGCGCAAAGGCCAACTGATCACCCTGCACGCGCTTCAGGCCTTAGCTCCACGGTTCCGTAACCAAATCGAGTATTGGGTTGTCGGAGGTCATAGCAAAAAACATTA
>Ga0302321_100000487_pt1 | contig 34368 bp, 25 predicted proteins | sample Fen_T0_1_FD_202505 | JGI IMG/M metagenome (GOLD analysis project Ga0302321, IMG submission 202505) | Peat permafrost microbial communities from Stordalen Mire near Abisko, Sweden - Fen_T0_1 | ecosystem: Environmental > Terrestrial > Soil > Wetlands > Permafrost | place: Sweden: Abisko... | reverse complement strand
CGCGAAGCCCTGCGCGGTGAGCGTGACCTCCCACGCGACCGTCGGAGCGCTGTGCGTGATCATGGCGCCGTCGCTCACGCGCGTGATGCACATGAGGAGACCGGCCGGGTTGTACTTGACGGCGGGCGTGTTCGCGTTCTGCACACGCGCCTGGAAGAAGTGCACTCCGGGTTCGAGATGCACCAGTCGACGGGTCCAGGCGTGCGGCTGATCGACGCCCATGAAGTTGACCGAGGTGCCGATCTGCACGCCGTCGATGTAGAACCACGAGTAGTTGTCGGCCGTCACGTGCACGTAGACATCGACGGCAGTCGCGATGTAGAAGGACTCCCGGAAGTAGGCGTTGAGTCCGTCCTTGACATCGGCCTGCGGGTTCGTCGGCCAGATCCAGTACGCCGTCTTGTCCGGCCACTTGACCGGGTTGCCCTTCACGAGGTCGGTGCGGTTGGTGTACTTCACACCGACGGGCATCGTCCAGACTGCATTGAGTCCAGGGTCCGATCCACCTGATCCGGTTCCGAGGTCATCGAAGAGCACATGCTTCCATGCGTCGCGCGACCCGAAGTTGAACGCACGCACGTCGGGTGAGGTCTCTTGGAGGTTGGACTCCACGACGGTGCGTGTGCCGTCGGACGCGACGGAGATGCCGGTGGACGACAGCGGAAGGTCCGACGAATCGACGTAGGGGAGCACCACGGCGTCTTCGAGCCAGGCCAGCGTGCCGCGCCCCGTGATCTCGGTCCAGTTCGATCCAGCCTCAGCGATGACAGCGGTCTTGCGGCCCTCCACGATGCTCGCGAACACCGCGTCCGGGATGTCCTTGTAGTAGAAGCGAACCACGCGGTCACGTCGAAGCAGTTCGGCTCCGGCGCCGACCACGTCGGCTGGGACCTTGAGGTTGCCTGACCCGACGCCGTTGTACTCGTCCAGGAACTGGCGCGCGGCCGAGTACGAGAGGTCGCCGATCTTCGTGGTGTTGGTCTGGTCCCACACCTCGGCCCGGATGTCGGTGTCGGTGCGTGTGATCGCAGGGTCGAAGAACGTCGGAGGCGGTGTGGTGGAGGTTGTGCCGGGTCGGACAGGCGGGGGCTGCGTGCCGTTGTTGGACCAGCTAACGCCCACGGGATCGGACAGCGTGATCGTCATCGGCACGCCGTAGTATTCGATGACCTCGCCGACGCCCGGCGTGATCGGCGTCCCAGGCAGGATGCTGAATGTTCCTGCGGGCATGTCGAGCGTGAGCGAGATCAGCTCACCTGCGGGCGGTGGCGCCGCCGTGGTGGACACGGTCGCTGCGACATCTGCGGCGACGCCGAACGTGTTGATGGAGTAGACCGCGTAGTGATACGTCGCGCCGGGGGCGAGTCCACTGCTGTCGGTGTACGTCGTCTGCGCGGGATCCCAGACGACGTACGCGATGATGTCGGTGTCAAGGTTGTTGTCGCCCACGTGCGCGTACGGCAAGCCGGGCGAGCGCATGATGATGATGTAGGAGCGGCTCGGGTCCGTCGGGTTCGTCCAGTCGAGCTGGATCGTCCACATGTCGATCGGCGTAGCGATGAGTCCGGTGATGGGCGCAGGAGGTGCACCGTCGTCCGCAAGGGGGACATCGCCGATCGCCACGATCACATCGGCGAGAACCTCTGTGCCAAAAGAGATCTCGGGGGCAGGGATGTCAGCGTAGGTGTCGACGTTCCAGTCCGGCTCCACGACGGCGTTGTCTGCGGTGATGTGGACGGGGTAGATCCAGGTGCTCGCGTGCGCTGCGGCGCCCGTCCGCCCGACAACACGGATGTTGTCGACGTACATGACATCGTGGGGGAGCATGGGGGCTGTGGGTGAGTCACTCAGACGCAACCGGACTTCGGTGTTGTTCCCCGAGTCGAAGCCGATACCGTACGAACTCCAGCTTCCGTCGCCGTAGTAGCTTCCGATGTCCCATGTCTGGATCACCACCGCGCCAGCGGCGTCCATCACATCGACGCTGATCTTCCGGGTGTGCAGCGCGGAGAGCGGGAACTGGATCGAGTATTCGGTGTGCGGGAGCACCGCGAATGTGTTGTCGTTGAGGGTGCCGCTCAGTGGCAGCGTCGGTGCTGGCCCGTCGAGGTTGAGAACCATGGTGCCGACGGCGCCGGAGCCGTACCCGGTCGCGTTGATGTAGTACGTCGTCCCCGCGACCACCGAATACTGCAACCACGACGTGGACGAGTAACCGCCGTGGTTCCGCCCGCTGTCGTCATCGAATGCAAGAACGGTCACCGCGTCGGCAGCCAGCAGGTAGAGGTAGGTGTCGAAGTACGCGCCCACTGTTGAGATCGTGAGCAGGCCGTCGATGCTTGGGGTGTAGACGTACCAGGCGCCTGGCGTGTTGCGCGGTCCGTTGCCCGTCCGGCCTGGGGTGTACTGCCCGTCAGCGAACGTGCCCGACGTGATGACGATCGCATTGGCCGCGTCCAGCGAACTGTTGGGCGATGCGATCTCCAGGCGCAACGATCGCGTGCCCTGGTAGGTGTTCTCCGTGGCGTTGGCAGGCGTCATCCACCGGCCGATCACGGTGGTGAACCCCTGTGTCGTGGTGTCCTCGAAGTCGAGGGTGTAGATGGGCGTCCAGTTCCATGACGGCGGGACGATGACGTTGGTGATCTCGGCGAACGACACGTCCTCGTGGACGACTGCCAGCGCGCTCACCGGGTCGGGCAGGATCTCGACGCTGTCAGTGGTGTCGATGACAGGGTCGTCCACCGTGGAGTACGCCCGGACATCGGTCCCGAGGAACATCTCCACGCTGTCCGCAGTGATGTCCGGGAACGGGATCACGGTGTTGGTCGGCGGGACGTACGTCACCGGCTCCGGCCCAGCCAGTTGGAGCGTCACGATGCCGGTGCTGTACGACGGGTCGATGTCGTAGCCACACACGCAGATGTAGTACGTCGTCCCACCGACCACCGATGCCTGGAGCCATGACGTGAACTCCACACCGCCGTGCAGGTCGCCGCTGTCGTCGTCCTCCGCGACGATGGTCGTGAGGTCGTCGGCCATCAGGAAGATGTAGGTGTCGAGGATGCTCAGTGTTGTGTCGAGCGTGACGGTGCCATCGGTGCTGGGCGTGTAGCGATACCACGATCCCGCCGTGCTATCCGGGTGGTTGGCGCTGGTCGGGCTGGTAAGGGCGCGGCCAGTCGTGTCCTGGGTATCTACGAAGTCGCCCGAGGTGACGACCAGTGCGCTACTGGGCAGCAGTGCATCCTGCGACAGGACGCCCACGGGGCGGGCAGGGAAGATCTCGGCATCCGGGTATCCGACGAAGTCGGGGAAGGGCGTGTCGGAGAACGCATCGACAGCGCTCGACAGTTCGCCGATGTAGGCGTCGTCCGAGGTGATCGAGGCCGGGTCGTAGACGAAGCCCTGGCTGGAGACATCGTTGGCGATGATGCGCGCCGAGGGGAGCGCTGCGTAGTGCGCTACGACCCGAGCCGCAGTTAGCTCGTGGTCGTAGATGCTGACGTGGTTGATCTTCACGCCGGAACTCAGGTAGCTCGTCCAGTTCCAGTCGGCCCCGATGAAGATGTAATCGAAGGGCCACGAGCGTCCCGTGTTCGCGTCGTAGACCAGCACCTTGTCGAGGTAGACGCGCCACCGCGCGGTGTCGACGTGCCACGTCAGAACGACCTGATGCTGCTCGCCCGCAGTGAGCGACGTTCCGCTGCTGAGGATCCCGCTGGAACCGTCGGGGACGCTGAGAAGTTGGTTCCCCGCAGTGTTGAAGTCTGTGGAGCCGACGCCGACCGCGTACCCTCCCGTCCCTCCGATCTTGACGAACGGACCGCTCTGGCTCGTGTCATCGAGAGTGACCCAGCACTCGATGGCGAAGTCGTGAATGGTCGCGGGCATCGGGATGGACGCGATCTGCACCGATCCGCTGCCCGAGACCATGGTGCCGAGATCGTTGGTCCCGGATGCGAAACTGACTCCGGCGCCATACGTGAAGTCGTATCCGTTGCCCGAGGAGTCCACCGCCGTCGTGCCCGAGGTTTCATCGAGCTTGAGGTAGATGAGGGGCGTGTCGGCGAGAACGGCTACCTCGTACCGAGGAAGAGGCGTGGTGGCGATGCCAGCGGCGTAGTGCGCAGCGATGCGCGTGGCACCGAGTTCGTAGTTGTAGATGCTGACGTGGTTGACCTTGACGCCGGGCGTAAGCCAGCGGCTGGAGGCTGTGTCTCCGCCGATGTCGATCCGCGTCAGGGGCAGAATGCGGCTGGCGTAGACCACATTCACCTGGGTGCCGTCGAGGAAGTGGAACCAGGCGTTGTCGGAGGATCGACGGTAGGAGACGACGTGATGCTCTCCAGTCCCGATGGACGCGCCCGTCTGCATCCAGCTTGTGTCCTCGGCCAGGCCGATGAGCTGGTTGCCGTTCCCGTCGTAGTCGGTGCCTCCGACACCAACGGCGTACCCGGAGTGGTCGTCTCCGATCTTGACGAAGGCGCCGCGCTCTGCCGTGGTGTCGACGGTCACCCAGCACTCGATCGTGAAATCGGTGAACGCGTCGGGCATCGACATCAGAGTCGCGATGGGAGCTGCCCCACTGCCCTGGGCCATCACGCTGTTGAGCAGGTTGCTCGTCGCGCCGAGCGTGGCTCCTGCGTTGTAGGTGAAGTGGTGGCCGTTTCCGGACGAGTCGTGTGCGACCGTTCCCGAAGTCTCATCGAGCTTGAGGTAGATGATCGGAGAGTCGGCCAGGACTTCGGACGCGTACGACATGCTCGGCTCTCTCCCCTCCTACTCGGTTGTGCGGTTTACAGCGTGATGTTGAGGAACCCGGCCGCGTGGTAGATGAGCTTGAAGTCGTTGACGTTCGCCGCCTGGTTCGCGCCGAGGTCCCAGTACCCGAGCAACGGGCTGGTCGCGTCGCTCGCTCCGAGCATGAAGAAGACCGCACGACGGATGACGGGCGCGACCAGCGCCGGGAACGTAGTGTCGGCGCACGACAGCGACAGCGTCCCCGAGGTGTAGTCCTGCGCCTTGCTGCCCAGCACCTGGCGCGCGTAGGACGCGTCGGTCAGTTCTGCGGTGATGTCGGACATCCACGCGTGACCCGTCTGGGCCGGGGTGTAGGCGTCCGTCGTGAGCGCGACCATCGCGGTGCCGGACATGAAGTTCATGCCCGCTCCGGCCATGAGCGTGAGGATCGAGCTGTACGGAGTCGCTGTCGTTGCCATCAGTACCTCACTGCCAGAACGGAGTCAGAAGAAGGAACTCGACCGCGACGCGGCCAGCCCAGGGTGTCAGTTGCTCGATCTCGTCCACGCCGCTCTGGTAGCGCGCGGTGGCGACGCGGGTGACCTCAGCCCCAGGCGGACCGGTGATCCAGGTGAGCGCGAACGGGTCACCGCTCTGGAAGACCGTCGTGGCGAAGTTCGCGAGCTTGGCGTGGTACTGCTCGCGCGCTTCCTCCGTGTTCTCCTGCGGCAGCGGGGAGATGGTCGTGTCCCACCCCAGGATCGTGCCACCGACGGAGACTACGCGCGGACCACGCCCGAGCTGCGCCGGGAGTGCGCCGACGTAGCCGGGGATCTGGTAGTCCTGACCGACGGCCGGAGGGAGGCCGTACATCTTCACCAGGCTCATGGGTGTGAGGTAGGCCCGGAGGTCCACTCCGGCGCACTTGACCACGTCAGCCATCAGCGTGCCCCTGTCCTCGTGAACGCCTTGTTGCGTAGGGCGCGCGGGACGGAGTGCTCGGCGCGCTCACCAGGCGCGGCCTTGACGATGAAGTCCCCGCCCACCAGCGGCTTCTGGAGGGCGTCCACGGACGCCGTGAGCTTGTCGATGGCCCCGGCGACCTGACCGTTGCTGGCGCCGCCTGCGGCCCCCACAGAGGTCGCGCGCTGGGCCGCTGTGACAGCCGCGTGCGTGGTCGCGGTGACGACGGCGGGGGCGACCTTCACGCCGGTCGCGGTGAGGGACGAGACGAGCTTGTCCATCTGGAGCTTCTGCGCCTGCATCATGTTCGTGATGAGTCGGTCGCTCGCGGTCATGCCCTTGCCGTCGAGCGGCTTGACGACCTCGCTGCGCCCGGCCTCAGCGATGCGCGCGAGCACGCCGCCTCTGACCGCGCCGACGACACCACCGGCCGCGAGCGGCGGGATGTTCGGAGTGTCGAACCCGATGGTGTTGCCACCGATCACCGGGACGCCGTCGGGGATCTTTAGCTCGAACCCGAGGTCGTTCCACTTGCCGATGACCCAGTTGATCGCGGCCTTGAACCCGTCCTTGAAGCCATCCCACATGCCCGAGATTGCGCCACCGAGCTTGTCCTTGATGCCGGAGAACGCAGCAACGATGTCAGCGACCCGGTCGCCGAAATACTTTGTGACCGTTCCCCACACGCTCGTGACGGTGTTCCACGCATCCTGGAAGGGCTTCGCGATGACGCCGACGATGACGCTGAGGCCCTTGACGAAGTTCGTCCACAGCGTGGAGAAGAAGCCGACGAGCGCACCCCACACCGTGGTGAGGACGTTCCAGGCTGTCGTGAAGATTGCCTTGATGATGTTGAAGTAGACCGTGAAGACTGCGACGACGCCGTTCCAGATCGCGGTGAAGAACGCGACGAGTCCGTTCCACACCGCCGTGATGACGGCCCAGTAGACCTTGATCACCGTCGTGATGATCGTCCAGTAGACATTGAACACCGCGACGATGCCGTTCCAGATTCCGGTGAAGAACGCCACCAGTCCGTTCCACAGCGCGACGAGGTTGTCCCACGCGGCCTTGAAGATGTCCTTGAACACGTCGGGGAACAGGCTGATGACAGCGCCGATGATCTGCGGAACTGCGCCGAGAATCGCGCCGATGATCTGCGGGATCGCCTTGATGACCGCGCCGATGATCTCGGGGATCGCCTTGATAAGCGCGCCGATGATCTGAGGGATCGCCTTGATCAGCGCAGTGATGATGAGCGGCAGCGCATCCACGATCGCCTTGATGACGACGGGCAGCGCATCCACGAGTGCAGTGATGATCATCGGTACAGCCGTGACCACGGCGTTGATGATGATCGGCAGCGCAGTGACGAGTGCGTTGATGACGACCGGGAATGCTGTGACGATCGCGTTGATGAGGATCGGCACGAGCTTGACGATCGTCTGGATCAGGACAGGCAGGAAGTTCGCGACGGCGGTGATGACGACGGGGAGCAGCTTCACGAGCGCGTCGATGACCACGGGGAGCGCGTCAGAGATGGCCTTGAGCACCACGGGAAGTGCGGCCACGATCGCGTCGAGGATGCCGGGGAGCGCTGAGGTGATGGACGCGACAAGCGGTCCGATCGCGCCAGAGATCGAGCCGAGCAGCTTGGGAATCTGACCGGCGATCGCGGTGAGCGCGGTGGGCAGGTTCGCGACCATCCCAGTGATCTGGTCGCCGAGCGCTGCGGCCGAGTCCTTGTTGAGCGCAGCGACAGCCGCCAGCGCGCCCACGGCGAGACCAACACCACCGAGGGCGAGACCGCCGACCTTTCCGATCTTGCCGAGCTTGCTCGTGACCTTCTTCGTGCGGCTCGGTGCCTCGTGGCCTCCGGTCGGCTTCATGTCCTTCTCGTGCAGCCCAGTCGGCGCCTTTCCCAGCCCGAGCTTGTCGAGGATCTTCGTGCCGCGCGACTTCTTCGACGCGCCCGTGGTCTTCTCGATGCCATCGGCGGCGTGCTTTCCGGCCTTGCCGAGGTTATCCAGGCCCTTCTTCTTGAGTTCATCGACCTTCATCTGCTTGGCGAGTTCCTTGCGCGCCTCAGCCGAGCCGTCGAGCAGACCCTTGAACGGGTTCTTTCCCTTCATCAGGTTGCCGATGCCGCCGAAGACGGCGTGCATCGTCTTCATGTCCTTGCCGATGATGGCCTTGAGGAAGAACGACAGCGGGATCAGCATGAAGCGCAGGGCGCGGGTGACGCCCATGATGCCGCCCGCCATGGTGAGGAATCCCTGCACCGGTCCGGCGCCCAACAGCCCGGCAAGACCGCCCGACACCTTCTCCAGGACGCCGACGAACGTGTTGAGCGCGTCGGACTTCTGGAGCGCGACGAAGATGAGTCCGATGTTGTGCGCGAGCGCGGTGAGCGCGGGCATGGCCGCAGCGACCTGCTCGCCGACCGGCGCGATCCAGGTGGCGATCTCCTTGAGCACCGGGCCGATGCCGCCCGTGAGCTTGGTGTTCCCACCGAGCTTGAACAACTCCTTCACGATCGCGTTGATGCCCTCCATGATGGGCACGAAGCTCTTCGCGACGTTGTCGAAATACTCCTTGAGCGACTTCTTCCCGGCGACTGACTTGGTCCAGTCGTTCCACTTCCGCGACGCCTTCTCGGTCGCGTCGAGGATGGACTTGCCTGCACCGGACGCGGACTGGCCGGTGTGGAAGATGGCACCTGCGACGTTGGCGATGATCTTGCCGAGCAGCTTGGCGACATCAGCCGCCTTCTGGAACTTCGCTGTCAGAGCGCCGCTCGCGTTGTCGGCCTTCATCGTCGCGGACCATCCCGCGAGCAGCCCAGCCGCCCACTTCGTGAACTGCTCAGTGAGCGGGCGTGCCGCGTCGATCATCGAGATGAAGATCTGAACGAGGGACGACATGCCCGATCCCATCGACCCGATCACCTTGGTGTTCGACTGCATGATGCGGTCGATCGACTTCATGTTCCCGGCTTCCTGGAACATGTTTCCGAGTTCGGTGACGACGCCTCCGATCGCGGTCGACGTGGTCGCGAAGTTCTTCTTGATCATCGGGAAGAACGGACCGTTCGCCATCGTCCCGAGCTGGGTGTTGAGCGCCTTGAACACGCCCTCACCGGCAGCCTGCTTGAAGCCCCGGAACTGTCCCTGCATACCGACGAGCGTCTTGATGAACTTCTGGCCCTCCGGACCGAACTTCTTGAGCGCATCGTTGTAGAGCTTCGCCGCGCCGAGTGCGCCCATCTGCGTCTCGGCCAGCCGCTTCTGCGCGTCGGCCAGCGCGACCTGCGCGTCAGCCACGCGCTGGTTGGAGGCGACGACGTTCTCCTGCGCCTTGACCAGGCGGTCCTGGGCGGAGACGACAGCCTGGCTGCCCTTGACGCCCTTCTTCGTGGCCTCCGCCGACGCCTGGCTCGCGTCCTTGTTGCGGGCGCGTGCCTCGCGGTAGGAGAGGTCGGCCTGCTTGTACTGGAGTTCGGCTTCCTGCACCACACGGGAGTCGGCCGGGTTGGTCGCACGCGTCTTCGCGAGGTTGTCCTTCGCGTTCGCGAGGTCGATCGCGGCCTGCTCCTCCTGGAGGGAGGCGTCCTCGGAGGCGAACTGGATGTCGCGAAGCTGCTTGGCGCCTTCCTTGTACGCGTCGTTGAGGCCCTTCTGCGCGTTCGCGAGTTCCTTCTTCGCGTTGACCGCTGCCTGCTCGGCCGAGGTGACCGCACGCGCCGCTGTCGCAACCCCGCGCTGCGCGGTAGCAAGCTGCTGGGCCTGCTGGGTCGCACCGGACATGCCGGGCTGGAGCTTGAGACCCTCGGTGATCGCCTTGCCGATCCCCTTGAACCCGACCATCAGCACGATGCCCGCCTGGGCGATGGCAGAGATCATCCCTGGAATCACGGCGAGCGCATCGACGGCCTGCCCGGCAGCGGCGACCATCGCGAACAAGCCGGAGACGACGTTGGCGATGCCCGCGACGAGTGTGACCAGCGCCGAGCCGACGAGCTGGCCCATCGAGAACAGGACGGTGAACGCCTTTGACGCCTCGTCCGCTCCGTCGGTGAGAAACTTGAACGCGCCGCCGCTCGACCCGCCGCCGAACATGTCGCTGAACATCTTCGAGATGCCGGTGCCGATGTTGGAGAAGGACTTGGTCAGTTCCTGCTCGACGTTCTGCCCGGCCTGGTGGGCGCCGCGCGAGGCGCTGTTCGGCATGATCGTGTTGAACAGCTTGTCGATGTCCTCGGACGTGAAGCGCATGAGGTTGCTGCCGCGCCACAGGTTCTGCGCCTGGCCGACGCCCTTGCGCATGTCCTGCTCCATGGCGGTGTTGAACCCGCTGGAGTAACCCGAGCCGTGCTGCGGTCCGTCCTTGGCCCACGACGACCCCATGTCGTCGGCGATCTTCTGGCGCCCGGATGCCATCTCCGGGGCGGCGCCCTCGTTGAACCCGACGGCGTGCGCCGTGCCGCTGTCCTTGCCGCCCTCGCGGGACGACACGGTGAGGTCATCCATCGCCTTCTGGTGGCCCTCGCGGATCCGGTCGTTGACCGGGTCCCAGCCCTTGCCGAACGACTCGCTGGCGTCGGCTCCGCCCTTCTCGGCGACGGGCTTGAGGCGATCGAACGACTTCGCGACCTGCTTCTCGAAGTCCTCGGACAGCGCCGCGATGCGGACGTACGCAGTTCCGATCACGTCCTTCGGCACTGCGTCACCCCCTCATCGTCGTAGGTACTCAGAAGCCTAGGGGAGCGCCGACGACATTCCCGTACGGCAGCGCCTCGTTGTCGGTCATCTCGGTCGGCGGGATGTACGGCTGCACCTGATTGTTCGACGCCCGGATCGGGCCGCTCGCGGTCTGCTCGTCGGCGTAGGTCACACCGTCCTCGACCTCGATGTCGTTGGCCGAGTTGATCCCGTGGCCGCGCTTGTAGAGGCTGCGGTAGAGACCGGCTCGCATCTTCGCCACCGTGTCGGCGGGGTCCTCGGCCATCGCGATGCCTCGCAACGAGTCCTCCTCCAGCAGGTAGTGCGTGATGTCGAGCATGTCGGAGACGCTCAGCCGGTCGGGATCAATGCCTCGGAGGAGGCAGGAGCCTCGGACGAAGGGGCGGTTGTCGTTGTGCCAGTCGGAGAGTCCGACGGCAGCGGCGTAGGGCGGTCGGAATACACCTCCACCAGCCAGGTCGAGATCTCGGCGAGCAGCTCGATCGGGGTGACGCGGTTCGGCCGCTTGATGAACGCGCGGAACCGGTCGTACTCCTCCTCGGTCATCGCTGCCTTGAAGAACAGCAGGATCGACTCCGAGGCGCGCCCGCCCTCGCCGCTGTCGGCGTCGGAGACGAACTCCAGCAGTGCCGAGCCGGGGAGGATCGAGTGGCAGAGGAAGGTCTCACCGTCGAGGCGGAAGGTGACCGGCTCGTAGGCCGAGGTGTCCTGGATCTGGTCGGAGCCGAAGTCCTTGAAGCGGGCTGTCGTCACGATGCGTCCTTCTAGTCGGGGTGTCGGGCGTCATTGGTCGTGCTGGTCGCAGGCTACCGGGGGATCTAGCAGATTTCTGCTACTGCCCCATCGTGTCAGCGGACTGCTTTGATCAACTGGTCGGTGAGGTAGCGGTTGGGGCGTGTTCCGGGATGCAACACCTTGCGCGCATAGACCCGCTTGCCGTTGGCGGTGAACGTCAGCATCCGGCCGGGCTTGGCGACGATGGGGTGCTTCTTGGTCCCGTCGTGGTGCATGAGCGCGTAGCGCACGTTGGAGCCGATGTAGGCCCCTGTGACGGGTCGGTAGGTCATCTCGGTGTGGAGAGACCGGGACAGCTTCCCCGTGCGCTTGCCGACCTGCCTGATGGCTCCGGCGAGCACCCGGAGCGCACGCTTCTCCACGTCCTTGGCGACCATGCCCTCGCGGCCGTGCAGGAGCTTCTGGATCTCTGCCCGGTCCGGCTTGAACGTGGTCGCCTGGAACGTGAACATCAGGGGATCGCGAGGGTCGTCTGCACCTGGATGCAGGACAGACCGCCCGACACCTCGACCACGTCGGTGGTGACGATGACGCCGAGGTCGAACGGGTCGATGTGGGCGACGATGTCGAACAGCGCGTAGGCGTCGATCAACGCGACCTCGCTGTTCTCCTGGATGTCCTCGGCCGACGGAGACTTGCCCGACTCGCTGACGACCGGCATCTTGCGGCAGATCTGCACGGTGAACACCGCCGTCTTCACCGCCTCGCACCGCTGCGGCAGCGACGCCTCGTCGCCGGGCGTCCCGAGGTACGCCTGCTGCCAGGACACCACGAGCTGCTCGCAGTCATTCACGGGCGTCCCGAGGGTCAGGTACTGGCGGTCCGGCAGGGTGAGGCCGCGCTGCTTGTAGCCCGCGACGACCCCGGCCAGGATGTCCCGGCCGAGGGTGACGATGCTGCGGTCCTCAGTGCTCGGTGCCATCGGTGTCCTTCGGCTGCGACGGGTGCGCGACCTTGCGCGGCGGCGGCTTCTTGGCGCCGGGTGATGCCTTCTTAGCAGTCGTGCGCTTCGCCGGGGGCGCGGACGCCTTCTTCTCCGGCGCGGCGTGCTTGGGCGGAGCTACCGGTGCGGGGTCCTCGACAGATTCGGGTTCCTCCGGCTCCGGCTCTTCCTCTTCTGCGTCCGGCTCCGAAGCCTCATCCCAGTGCGTGTTCGGATCAGGAGGAACCACGTCCAGCCGCTGACGCTTGACAGCAAGATCCTCGTCCTCGCGCTCGTGGACGCGCTCGACATCGTGACCTCCTCGCGTGCGCGCTACGGCAGCATCCTCTTCTGCGCGCCGGGCAGCGGTCGCCTCGTCCTCGTGTCGACGCCGTGCGGCGGTCTCAGCGTCCTCGTCACGCTCAGCCCCGCGACGGTGGTAGCCACGCGGGTAGTTGTACGACGCCCACATGATGATGGCTGTCGCGACGGCGCCGGTCAGGGTGGCGATCGGCGCCGCGAGGGAAGGGTCCATCAGTGCTTACCCCCGATGCGGTACGGGTCGACGCGCTCCAGGAAGTAGGAGCCGCCTGCGATGATCGCTGTCCCCAGCGAGAAGTAGACATCCTGCCTGTCCCACCCGAACACGAGCAGCAGGAATGTCCCTCGAATCGTGAAGACCGTGCAGGAGAGCAGCAGTCCGTATTCGGCGAGCCGCTGCGAGTTGCGGAACCACGCTGTCATCAGCAGCAGGAACGCTGCGCCCGCGACGACGGCGATCACGTCGCCCCACCGGGAGTCGCCGAACACGCCCACGTTCCTGACGTTGTAGACGACAAACGTCACCATGAAGATCGCGAAACCCAGTGAGACCGGCTTGACGGGGCGCCCAAAGATGCTGATGGGCAGGTTCAGCGGTGGCATGCGTGGACTCCTCGGGATCGCTCGGATGACTGGGCGCATGAGCCTCAGCCGATACCGAAGCCTGCCGTCTTGCGCTGGATGGCGCCCTCAGACCCGGTGATGCTCAGAGGCTTGAGCAGACCGAAGTGGGAGCCGACCGCGATCACGAAGGTGAGGACCGTGGTGACGATCGCATCCTTCACGTCGAACGTGCCGTTGTTGTTCTGCCAGGACGTGATCGTGCCCGCGACTGCTGAGAGGAACAGCAGCAGCACCGCCTTCACGTTGGCCGATGCGACCTGCTTGGTGACCAGGCCGACGAGCATGGGGAGGAAGATCGCGATGATCATCGTCAGCCAATACTGATCGACGGTCACAGTCATGGCGAGGAGCATGAGGCACCACCTTGGTTCGGCATCTGGACGATGCGGATCTCAGGATACCGGCGCGCCGCTCAGTAATCTTGATCCACGCCGCCGCATCTGCTACGCGCCCAGGGTGTTTGATCAATCGAGGGCATGTACCTTGAAGGTTGTGGCAATCAACTGGCCCTGGAGGCACACCGTGTCGCACGACAACGATCACGACTACGCCCACGTGCCGGTGGACGACCTCACGGAGACACAGATGCTCAGGGTCCTCCTGCGCACTGTTCACCAGCTCCGCGACGAAGTCGCGGCTCTGACCCAGGAAGTGGAGACTCGCATGGCAACCCTCGAAGAGGTCACCGCCGCACTCAGTGGCGCCGTCGACCGCATCGCGACCCTGCTCGACACGACCATCACGGCGAAGGACGCGGCTGTCGCCGCAGCCGCCGCCGCCCAGCAGGCGCTTGACGACGCCAACGCGGCCGACGCCGTCGAGGACGCCGCCGCCGCCCAGCAGATCGCCGACCTCACCGCAGCCCTCCAGGCTGCCAACGACGCGCTCAACGCCCAGGTCGCGTCGGCCGACGCCGCCGTGGCGTCGATCCAGTCCAACGTGGACGAGCTGAACGCCCTCGGCGCTCCCGTCGAGCCTGCTCCGGAGCCTCCGGTAGTCTGAGGCTCAGCGAAGCGAGTACAGCACCCTCCGGTCCGCTGGTCCGGGGGGTGCTGCACGTCCGGGGTCAGAACAGGTAGCCCCAGCCGTCGTCGGTGAACGTCTCGACGTAGCGCGGGTCGAGCACGTCCGCACGGGCGTAGACCACCTCGGCCTCGACCACGTTCGGCAGGGTCACCGACGAGTGCCCGATGGCGACGTACGCCGGGACGAGATCGGCGGTGAGCGTCGACCCCACCGAGATCTCGCCGACGGTCAGGACGTAGGTGAAGGACGGGACCACGAGCGCGCCCACAGTCGAGCCGGTACGCACCGTCGACCCGTAGACCGTCGTCGTCGCGGCGGTGTCGTCCGGCAGGCTCGTCCCACCGGCCGAGGTCTCGTGGGTGTCCACGCGGGTGCGCGCGACGACACTCGCGGCCGACACGGTCATCCCGGTGCGCGGCGACGCGGGCGGCACGGACGCGACGGCGGTCACCGTCGAGATCGAGAGCGTCGAACCGACGCGCGGCGTGAGTGCGCCCACGCTGGCCGTGGCCGCGACCGTGGCCGGGCTGAGCGTGACCTCGAACCCAGCCGTGATGCCGGGACCAGGGACCGTGGTGCTCGCCGTGACGGTGGCAGCAGCAACGGTCATCCCGGTCTGGAGCGTCGGCGTCGGGAAGGTCGGGACCGCAGCGACCGGCTGGGTCGGTGCGACGCGGCTCGACGCGGACTCGGTCGGGGTCAGGACGTTGCCGATCGACACCACGGTGACGGCGCCGAGGTTCCAGTTCTGGGAGATGGTCGGCGCCGGGACAGCGGCGATCGCGGCGACCGCTGCCGGGTAGAGGAACTCGGAGCCACCGGCCGACGGCGCGAGCACCTGCGCCGTGCTGATGACGAGGGCTGCCACGACGGTGCTGCTCGTGGACAGCGTGGGCGTGTACGTGGTGGCCGTCGCGACGACCGTGTCCGCTGCGATGCTGACGCTGCCGCCGATCGTGGCCGTCAGGGTGCTCGCGACGGCGGCGACCGTGCTCGCGGCGATGCTGGTGTGCGCGCTCACGGCCGGGGTGAGCACGTCGGCGTACGCGGCCACCGCGTTCGGGACGACGCCGCCCGAGGTGTCGACCGACGGCGCCGGGACCGACGCGATCGCCTGCACGCGCACGGCTGCGACCGTCGTGTTGGCCGAGAGGATCGGAGACGGAACAGCGACGACGGCTGCGACAGCCGCAGGCGCGAGCGTGTCGCCGACGAGCACCTCGTGCCAGCCGACCTTGCGCGTCATCGACGCCGAGGTGCTGGCGATGGTGACGGTCTGGCCGGTGGTCGCGGCGAACGTCGCACTGGTCCCGGCCGAGAACGTCGCAGCGGCCGACGCGTCGATGTCGAGCGCGAGCGTTCCGCCGATGCCGTTGTAGACCTGCGCGCGGTAGAGCGTGAGTGCGTCGTTGACGCTGGCCGAGTCGCCGATACGCACCCCTGCGGTGACGTTGGCGATCGAGGTGATCCCGGCCGTGGTGACGGTGGATCCGAGCTGCGTCCACGTGACGGCGTCGGCCGAGGTGTAGAACCGCACGTCGTTGCCGCCCGCGCCGTTGTCCACGTCGAGCGTGGCACGCACCCACAGCGGCTGGCCGTCGGTGATCGTCGGGGCGACCGTCGAGGACGCGGTCATCTGGGACGCGGACGAGCCGGTCGGATACCAGAGCAGGCGCAGGGTGCCGGTCGTGCTGATGATCAGCACCCAGCGACGGTTCGGGTCGGCACCGGACGAGGACTGCATGAGGTAGCAGTCGTTGAGCGGCGTCCAGTCGGCCATGGCGAGCCACACGCGCAGGTCAAGGTCGCCGACAATGTCCATCGCGACCTCGTCCGGGGTGGAGATGCGGTTCGACCCGGCGCCCGTGAGGAAGACACCGCCTCGGTCGAAGGGCAGCGTCCGTGCGACGACGGTGCTAACGGTGACGGTGGCGCTCGCAGCTTCGGACGGCGAGGGCACGTTGCCGACGGCCGCGACGAGGGTCCACTGGGTGAACTGCACGCTCGCGCTCGGGGCGGGTGCGGGCACTGCCGCATCGGCATCGACGGACAGCGGCGTGACGACGGCGTTCCCGGCCGTGGAGACGAGTGGCACGTCGCCGAGTGCGACCACGGTGCTCGGGGTGACGCCGAGAGTCGCACCCATGGTCGGCGCCGGGACGGTGACCACGGGAGGTGCGACGAGGGTCGCGAGCACGGTCGAGGACGCCGAGCGCGTCGGCAGCGGAACCGTGACCAGCGGAGGAGCGACCGTCGCGGCGAAGACGGTCTGGCCCGCGCTGGCCGTGGCAGCAGGCTGAGCGACGACCGCCTGCACGGACGCCGCGACGATGGTCGACGCCGCTGCCTCGCTCGGGCTGGGCTGGTTCGCGATCGCCGTGACGAGCGCCGCGCTGATGAGGACGCCCGCGCTGGGGGTCGGCGCCGGGACCGCTGCGATCGCGATGACGAGCGCGGTTGCCTTGTTCGTCCCGGACGACAGCGACGCGGCCAGGACGTTCGCGATCGCGACCACGGTGTTGGGCGACGCGCCGAGGTTCGCGCCCATCGTCGGGGCAGGCACCGTGACAACGGGTGGTGCCACGGTCACGGCCGCGACCGTCATGCCCGTCGAAACCGCAGAACTGGGGACCTGCGCCACGGCCGCGACGGTCACGGCCAGCATGGACGCCCCGCCCGAGAAGGACGGGATCGGGATGACGACAGGAGGCGGGCTGACCGGCGCGGCCGAGATCGTAGAACCGGTCGCTTCGGCCGGACTCGGCTGGCCCGCGAGGGCCGCGACGGTGAGCGCCGGGATGTCCGCGTTCGAGCTGGCGAGCTGCGTCGCCATCGCGGTCACGGCCGAAACCGTCGAAGCGAGGACGTTCGAGCTGGCCGAAAGCGCAGAAGGCGCGGGCACCGTGGCGAGGGGCGGGCTGACGGTGGCGGGCTGGATGAGCACCCCGGCCGAGGTGGCGGGCAGCGGGACAGTCGCCAGGGGCGGCGCGACAGTGACGGCCGAGATCGTGACGTGGAACGCCGGGCGCGGGACAGTGACGGCCGGGGGCGCGACAGTGACGGCCACGATCGTGTCGCCGGAGCTGGGCGTCGGGTTCGGAATGGTGACGAGCGGCGGGCTGACCGGCGCGGCAGCGATGACGACGCCCGTTGCCTCGGACGGTGCGGGCTGGCCGACGAGAGCGGCCACGGTCGCTGCGGAGATGACGACGCCGGAGCCGGTGGTCGAGGTCGGCACGTTGCCGATGGCGGCGACCGTGACGGCGAGCGCGTTCGCACCAGCCGTGGTGGTCGGCGTCGGGACGACCACGAGCGGCGGTGCCACGGTGACGGCGAGCACCAGCGACGAGGCGCTCGTGGTCGGCGTCGGGATGACGGTCGGCGGGGGCGTCACGGTGACCGCGCTGATGCTGACGTGGAACGAGGGACGGATGACGGTGACGACCGGAGGAGACACAGCGGCCGGTGCCAGCGTGACGCCGACGGAGACGCCGACGGCCGGGACCGTGGCGAGCGGCGGCGCGATCGTGGTGACCGTGATCGTGACGCCGGTCGACTCCGCAGGCGCAGGCTGAGCCGCGAACGCCGCGACCGTGGCGGCAGCGATGACCAGACCGGACGACGGAGTCGGCACCGGGATCGTGACCAGCGGCGGAGCCACCGTGACTGGAGTCGGGGTAGCTCCCGCCGAGGCGGTGACGGCTGGGACGGTGACGAGCGGCGGCGCCACGGTCGCAGGCGTCGCGAGCGCCCCGGCGCTCGTCGTCGGTGTGGGGACGGTGACCAACGGAGGTGCAACCGTCACCGCTGCGATGTTGACGTTGAGCGCCGGGCGCAGCACGTCGCCGATGGCAGCGACCGTGGCAGCCGCGACCGTCATGCCGGTGGAGAAGGTCGGCAGCGGGATCGTCACGATCGGGGGCGAGACCTTCGCCGCTGTGATGACCGAGCCGGTCGACTCGGCCGGGCTGGGCTGCGCGACGATCGCGACGACGGTGGCCGCGTTGACGAGACTGCTCGCGGCCTGGGTCGACGCGAGCACGTTGCCGATCGCGACGACCGGCGTGACACCGGCCGGGATGCCCGCACCCATCGACATGGTGACGGGCGGAACGAGCACCATCGGCGGCGCCACGGTGATGGCGGTGATCGAGACGTTCGCGGCGGAGGCGGGAAGCGGGACGGCCACGTAGGTGTCGACGCGCGTCGCGGTGAGCGAGACGTGGAACGCGGGCTGCGGGACCAGTGCGATGGCTGCGACGGTGGCGGCGGTGATGTTGCTGCCGGTGGACATCGTGGGCAGCGGCACTGTGACCAGCGGCGGGCTGACGGTCGACGTAGTGATGGTCGCACCGGACGCCTGCGCAGGGGACGGCTGACCGGCGAACGCCTGCACGACCGGCGCCGCGATGGTGCTACCGACGCTGGGCGTGACCGCGAAGACGCCGACGATGGCGATGACCGGGGTGACCAGGGTCGGGACGCCCGCGCCCATCTGGAGGGTCGGGAGCGGGACGGTCACGATCGGCGGGGTGACAGCGGACGGCGTGAGGGTCTGGCCGTTCGACACCGTGACGGCCGGGACGGTCACGATCGGGGGTGTCACGGAAGCGGCAGTGATGCTCACGTGGAACGCCGGACGCGGCACGGTGACCACGGGCGGGCTGACCGTGACCGGGGTCGCGGTCGAACCCGCAGAGAGCGCTGTGGGGGCCGGAATCGTCACGAGGGGCGGAGACACCGGGGCAGCCGTGATGAGCGCCCCTGCGGCCTCCGTGGGGCTGGGCTGTCCCACTACGGCCGCGACGGTCAGCGCGGCCACAGTGGTGCTGGCCGAGGGCGTCGGGGCAGGCACCGTGACCAGCGGCGGGGAGACGGCGCTCGCGGTGATGCCCGCCCCGGCGCCGACCGAGACGGCAGGGACGGTCGCGAGCGGAGGTGCGACCGTGGCTGCCGAGATGTTGACGTTCTGCTGCGTGATCGCGGCCGGGACCTGCGTGATGGCGGCGACGGTCGCGGGCGTGCTGACCGGGATGCCGAGACCAGGCTGGATGACAGCCACGACGGGCGGAGCGACCGTGGCAGGTGCCAGCGAGACGCCAGACGAGAGCGTGGGCGCAGGGACGGTCACCAGAGGCGGCGAGACGGCCGCTGGCGTGATGATCGTGGACGCTGCGGTGGTCGGGGCCGGAACGGTCACGAGAGGCGGAGCGACCGTCACAGCGGCGATGGCGACACCCGAGCTGGGCGTGGGCGCGGCGACGCCGACGACCGCGATGACGCGCGCAGGGCTGATGACGAGGTCCGGCTTGAATATCGTGACGACCGGAGGAGCCACGGTCGCCGCTGCGATCGAGATCCCCGCCGAGGTCGTGGGCGTGGGGATCGTGACGATGGGCGGTGCGACCGTCTTCGCCATGACGGGGATGGTCGGCGCGAGGACCGCCACCACGGGCGGCGCGACGGTGACCGCTGCGATGTTGGCGTTCGCCGAAGCGGCTGCGGCCGGGACGGTCACGATCGGCGGAGCCACGGTTGCGGGCGTGAGAATCGAGCTGGTGGAGAAAGTCGGGAGCGGGATAGTCACGATCGGAGGCGTGACCGCAGCCGGGTTGATCTGCGCACCAGCCGACTCGACCGTGGACGGCTGCGCGACGAACGCGTAGACCATCGCGGCGTTGATGGTGCAGCCCGCGCCGGGAGTTGCTGTCGGAATCGTCACGAGCGGGGGTGCGACCGTGGTCGCTGCGAGCGTGGTGCCCGAGCTGAGAGTCGGCGCGGGAACCGTCACGAGGGGCGGAGAGACTGCGGCCGGGTTCGGCGTTGCACCGGCCGAGGTGGTGACCGCAGGAACGGTGACAAGCGGGGGAGCCACCGTCACGGCCGAGATGCTCACGTGGAAGCTCGGCCGGATGACGGTGACCACCGGAGGTGCGACCGTCGTCGCGTTGTGCAGGATCGACGCCGACGTGTTCGTGATCGGCACGGTTACGAGAGGCGGCGCGACCGTCGCGGGAGTGAGCGTCTGACCGCGCGAGATCGTGACTGCGGGCACCGTCACGAGAGGCGGCGAGACAGCGGCCGGGCTGGGACCGGCTCCGGTCTGGAGCGTGACGGCAGGAACGGTGACCAGCGGGGGCGCGACGACTGCGGCAGCGATGTTCACGCCCGCGCCGGGGTACGCGGGCGGAAGTCCGATCGCACCAGGCGCGACGACGCATGCGGCGACGACGGTCTGTCCGGTGGACTCGGTGGTGGACAGCACGTTACCGATCGCGACGACGGTGGCCGCGATGATGTTCTGCGACAGCGGGAGCGTCGGCGCGGGGATCGTGGTGCCGGGTGCGGCGACGAGGGCTGCGGCCTTGTTGATGCCGACGCTGATCTGCGTGACGGCGGGGACAGTGACCAGCGGTGGGGCGACGAGAGTGGCCGTAACCGTGGATCCGACGCTGACCGTCGGCGCAGGGATGGTCGCCGTCGCGCGCACCGCGTCACGAGTGACGCCGCGCAGGGTCAGACCCATCGAGCCGACCAGCGCGGAGCTGCCCAGCGTGAACGTGTGGTCGGCGGCGTTCCCGCTCAGCGTCTCGGTGTAGACCGCGACATCTACGTCGTAGGACACGTCATTCGAGTCGCCGTAGCCGCGCTTCGCAAGCACCGGACCCGACGACGGCGTGATGCTGGTCGTCTTGTTCGTCGCCAGACCGACTGCGCTAATCATTAGGTCACCGGCACGCGCACCGGATGCGCCTGCGCCCGCCACGGTCGATGTTCCTGAGACGATCGCCGACCCCGTACCCACGAAGTTTCCATTGATGGCGAGTCCCGAGACGCCCGTGAAGCACAGCACGACTGTGGCGAAGTCGACGTTGTCGTCTCCGGACAGCGGGTGAATGATGCCCGCAAGCGCGTCGTTGGCGTCGTTGGTGCATACCTTGTTGAACGACGCCATCCCGCTGAACGGTCCGTTAGGGCCAGGCTCGGTGCTGAGGATCCCGGACTGCTCGCCCCAGGTCGACTGCTCGCCGTAATGCTCGCTCATCGCCGGGGTGCCATAGGAACCATCGAGCATGTTGGTCGCGATGTAGAACGCCACGAGGTAGTCACCCGCAGCGGGTGCCACGTCCCAGCCGCTCCGGTCCCACGCGGTGTAAGGCCACTGGACCGACCCGCCGTACGCGGCCTTGCCCTTGAGCACCGGGGTGGACGGCGTCATCGCGATGCCTGCGCCCATGCTCATCGTCGGCGTGGGGATAACAGTTCCGGGCGTGACGACGCGCGCTGCGGTGATGTTGCTGCCCGTGCTCTCGGCCGGGCTGGGCTGGCCCGCGATCGCGGCGACTACGGCGGCTGCGATGTTCTGGCTCGTGGACACGACGACAGTCACGGCGGGGATGATCGTGCCGTTCGGACCGTAGACCCGGTTGGCGGCGATGGTGACACCGAGCTGGATCGTGGCCGACGGCACCGTGACGATCGGGGGCGTGACGACAGCCGGAGCCACTGTGGTCCCTGCCGACTTCGTCGGGCTGGGGATGACGACGATGGGCGGAGCTACTGTCGCTGCGAGCTTGGTACTTCCGGCCGAGACGGTCGGGCTGGGGATCGTCGCCGCGACGACGATGTTGGCGGGCGACGAGTGCAGCAGTTCCAGCGCCATGCCGACGTAGCTGGCGATGGCCGGGGTCGTGAGGTTCATCGTGACGGCAGTCCCCGCGAACTGCGTCACTGCGGTCTCGTGCCAGAACAGGGTCGGGTTGTAGTACGAGGTGGTCATGTCCCAGATGTAGGACCCGTCGTCGGCGTTCCAGTCGTAGATGTAGGAGTACGAACCCCAGAGCACGTTGCCGTCAGAGGTCTGTCCGGAACCTGGGCTGGTTCCGTAGACCGACGTACCTGACCCGGCGATCGCTGCGATGATCTGCGACCCGTTGCGCGTGGTGGTGACCACACCGGAGGGCAGGGACGCGCTACCAGTCAGGAGGGTCTTCGCCCCGGCCATTCCTCCGGTGTCGAGGTTGGTGAACTCGTACAGGTTGAATCCGGAGTTGTAGGTGGTCCAGGCGGTGTTCCCGTAGTCGTGCACCGCGCCGTCAGCGACGGCCCACCAGGCGGTCGCGCCGTAGCTGTCGTTGCGTCCGTCGTTGGACGAGGCGAACTTGTGCCAGGTCAGCCCCGACATGTTGTCCGCAGGGGGATAGCCGCCCGTTCCGTACGACCCGTTCCACGTCAGCATCAGGACGAGGATGTTCCCGTTGGCCGGGGTGATGCCGCCCATGTAGGCGCTAGGAAGCGACGCAGGGTGGCCGAGTCCGCTGCCGTTGTCGGCCACGTATCCCTGGCTGATCCACCTGTTCACCAGGACACTCGGCGCCGCGTCGAACGTGACGTTGACCGGGAGGCTGGTCGGCAGCGGGATCGCCGTCGTGCCGGTGACCTTGATGTTGGTGCCGGTGGTGACATCGACGCCGCCGCGCTTGTTGCGCAGCAGCGCGGAGTACAGGTTCCCGCCCGAGCCGCCCGTGAAGTCCTGCGTCCCGGTTGCTCCTGCTGCTGTGAGCAGGTGGTAGTACACGCCGTAGTTGGCCTCGGACCACCCAGCGGGCTTGGTCATCCCGGAGAGGGAGGTCGACATGAGCATGATCTGCATGTCGTTGACGTTGGTCGTCGTCATGCTCGACACGGTGTAGGGCGACGTGGTGTCGGTGTCGGTGTGCGTTGCCACGAACGGATTCGCCGGGTCGACGTTGTGGAAGGCGTTCATCGCGACGTAGACGTTGTCGTACGCGTAGATCAGAATCAGCTCGGACTCGACGGTCTTCACGAACCAGTAGATGCCGTCCCCGGCGTACGTCCCCCATCCCTGCGTGTTGACGATGACATCGCCGATGTTTCCGGGGTAGGTGATCGTCGTGTAGGTGTCCGAGGAGTTGCCCGAGTTGTCGAATGCGAAGTTGGTCGACCCGGAGTACGAGATCGACTCCACCGGACCGTTGGTGCGCAGGTCGATGTAGGCGTGGGTCGCGGTCGACACCGTGGGTGCTGGAACCGACGCGACCGCGACGACGCTCGGTCGTCCGGGTCCCGGTGCGACGGCCGGGATCGTGACGACAGGCGGAGCGACCGTTGCGGGGAAGATCGGGATGGTCGGAAGCGGGACAATCGGCAGCGGCCGGACCGTCACGTCATCGAGCCAGAACGAGCCGCTCGTCAGCGTCGAATCCGCGTAGAGGTAGAAGTCGATGTAGACGGTGCCTCCCGCGATCGTCTGCGATGAGGCGATGTACTTCCACGCACCGGCAGCGGGCATGGTGAAGTTGAACTGGGCGAGGTTCTGATACCACCCGCCCGACCCATCACGGGCGTACGGCTGGACGAAGAAGGGCCGTCCCGCCGTAGTGGCGTCGGCCTGGATCCAGAACCCGAGGACGGCCTTGGTCCCAAACACGGGGTAGCCGTTGAGACCGGCCGGGGAGCCGACGATCCCGTTGATTCCGGTGATCGTGACCTTGAGGCTCGCCGATCCGTTCTTCGAGACGGTCGCGTCGCGCGCGACAGTAACCGCGCCGGAGGTTCCCGGCCAGCCCTCGGTGCTGACCTCGAAGGTGTTGCGCGTCTTCTGCGCGCCGACCGTCGCCGGGGTGATGAGTACCGACACCGGAATGACCGCTGCCGGGACCCCACCGACGGCCGCGACCGTCGCGGGGCGCGGACCGACGATGCTTGCGGGAAGCGGGATCGTGACGACGGGAGGAGAGACCGCAGACGGGATGATGAGGCTGCCAGCCGCTTCCGTCGGTGACGGCTGGTTCGCAACACCCGCGACCGTGGCTGCGGTGACGGTGATTCCTGCCGACGTGGTCGGTGTCGGGATGACGACGACGGGAGGAGCAACCGTCGCGGGCGTGATCGTGGCGCCGCTAGTTGCGGCGACCGGGAGTGCGGAGACCGGGGCCGAGGAAATCGGGCCGTGACCGAGCATGGCTACATCACCAGGCCACGATCAGGACGAAACCGTCTCCACCCTTGCCGCCCGTACCTCCGGTGACACCTCCGCCGCCACCGCCGCCACCAGATCCCGGACCGCCCGGACCGCCCTTGCCACCGACCGTCGCTGCTGCTCCGCCCGTGCCGCCGCCCGTGCCGCCGTAGGACATGAACCCCAGCGTGTTCGGGCCGAACTGCGGGGCGCCCGGACCATGTCCGGGGTTGCCGCCACCCGCACCGCCCGCGACCGTGGGGAAGAGTCCCGAGCCGGTCTGCGCGCCGCCCGCGAACTCGGTGTTCGCGGCCGGAGAGGTTCCGCCGCCTGCGCCGCCCGAGAGCGCGATGACCGTGGTGCCGAACAGCGTGTTGGCCGCGCCCGCGCCACCACCGACGACGCCACCGATCGCTCCGATCTTGCCTGCCTGGAAGGTGACCAGACCCATCTGCGAGACCGGCGAGAGCGCCGCCGTCGAGATGGTCTGTGCGGCACCGGCCGCTGCTGAGCCGCCTGTCGACCCGGCCGCGCCACCGGTCGCTGCTGCTGCGCCGTCCTGGAGAACGATGTTCGAGGCGACGATGACGTTCGTCGCCGCGATCGAGACGTAGCCGATCGCGGCTGCGCCACCGGCACCGGCCGCGTTGCCGCCCGCGCCGCCCGCACCGACCTTGATGTAGAGGATGTCGGGAAGGAAGATCGCGGGGATGAGCAGCTTGTTGATGCCGCCCGATCCGCCACCGCCACCGCCGCCCCGGATGGTCGCGGTCGCGCCGGTCATGCCGCCGCCGCCGCCCGAGCCGCCGCCGACCTGGGTGATGTAGAGCATGGAGCAGCCGCGCGGCTTGTTCCACACCTGCCACTGCGAGCCGCCCTGGTTGAAGAGCTGCTGATCGCACTTCGTGCCCGGTGGCGCGCCGAAACCGTCGAAGAGGGTCATCTCAGTAGTCGCCCGCCATCACGACGGCGTGCCACGCGGTGTTCGCCGCTGCGGCGTGGTGCATGGTCCAGAGCAGGTAGGTCGAGGCGGGGACATAGAAGCCGAGCGGGAGGTCGATGGACTGGATCGCTGCGGTGGGAGCGTCGACAGTCTGGGTGGGTGCGGCGATCTCGGCGATGAGCGAGGTGTTCGCCGACGTGGTCGCGCCGGACGCCTGGGTGGAGAGGAACAGACGGTGGACCGAGGCCGTGGTCGCGGTCGACGCGGCAGACGCACCTGGCGTGAAGCGCACGCGAGCCAGGAACGATCCGTCGGTGCCGGTCGAGAAGAGCAGGATGCTGCTCGTGCCGATGGTGCTGACACCGGTCGAGTCGGTGTTCGCGGTGGTCGCAGGCAGCCAGACACCGCGTCCCAGCTTGGGAGCGTCGGTGAAGATCGGTGCGGTGTTGGCTGCCATGGTGACTCCTAGTTGAGCGCGAAGCCGTTGTTGACGGCCCACACCACGCCGGGGTTGCGCAGGATGCGGCCGGGGGCATCCACGAAGACGTTCTTGGTCCCGGCCGAGAAGCTCACGAGCGCGTCAGCGTTCGAGGACTTGAGGATGCGCGCGCGGACCAGCGTCGTGCTCGCCGACAGCGTGCCGTAGCCGACCTCCCACTCCGCACCACCCTCGATGCAGTAGTAGCAGTTGTCGCCGACGGCCATCGCGGCAGCGAACGTGCGGAAGCCAGTGGGGGCGGTGCCGGACAGGGTGATGTCTCCGGTGCCGGTCGTCGTGGTCGTGTCCTTGACGCGGTCGCCGTCGAGGAGCAGCCCCATGACTCATCCCCTCCCGTCTGCGCCCACAGTAGTGCGGTTTGGTGCCGATATCCCCGTGTGGCGGGGGCGCTTGCGCGCCCCCGCCGACGAGAGATCACGACCGAACAGGACGACCCAGATGGTGCTAGATCAGGGCGTGAGGTCGATCGTGAAGATGCCCGAGCCGTTCCACGTGATGGCGAAGGTGCCGTTGTTCGTGGAGTAGTCGGACGTGAAGTTGACCAGGCAGATGCAGCTCTTGGTCGTGGTCGCGAGGCCGTAGATCAGCCCGGCGCGCACGGCCGTCAGCGTGGTCGAGGCGACGGAGACGTTCGCCGCCGACCACGAGAGCGTGCCCGTGACGACCGCGAACGCGGTCGTGGTGAGAACGACTCCGCCAGCCGCCCAGTTCGTACCGGTGCACTCGTTGGCGTTGTACGGAGCCGCCGCCTGCGTGGTGTCGGTGTCGAAGTTGGGCGTGATGCTGTTGGAGTACAGCGCGATCTTGTTCGTGGTCTCCGAGTCGAGGTCCACGGCGAGCTGGGCGGTGCCCATCATGTCGCGGAACGACAGGTAGTACAGACCAGATGCGGTGACGGCCATGGCCGACCCCTCCTTAGCTGCCAGCCGTCATCGTGACGGTGCTGGCGTTGATGTGGACATCCTGACGGTCGGTCTTGCTGTGTTGCGTCACCACAGATCCGGACTCGTCCATCGTCTTCTTGACGATGCCCGACTCCTCGTTGCGGAACTCTCGGACGCGGGTCGAGGGACCCTGCGTGTTGACCCCGACGGTCTTGATCTTCTCCACGAAGAGACGATCGGCTTCGATCTGCTCGGGGGTCTTGTTCGGGTTGGCTGGCATCACGGCGTCACTCTCATCCAGAGGGTCACGACGAGCGTGTACCCCGGTTCATCTGTCCCGACCTGCTCCACGTCGATCATGAAGTAGTCGCCAGGAGAGACCGTACCGGGCGCGAGGGTGATGTAGCCGGAAGTCTCCTCGCCGTCGAGGATCGTGGCGCGGCCGATGATCACATTGTTCTGACGCAGCGCGACGATGAAGTCCTGCCCGCGCGCCGGGGTGGTGAGCGTCGCGCGGATCCCGAGGTCGGACCCGTGATGGTCGACGTAGAACTTCTGGTCGCCGAAGCTCACGTACTGGTTGCCGCGCCGGGACCACGTCATCGGGTTGAGACTCGGCGCCTCGACGCCGGGGAGGCCCTGGTCGCCCTTGGGTCCCTGCGCGCCGACGCCCTGGATGATGACCTCGTGCACGACAGGAGTCGTCTCGACGGTGATGACCAGTTCCTCGTCACTGATGACGGTGATGTCGTTCCCCACGGCTCCTCCTCTCGTGCATAGGTGCTGTCAGTCTCTCGTGCTGGCCGCGTGTTTTCGCGGTCTGATCACTCCCAGTACCCGTTGACCATGCAGGTGCCACGGAAGGTCTCCGTCGCGGTCGCGGTGCCCATGATCGGCTTCATCATGATGTGGAAGAACGTGCCCGGCTCGCACATGAGCGGAGAGTCGAAGTGCACGTCGATGTCCTGGCCCTGCGCGCCGACGGCAGCACCGACCGCCCAGGACTGGAGACCGAGCGCGAGGACACGACGCAGCTTGATGGCCGCGCCCTCGGTGAGGGTCGCGAGGCTGGCGGCGGTGTTGCCGACGCCGACGGCCCACTGGAAGACCGTGGGCGTGCCTGCGACGGCGACGACCTCGTTGATGGACGAGATACGCACGCCCGTGACGATGAGGTTCTTGCCGGGGATGGCGGCAGTGCCAGCCGGGATGGTGTAGCCGAAGACGGGGAAGTCGGTCTCCGCCGCGACCGGTGCCGCGAAGCGCCACTGCCCACCGAGGGTGGTGTAGGACGGCGTGGTGTTGCCGAGCACACCGGTCGCCGGAGCGGCCGAGACGGCGTAGTTGCTCGTGCCGCCCTGGGTCTGGCCGGTCGGCCCCTGGTAGGCGCCGAGGCCCATCCCGACCATCGTCTCGGCCCAGGTCTTCGTCCCGGCCATGTCGCTGATCGTGACGGCGACCTGCGAGACGCGGTACTGCACCGGGTTGGGGACGATGCCGGTGTTGGAGTTGCGGAAGGCGAGCGGGAGGTTGTTCGTCGCCGTGGCAGCGGGGGATCCGGCCGGAACGTCGATGTCGCAGTACAGGAGGTCGTCAATCCAGAACTCGACCGCGTCGTTGCCCATGGAGATGAGGAAGTGGTGGCGCTCGTTGTACGTGGGCGCCCGCGTCGGCTGCACCGCAGTCTCGACACCGTTGAAGGAGATGACGCACCAGAACTCGCCGTTGGCTGCCCAGCGGAAGAACGCGCCGTCCGTCGGGGCCGTAGTGCCGGACGCGAGGAAGAACCCGGCCTCGACCACGGAGTTGATCTGCGCGGACGATGCGGTGTAGACGCCGACCCACTCGCCCTGGAGGCCGAACTCGCCGAAGATCGGGAAGGTGCGGTAGGTCTGCACACGGCAGACGTTGGTCGACGCGACCGCGTTGCCCGCGTTGAGGTTGAGGTAGCCGTTGGCGACGGTAATGGTGGAGACCGAGGCGACCTGAGTCCAGAGCGAGGTGTTGATCGCGGATCCGGCGAACTGGTCGAAGAAGCTGATCTGGTCCACGCCGACGCGCAGCCGGTAGCCGTCGGACATGTCGGCGGCACGCTGGTACGGCGATCCGGTGACGCTGCCTGCGTCGATCTCCGCGACGAGCGTGGCGAAGCCGCCGTCGTACATCGGGTCTCCGCCGTCGGGCGTGCGCGTGTTCGGGCCGATCGTCCGCAGCTCGTGGCCCGTGGTGACGTTGGCCTTGCCTGCCGCGTCGTTGCCACTGTCGATGACAGCCATGTGAACCCCTCAGCTCGCCTGGTAGTAGATCTTGCGCTTGCCCACGACCGGGCCTGGGATTGCGAGTGCGGTAAGGCTGACGGCGCCCGTCTCACCACGCGCGCTCAGCATGAGCGAGTCCCATTCGGCGTCGATCCCGACGCGACCGGTGGCGACGTTGCCCGACTCGAACGCGATGACCTTCGAGAACGACCACACCTCGGCGTCGGCGATGGTGAACGTCATGCTCCACACCGGGTTGATGCCGAAGTCGACCTCGACCTCGGTGAGCGCAAGCACGCCGTTCGTGCCGTTCGTACCGTTCGTGCCGTCCGCACCGGCCGGGCCGGTGTCACCCGTGTCGCCCTTGATCCCCTGGATTCCCTGGTCGCCCTTCGGACCGGTGTCTCCGATGTCGCCCTTGGGTCCGGTTTCCCCGGTGTCTCCCTTGAAGCCCTGGATTCCCTGGATTCCCTGGTCGCCCTTGGGTCCGTCGACACCCTGGATGCCCTGCACACCCTGGTCACCCTGGATGCCCTGGATGCCGTCATCACCCTTGGGTCCCTGGATGCCCTGTTCACCCTGGATGCCCTGGATCCCGGTGTCGCCCTTGACGCCCTGCACACCCTGGTCGCCGGTCGGTCCACGCTCGCCCTGGATCCCGCGAATGCCCTGCGGTCCTTCGGGTCCGACGATCTGCCCGACGCTCGACCAGTGCAGCCCCTGCACGTCCCAGACGTAGAGGTCGCCGTCGGCCTCCACGATCCACGCCTGGCCTTCGGAGCCAGTGCCGGGAAGATCGCCGACGGTGGCCTTGGTGCCCTGGATGCTGAACGCCGACCCGGTGTAGCCGCGATCGCCCTTCGGGCCGGTGTCTCCCTGGATGCCCTGGATGCCCTGATCGCCCTGGTAGCCGGTGGGTCCCTGGATGCCCTGTTCACCCTGGATGCCCTGCTGACCCTGCGGACCGATCTCGCCCTGCGGTCCCTGGCTGCCGGTGTCGCCCTTGATGCCCTGGGGTCCCTGGACGCCCTGCGGTCCCTGGCTGCCGGTGTCGCCCGTCGGCCCGTTCGGTGGGGTGATGCTGATCGACACCTCGATCGGGATGTCGCGCGGGAGGAGCGTCTCGTCACCCGCGATCAGCGCGACGGGGATCTCGCGGTACGCCCCGCGATCCTGGCCGGTCGCGACCGAGCGCCAGATTGCCGCGTGGCCGTCGGCGTCGCGCAGCATCACGTCGATGGGGTGCATGGCGTAGAGCGTCGAGAGCGCGACGGACCGGTCCGCGCCGAGTGCGTCGAACTCGGAGATGTAGAGCACGATGCCCGTCGTGCCCCAGCGCACGTTCCCGGCCCCAGGAGCGCCGTCAGCGCGATCCTGGTACTTCCACGTCCCGTAGACGACCGCGCCGCCGATAGCGCCTGTGTCGCCTGTGTCGCCCTTCGCACCCTGCGGTCCGGTGTCGCCCTGATCTCCTTGCGGACCGACATCGCCCTGCACACCCTGGATGCCCTGGACGCCCTGGGCGCCCTGCTGACCCTGCGGTCCGGTATCGCCCTGGAAGCCGCGCGGCCCTGGTACGCCCTGCGGTCCGGGGAACTCGATGGTGATCTCTGGGGTCATCGAGTCACCTCCGGCGATACGGTGACCGGACCCTGGATGATGCGCGTCACGTCGCCGCCTGGGACAGCCTCGATCTCCAGGTCGTAGACGGCCGAACGGAACGAGAACGCCGAGGTGTCCTCGTCGGAGATGAACATGTCGATGGTGCCTGCGGCGCCGCCGAGTGTCAGTCCACCGTTCTCAGTGGTCAGTGAGTAGAGGATCTCGGGCGCCGGGGTGCGGTGCCGGATCTGCATGCGCGCGATGAAGTTCGAGAGGTCCATCAATGCGCCCGGCTCGCCGGGGACGAGAGTGGGGAGACGCAACGTCAGGCGCAGGCGGAAGGTCGACCCCTGCTCGATGGCAACGGTGTAGACGCCAGCAGTCACTGTGACCGGCCTCCCTTCCTCGTGGTCATCTTCTCAGCAGCGCGGGTGGTAATCACGCCTACGGCGCGTCGGCGAACAGCATCTCGTGGAGCGCGCGCACGAGCTGCACACGCGGGGAGAACTCGGTCAGCTCGCGCGCCAGGACGCGCTTCGCACGCAGCTCGCTGGAGCCGACCCACGTGATCAGTTCCTTGGTCGTGCCCTGCGGCACGTCGTCCACCGGGGCGAGCTTCTCGGGCGCGAAGCGGACCTTGATCTTGATCCCCCGCAGCGACTCGCGATCCACACTCATCGCTGCCCCTACGCCTGCACGAATCGGACGGCCCCGGTGGAGACGACCACGTCAGGGTGCCCGGTCTGGTGGTAGCCCAGGATGAACGAGTCGCCATCGACCAGCGCCATGGTCTCGTCGGAGGCCAGCATGAACGTCTGGGACAGATCGGTGTTCTGCGTGAAGTGCGTCGCGTCGAAGACCACGCCGTTGATCGCGGCGTACGGCGTGAACGCTGTGCCCGGCCAGCTCGACGCTCCGGTCACGTGCCAGGCCGGGTCACCGGCCGCGACGATGCCGAGGTCGTTCGGGCCGACTGCGATGTGCGGCGGCGGAAGCTCCTGCGTGACCGTGCTCGCGCGCGCGATGTCGGGGGAGAAGACGCGGGCCGGGCGCCGGGCGTGGTCGGGGTTGACCGACTTGAGGAACAGGTCGATCTCGAAGATGCCGGTGCGGCCGTCGTTGAGGAAGTCCTGCGGGTCCAGGATCGTCCAGGAGACGCCCTGCCGGGTGATGTTCGTGACGCGCTGCGGGAGGCGGCACTCGTCACTGCCGGTCCAGGAGAACAGGAGCTGCTCGGCGAGCTTCACCGTGGCGGCGCGCCCACCGGCCGGAGGGTTGACGCCCCAGATGTAGGTGACGCGGGCGCACATCGCGATGCAGGCCAGCCGGTTGAACGGCAGCCCGAGCGTGGAGTGGTTGAGCAGCACGTAGTCGCTCGACGGGACCGACTCGCCGTTGATCTCGACGGCGAGGATGCGCTGCACCGGCTGGTGCCGCAGGCGCATGCGGTGCGGGTAGCCGCAGTTCGAGCAGATGACGATGTCGCGGTCTGAGACCTGGAACAGCGCCTGCGCGCGCAGGAAGTTGTAGCGGTCGACCCACCCGAGGCCGTGTCGCACGTCGTAGAACTCGGTGACGTTGTGCGACCCGGAGAACTTGCGCCCGGACAGGCTCCAGAGCACCTGGCTCGCGGCGGTGATCGCCTCGTCCGCGCGCGGGTCATAGCGCAGGGACTCTCGCAGGTCATCGGACGATGCCCACACGACGCGCTCCCTTCCTGCCCTGGATCACACGATGGCCGGGCCGAGAAGCCCGGCCCGGCCACCGCAGTGCTTGTGCGTTGTCGATCAGCTTGCGGGAGTCCCCTCGGCTGCGTACACGTAGTCGAACGGGGCCACCCCGGTGCTCGGCTCGCGGGTGTTGCCGCTGCCCATGCCGGTCGCCGGGTTCGCCGAAGCGCCAGCGTCGTAGCGCACGTTCACGCCGTCCACCACGGCGTCCGTGATGGTGGTGACCGGAGTGGCGACCCCGGTCGAGGGGTTCCACGTGTAGCCGCCCTGGAAGCCCACGGGCGCCCACGCGCTGCGCGAGTAGGAGTACGGGCGGTCGTCGGCCTGCGGCCACTCCCAGCGGCCGTCAGGCCCCTTGCCGAACGCCATGTTGCCGACGCCCCAGCCCTGGAAGGTGTTCGCGAGCATGCCGTTCTCGATGACCCGGTCGCCGCTCTGACGAGTCTTGACGTACGGGAACATCCAGTGGAAGTACGGGTAGAGCACCGACGGCTTGCCGCCCGCGATCGCGCGCGACCAGACCTCGACGGCGACGCCGTAGCCCGACACGTCCTCGCCGACGAGCGGGGACGACCAGCCGACGGCCAGCCCACCCGTGTCGGTGAGGAGCAGACCACCGGAGAGAAGCGCGGTGATCTCGGGGTCCGGCTCGCAGATCGCGATCTCCAGGTTGCAGCGCTTGAGAACGTCAGGCGCCTTGAAGGAGATGCAGAGCGTGCCGTCTGCGGCCTTCTCCGTGAACTCGTCGCCGTCCTCGTACTCGGGCGTGAACGAGACCCGGATGAACTTCGTGGTGGTGATCGAGTCGCCCGCCGTCGTGCTGAGCGTGCCGTTGGCGTTCAAGCGCGTCACGCGAATCGCCACGCCCTGGACGCTCGCGGCGTAGTCCTGGGTACTCATCGCTGAGTGCCTCCTGCCTGTTTGGTGGGTGTGACGTTCGTCGTTAGCCGATCGCGGTCGTGAGGTTGGCCTCTGCCGCGAAGTGGCAGGAGCTGTCCCAGTAGACCGCTGCCGGTCGCCCGGCCATGACAGTGATCTCGTTCGTCGCAGCGTCGCGCCGCTCCCCGATGAACTGCACCGACCCGAGATGCACGACGACCGGCCCGGTCGCGTACATCCACGTCGTGGTCGGCGCGTGGCCGATCGCCGGGATCGCCGGGAAGGGCACCGTGGCGTTCGGCACGGACCCGGCCGGACCGACCCCGGTATAGCCGGAGCCGACGACGACCGGAGTGCCGAGCACCGTGCGCAGCTTGTCGCCGTCGTTGACCAGGAAGTAGGTCAGGCGGCTTGCCGCGTCGCGCGTCATGTGGATGACGCCCGTCCCGGCCGAGCACTGTCCCAGCGCCCACTCCAGCGAGGAGAGAGCGTGGTCGAGAGCGACTGCGGCGCCTCCCGGCGACACGTTCACCGACCCGTGCATCGCGAGGTAGGAGGCGTCGAAGTGATCGGCGGACATGGCGAGATCGCCGGTCCACAGCTCGTGCTCGACACCCTTCTGCGTGAGCGTTTCGGCCGCGTGCATGACACGCGTCTTGATCTCATCGGCAGACAGCCCGCCGCCCAGGCGCAGGAGCGGGTAGGACGCGATGATCCCGAAGGGGTACGTCGTGGTCTTGCAGATCCCGGTGTTCTCCTGCACGAGGGCATCGGGCGACCCGGAGCAGTAGTCGGACAGGATCAGGTCGAACGCGCCCGCCAGGATCTCTACGTCCTGCGGCCCGTTGAGCCACCCGTCGTCCGACGGCGGGTGCTTGATCACCTCGACGCCGTCCGAGTTCAGCAGTCCGACGGGGGACGCGACAGGCTCCGTGGCTGGGAAGAATCCCTGTGTCGCCATGTCTTATCTCCTCCTCAGACTGCGTGAACTCGGACGGCGCCTGAGCGTGATCAGCTACCGGTCTCGCAGGCCAGCGAGACCAGCTCGCCCGCCGCACCCGAGAGGCACAGCCCGGTGGCGGTGACCCACAGCGCCTCGGCGCCAGCGACGGTCGCGACCGCCTCGAAGGTCTCCACGAAGGTGCTGTACTCGTTGGCCGCGACCATGGTGCCGTCGCGGACCACGCCGAGGTCGAGGGTGCCGCCGTCGAGGAAGAGGAACTTGCCCTCGGGGTACAGGGCGAAGTTGACCTTGTCCTCGAACTTGGCGAGGGCGCCGGGCGCCTGCGCCGGAGGCTCGATCGAAGCGCCGTTGGCGCCGATCGTCTCGATCGTCCACGTCACGTTGATGTTCCGTGCGCGGAAGAACGCCTCGACCTGGGTGTCGGCGACCGTGAGGGCGTCGAGACCGTCGCCGGGCGCCTGGAGCGCGAGGTCCGCGCGGATCATGTCCCG
>Ga0302321_100000486_pt1 | contig 34376 bp, 23 predicted proteins | sample Fen_T0_1_FD_202505 | JGI IMG/M metagenome (GOLD analysis project Ga0302321, IMG submission 202505) | Peat permafrost microbial communities from Stordalen Mire near Abisko, Sweden - Fen_T0_1 | ecosystem: Environmental > Terrestrial > Soil > Wetlands > Permafrost | place: Sweden: Abisko... | reverse complement strand
CGGCCACTTGGTCCCTTCGTCCGACCATTTGCCTCGCAATTCGGAGAGGCGCAACTGGATCAATTGCGAGGCGACACAGGCCCGGTAGGCGTGGTCAGGCAGAGCCACCGGCGCTCCGAACATTGCCACCACCGCGTCCCCCACGTACTTGTCGAGCGTGCCGCCCTGCTCGGTGATCGTGTCGGTGCACGCGGTCAGGTATTCGTTCATCAACTCGACGAGCTGTTGTGGCGTGAGGAGTTCGGCAAACGCCGAAAAATCCTGAATATCGCTGAAGAAGGAGGTGATTTCCATCTCGGCGCCGCCGAGCTTGGGATCGTCGCCCGACTCGACCATGCGGTTGACCAGCTCGGGGGAAAGGTACGCCCCAAACATGAGCTTGATGCGGCTCTTTTGTTTCTCCTCGTAAATGAGCTGCCAGGCGATCGCGGTAAAACTGGTCGTGAAGGCCGCCCCGATCGGAGCAGCCAGCGGCAGGATGAGATGATATTGCGAAAACAGGAAAAAAGCCGCCCCTACAAATACAACCATGAGCAAGAGGGCGAAAATCTTGAAGCGTGCGCTGCGGGCGCCACCCGCCGTCGCCAATGCGCAGACCACCAGAGCCAGTAGCATCGTGATGGCATCATCGGAACGGTTCGGCAGATGCGACAGCCGGTGACCCGTGATGATGGTTTTGAGCAAATTGCCATGAACGCCGACGCGGGGGACCGGGATCGAGTCAAAGGGCGTGGCCGCCAGGTCCTGCAAGAGCGGGTCCACCGGGCCGACAAGGATGACCGAGTCCTTGAACTGCTCGAAATATGTCTCCGCCGCTTTCTTCTCGTCAGCCTTCTCCGAGGTCAGCATCGAGGCGTAAGTTAGCGCGTCGGAGAAACTGGCGTGCGAATTACGTTCGGGTGAATTCCAGGCGGAAAACCAGTTCACCTCCAAGTCTTGCTGGTTGACGAGCGGGATACGTGCCAGCAACAACCCGTCACCAGCGGTAAACTCAAGCCAGGATCCGCGGATGGTGACCGCTTCCGGTGGCAGCTTCCAGTACAAGCGGGCGAGTTCGATCGCCATGTGGTAATACGTCCGCTGTCCGACCCGGGCAAACGCCGGCACAAACCGGCTGGCACCATCGATCGTATCGATCAACCCCACCAACGGCGGGTTCCAGACCACGCCTTTCCCGTACCGAAATTCAGGCAATTCCGGCAGTTGCGCTTCGTGCGGAGGATCGATGACCCGCGGCAGCTCGCGCTCGTAAAGTTTCCCGTTGATATCGCGGTCTGTGCTGGCCGCGTATCCCGCACCCAGAACCACCGGAGGCCCACCAAAAAGAAAACTCGCGAAACGTCGGTTCCCTTCCATCAACCGGGCCGCGTCAGCGATTTGCGGCTGACCTTTTTCTGAAAATACCAAATCGATGCCAATCGCCCGCGCGCCGCCGACCTTCAACAAAGCCTCGCACACCTGAACATAGTAGGCGCGGTCCCACGGCATATTGCCAAAATCGGCAATCGATTTAGCGTCGACGTCGATATAGGCGACCTTGAGCGGCGCATCGAGTTCACCGCGGGCGCGAAATCTCCAGTCGACCAGCTTATTTTCGAGGAAACCCAGCCAACCAAGATGGCCCGCCACACACCAGAGCAGGGGGATCGGCAGCAAAAACAGCCAGCGGAGAAGGAGGGGCTTCTTGGGTTTCGCCACGGCGCGAGACCGTAGGGAACGTGTGGTTACACTTCCAGCCCGGAGTTAAACTATGTCTTGCGGCCGGTTAAGGTTTTACGGATTTCCATCGCCCGGCGTCGTGCGCGTGGCGGGAGGAACGGCCGGTGGTACCGGCGAAAGCGAGGCCGAATCCGTGCCGTTAACTGAACCACTGGACTTAGATCCTGAATTCGAACCGTCAGCAGTTCCGCCCGCCTGAGGATAGGCCTGCTGAGGTGCGGAAGTCTGAGTCATCGCCGGGAAGTTCATCGCTGAGGCCGCATCGAGCAACTGCTGCTGCGCCGCGACAAGCGAGGCTTTGATCGAGGCCGGTATATCACTCGGCACAATGTTGGCCGGCAGGGAAATTATCCGTCCCGCGGCATCAAGCTGAATGGCATCGAGCACGACCTGCTGGTCCTTCTGCACGTCCACCCCACGCGATTTGCCTCCAAAATCCAAGGCGATCTTGCCCTCAACCATGCGCAAAGCAAATGAGGCAACGTTGCCGAGTGGACGATATAAAACCTGAAAGGTGGTTCCGCGAATGCCGGCAGCGCCAACCGGTGTCTGCACACTAAAGACTGAACCTTTCTCGCGGCGCAGATGTTTCACGTTGGACATCAGCTCGCCCCGGATGAGGTTGAGCTTGGTGATGGAGGTCGTGGGCTCTTCCACCAGCTCGCTGACCTTCACAGGCTGGGCAAAAGGATCCTGCAAAAATTCATCGATCGAGAGCGTGGATTTGGCGGCGAGATTGAGGGTCGCACCATTGGAAAACACGAGCAGCACGCGGGAATCATCGCCCGTGTTGATGATCTGGCCCTCGGTCACTTCTCCGTTTTCCACGAGTTTGCGCGGACGCATCGGATCACGCACGTCCGTCACCGTCACCGTACCGACCACTTTCACCGCAATAATCCGGCCGACAACTTTGCTCGCCGGCGCGGTTTGCGCACTCAACCAAGCCGGAGTCAATAGCAGCAATGCAACCAACCAAAAGCGGAAATGTAAAATCGGAGGCATGCGAATGGCGGGGTTAACGGGTTGAGTTTATTCGGCTGCGTAAAGCTATGGCAGAACGGTTGGAGGGGTCAAGACGCAAACTATTGTCAATAGATGCTTGCGCTAGGGGCTTGGCTATATCATTAAGGCTGAGGTGGTAGGCGTGGTAATACCAGACGGTACTGTTAACGGGAGCTAGTTCCAAGGCTTTTACAAATGCCCCACCCGCATCATTCCAGCGGCCTTGCATATCAAGGGCAACGCCCCGTCGTATCCAAAATTCCGGTACGTCCTGTGATCGATCGAGAGCCTCCCCCGCCGCCGCCTCGGCGTCCCGGCCGAGTTCGTTCAAACGCGCTGGAGCCAGGTGCGCCCAAAGTTCGGTGACATAAGCCCGGTCGGCCCAAGCCTGGGCGTTCCCGGTATCGAGCACGACCGCATCCGAAAATGCTACGGCTGCTGCGGTCAGAGTATCACGCTGCTCGTTCATGCTTGGGTTTAGGTTCATTGCCAGCCGGTCGATCGCTTGTCGCCCAGCGTAGCGCTCAGCCTCCGCCCGGTAGATCGGCACGGCCACCCCCAGCGTGAACAACGCGACCGCTAGACTGGCCGCGAGCAAGCCGACCTGAAGTCTGATGCCAGCGGGAGGCCCAACGGGTGCCGACCAACTGCGTTGAACTAATTCGCCCGCCAACACCGCCACGGCCATCGCCAGGGCCGGAATCTTGAAATGAAAATCGACAAAGAGCGACAGACCGAAGGCGCCCAGACCGACGCCGAGCGCATTGGTGACCGCCGCCGACTCCCAACCCGTCAGGACCTTTGCAATAATCGCAGGCTGCCGTGCTCGTTGTCGCGCCGCGAGCACCGTCACCGTGCCGGTCGCCCCAAAAAACAGCAGGAAGCCAAGCGTCCCGTAATCGCTCAGCGTATTCAAATAGTCATTATGCGCCCACTGCGGCTCATCGCGAAAACCTTCCGGACGATGGCGCTCGAAGAGCGTGTTGTAACTTCCTCCACCCGTCCCGAGCACCGGTGCTTCGGCATACAACTTCCAAGCCGCATCCCAAAGAATCGGGCGGCTGCGTTCGCCTGCATCGGCAACCATGGTGTCGAGCCGCTGCTTCACGCGCGGCACCGAAGAGTACAGCACAAGGCCGATCAGCAGCGCCCCCGCCAGCGCCGTGGCCGCCAGGGTGAAACGGATTGACCAGCTCAAGCCACGCGCGCAAAGCGGCCAGGCGATCAGCGCCAAAGCCAGCGAGAACCAGGCACCGCGGCTGATCGTGAGCCCCAAGCCAAATAAAAAGACCACCGCGAAATAACCACAGAACACCCTTTCCACCGCACCGCTGCCGCGTTGCCAGGCAAGCGCGAACGCCGGCGGAATCAGAAGCAGCAGAAAAGCGGCGAGGCTGTTGGGAATGCCAAACGGTCCGCTCGACCGGCCGAGAAATTGATCGGCCTGGGTCCGGCCCATGGACAGCCAGTCCGGTATGACGAACCGTTGATAAGCGGCAAGCAAGACAGCGAGCGTTCCCAGCGATACGAGGGTGCCAAGCACGACGGCGCGCGGTCCGCGCCGCGTGACGCCGTTGACCATGAGCCAAAATACCGCGGTCATCTGCGCCCAGCCCAACCAATCACGCCAGCCAAGCCAGCGAACGGGAGAAACCGCCGACACGTTAAAGGCCGCGTAGGCCAAAAAAGGGAGAAACCAAAGCCCGGCCGGATGCGGACGCTGACGGGTCCAAGCGGCGATTCCGAGGTGCACCGAAAGCGCGGCGCCGGTCAACGCCCAGCTCAGCGTCATCGTCTCCGGCCGGTAGCCGCCGAGGCAAAGCGTCGTCCAGACCAGATTTATTGAAAGCAAGACCCCGACGATCCACTCGCCAACGGCAGCAAACGACGGGGATTTGAAGCGAGCCATGCGTCAGGTAGGTAACGTCTTATCCAAACCGAAATAAAGGAATAATCGCGCGGTCGGACAGGAATCTTCCTTACACGAGTGAGCCAATCGCGGAAGGAGCTCATCCGCCACGCTTGTGATGAAGTACCCGGCGTAAGTTACAGCATAGCCAACGCGCCGGGACATCGCGTTCCACCTTGGTTTTAGTTCGGCACCATCCAGCGGCCGCAGCTCGTCTGCGTGCATGTCCGAATTCCGATGCCGTCGCAGGACGACATCGATCGCGGTGCGCACGCGAGGTGCGACCCTACCCGATCCTCGGTCCCGTTTCGCAGGGCCGCAGCTTGTCTGCGCGCCGGTCCGTTCCGAAACGACGAGGTTAGAAATATGCACAAAAAACGCGGCCTCGAAGTCGTGAAGACCTCGGGGCCGCGTCGGGATAACAAAGTAGCGTCGCCCGGAGCGGGTTACTTGGCCGCGATCGCAGCGTTGACGAGGTCGACGAAGCTGCGTGTTTCAAGGGCAGCGCCGCCGATCAGACCGCCATCGATATCCTTCTGCGCGAGGAGTTCAGGCGCGTTGGAGGGCTTCATCGAGCCGCCGTAGAGAATGCGGACTTTCTGCGCGATGACGTCGCCAAAGATCTTGGTGAGCAGCGTGCGGATGAACGCATGCACTTCCTGCGCCTGCTCGGTCGTGGCGACCTTGCCGGTACCAATCGCCCAAACGGGTTCGTAGGCAATGACGACGCTGGAGGCATCATCCTTGTTCACGCCCGCGAGACCACCTTCGAGCTGGGTCTGCACAACCTTGAGGGTCGAGCCGCTTTCGCGTTCAGCGAGGGTTTCGCCGACGCAGAGGATGGGCTTGAGCTGGTTCTTCAGCGCAACGATGACCTTCTTGTTGATGAAGGCGTCGGTCTCACCGAAGTAGGCGCGACGTTCGCTGTGGCCAAGAATGACGTGCGTTGCGAAAATCGCGCGCAGCATTGGAGCGGAAATTTCGCCCGTGTAGGCGCCGCTTGCTTCGGGGTGCATGTTTTGTGCACCGAGTTTGATGCTGGAACCGTCGACGGCTTTGCCGACCGTTTCGAGCGCGGTGAAAGGCGGGCACACGACGATCTCGACGTCGATGACCTTGCCGATGGCGGCAACAATTTCTTTGGAGAGCGTCAGAGCGTCCGGGGACGTCTTGTTCATCTTCCAGTTACCAGCGATGAGTTTTTTGCGAATCATATTTTTGAAAGGAGTTGAGGAGTCAGGATTCAGGAGTGAAGGAGCCGGATCGAAGCAGAATTACTTCTGGCTCCAGAATCCTGATTCCTGGTTCCTAGGATTGGTTATGTTTCCAGAAAGGCTACGCCGGGGAGGATCTTGCCTTCGAGGAGTTCGAGGCTGGCGCCGCCGCCGGTGGAGCAATGAGTGACGAGCTTAGCGATCTTGAATTTCTTCGCGGCTGTGGCGGTGTCGCCGCCACCGATGACGGTGGTAGCGCCGCCCTTGGTGGCTTCAGCGATCGCTTCGGCCTGGGCCTTGGTGCCCGCGGCGAACTTATCGAACTCGAACACGCCTGCGGGGCCGTTCCAGACAATCGTCTTCGAGGCGAGAATGGTCTCGCGGAAGAGCGCAATCGACTTTGGACCGACATCGAGACCGAGCCAACCCGCAGGAATGCCTTCCTGGTCGGTGACGACCTTCGTGTTGGCATCGGCGGCGAACTTGTCGGCAGCGACATAGTCAACCGGAAGCACGAGTTTCACGCCCTTGGCTTTGGCCTTGGCAGAAAGTTCGGCTACGATCTTTGCACCTTCCGGATCGAAGAGACTGGCACCGATTTCAACGTTCTCGCAGACTTTCTTGAAGGTGAAGGCCATGCCGCCGCCGATGATGATGGCGTTGGCTTTGTCGAGGAGGTTGTTGATCAGCGGTATCTTGTCGGCGATCTTGGCACCGCCGAGGATCGCGAGCAGCGGACGCTGGGGATTGTCGACAACTTTGGCGAAAGCGACGAGTTCGGCTTCCATGAGGAAACCAGCGGCTTTGTCCTTGAGCGTGACGCCGACCATCGACGAGTGCGCGCGGTGCGCGGTGCCGAAGGCGTCGTTGACATAAACGTCGGCGAGCTTCGAGAGCGAAGCGCGGAAGGCCGTGACCTTGGCCGGATCGGCTTTCACAGACGTGCCGTCCTCGAGCTTAACTTTGCCTTCTTCCTCGATATGGAAGCGGAGATTTTCAAGGAGAACGACTTCGCCGGGCTTAAGGGAGGCGCAGGCGGCTTCGACTTGGGGGCCGACGCAATCGCTGAGGAACTTCACGGGCTTGCCGAGAATGATTTCGAGTTCAGCGGCGACCGGCTTGAGCGAGAATTTTTCGCTGGCCTTGCCGTCAGGACGGCCGAGGTGGCTGGCCAGGACAACCGACGCGCCTTGTTCGAGGGCGTACTTGATTGTCGGCAGCGCAGCCACGATACGGGCGGTGTTGGTGATGGCGCCGGTGACTTTGTCCTGCGGGACGTTGAAGTCGACGCGGATGAAGACGCGTTTGCCAGCGAGCTGGAGGTCGCGGATGGATTTGAATTTGGCCATGGGAAAAGGAGTCAGGAATGGAGGATTAAGGAGCCAGGAGCGGGAAAGAAAAAGGGCTGAAGGTGAAATTAATTCAGCCCTTCAGCCCTTTGGAATTTTTCAGCCCTTGCTCGAGCTGCGGTGCAGCTTAGAGCTTGGCGGCGATCTTCTTGGTGAGCTCAACGACGCGGTTGGAATAACCCCATTCGTTGTCGTACCAGCTGATGAGTTTGAAGAAGTTCTTGTTCAGCTCGATCGAGGAGCCAGCGTCGAAGATCGACGAGAGCTTGCAGTGGATGAAATCAGAGGAAACGACTTCGTCCTCGGTGTAACCAAGGATGTCCTTGAGGTAGGTCTCGGAAGCCTTTTTAAGGGCGGCCTTGATCTCGGCGAGGGAGGTTTCCTTGGTGGTCTTGAAGGTCAGATCGACGACCGAAACAGTCGGGACCGGTACGCGGAGGGCCATGCCGGTGAGCTTGCCTTTGACTTCGGGGCACACGAGCGCGACGGCCTTGGCGGCGCCGGTCGAGGACGGGATGATGTTCTGAGCGGCGGTACGGCCACCCTTCCAGTCCTTCTTGGACGGGCCATCAACGGTCTTCTGCGTGGCGGTGTAGGCGTGAACCGTGGTCATCAGACCTTCGGCGATGCCAAAACCTTCCTTGAGGAGAACATGGACGATCGGGGCCAAGCAGTTCGTCGTGCAGGACGCATTCGAGACGATGTTGTGCGCAACCGGGTCGTACTTGTCGTCGTTAACGCCGAGCACCACGGTGATGTCTTCACCCTTGGCCGGAGCGGAAATGATGACCTTCTTGGCGCCAGCAGCGATGTGGCCCTTGGCTTTGTCAGCGTCGGTGAACAGGCCGGTCGACTCGATGACGAGTTGAACGCCCAGCTTGCCCCAGGGGAGCTCGGCAGGAGATTTGGCGGAAACCACGAGGATTTCTTTGCCGTTAACGATGAGAACATCGTCTTCAGCTTTGTCGGCTGCGGACTTCTTGGAACCGACGGTGCCGTTGAAACGACCCTGGGTAGAGTCGTACTTCAGCAAATAGGCCAGATTGTCGGCCGGGACGATATCGCCGACGGCGACGACGTCAAAAGTTGTGCCGAGAAGGCCTTGTTCCACGAGGGCGCGGAAGACGAGGCGGCCGATGCGACCGAATCCATTGATTGCGACTTTAACTGCCATGGTGAACTCCAGTTTTTACTGTGATGTTGATGTTCTGATTGAGAGAAATAAACCGCCGCGCGAAGACGCGGGAAGTGTGAGAGAAAACCCCGTGATACCTATTTGGCAAGGGTTTTGATCGCCGCATCCAAACATGCGCAAAAAACCGCAAAAAACGCGTTTTACATGAAAGGCATTGCTATCAGCGGGTCCAGCAGTTGCTGGCGACCCAAGTAGCCTCCGAATGCTCGACATTCTTCTCCGCGAGACGGCCGCGTTCCAAATCTGGCCAGCAAACGACTCTGGCCGCATGGGCGTGACGTAATTCACCGAACTATCTGTTCGTGGTAAACTCCGATGCTCACCACTCAGCCACGAGAATTCGTTTAACGATTTTTGCGGACGCTCGCGATCGCCGCGAGGCAGTTGGCGCGCAGCGTACTAGCCGGAAGTTGCTGAACCCAAAGTATTGCCGCGTTCGGATCGCGCTCGGCCCACTGCCGAGATACCGACGTGATGGCTTCGTCGCGAGCCTCACCGACCGGGAGAAAATTCGAAAGCAAAGTCGCCGCTTCGCCCGGGTTGCTTTCGGCCCGGACGTGGGCGATGCGGGTCAACAGTCGATCTCTTTGCAAACTCGCCGGACGGTTCACGATCCAGTCGACCGCTTCCTTCGGACTTGCTTCGGTCCATATCTGCGCGATGTGCTCCTGGCTGCCGTCGTCTAATCCCGCCTGAAAAAGCTGGGCAGCGGTCAACGCTCCGGCGGGATCGAGCTGGGCAATTTGTGCGACCAGAGCTCCCGCAGCGGCCTGCTGGTCCTGGCTATTTTGGATTGTCCCCACCCAGGTGATCGCGCCCGCACAATCGGCCGCCGACCAACGCTCGGCAACCTGCCGAAGCAGCCAAGCGCGCTGCCCGGCGAGTTCCCAGGTTTGCGCCAGACGTCCAGCGGCGGCGGCATCGAGCGCGACTAGCGCCGGCAGCAAGTCGTTCCCGACCCGATTTCGCCCGATATCACCACCCCGGCGAAGCGCATCAGTGATCTCGCGCTGGAGTCGTAACGAACGCTCAGCCGGGAGTTCCGGCTGATTCTCGCGGGGGCCGCTGTCGGAGGATACCTTGGCGATGGCGACGGGATGAGCGACCGGGACTTTAAGTGCTGAGCTTGCGTCCCCGCGTCGATGTCCACGCTGCAAGATCAGCCCGGCCAGCAAACCACCGAGCAAAATTATGACGAGGATACGTCTCATCAAAACGCGGGGAACACGCGTCCACAATCAACGGCGAACGCGGTGCAAGCGGCTCAAAGCGAGGAGGCCGAGCAGCGAGACCGACCAAGAGCTCAGAGCACCACCACCTCCTCCACCACTGCTGCTGCTCGAACTCGACGAACTGCTGCTGGAGCTGCTCGAGGACGATGAAGAAGACGATGATGAGGAGGAGGATGAGCTGCTGCTGCTTGAGCTGGAGGAGCTACTGCTGGACGAGCTGGAAGAACTGCTGCTCGAGGACGAGGAACTACTCGAGCTTGAGGAACTGCTGCTTGAACTGGAACTGCTGGACGACGAGGAACTGCTTGTCCCTGCCATGTAGCTTTTCAGCCAGGTCATAGCGGACCGTTCGGTGCCGTCGGCATTGAGGATGCCGGTGCCGGTCTTCCACGTATGCCCTTCAATATATCCCCATAGCGTAACGCCCTTAACTGCTGCGTGCTCCCACATGACAGGAAATAGCTCCTGATACTTTGATAACTGGTCGGCCTCAGTAATATGCTGAACATCCGGGACGTAACTCACACCCACACCGCTAATGTCGAGTTCCGAAATATAGAGATCGAGTCCCGTCGCCGCGTAGTCATCGAGACACTGCTTCATCTGCGCAGCGTTCATATAATTCAGATTAAAATAGTGAGCTTGGATGCCGATGCCATCGATCAGGCTTCGGTCCTTCAGCAGATTGATGATCACGATCATCTTATCTCTCGCCGTCTTGTCATTTTCAGTACCGTATTCGTTGATCAAAAGCTTGGCGTTGGGGAAATATTGCCGAGCTTTTTGAAAAGACCAGATTACCCAATCCCAACCGGTAGCTCCATCGCCCCCCAGCGCATTCTTAAAGGGGCAGGGGGTTTTTACCGGTTCGTTAACCACGTCGACCGCCCAAGCGTTGGGGTATTTTTGGCCACTGGCTTTGATCCAGTTCTCCACCGCAGTTTTCTGGTCGGCCTCTGAAAGCGAAGTAATCCACGTGGGATATTGCGCGCCCCAGACCAGGTTATGAAACTTGAATTTATAGCCGCTGTTCTGCGCCTGTTGGGCATAGTTATAAATCAGGTCTAAATTGGTATAATCCCTCGTGCCTTGAACAAGTCCCTCCACTGGGCCCCACTTACCGGCGTTCTCAGGTGACACCTGATTCCAATAAGTGGAAAAATCTGCTGGCACGCTGCCGGCAATGATATTGCCTAGAAACTTGGGCTGTCCGGCCGCGAGTTGGGCACCGGCGGTCGCAGGCAACGCCAAGGCGCTTAAGCCGATGAGGAGGCAGGCAGAGATTTTCTGCCGTATCTGAATCGTAGTCATGGGAGGAAGGTAATTCTAATGGATGGGTTATTGGGGTATTTTTCGCCCTTTTTTTGGGGGATCGAGAGGGCGATTCTTTTCATGTGCCTTAAGCCCGTGCAAACGGACAGAAGTCTTCTGAAAATGCCATGCAATTGGCGCACGCACTCGGAAGTCAAGGAGGCAAAAGTGGTATTTATCAGCAATTCACTGGCGCGGCAGGAATCGCCCAAGAATGCCCACCTCTTGCGCAGGCCATTCCGCCTTAACGATTGATATGCAAGATATAAACGCGTCGTGACGCGAGCTCCGCAATCGGTACCCATCCCTCCAGCCGCCCTCGGACACCGGGCCGCGGTTGAACCACTGGAACGCCTTGCACTTCCTCTTCGACGACCGTTCCGGACTCAAACGGCGACTGCGGGGCCTCAACCACGACTCCTTTAATCGGTTCCGTTCCGAAATTCGCTAGGACGAGCACCCAGTCGGCACCTTCTTGCCGTAACGTCGCGAAAACACGATCCGAAGAAACAGTCACCGGAATTTCAACGCCATGGCGCAGCGCTGGCGTCGTCGCGCGCAGGCGGATAAGCCGTTTATACAAAGAAAGGAGGGAAGCCGGATCGATACTTTCACGTTCCACATTGACGGTGGGATAGTCGGCATTGACGGCGTGCCACGGAGCGATGGCGCCTTTTGAAAAACCTGCCGCCGGAGCAACGCCGCTCCACTGCATGGGCGTGCGCAGATCGGGATCGGGTTTCGCACCGCTCATGCCGATTTCCTCTCCATAATAAATAAAGGCCGTACCCGGCAGAACGAATTCCAATTGCGCGGCCAGCCGGGCAAGCGAACCGTCTCCGTTGAATTGAGTGAGGGTTCGATCCTGGTCGTGGTTCGCCAGAAACGAAGACCACGCCTGACGCCCTTTGTATTCAGTGCGCAACTTCTCCAGCGTCAGTTTGAGGATGCCAGGGGTTTCCAGCCGCAGCGCCTCAAAAACCGCCCGCGAGAGACCAAATTCAAAAAAGCTATCCAGAGCGTCGTCCCGGGCATAGGAGGCGATGATCGATGAACTGGCATAACATTCACCTACTAGGAAACAGTCGGGTTTTATCGAGTGACAGTATTGGGTAAATTCCCGTAACCACGCTTTCGTTTCGGCACAGTCCTGCAGTTCTCCGTCGCATTCGTATAAGTAGCGCACGGCATCGAGTCGAAAACCATCCACACCCACTTCCTTAAGCCAAAAATCGGCCACGCGACGATGATGAGCAGTAACCGCAGGCTCGCGAAAATTCCAGTCGGGCATCTCCGGGCTGAAGATGCCGTAGTAGAATTCGCGGCCGGAAGGATGCCAGACGCGCTGATCCCAGCATCCCGTGACCTCCTCGGGCAGTGGCGCAAAGCGAAACAGGTTGCGCGCCTCCTTGTCGGCCGCGTTCGCCCGGGCTCGTAGGAAGAGCGGATGTTTCGAAGAAGCGTGGTTCAGCACGAGATCAATCACAATGCGGATGCCGCGCTTGTGCGCCTCCGTCACCAAACGACGCATCAGCGCCAAGTCGCCATACTGGGGGTTTACCTCAAAGTAATCCGTGATGTCGTAACCGTGGTAACTGGGCGAAGGATGGATCGGCATGAGCCAGAGGGCGTTCACCCCAAGGTCGGTCGTCGTGGCGGGATTGCCGTCATTCAGGTAATCCAGGTGCTCGATCAGACCTTGCAGATCGCCGATCCCATCGCCAGAGAGAGGGCCCGACGAAGCATCCGAGAAAGAGCGGACAAATATCTCGTAGAAGACGGCGTCTTTCCACCAGCCAGCTGTTTCGGCCTTGGCAGAATCTGCTCGCAGAGGTAACAAGGTCAGGGCGACGAGCAGGCATGCGGCCGTCCCTATCCCGATGGTTCTACGCGAAACGATCTCGACGGTGATTTTCATGGAAAAGAAAGTAACTGCTTTTAAGGAAAACGCCCGTGGAAGGAGTAGTCAAAAAACCCCTTCTGCGAAAATCCTAGGCTTGCCGGACAAAACTTCGCACCACCACGGATTCGTGCCATCAATCTCGGTTTTTTCGAGGGCTTATCATTGGCGGAACCTATTGGGTCGGGCGATGGTGTGACCCAGAAAAGGGAGTTCTCGCGAACTTCCAGGCCCCTGAAAACCCGAATAGTAAACTACCCACAACCTCCAAAAATCGTTGGATCAGGCAGGACTCCGAGCACGCTCATCCCAACAAAATTCCCCATGCAAACAGTAAAACCAAACCCTACCACGCACCGGAGGCGGATTTTGGCCACGGCTGCCGTGCTGATGACGTTGACCGCGCTTCAACCCGCATTCTCTCAAACCCCACCCAGCCCGCCCGCAGTTCCACCCGCTGACAACCCTCCGGAACCGCCGGTGGCGAAAGCTCCGAGCGAAAAGGATGACATTGTCGTCATGGACGCCATGAGCATTTCTGGCGGTTATAGTGGAAGTCTCGCGGCCTCGGCTGACGCGAAACAGAAGAGCAAAGCCCTCGTCGAAGTCATCATGCCGGAGGATATCGGCAAGCTGCCCGACGTCAGTATCGCCGACTCTCTCACGCGTCTCCCGGGCCTCACCGGCCAGCGCGTCAACGGCCGCAACCAGCAAATCACCATTCGCGGTTTTTCCCCTGACTTTAGTATCGGCATGCTCGACGGCGTCGAACAGGCCACAACCAACGACAATCGGGCCGTGGAATACGACCAGTATCCCTCCGAATTGGTCGGTGGCGTCGTGGTTTACAAGACCGGGCAGGCCGATCTGGTCGGAGGCTTAGCGGGCACGGTTGACCTCCAGACCACTTCGCCTTTGAGCATCGTCAAGCGGACCGTTGCCGTGCGCGCATTCCACAACTGGACGGGTTATAGCCAACTCACGCCGGGCGTGAAGAAGGCGGGCAATAGTTACACCGCCTCATACATCGATCACTTCGCCAATGGAACCGAGGGCATCTACATCGGCTATTCCCACTCGGAAACACCGTATCAAGGCAAACAGTGGTCTGCTTGGGGTTATCCGACTACGGGCGCCGCGAATGATCTGATTCTCGGCGGCATCCGCGTTTTTTCCCAAACCGAACTGCTGAAGCGCGATGGCCTCGTGGGTGTGATCGAGAGCAAACCCACCGATTTTATCCACAGCAAAATTGATCTTTTCTACTCTCAGTTTGATGAAAACAAACTTCTTGGCGGTATGCAGATTCCGATGGCCGTCTGGGGAAATGCGATACTGCAACCCGGGTATACGGTCACGAATGGCTTGGTGAGCAGCTATACGCTCACGAATGTCGATCCCGTGCTCGAAGGTCTGGTCACGCACTGGAAAGACCACGTAAAATCCATAGTCTGGAACCTCGATCTTGGACCAAAAACCGAGTGGCCAATAAAGATTCAGAGCGGATGGTCCTCAGCCAATCGAAAAGAGGAAGTGCTGGAAACTTACGCCGGCCTTGGTTTCAACAAAACAAACACCAATGCCGCCACGATGACTGTTTCGCAGTCCGCTGGGTCAAACCCCGCGCTTGTTAACTCCGACACGAACTTTGGCGATGCCAGCCTCTTCAAAATCACCGACCCACAAGGCTGGGGCGTCGGCACGCTGCCGGCCACCGGCCAGGAAGGCTATATCAAGTACTTCAGCGAGTCCGACATCGCCGATTCCGTCAAAGCGTCCGTCAGCCACGATTTGAACCTCGCAATGTTTAAAACCGTCGAGGTCGGTGTGAGTTATTCTGAACGTTTCAAATATGCCGCTCAAAATCCGACCGGCTATCTGGTCAATACGAGTGGGCAGCCCACCGCCCCCCTGCCCGCTTTGCTCGGAAACACTAGCCTTGCCTACGCCGGCAATCTCAATCCGATCAGCTGGGATGCCGAACAACTCGTCACCAGTAAGGCTCTGACATTGATACCCAACCCGAATCCCGGCAGCTATGTCGGCGACGACTTTAAGGTTTGGGAAAAAATCACGCGCCCTTACGTCCAAACCGTTTTCAAAGGTACAATCGGCAGCATCCCCTACGAAGGGAATCTTGGTGCCAAGGCAGACTTCGCCCAACAACGCTCGACCGGATTGTCGGCGGGCGGTGGCACGCTGGTCTCCCCCGCGAGTGCGTCCGCCAGTTATGCGAATGTGCTGCCAACCCTGAACATGATCCTCAAATTCACCGATCAGGACATCGCCCGTCTCTTCCTCGGCCGCGAGGAGCAAAGGCCACGTATGTATGATATGAGAGCGTCACGCGACTTCTCTTATAACAACACCTATGCAACATCGACAACGATCAGTCCGTGGGGCGGATCAAGTGGAAATCCTAACCTCAAGCCGTGGCTGGCCGACGCCATCGATCTCGGTTATGAACATTACTTCGCGGACCGCCAGGGTTACGTTTCAGTCGCCCTATTTCAAAAGAACCTGAAGACTTACATTTATCAGCAAAACACCCTGACAGACTTCACCGGATATAACTATACTTCGGTCCAGCCACCCTTGATTAACCAAGGCTTCACCTCGATGTATCAAAATGGTCAGGGCGGAAAAGTGCGCGGCCTCGAAGTCACTGCGCAGGTGACCAGTGAGTTGCTCACCGGTGGCGCGGTTAAGGGTTTCGGCCTAACGGCAAACGGTCTGCTCGTGGACAGCAGCGTCAAACCTTGGGGTCCGGCCAGCACGCCCGCGCCGCTGCCGAATCTATCTAAGAAATCGGGAAACGTCACATTCTACTATGAGAGGTACGGTTTTTCAGCCCGCGTAACCATCCATTACCAATCCGAAACCAGGGAATTTATCACGAACCTCGGCGTGCCAAACCCGAGCAGTTTCGGGACACCGAACGACGGTTATGCCACAGAGACGCCGTTCCACACGATCGACGCGCAGATCGGCTATGAGTTCGACAAGAAGAGCCCGCTCAAAGGCCTGGCCTTCTATCTGGAAGGCCGAAATTTGAACGACGCCGCTCTCATCCAGTATAATAATGGTGACACCCGCCAGCTGATGAATTGGCAGAAATACGGTGCATCTTACTCGGCCGGCGTCTCCTATAAGTTCTAGGACCCGGTTCGGCTTGAGATCGCGAACCGGGCGGCCATCGGGACTTTTCCTGATGGCCGCCCGATAACCCCGTAAAGTTCTGGCCGCATTGGCTATGCTGTCGCACGCCGCTCCCGCTTAATATGAAAAGAATTTCCAGTCTATGTGTTGTGGTTCTAGGACTGGCCCTGCGGCTCGTGGGGTTCGAGACGCAGGGCCTTACATCCATCGGCCACGTAGCTGGCGTGCAAGCCATCGAGCACGGATATAAGATTAATTGCGCCGACGGTTCGACGGTACAGGTGAGTTTTCTCACACCGGATCTGGTGCGTGTATTTGCCATTTTTCCGAACCAGAACGCCGACCCTAATCACTCCTGGGCGGTCGACCGCACGGAATGGGCAACCGTGGCGACGAAACTCACCGAGGACGCCTCCTCGGTCCGCCTGACGAGCGAACAACTCGAAGTGCGCATCAACAAGGACCCGCTGCTTATCAGCTTTGTCGACCGTCAGACCGGTCGCGTCGTCAATGCCGACCAGCGCCCCATGGCCCGCGAACCGAAAACCGAACGCATCGCCATCTTTAAGCGGCTCGAACTGGAGGAGCATTTCTACGGGCTCGGCGAACGTGCCGCCCATCTCGACCGCCGGCGCGGCGAATTCATGATGTGGAACTCCGATACGCCCGGCTACGTCGAGGGCACCGATCCGCTTTACCAGAGCATCCCTTTCTACCTCGGCCTCGACCAGGGTCGGGCGTATGGCTTGTTTTACGACAACTCATTCAAGAGCACCTTCGATTTTGGTCGCCTCAATCAGGAATACGCCGGCTTCTGCGCTGATGGAGGAGTGGCTAACTACTACTTTTTTGCCGGCCCTTCCTTGCGCAGCATTCTCAGTCGTTACGCCGATCTCACCGGACACATGCCGATGCCGCCGCTCTGGTCCCTGGGCCACCAGCAGAGTCGCTACAGTTACTACCCCGACACCATGGTTGAAGAAATTGTCGCCACTTACCGTGGGCACGATCTGCCGCTGGACGCCGTGTATCTGGATATTCATTACATGGACGGCTACCGCTCCTTCACCTGGGACCGCTCCCGTTTTCCCAATCCGAAGGGCTTGACCGCTCGCCTCGCCGCGCAAGGGGTGCACGTCGTCACCATCGTTGATCCCGGTATAAAGCACGAACCACCAACCACCGGCCAATCAGGCTATCGCGCCTATGATGAAGGCGTCGCCGGTGGACATTTTCTAAAGCGTAAAGATGGCAGCGCTTACGTCGGATCCGTCTGGCCGGGCAAGGCCGTCTTCGCCGACTACACCCGCGAGCCAACTCGTCTTTGGTGGGGCAACCTCCATGCTGACTTTCTCGACCAAGGCGTCGCCGGTTTTTGGAACGACATGAATGAGCCCTCGGACTTTCTCGACAAGAGCGGGGCCAGCCAGGCCGACGTCGTTTTCGAAGATGGCGGCCGGAAAAGTGGGTATATTGAGAACCGAAATCTTTTCGGCATGCTCATGTCCCGGTCCACCTTCGAAGGCCTTTCCCGGCTCCGGCCCAACACGCGCCCCTTCGTGATCACGCGCGCCGGTTACGCCGGCATCCAGCGCTACGCTGTGACCTGGACGGGCGACAACAACGCCAGCTGGGACTCGCTCGCGCTGAGCCTTCCGATGTTTCAATCCATGGGTCTCAGCGGCCAGCCTTTTGTCGGTGCCGACGTTCCCGGTTTCATCGGCCGCGCTGACGGCGAACTCCTCGCCCGAAGTTACCAGGTCGCCTGCTTCGCCCCGCTCTTCCGCAACCACGGAGCGGTCGACGGTTACGATCACGAACCGTGGCGCTTCGGTCCGCAATACGAATCAATCGTGCGCAAGTATATCAAGCTCCGCTACCAGCTCCTGCCGTATCTCTACACCTGCATCGAAGAGGCCCATCGCACCGGACTGCCGCTGTTCCGTCCGCTGCTGCTCGCCTTTCAAGCTGATCCAGCCGTCACCAATCTCGACGATCAGTTCATGGTCGGCGACGCGCTCATGGCCGCCCCGATCCTTCGCCCCGGCGAACGTGGCCGCGAAGTCTATCTGCCCGACGGTGTCTGGTATGATTTCTGGACCGGAGCACGCATCGACGCGGGTTTCCGCCGCTTCGACGCGCCGCTCGATCATCTCCCGCTCTTCGTTAGCGGTGGCAACGTGATCGTCTCGACAGAGCCCATGAATCACGTTCACGAAAAGCCTTGGTCTCCGCTGCGCTTTGACGTCTATCCCGACGCCGCCGGCAACGCGACGGGGTCCGTGTACGAAGACGACGGCGCGAGCCTGGCCAGTGCCAATGGCGTCTTCCGCCGGACCCGCCTCAGCTTCTCGGCCGACGCCGGCCATGCCCGACTGACGCTCGAGGCTCCAACTGGCAGCTATCAAACTCCGCCGCGAAACCTGGAGTTTACTCTCCACGCCGCGCCAGCCGTCACCACGGTCCTGATCGACGGTCAGCAATTGGCGCTGTCCGATGGTTCGTCTTCGACCGCCGGATGGTCTATCAACGCGTCCGCTGGCACGGTCACGCTGCGTCTGCCCGACGACCGCCAGGCCCACACTTTCGAGATTCACTAACCCATTTTTCCCATGGATTTTCCGCTTCCCACCTGGCTCAACACCCGCGCAGCCGGTGTGCTCGCCCACGTATCGAGTCTGCCCGGAGACCACGGCATCGGCGACCTCGGACCCGGCGCCCGCCACTTCATTGATTTCCTCGCTGCCGTCGGCGTGCGTTACTGGCAAATCTGCCCGATCGGTCCCACCGGCTACGGCGATTCGCCTTATCAACTCTTTTCCAGCAACGCCGGTAATCCCTACTTCATCGATCTGGGCGAACTCGAAGCGGCCGGTTTGCTCCACGCTGACGAGCTTGCCGAACTGCGCACACTCCCTAACGATGGCGTGGATTACGGCCGGCTCTACGGTATGTTCTGGCCCGTGCTGGCAAAGGCCCATGATCGTTTCGCCGCCACGGGTCGCGATGGCCTCGCTGGTTATGGCTCGCTCACCGATTTCTTCCTGCTGCACGCCGCGTGGCTGGAGCCGTTTGCCGATTTCATGGCGCTCAAGGTTCATTTTGGCGGCTATCCCTGGACGCTCTGGCCGGAGGACTTTCGCGAATGGTCGCCCGAGCTCCATGACAAACTCCCAGCCTCGGTTCGCCAGGACGCCGCCCGCCATGTCTTCTACCAATATATCTTCTTTGCGCAATGGAGCCGACTGCGCCGTTACGCGGCAGAGCAAGGCGTTGGCATTATCGGAGACGTGCCGATCTTCGTCGCACTCGACAGCGCGGATGCCTGGCAAAATCGGGCGGTCTTCCGGCTCGACGCCACGGGCCGCCCCCTCGCCGTCGCGGGCGTGCCGCCCGATTATTTTTCGGCGCTCGGCCAGCTCTGGGGCAACCCGCTCTACGATTGGGACTATCTCGCCCGCACCGGTTATGCCTGGTGGATCGCACGCTTGCGCGCTGCTTTTGAACTCTACGACATCGTTCGGCTTGATCACTTCCGCGGCTTTGACACCTACTGGGAGGTTCCCTTCGGCGCCCCCGACGCACGCAGTGGCCGTTGGATGAAAGGCCCGGGACTTCCGTTTTTCCAGGCGACGCAGGCTGCGCTGCCGCAGGCACGGATCATCGCCGAGGACCTCGGTTACATCGGACCCGACGTGGTCAACCTCCGCCGGGCCGCCGGGCTTCCAGGCATGAAGGTACTCCAGTTCGCCTACGGCCACGACGCCAACAACGTCAACCTACCCCACTTCTACCCGCAAAACAGCGTCGCCTACACCGGCACGCACGACAACCTCACCACCCGTGGCTGGCTCGAAAACCTGACACTGCCCTACTCCACGCGGGTACACGACTATTTCCAGCTCAACGGGACCCACTCGGCCTGGCCAATGATCCGCGCCGCGCTCGCCACGCCATCGCGACTCGCCGTCATTCCGATGCAAGACCTGCTCGACCTGCCCGCGTCGGCCACACTGAACCGCCCTGGCACGACCGAGGGCAACTGGCAGTGGCGCTTCACCCAGCTTGAACTCGCCAGCCTGGCCGGCGGACGAACCAACACATTGCGCCAATGGATCGAGCTTTACGATCGCACCGGCGACCGCATCCTTCGTGACTACAGCGAACCCCCCGCCCCATGAGTTCACCGCGTCCCCTTTCCCTGCCAGCCATTTGGAACATGAGCTTCGGCTTTCTCGGCATCCAGTTTGGCTGGGGCCTGCAGATGGCCAACATGAGCGCGATCTACCAATACCTCGGCGCAAGCGAGAGCGACATCCCGCTGCTCTGGCTGGCCGCTCCGATCACCGGATTGATTGTCCAACCAATCATTGGATACTACAGCGACCACACTTGGACGCGCCTCGGCCGGCGTCGCCCGTACTTTCTCGGCGGCGCGATCCTCGCGAGCGCGGCGCTCCTCGCGATGCCCAATTCCTCGTCGCTCTGGATGGCAGCGGGCTTGCTCTGGATCCTCGACGCTTCGGTTAACATAAGCATGGAGCCGTTCCGAGCATTCGTCGGCGACTTGCTCCCAGAACGGCAGCGCAAGGTGGGCTTCGCCATGCAGAGCTTACTGATCGGCCTCGGCGCCGTTCTATCCTCGGCGTTGCCCTGGATAATCACCCACCTCGGCGTTGCCGGTGGCGCCACTCCGGATTCGGTCATCCCTCGCTCGGTACATCTGTCGTTTTACCTTGGCGCAGTCGTCTTCATCACAGCAGTCATCTACACCATTTTCACCACGAAGGAAATTCCGCCCGACAGCACGGAACCACGTGGAGAACTAGCGCTGTTTCGCGGGATCTGGGATGGGATGAAGGAGATGCCCTCAGTGATGCGCCGACTCGCTGTGGTACAGTTCTTCAGCTGGCTCGGACTCTTCTGCATGTGGATTTACTTCACCCCAGCGATTGCACACGACATTTTCGGAGGCGCTCCCGGCAGTCCCGAGTACCAACGGGGCGTGGAATGGGGCGGGCTCTGTTTTAGCACCTACAATGGGTTGGCTTTCGGCGTCTCTTTTGTTCTGGTCGCGCTCGCCAAACGAGGCGTGTCTGCCCGCGCCATGCACCGCGTCGGTTTGCTCTGTGCAGCAGTGGGCCTCCTCTCTGTGGGTTTCTGGCACCGACCTGAAGCGCTGATGATCTCGATGGTCCTCGTGGGTATCGGCTGGGCAACGATCCTCTCAATGCCCTACGCGTTGCTCGCAAATGCGATCCCCTCAAGCCGAATGGGTTTCTACATGGGGGTCTTTAATTTCTTCATCGTGCTCCCGCAGATTCTTGCCGCCACGGTCTTGGGCGCGGTCGTCCAACATCTCCTCGGCGGCCATGCCATGCCGGTCGTTATGGCTGGCGGCGCTTCATTCCTGATCGCGGCGCTGGCGCTTCAGTTCGTGCCACGCGACGCCGCTCCGCTACCCACCCCGTCCTGAACCCTCCCTGCCATGCGCTCCATTTTTCGCCCCGTCATCTTCGCGCTTCTTGCGATTATTCCTTCATTGGTCAGCGAAGCCTCGCTCGCTGCCGCCGATCCGTATCAGCCGATTCCCTACGTCAAAATCCACCACCCCGAGTGGACCAAAAACGCCACGATCTACCAAATCAACCTGCGTCAGTTCACTGCCGAAGGCACGCTCAAGGCCGCCGAGCAACAACTGCCGCGGATCAAGGCGCTCAACGTCGACATACTCTGGCTGATGCCGATCCATCCCATCGGTGAAAAGAATCGCAAAGGCACGCTCGGCAGCCCGTATTCGGTCCGCGACTACCTCGGCGTGAACCCTGAGTTCGGCACGCTGGCCGATCTGAAACACTTCGTCGCCGCCGCCCACGCGCTGGGCTTTCACGTCATCCTTGACTGGGTGGCCAACCATACCGCCTGGGACAACCCGCTGGCAACCCAGCATCCGGAATGGTATCAGCACGATTGGAAAGGAAACTTCCGCCCTACACCGTGGTTCGACTGGACCGACATCATCAACCTCGATTACCGCCAGGCCGGCCTCCGAAAATACATGACGGACGCGTTAAAATATTGGGTGCAGGAAGCAGACATCGACGGCTATCGCTGCGACGTCGCCGGTTTCGTGCCGCTGGATTTCTGGAATAACGCCCGGCGCGAGCTCGATGCCATCAAGCCGGTCTTCATGCTCGCCGAAGCCGAGTCGCGGGACCTCCATGCGGAGGCGTTTGATATGACCTACGCGTGGGGCTGGTACGACGCCATGCACCAGGTCGCAGCGGGCAAAGCCGATCTAGGCGCGTTGATTGGTTATTATTCAGGCAACGAAGGTTCTTTTCCGCCTGACAGCATCCGCATGACCTTTGTCAGCAACCACGACAAAAACGCGTGGGAAGGCACCCAGTCCGAACAGTTCGGCGACGCGCTCAATGCCGCGATCGTGCTGTCGGTCGTGGGCGACGGCATGCCCCTGATCCACAACGGACAGGAAGCGGGCGAATCCAAGCGCCTCAAATTCTTCGAGAAAGATCCCATCGAGTGGAAAGAAAGTCCGGTCGCCGAACTTTACCGGAAGCTGTTTACGCTTAAGAAAGCAAACACCGCACTTTGGAACGGCCATTGGGGCGCGACCATGATTCACGTGCCGAATAATGCGCCTGAGACAGTGCTCAGTTTCGTACGCCAGGATGATCACAACAAGGTTTTCGCCGTCTTTAATTTTTCCAAGAAAGTTCAAACCGTGAAATTCGAGGAAGCTCTGTTCCCGGGAGCCTACACCGATTATTTCGGCGGGCAGCCGATCGAACTCGATCTTTCCACCGAGTTGAAGCTGCCCCCCTGGTCCTACCGGGTATTCGTGAAATAGTCGCAGGGAATTTATAATTCCGGAATATTGACTAAATTAGTACCATTCCTCACTCAAACTTAGGAAAGGAAGCAAAGCCAGGGACGACCCGGCGTGTCCTCAACGAACTGAGCCCCATTGAAGGTACCGGCATCGGATGCGCGGCCAGCCCTTGTTTTCTGAAACGGAAAAACCTCTCTAATATTGGCCAATTGGCCAGAGCAGGTACCCATGCAGCGCGCTGAAGCAGGCGCTGCCGACGGCGCCTAGTTTCTGCCTTGATGCCTACTCGGGCCGGCTACTGTCCTTCTTGCTGATGCCCACCCTCAGAGCACGGCTCATCCTTACACATTTTGACATCGAACATTTCGGACGTCGCCGCATTCCAGCGGCCTGCTTTGTGAGCAACGCAAGCTGCCGCAGCACTGCGTGGTTCCACAAAAAGTCAGGCGTGCGGCATCAATCCGCACGCCTGCCCCGTATCATATGCGTACCTACAATCATCCCCCAAACCAAAAACCACAAATGCTGCTATTTGTAGGCGACACCGACCAGACTGACGTTGTTGATCGGGGTCATCGCAAAATTGTCGACTTGGATGAGAACGACGGATGCACCTTTCTTCGCGGCCGCCTTCTTAATGTTCATGGTGGCAGCTTCACGCAGCGCGGTTTGGTCGCCAAATACCTTCTTCGCCGATGCCGTAACGTCATCAACACGACAGAGCCCTTTGACATCATCATTATTGCGGGTCACGACGACCTTTTCCCACTCAGTTTCAGTTTTAGACGTGGCCGACACATCCTTCTTCTCCTCGGATGCGGGCTCGCCGGTTTCCTGCTTGGTCTCAGCTGCTTTGGCCGCGCTTGTATAGGCGACACCGGACATGCTCACGTTGTTGATCGGAGACATCCCAAAATTGTCCACTTGTATGAGTACAATGGTCGCACCCTTTTTTGCTGCCGCTTTCTTAATCTTCACCGTCGCGGCCTCGCGTAGCGCCGTCTGGTCACCAAACGCCTTTTTCGCAGAGACAGAGACGTCCCCAACGCGCGTGAGGCCTTTCACGTCATCCGCATTACGCGTCACGATAACTTTTTCGTAATCGCCCTTGGTTTTCGCGCCAGCTGCTACCATGCGGGTGGCAAAAAGTCCGCTGAGAAGACCCAGCAGACCGAATGTAATCAGAACTTTAGTTTTCATTTTTTATTGGAATTTAGGTTTTCCATTGCTCCGTCAACGAATCTTTTTCGATTGCTTGTGTCAATGTTTTTCTTTCTTTTTGTGCACTGCTCCCGCCTGCACAACGAGCCGGACTGGAATTACCAAATATGTGAGCCGTGAGGCTTGCAGCTCTGTCCCTGCCTGCGATTCACAACCAAACGAGGTGGAGGAAGCGGGGATCGGCTGAATGCTCGGTTCAGGCCAATGGAACCCCAGCATTCTAGCCTGAAAACTTCGCAGCCACTTTGATAGTGCGCTTGAGAAGATTAGCGGGGTAGGAGTTCCCCTATCACGTCCGCCGCGTTCACGTCCTAAATACAAAGTTAAAAAACAGGCTAAGCCAGATATAGAGACCCGCCGCTGATGACGCTGATTAACCACCCTGCCGACCTCGAATCATTTCCACGATCGCCCGGGCATCTGACTTCCAAAGGCCATTCACGTAGATCGGTTGACTGCCACCCGTTGTCTCTATCGTGATGTTAGCCAGAAAGACGCCGTTTTTCACCCGGCATGAAGCGACTGCCTGATAGTTTATGTGTTCCTCGTTCGATCCGAGCAGGCCTCTCTTTCGGAAAAGAATACCATCAGCGACGAGAATTATTGCATCAGGGAAGAAGCTATTCCCCGCAGACCAACGGCTCGAGTGGAAGATCTGCTCAGCGGGCGTGATTACGCTATTTGAAGGGAACTCACCGTCCATGCGCGCACGCGTGGGGAACCCGAGGGGGTTCTCCTGAAATAACCGCAGCTTTGCCTTCAAAAATTCCTCTTCCGTCAGATCCCCTGCCGCACGCAAGGCAACGAGCTTTCCCAGATCATCTACAACACTCATTGCTTATGCCTTATGGAGGAGGTTGTCGGCCTGTGTATGTAACCGAATTTCAACTACAACCGAAAAGAATACAGCGGCACTGTCTGGTTGCCGACCGCACAATCCGCGATTTCGCTCAGCCGCCGACTCCGACCGGCAAGCGCCGGTTCGATCGTGCCATGCGCAATACGTGTTAATGCTGCGATGAGCGGCGCGCCGTCGGCACGAACAAGTCGAGCCAGCTTCGCCGCCTCGAACTGCTCTTGAGCGAGTGCAGCAAAATATTGGTGGGATTTGAATACCCGCTGCCCCCACGTAAGTCGGGTCAGGAATGCCTCACCGTGCGCGATGTAATATTCCACAAGCCGGGCGGCGTCCAGGTCCTCTTGAAACACGTCTTCAGGAGTAGGAAATGGCGGGGCTGAGCCGTCTGAGGTCGAATACCGATCGGCGTACCGCGACAGAACGAATCGACGGCCGGAATGCAGTGAAGGCATGGCGAAAGGAAATTAGCAAAAATAGGAAAACGGGTTCGCCGGTTTAAGCGGACACCGGCCTGGACTGATCCTCAGCCATGAACGGCTGGTAGGCATTCTTAACACACCGTGTAGGTTCAATAGGTCGATCCTCCGGCGTTCGACCAGTTGCCGCCTGTGGGATTGACGGTTCCGCATACAAGTTACCGTGCCAACCGTGATCGCAGGTGTTTTCACCTTTTCGATACCGGAAAGAAATACTCGCGTTCATGTTTTATGATCCGGTTATTTAGGACGACTGATTAGTTTCCTATTGCTTGAAATTCGGATTTGCTGCATCCGCTGGGCTCTCCGGGAGCAAAGCCTTCTGCTCGCGTTTTGCGTCGGCGGTTTCATCTTTGGCCAGGCAATTTTCAGGGGGAGGCGTTTGCCCTCCGTTAGCCTTCATCTTAACAACCTCGGTCGCCAGTTGCTGCTGTTGAGTGGCAAGCTGCCCAACCGCCTGGCCAACCTGACCCAGAAACTGCTGCTGCCGTTGGGCCGCTACACGCTGCTCCCGCAGATACGATTCAAGTTCCTGTGACGCGATTGGCTGAACCTCACCCCGGCCATCAGTGATTTGTGGCCCAATCAAGATTTGTTGCCCCGCGGACGGCCTTAAATTCCAACGAGCGGCGTCACGCCGGTACACAATATGTGCTTCGTGCATCATGGTTGGATCTGCCGCATCAGGGTAACGATTGTATTGCACCGCCGTCGGTGGCACCTGGATCAAAACACTGGTTGAGTCCGTGACCAAAAAGTTCTGAGGCGCCTGAGTTTCGTTTTGGTCCTTCAGAGGGACACCGTAGAGATGGGCTTGATCAACCGGGATCATGACAAGCCCGGGGCGCACACAGGGGCCTGCGGACGACTTGTAAGCCGGCGTTGACGAACAACCAGCCAGGAGCAAACTGACGGACAGAACTATAATGATCGTTTTCATTTTGTTTTAAACTATTCGACTTTCGCGATGCTGTCTGGAATGTCCGCCCGATCTGGATCAAGCACCTGTCGCGGGTACACGTAGAATTGGGCACCGGCGGGAACCTGAATGTAGATCCCGTTCTTTTTGATTTCATCGGAGATCTGCTTTGAAATCTGCTCCAGCATCGCCTGACCGCCGGCTAGAGCCGCGTTCTTCGCATTAGCCTCGATGGTTGCCCCCACCAGGGTTTGTTGCCGGTCCATCATGGTTGCGCTGGCGGACTTAATAGTTTCGGCCGCGAAAATCATCAGCTCATCCTGCGTTTTATAACTACGCAGCATTCGGCCGCTCAGCCCGTACGCCCCATCAGTGATTCCCCAAGTGAAGCCATTCCCGTCCCTGTCGTCGCGATCGAGGGCTATTCCATCGAAAGTGAGCTGTCGCCCGTTCGGCTTTGTGCCTTCGCGCGGGAAGATCATCTTCCAGGTGTTGCCCGAAATGATTCGATTACGGACGCGATCGGGCCGGGCGGTGCCATGGATCTCAGTGCCTGCCGGAATTATTAAGTGCCCGTTGTTATAGAGCGGCTCGATAATTATCCCGATGAGTGGCATCTCATCCTGCGTAGATTCCAGCGTCATGAATAACTCGGCTTTGATCAATCGACCAAAGGGCAAAAAGCGCCTGGGTTTAGCCTGCGCCGTTTGTTTAGGCCCTGGATTACCGATGCTGGGTCCTCCCCGGTTATCAGGGGAGGATTTCGTGTCCTGCACACGCCCATGAATACGCAGGGACGGAATCATAATCGGCTCCGCCTCTTGCGCACCCTCTCCAAGTCCAGCCGAGCCTCCTCCCCTATTCACACCCGAATTCGAAGTATTAAGGTCTGTATTCAGCGGCTCGGGCGTCAGGCGCTTGGTTGCGAGATCACCGTTCTCGTCATAACTGTCACCATAGTTAGCCGGTTTCTTGCGGATCGACTTTGCCTGCTCGCCCCGATCGTTCGCACTATTTTGAGCTTTCGTCATTAAGGCAGCCTCGCTGCCGGTGCCCCCTTTCGGAACAAAGTGGTCGGCCCGCGCCGACACGATTCCAGACTGCTGATTTTCCCGCGCCGCGCCGCGCTTTTTAACCGAGAATAACAAAATGAAGATCCCGGTGACAAAAAAAGTCAGGACAATCAGTCCGAACTTGGTTTTTAAAAAGCTCATGGCTTGCCTGCTTCCTTCTGCTGCGGAGCCGCAACTTCTTTTAGGATTGTACCTGCTGGTTCGCTTTTATCCCCGACCAGCTTGATGGAAAGATGCCAGTCATTATTCGAGAGCAGATGCCCGGCCGAGCCATTACCATTTCCAACCACCACGAAATACCCTGGCATTAGCTGGCCGGGTCTCAAATTGGCGGGAGCCTCCACTGCCCGGGCGGTGTAGAGCGCCGCACCCGCCCGCGCCGACAAGGAGCGGAGGTCAAAGACCAGCTCGCGGTCGGAGGTGTTTCTCATCAGGAATATAAAGCCAACACTATCGATGTGCGGATCCCGCACCGCGCGTAAGAGGATCAACTGGAACTGCCCTGAGTCGGTTAGCGGCCGTGCAATATCATGAAAGCCCTCTCCTTCCGCTGAGGATACTGACACTTGCAGACCCAAAGCCTGTGAAATTTCATCGAGTTCTTCACCGGGGCGGGAGGCGTGTACCAGCTTTAGCTTGCCGAGCAGGCCGTTGATCCTTGCCGGAGTTGCTGTTTCACAAGGCGACTCCGGTCGCGTATCGGTTTTAACAATACGATTATGTGCCTCTTGGAGATTGTTCCTGGATTCCCAATCCGCAGCTCCGACCACTTTGGCTGGAGCCGTTGTTGAGCCGCCCTTCACAACGAATTCCAGACTGGCAACCGCATCCGCCGGTGATTCCACGGGCAGGAAATACAAAACGATCGTGGTCCCTTCGCACGGAACGTTAAGATTCATCATCTCGGCCTTGGGGAGCGGGCGGACCGTGAAGAAATTATCCCCCCGAAGAAAGCTAATCACATACTCTCCGTTCGACTGCGCCGCCTTCCCTTCCCCAGAGGCCTTCTGAATTTCTTCGGCATCGAGAAACCCAGCACCCATCGGATCACCGATCGCCGCCGGAAAACGGATCGTGGTCGCCACGCGAGAATGCACGGGGATGAATTCCGGTTGGAGCGGGTTGATCACAACGCGCCGAACCGCACGAGCCGACATCTTCGATACGTCAGAAAGATCCGAAGCCCTACCGTGCTGGACACAAACCAGAAGCAGAAAGAGGACACGATGAAGATATTTATGAACCATTGTTGTTGTTGGCGGTGGTTCGTTTCGCCTTCTTGGCCGCCACCTCAGTTTGACCGAAGGAGATCTCCAGATCATCAACCAGCCAGGGCATGGCGGCTTTATTTCCAAGGTCGTTGTTCTTTCTGTAGATAAAAATGAGTTCGAAGGGCGGTTCGTCGGTGTAAATGCGCCCGTTGACGACGCCCGTCACCTGTACACGACCCGATACTCTTACTACGCGTGAATCGCCCGCTTCTTGCGGTGGAGTGATACCTTCGATCAGGGGTTTCCAGGCCTGCCGCCGGCGGCGTAGCTCTTCCTGACGGTTGTTGATATCGTCTTCCAATTTCTTTCGAGCATTCGAAGAAAAATAGATTGGGAGCAGTTCCCGCAGATCCAGCCCAATCGATGACCTTTGAGCAACCACCTGTGTGGCGTTGATACTGATAATTGAAAAATAGCCCTTGCTGCTGGCTAATGGTTCGATCGGCCCCTGAATGGCTCCTCCAACCGGATCGATGACCGTCACTTTTTGCTCCCCGTTGAGCGACATCACGGTGAGCCATACAATAACAATTCCTGACAGGAGAACGCCAATCGTGATATTTTTCCACCGGTTTAGCCTTTCGTGGTCATCGAGCATCCCGGCCGACGGCGTAAATGCCGGACGAGGACGGCGGTTATCGCCCTCGCGCGGCGTTACGCGCTTCTCGACCGGTTCGACATCAATTTCAGGCATGCCGTAACAAACCGTTTATCGTATGCTGATGTCAATGTTTTTGTTTGTTTTATCCTACTCTCCCTCCATTTCACCTCGGTATTTCTGTCTCTCCTCGCCTCACGCTCTGTTCAACGCCTGTTCCTCTTCGGCAGATTGCTTGAGTTTGCGGTTTCCAATTTAATCCCTCGGAAACGTGGGCAAACCAGTTTGGCCTCCTTTCTGAGAAGTGGCTCTCTTCTGGTCATTGTCAGCACGATGCAGCAATGCGCTTTGAGGGGCCGCAGTTCGCCAGGGCATCGTTGGTTGGCTGCTAAGGGAACGACTCCGTATGCACCAACCGAACCGAGATCAGGCATAAAAATGCGCCGCTAAGTGCAATCGCCATTCAGCGAGAGCGCAGTGAAGTAAAGATCCCCATCGAGGACGCCACCGGAGATCACACCGCCCGGCCTCCCTTCATTTCCGCGAATGTGCACTGCCTCGCGAGCGGGACCGCGGCAGGACGGCCCCACCGACGGTCAAGCCCTGAAAACGTTGTTTGATTGCACCGGTTGCGCCGCTGGCTAACGTTTTCCGGTGCAGCATCGGCGCGCGCAAAATTGCCCCTGTGCCCTAAGTACGCCAAAGATTGCATTCCACCCTTACGATTCCGAATGAAGAGCGACGACCGATACACCGTTTCCGCCGACGTGACCAAGAATCAATTGAGCGTCCACTTTTATGGCGACGTCGATCTGGTCTGCATGCGCGAATGCGTCGATCAAATCGTACTCCAGCTGCCAAACCTGACCAAAGGCTTCAAAATTCTGACTGACCTCAGCGGCTTGAACTCGATGGACGCCCTCTGCGTTTCTGAGCTGAAACGGATGATGGATGTCTGCCGGAAAAGCGGTGCCGGAACCGTCGCGCGCGTAATCCCTGATCCGGCAAAGGACATCGGCTTTAACATTCTCTCGCTCTTTCACTATCGTGATAAAGTCCACGTCCTGACTTTCCAAACTCTCGCCGAAGCGAAACAGGCGTTGGCTTAGCGAAGCCACCGGCTCTTTCTGGCGGGCGACTTAAATCGTCACGGCGTTTCCAAAACAGAAGACAGCGGCGCCGCAAAACGAAAATAAAGTTCGCCGCCCCGGAAAACATGAAGGCCGCCCCTTTCGAGGCGGCCCACATGACCTAACACCAAGCAAACCGTAAGAACTACAAACAAGCACCGTTCCCATTGAACGATGTTGACTACACGGAGATAGACGGTGCTCGGACGAATTCGCTCAAAAATATTCGGTGTTTTTTTCGGCCTAACAATCTAACGTTAGATATTGGTATCAAGCTGTTAACTACAGTCCCAAATTTTGCATACAATTAATTAACAGCAAAATCCCAAGAAATTGAACGCGTCTATTCAATTCTTCGAAGCGAATGGCATTAAGTCCGACGAAACTGGGGCTGCAGGCGCTGGCAGCGGCGTGCTCGTGAGCGGATAGCGGTACTGTCGGCCTTCGTAATTGCGGAAAACGATCTCTTCGTCGGTGATTTTCTCCACGTAGTCCGGGTTGATCGGCACCTTGCCGCCACCGCCAGGAGCATCGATTACGTATTGAGGAACCGCATACCCGGTGGTGTGGCCACGCAGCGCCTGAATGATCTCCAGGCCTTTGCGGACATCGACTTTGAAGTGCGAGCCGCCAGTGATCAGATCCATCTGATAGAGATAATAAGGCCGCACGCGCATCCGGAGCAGGCGATGCACCAGCGCCTTCATCACCTCAGCATCGTCGTTTACCCCGCGCAGAAGCACTGACTGGTTGCCCAACGGCACTCCGGCAAAGGAAAGCCGCTCGCACGCATCACGCAGTTCGGCCGTTGCCTCTTTCGGATGGTTTACGTGGATGCTCATCCAGATCGGGCCGTATTTTTTGAAAATCTCGCAAAGCTCCGGCGTGATGCGTTGCGGCAGGAAAACCGGAATGCGCGAGCCAATGCGGATGAACTCGACATGCTTGATCGCACGAAGACGGCTGAGCAGATGCTCCAGTTTTTTGTCGGAAAGCAGCAGCGGATCGCCGCCCGAGAGCAGCACGTCGCGAATCTCCGGATGCGATTCGATGTAACGCAGCCCTTGCTCGTACTCGGGATGGAAATTGTAGTCTTGGGCGTTGCTCACGAGGCGGCTGCGCGTGCAGTACCGGCAGTACGAGGCACAGCGATCCGTGATCAGAAAAAGCACGCGGTCCGGATAACGATGCACGAGGCCGGGCACGGGCGAGTGTTCGTCTTCGCCCAGCGAATCCAGCATTTCTTCTTTGCTCGTGATCGATTCACCTTCGCGCGGAATCACCTGCAGGCGGATCGGGCAGGCCGGATCGTTGACGTCGATCAGGTTGAAAAAATACGGCGTGATCGCCAGCGCGAGTTTGTGTCCGGCGAAAGCGATGCCGCGACGTTCCTCAGTCGTGAGCGTCATGTAACGCTCCAGCTGATCGATGGTCGTGATGCGATGCTTGAGCTGCCAGCCCCAATCCTGCCAGTCGGACGCCGGAATGTGCTGCCAATGCCCTTGGCCTTCGAACCAAGCGGCGCGGTCTTCGGTGTATGCCATGTGAATGCAAAGAAGTTAGGAAGCTAACTACTTGTGTCAAACCCCGGGCCATATAATTTTCATGTCCTTATACCGCTGAACTTAGCGAAGCCTTTTAATCACAAACTCAGCACGGATCGCGGCCCTTTTTCAGAATTCTCACAAAACCCTTGGCAGCGGGCAGGTGAAAGCCTTTCGTTGGGCTTTAATGTCCACGTTCAGTCCAGGTGTACTTGCCCTCGAAGATGGTTCCGTGTTCCGCGGCCGCGCTTTTGGCGCCGACGCTACGATCGCGGGCGAATGCGTTTTCAACACGTCGATGACCGGTTATCAGGAGATCATCACCGATCCGTCCTACTTCGGCCAGATCGTCACGATGACCGCCGTGCAGATCGGTAACTACGGCATCAATGCCGAGGATGCGGAGGCCGCCGTGCCCAAATGCTCGGGCTTCGTCGTGCGCGAACTCTCGCCCGTCGTCAGCAACTGGCGCAGCCAGCTTTCGCTCGAAGATTACCTGAAGAAGTATGGCATCCCCGGCATCAGCGAAGTCGATACCCGCGCCCTCACCAAAAAGCTGCGCGTCGACGGTGCGATGAAAGCCTGCCTCAGCACGCGGCCGATCAGCGACGAAGAAGCGGTAAAGCTCGCGCGCAACTGGCAGAACATGGCCGGCGCCGACTACGTGAAAGACGTCACCAGTCGCAAATCCCATATCTGGAGTAGCACTGATGCCGCAAATTTCAATACGCCTTACATGCCGGTCGGCACCACGATGAACGCTCCGGGGATTCCCGCGAAACGCTTCAAAGTCGCCGCTTTCGACTACGGTGCGAAGTTTTCTATCTACCGCAAACTGGTTCGGCACGGCTTTGACGTGCAAGTGCTGCCCGCCACCGCGACTGCGGAGCAGGTGCGCGAGTTGAAGCCCGACGCCGTGTTTCTCTCCAACGGCCCCGGCGATCCGGCTGCGCTCCCGTATATCCACAAAACGGTTACAGCGCTGCTGCCCGAGTTCCCGATGTTCGGCATCTGTCTCGGTCACCAGATGATCACGCACGCCCTCGGCGGCACGACGTTCAAACTCAAATTCGGCCATCGCGGCGGCAACCAGCCGGTGAAAAATCTCGAAACCGGCAAAGTCTCCATCACCGCGCAAAATCACGGCTTCGCCACTGATCCAAAATCGATCGAGAGCCGTGGCGCCAAAGTCACCGAGATCAATCTCAACGACAACACCGTTGAAGGTCTGCGCCACACAAAGCTTCCGGTTTTCTCCGTGCAGTATCACCCCGAAGCCGCGCCCGGTCCCAACGACGCCGATCCGCTCTTCGTCGACTTCTACAAATTGGTCGAAGCTCGCAAAGCCGGTAAGATCTGACCGACCGTCGGCCGCTCGCTCGTCAACAGCCTGCTCCGGTCCATGAAGAAGTTAATTATCCTGCTGCTCATCGTAGCAGCGGGTTGGTTCATATTTCGCGACCAGCCGGCGAATTGGCGCGGCATCCCGGCCGCGGCCGAACCTCAACAAACCGCCAATAATCTGCCGAAGCCTTTTCTCGACGGCAAATACACAATCACACCGCTCGCTCGCTACACCGTCACGGCAGTGGTCCTAAGCCGCAGCCGCTACCGGCTCGACGACGGCGCGGAGCTCGCCCCTCTCGACCTCGCGCTCGGTTGGGGCTCGATGTCCATCGCCAACGTGATCAACGATCTGTCCATTTCCCAGTCCGGCCGTTGGTATGAATACTCCTGGCACGGCGACCCGCCCCTCGATCCACAGGCCATCGCCACGCACTCCGCCAATACTCATTGCCTCCCGGCAAATTCCGCAGTCAAAAAACAGCTGCTCGCCGTGCGCCGGCATGATTTGGTTACACTCGAGGGTTACCTCGTCGAGATTTCAACCGCCGGCGGCTACCACTGGAGGTCATCCCTTTCGCGAGAAGACACCGGCGGTGGCGCCTGTGAGGTCTTATGGGTCACAGGTGTGGCGCGGAAGAAACTTTAAGCCGTCAGCCTATTTGGTCATCGACGCAACCGGCTCGGCTACTGGTGTCGCTAGAATCGGCACGTCAGCCCGCAATCGCTCGTCAAACCAAGCCAGTGCCGATGGCCCGACGATATCCAGCCGCACCATGAGCGAAAGGTGATTGTCCAGCGGTGTCACTTCGCGCCGGCTACCGGCAGGAGCCACGCGCTCGAGCGCCTCGGTATGCTCCGGAAGAATCCATGAATCATCGGCGCCGTGGAATAACAGCACTGGCACTCGCACGCGTTCCATGGCGTTAACAACATTCAAATCGCCCCAAGCAAAACCCGCCAGCTTCGCCGCTCTTGCTTCCGCCTTGCCAAAGGTCGCGTCGCTCACCTTCGCCGCCAATTTTGGATTAAATCCGCGAGCAAATTTTGGAATCGCCGTCAGCGGATCGCTAAACGGTGCGAGCGCCACCACTG
>Ga0302321_100000485_pt1 | contig 34381 bp, 22 predicted proteins | sample Fen_T0_1_FD_202505 | JGI IMG/M metagenome (GOLD analysis project Ga0302321, IMG submission 202505) | Peat permafrost microbial communities from Stordalen Mire near Abisko, Sweden - Fen_T0_1 | ecosystem: Environmental > Terrestrial > Soil > Wetlands > Permafrost | place: Sweden: Abisko... | reverse complement strand
GTGACGAAGCCGGCCGGCGAGACCGTGGCGGACCACAGCACGTAGGCGGCGAGCGCGGCGGCCGGGGTGGTTTCGGTGCGCCACGGCGCGATCGCGTCGACGAACGCCGCGAAGCTCGCCTGGGCGGCCGCGGCGATCTGCGCGAACGTCGCCGCGGCGACATACGGCGCGCGGGCGGCCTCGTACTCCTCGATCGCGATCTCCCAGGGCGCGTGATCGGGGAGCTGCAGGGCGCGCTCGGCCTGCCCCAGCGCCTCGACGCCGGCGGTGGCGGCCAGCGCGCCGGCCACCACGGTCACCCGGTAGCGCCGGCCGGTCTCGTACAGGGTGTAGACGTGCGCGCCGTCGATCGGATCGCGGTACAGGTACGGACCGCTGAACGGCGTGAGCGTGGGGTTGGCCGCGGCGATGCGCAGGCCGAGCCCGTCGCCGCGCACGCGGAGCGTGTCCGCGCGCTCGTAGACCAGCTCGACGCGCCCGGCGCCGTGGGTCCAGGCGAGCCGGCTCGCGGTGGCGGCGATCGTGGTCTGGGCGCGGTGGCCGTTGGCCGTCGGGACGAACCGCAGCACGGGGTGCATGCCGCGCTGATGCGAGACCAGGTGGAGGTCGTCGGCGCGGCGGTGCTCCGCGAGCACCGGCGAGATGCCAAACCACGAGCCGTGATAGCTAAATGGGATCTCGTCGACCGAGAACCCAGGGTCCGAGCACGCGTGGGCAGTTGTCTGCATTCGAATCGGTTCGACGAACCGGCCATGCTACCATATGCGCCATTCTGATAGCCCGTCAATGCAATCTGCAGCTCGTCACTGCCTGCCACAGTGCGGCAATCGACTCGTGGGCTCGCGATGACATCGAGTCGGTCGCGCCGGTCACGGGGAAAGGACCGCAACTTGCCGCGGCGCGGTAAGCGAGCCGAAGCGGTGCCGCGGCCGCTGAACATCGGCGAGATCGCGCGGCGCGCCGGGGTGTCGCGCAGCACGGTGTCGTACACGCTCACCGGCAAGCGCGCGATCTCGGAGCCGACCCGGCGGCGGATCCAGGGCGTGATCGACGAGCTGGGGTACCGGCCCAACGCCACGGCGCGCGCGTTGAAGGAGGGCCGCACCCGGACGATCGGCCTCATCATCCCGCCGGCCGGCGCGCGGCTGACCGACATGCAGCTGCGGTTCATCGCGGGGACGGTGGATGCCGCGGCCCGGGCCGACCTCGACGTGCTGCTGTCGTCGTCGGGGGGCGAGCACGACCGCTCGTTCGAGCGGGTGATCAGCGGGGGTCGGGTCGACGGCGTGGTCGTCATGGAGATCCGGATGGAGGACCCCCGCGTGGCCCGGCTGCAGCGCACCGATCTGCCGTTCGTGGCGATCGGACGCACCGCGCGGACCGACGATCTGTGCTGGGCGGACATCGACTACCGCAGCCTCGTGGCGCAGTGCGTCCATCACCTCGCCGACCTCGGCCACCGCCACCTCGCGCTGATCAATCGCTCGTCCGAGATGCTCGCCGCTGGCTACGCCCCGGCCTGCCGGGCGCAGGCCGGGTTCACCGACGCCATCACCGTGCGCGGGATCACCGGCATCCAGCGGTGCTGCGCCGATGATCAGCCGGCCGGTCAGGCGTGCATCGAGGAGATCCTCGCCGCGCGGCCCAAGGTCACCGCGGTGGTCACCATCACCGAGGCGGCGCTCGGCGGCGTCCAGCGCGCGCTCGAGCGCGCCGGCGTCGTGGTGCCGCGCGACTTCTCGATCACCGGCGTGGTCGCGCGGCACTGGGCCGAGGAGTTCGAGCCGCCGCTGACGGCGGCCGACGTGCCGGCCGCCGAGATGTGCGCGAACGCGGTCGCGCTGCTGGTCGACCGCATCCGCGATCCCGCGCAGGCGTTTCGCAACGTGATGCTGACGCCGTCGATCGCCCTGCGCGGCAGCACCGGGCCGGCGCCGCCGGTCACTTCGCGGCGGGGGCCGCGGGGGTGATCGGCCGCAGCCGCTCCTTGCTGAGCTTCAGCACGATGCCGGCGTTGCGGTCGGCGACCTCGCTGATCCGGTACTCGGCGGCGGTGCCGAGCACCTGGGCGACCTCCGACGGCGTCAGCTTGTAATCCTCGGTGAGCCAGGCCGCCATGTTGCCGGTCGCGATGCGGAACGCGTCGTCGAGCGAGCCGCCCAGGCCCATCGCCATGAGGTGGGTCGCCGACTCGAGCCGCGGCGTCGGCATCGCCTTGCCGGGCACGAGGTCGACGGTGATCTGGACGTCGAGCGAGGTCTCGAGCGCGTTGCCATTGAGCTCGCCGTCGCCCTGGGCGGCGTGGCCATCGCCGAAGTACAGCAGCGCGCCTGGGTTTCTCACCGGCAGGTACACCGTCGCGCCCTCGATGGCCTCGTTGAAGTCCATGTTGCCGCCGAACCCGCCGGAGTCCCCGGTCCCGGGCGCGGCCTGCGCGGGGGCGGGCGCGGTGGCGATGCAGCCCAGCATCGGCCGCAGCGGCACGGTGTAGCGGCCGAGGTGGTCGCCGGGCTTCTCGGTGGTCGCGACGCCCTTTGCCTGATCGAGGTGCCAGGTCACGGCCTTGCCGGTGTCCTTCATCTTGACCGCGAGGTTGCCGTCGGTCACGCGCGGCACCAGGCCATCGTCGCTGACCGCGTAGTCGCGGTTGAGCCGGAGGCGGATCAGCCGGACGACGAGTGTATCGCCGGGCATCGCGCCCTCGATGTAGAACGGCCCGGTCTGCGGGTTGCCGCCGAGCACGCGGGTCACGCCCTTGGCGTCGGCGCCCCCGGCGTCGACCGTGGAGGTCGCGAGCGTATCGCCGGGCGCGATCGTCAGCACGGGCTTGGCGAACGCCGAGAACTGGCGATGGAACACGGTCGGCGTGAACTCGTGACGCCTGGGCGGCCGGGCGGCGCGCGCCGGCACGAAGCTCGCGGTGAACGCGTGGGTGTGGGGGTGCTTGAGATCGTCGTTGTCGATGAAGATGATCGAGCCGGTCATCGTGCCACCGGCGATCGTCGCCTTGGCCTGCTCGCTGCCGCCCGCGGGGTCCTTGGCGAGGAACTCCACGGCGGCGCCGCGCACGGTGCCCTCGAGCTTGTCGCCCGCGAACTCGCCGGTCAGCGCGTCGCCCTGCTGGGTCAGCGCGAGCCGCCAGTACAGCGGCGTGCCGTAGAAGTCGGTGTTGACGACCCAGCTGCCGGCGACGGTGGGTCTGGCGTCATCGGCGCGGACCGGGGGGGGGCCGAAGCCGAGCGCACAGAGCGCGGTGAAAAGCAACGGTTTACGTAGCATCGCAGCTCCTCGAGATCAGGGGATGACTTGATCATGCGATCCTCGTGGCGGCGTTGCGGGCTACACGCGGCTTATCGAAGCGCCGTGTTGCGCGAAAATTTGTGCTGGGGGTCCAGCCGGGCGAACATTTTCGGCGCGCGAGGAGCGTGCTCATGAGCCAATCCAGGATGTGGATCGTCGCAGTCGTCATCGCGGCGGCCGGCGCACCGACGACGGTGCGTGCCGACAGCAAGAACGAGATCCGTGCCGTGACGTTCGAGGACGACGGCGGAACGACCCGCGTCCACGTCCGCGGCGCCCAGACCCCGACGTTCACCGTGTACAAGCTCGACCGGCCGAGCCGCGTCGTGATCGACGTGCCCAAGGCCGAACTCGCCGAGCCGCTGCGCGGCCACGAGACCGCGTCGGTGCTCGCCGCGAACACCTGGGCGGTGAGCACGATCGCGGCGCAGCAGCTCGACGACGGCGGTCAGCTCGTGCGCGTGATCGTCACGCTCGCGCGGCCCGGCCGCTACGACGTCAAGACCACCGGCAACGAGCTGATCGTGATGGTGATGCCGCGCGATCCGGCGCCCAAGGCGACCAGCCCCGAGGCGCTGGCGGCCGCCGAGGCGGGGCGCGCGGCCGCCCAGCAAGCCGCGCGCGCCGCCGAGGCGGGGCGCGCCCAGGCCGAGCAGTCGAGCGCGGCGGCCCAGGCCGAAGCGGCGCGCGCCAAGGATACCGCCGCGGCGGCCATGGCGGAGGCAGCCAAGGCCAAGGCGGTAGCGGCCACGGCGCAGGCGGACGCCGAGCGGCTGCGCGTGACGTGGGCGGCGCGGGCGCAGGAGGCGCAGCAGGCCGCGGACCAGGCGCGGCGCGCCGGCGCGCAGGCGAGCGCGGATGATCTCGCGCGCGCCAAGGCCGCGGCGACGCAGGCCCAGGCCGAGGCGGCGAAGTCGAAGATCGATGCCGCGGTCGCCCAGCGCGAAGCGGATCGGGCGCGCAGCGCGGCCGAGCAAGCGGCGCAGAGCGCCCAGGCCGAGGCCGAGCGCGCGCGCGCGCAGCTGGCCGTCGCGAAGGCGGAGGTCGCCAGGGCCCAGCAGGAGGCCGCGCGCGAGCTGGAAGCGGCCACCCGGACGCGAACCGAGGCGGAGGCGGCCAAGCAAGCGGCGAGCCGCGATGTGGAGGCGGCGGCCCGGACGCGGAGCGAAGCCGAGGCGGCCAAGCAGGCGGCGAGCCGCGATGTGGAGGCGGCGGCGCGGACGCGGAGCGAAGCCGAGGCGGCCAAGCAGGCGGCGAGCCGCGATGTCGAGGCGGCCAAGCGGGCGGCGAGCCGCGATGTGGAGGCGGCGGCGCGGACGCGGAGCGAGGCGGAAGCGGCCAGGCAGGCGGCGAGCCGCGACGTCGAGGCGGCCAAGCAGGCGGCGAGCCGCGATGTGGAGGCGGCGGCGCGGACGCGGAGCGAGGCGGAGGCGGCCAGGCAGGCGGCGAGCCGCGACATCGAGGAGGCCAAGCAAGCCGTGGCGCGCGCGAAGGCCGAGGCGGAGGCGGCGCGGGCCGAGGCCGCACGCACCAAGGCGCTCGCCGAGGCCACCCAGGCCGCGGCACAGCAGCAACAGGACGCGGCGAGCCGCGCGAAGGCCGAGGCGGAGGCGGCGCGGCGCGAGGCCGAGGTCGCCAAGAACGAAGCTGCGCGTACGCGGGCCCAGGCGCTCGCCGCCAAGGACGACGTCGCGCGCACCAGGGCGGAGGCGGCCGCGGCGCGCAGCGAGGCCGACCGGGCCAGCGCGGTGGCGCGCGCGAGCCTGGCCGAGACCCAGGCCGCCAAGGACGACGTCGCGCGCACCAAGGCGGAGGCGGCCGCGGCGCGCAGCGCGGCTGACCGGGCCAGCGCGGTGGCGCGCGCGAGCCTGGCCGAGACCCAGGCCGCCAAGGCCGCGGCGGCGCAGCAGCAGGCCGAGGCGGTCGCCGCCCGGCGCCAGGCCGAGGCCGCCGAGCGCGAGGTCGCGCAGCAGAACGCGGCTGCGGCGGCCGCGCGGGCCGCGGCGGAGAAGATGCGGGACGTCAACCAGCGGATGACCGCGGACGCGAGCCGCGCGCGGCGTGAGGCCGACGCTGCCAAGGCCGAGGCCGCCGAGCAGCGCGCGCTGGCTCTGGCCGCCCGGCGCGAGGCCGATCGCGCGACGCAGGCGGCGGCGGCCGACAAGCGCCGGGCCGAGGCCGCGCGCAGCGAGGCCGAGCAGCTGATGCAGAAGGCCCAGCAGCAGGTAGCGGCGCTCGACCAGCAGGCCGGAGCGGCGCAGGCGCTGGCCGACAAGGCGCGCGCGGCGAGCGCCGCCGCGCAGGCCCGCGAGGCCGCGGCGCGCGCGCTGGTCGCGCAGGCCGCGAGCGAGCGCCAGGCCGCCGAGGCCGCGGCCAAGCTCGCCGCCGAGGCCCGGGATCGCAAGGCGCACCAGGCCGGCGCGGATCGCGATCGCGCCTTCGCCGATGCCCAGGCCGCCGAGGCGCGGCTCGCGGCGGCGCGCAAGGCGACCGACGCGGCCGAGCAGCAGCGCGCCGCCGCCGACGCGGCGGCCACCGCCGCCCGACGCGACCTCGACCACACCCGCACCGCGCTCGCCGCGGTCGAGCAGCAGCGCACCGCCGCCGAGGCGGCGGCGAGCGACGCCGCCCACAAGCGCGGCGAAGCCGAGGCGGCGGCCAGCGATGCAGCCCGCCGCCGCCGGGAGGCCGAGACCGCCGCCCAGGATGCCTCCAGGCGGCGCGCTGCCGCGGAGCAGGCGACCGCGCAGGCGACCCAGCGGGCCCAGGACGCGCAGCGCGCGGCCGAGCAGCAGGAGCTCGCGCGCGCCAAGGCCGAGCGCGCCGCGGCGCAGGCGGCGACCCAGCTCGCGGCGGCCCAGGCAGCTCGCCCGACCCGGCGGGCACAGGGATCGACCGCCGCGCTCGCGGCCACGATCGACGGCCTCGACGGCGACGCCAGCGATCCCTCGACCGCTTCGCCGGCGACGTCGGCCCCGGTGATCCTCGCGTCGAACACGGCCGCGGCCCCGCTGGCGTCGGCCCCGGCGGCGGCAGCCCGGCCGGGCGCGTCCCCCCCGCAGGCGTCGGCCCCCGCGACAGCCGCCCGGCCGGCCGCAGCGGCGTCGGCCCCGTTGGCGTCGGCCGCAGCGGCAACGGCGCCGGTGGCGTCAGCCCCAGGGGCAGCGGCCCCGGCGGCAGCGCCCCCGCCCGGCAAGCTCAAGGGCCCGCTCGCCCACGTCCGCGACGTCGCGTTCACCGGCGACGACGTCACCGGCCACGTCGCGATCGCGCTCGACGGCAACGCGACGGTCACCGTCGGCGTGGTGACCCCGACCACGGCGGAGCTGATCATCGACCACGCCGAGATCGGCGGCAAGCTCGAGCGCAAGCTCGACGTCCGCCGGTTCGGCGGCCCGGTCACGTCGATCGCGTCGTTCCGCGATCGCGGCGTCCCCGGTCGGGTGCGGCTCGTCGCCGAGCTCGGCGCGCCGGCGACGCCGAGCTTCGACCGCGACAGCGGCGGCGTCCGGTGGAACTTCGTCGGCGCCGACATCGCCAGGCGGCCGGTCCGGACGCAGCCCCCGGTCGCGAGCGCCGCGGCGGCCGCCGCCCCGGTCGGCGGCTTCGGCGCGGCGTCGACGCCGGTGAGCCAGCAGTCGGTGTCGCAGCTGCCTCCCCAGGCCAGCCGGCGCCGGGTCTATCACGGCCAGACCGTCGAGCTGCACTTCAAGGACGCGCCGATCCATGACCTGCTCCGCATCATCGCGGACACCGGCAAGGTCAGCATCGTCGTCCCCGACACGGTCGACGCCAAGGTCACGCTCGATCTCAAGCGGGTGCCGTGGGACCAGGCGCTCGAGGTGATCCTGTCGTCGCACCAGCTGTGGTACCGGCGCGAGGGCAACCTGTACCGCATCGCGCCGCGCAAGGAGCTCGACGCCGAGGACGAGGCCGAGGCCGCGCGCCGCGAGGCCCAGCTCAAGTCCGAGTCGCCCCGGCCGGGCCTGGTGCCGCTCAACTACGCGTCGGCCAGCGAGCTCGCCAAGAAGCTCGAGCCGATGCTGTCGCCGCACGGCAAGATCGCGGTCGACGAGCGCACCAACCAGCTGATCGTCACCGACGTCGCCGGCAACCGCGAGCAGATCTCGCGGCTCGCGCAGTCGCTCGATACCCAGACCCCGCAGATCTCGATCGAGGCGCGCATCGTCGAGGCCAACTCGACGTTCCTGCGCCAGATCGGCATCCAGTGGGGCGGCCGCGCGCTGGCCGGCGCGACCGGTGGCAACGCGACCGGCCTGGTGTGGCCGTCGAGCATCTCGCTGATCGGCGGCAACGAGGACTCCAACACCAACCGGACCGGCATCGCGGCGCCGTCGGACTTCGCGGTCAACCTGCCGGCGGCGACCGGCAGCGGCGAGGGCGGCGCGCTCGGCCTGTCGCTGGGCTCGGTCGGCGGCAACTTCAACATCAACCTCCGGCTGTCCGCGCTCGAGGACGCCGGCACCGTGCGCATCATCTCGGCGCCCAAGATCACGGTGCTCAACAACAAGCAGGCGAGCATCGCGTCCGGCGTGTCGATCCCGATCTCGACGATCTCGGCGACCGGCACCCAGACCCAGTTCGTCCAGGCCGACCTCAGGCTCGACGTCACCCCGACGGTGTCGCAGCGCGACTGCGCGATCGCGATGAACCTCTCGGTCACCAAGAACGCCCCGGACTTCGGCCAGCTCGGCGCCCGCGGCGACCCGACGATCCAGCGCAAGGAGGCCAAGACGTCGATGATCGTCTCGGATGGCCAGACCAGCGTGCTGGGCGGCATCTACACGCGCAACGCCGCGCTCGCGTACAAGAAGATCCCGCTGCTCGGCGACATCCCGGTGCTCGGCTGGCTGTTCAAGAACCGCCGCGAGCAGGACGACCGGACCGAGATCTTGGTGTTCATCACACCGCGGATCACCAATCGCGCCCTGCTGTCCTGCAAGTGAGTCATAGTGAGCGGGCTTTGGCACCGCTGTTCTTGATCGGGTTCATGGCCGCCGGCAAGACGTCGGTCGGCCGCGCAATCGCCGGCGCCGCCGGGCGCCGGTTCGTCGACCTCGATGACGTGATCGGCCAGGCCGGCACGCCGGTGGCCGCGCTGGTCGCGCGCGACGAGGCGGAGTTTCGCCGCCGCGAGGCGGCCGCGCTCGCCCAGGTGATCGCCGGGAGCGAGGACGGCCCGGTGATCGCGACCGGCGGCGGCGCGGCCGGGTTCGGCGACAACCTCGCGCGGATGCGCAGCGCGGGCCTGGTCGTCGCGCTCGGCGTCGATGTCGACGAGGCGCAGCGCCGCGCGGCCGCCGAGCTCGAGGCCCGCCCGGGCGCGACCCGGCCGCTGCTCGGCCAGGCGCTGGCGCTGGCGGCAGCGCGCGCGCCGATCTACCGCCGTGCCCACGCGGTGGTCGATACCACCGGCCGCTCGGTCGCCGAGGTCGCCGCGCAGGTCGCTGCGGTCGAGCGGACCTGGCGGAGCGGCCCGCGCGACGCCACCGTGGTCGCGCTCGGCGACCGCAGCTACCCGATCAGCGTGGTCGAGCGGCTCGAGCCGCGGGCGCTGCGCGGCCTGCCGAGCGCGGCGACCAAGCTCGCGGTGATCACCGATCACAACGTGGCCAAGGCGTGGCTGCCAGGCCTCGGGCTCGATCCGGCGACCCTGGTGATCGCGATCGAGCCCGGCGAGGCGAGCAAGTCGTTCGCGACCTACCAGCGGATCTGCGAGCAGCTGGTCGCCGCGGGGCTCGACCGCGGCTCGACGATCGTCGCGCTCGGCGGCGGCGTGGTCGGCGATCTCGCCGGGTTCGTCGCGGCGACCCTGTACCGCGGCATCGCCGTGATCCAGATCCCGACGACGATCGTCGCGATGACCGACTCGGCGATCGGCGGCAAGACCGCGGTCGATCTGCCGGCCGGCAAGAACCTGGTCGGCGCGTTCTGGCAGCCCAGGCTGGTCGCCTGCGCGCTCGACACGCTGATCACCCTGCCGCCGCGCGAGCGCCGCGCCGGGTTCGGCGAGCTATGGAAGTACGGCCTGCTCGACGGCCCCGATCTGTGGCGCGCGGTGGTGACGTGCGCGGGCTGGGCCGCCGGTCCGGCGTCGACCCCGCCGCCGCCCGAGCTGCGCACCGTGATCGATCGCTCGATCGCGTTCAAGGCGGCGATCGTCGGGCGCGACGAGCACGAGCGCAGCGGCCACCGCGCGCTGCTGAACCTCGGCCACACCGTGGGCCACGCGATCGAAGCCGCGACCGGCATGCTGCACGGCGAGGCCGTCGGCCTGGGCCTGGTCGCCGCCTGCCGGGTCTCGGCGGCGGTGCTCGGCACGCGGCGCGATCTCGAGCACGAGGTGATCGCGGCGCTGCGCGCCAGCGGGCTGCCCGGCGACCTCGATCCGTACTTGACCGACGACATTCTCGCGCGGGTTCAGGTCGACAAGAAGCGGATCGGTGCCAACCTGAGGTTCATCACGATCCGCGAGGTGGGGGCATGTGAGCCGACCGATCTCGCCGTCGCCGAACTGCGGAGAATTTTGCGCCGTGAGCCCGCGGCTTGATACGATTTTTCGCAAGGAGCAATGCATGCCACGTCAAGCCGTCTTCAGCGCTCTGGTCCGCACGTTCGTCGCCGGGAGCGCGCTGATCGCGGGCTGCGCGGACAACGGCGACGACAGCATCCTGGTCCTGTCGAACATCCGCGCCGACGATAGCTGCGTGACCACCGCCACCGGCACCCAGACGGTGATCAGCCACGGCTCGCTCGACACGGTGCTGGGCAGCAGTGGCTATCTGTTCTTCGCCGATCTGAAGAGCCGGATCACCGCGCTCGCCGGCGCCGAAGATCAACGCACGATCATCGTCAGCGGCGTCAACGTCGACATCACGTTCCCGGGCAGCACGCTGTTCAACGCCGCCGAGCTGGCCGACCTCCGCGCCCAGAACCTGACCCACTTCAACGAGTCGGCCTCGACCGTGCTGCCCCCCAACGGCGGGCTGGCGACCCTGCCGTTCCAGCTGGTGCCCCAGGTGCTGGTCGAGCGCATCGTCGCCAAGGTCGGCGCCGACAAGCCGTTCGCGCTCGAGGCCAACGGCGTGTTCACCGTGCTCGGCGACATGTCGGGTCAGAAGGTCGCGAGTCAGGCGTTCTCGTATGGCGTCACGATCGGGACCAACCAGGTGGTCCGCAACGTGGGCGCGTGCGCGGGGCTTTCGTCCAGCTTCGTCGCGAAGACCGGCTACGCGTGCAACCCCGTGCAGGACGGCGAGCTCGATTGCTGCACCTCGGGCGCCAACAACACCTCGCTCGTGTGCCCGGCGGCCGCCCCGTAGGCGAGCGAATGCCAGCGGTCGGTGCTTCCTGGCCGGACTGCCTCGTGAATCGCTGGCGCGCGCGCTGGCCGGCTCCCGTCTGCTCTAGTACCGTCTCCCCCCAGGTGGAACTTGTTCGCTGAAACGCTCAAGAAGGTCGTCGATAACGTCGAAGGCGGAATCGCCGCGGTGGTCATGGGCCTCGACGGCATCTCCGTCGATACCTACATCAAGCTGGCGGATCGCGTCGACGTCAACACCGTGGCGATGGAGTTCTCGTTCATCCTGAGCCAGGTCCGCAAGGCGGGCGAGAGCCTCGCCGTCGGCAACCTCGAGGAGCTCTCGGTCAAGGCCCAGCGGCTGTTGCTGGTGTGCCGGATGATCTCGCAGCAGTACTTCATCGCGATCGTGATGGCGCCCGAGGGCAACTTCGGCAAGGCGCGCTACCTGGCGCGGATGGCGCAGCCGTCGCTGGTCTCGCAGCTCTAGGCAACGCGAGGCCGGGGCGAGCCCGTGGCGAAGCGAGCCAACCAACCCACGCGGTCCGCCAGGCCGGTGGCGCGGCGCGCGTATCGCGTCCAGGTGCTGCACGGGCCGAACCTCAATCTGCTCGGCACCCGCGACCCTGGGATCTACGGCACGACCACGCTCGCCGAGATCGACGCGGAGCTCGCGCGGCGGGCGGCGGCGCGCAACGCCGTGGTGCGCTGCCAGCAGAGCAACCACGAAGGCGAGCTGATCGAGCTGATCCACCGCGCACGCGGCTGGGCCGACGCCATCGTGATAAATCCTGCCGCCTACACGCATACGTCGGTCGCGATCCGCGACGCCATCGACGCTGTGGCACTCCCGGTGATCGAGGTCCACCTCTCGAATGTGCACGCACGCGAACCGTTTCGCCACGAATCGCTGACGGCGCCCAAGTGCATCGGTCAGATCTGCGGTTTTGGCGCACAAAGCTATTACCTGGGACTGGACGCGGCCCTTGGGCATGTGGAAGCTACGAATCGCGATGGCCACCCGCGGAAAAACCAAAGCTGAAGAGCCTGCTCAAGGTCTGCCGCTCGTTGCGATGGCGCGCGGCCTCGCGGAGATTGTGGCCGAACACAATCTCTCCGAGCTCATCCTCGATTCCAAAGAGCTCACCTTGACCGTTCGGCGTGGCGGGACCGCGGTGGCCGTCCAGGCGTTGCCGCCCGCGCCGATCTACGCGCCGCCGGTCGCTGCCCCGGCCGCCGTCCCGGCCGCCGCTGCCCCCGCTGCCGAGAAGGCCCACGTGGTGACGTCGCCGTTCGTCGGCACGTTCTACCGCCGGCCCAACCCGGACTCGCCGAACTACGTCGCGGTGCACGACAAGGTCGACAAGGGCCAGGTGCTCTGCATCATCGAAGCGATGAAGCTGATGAACGAGATCGAAGCCGATGTCGCTGGCACGGTCCTCGCGATCCTCGCGGAGGACGGCTCGCCGGTCGAGTACGGCCAGCCGCTGTTCAAGATCGCGCCTTGACGCTGTCACGAGCCAGGCGAGCCAGGCGAGCCAGGAGCGGCCCATGTTCAAGAAGGTATTGATCGCGAATCGCGGTGAGATTGCGCTGCGCGTCATCCGCGCGTGCCGCGAGATGGGGCTGCAGTCGGTCGCGGTCTACTCGACCGCCGACGCCGACGCGCTGCACGTCAAGTTCGCCGACCAGGCGGTGTGCATCGGGCCTCCGCCGTCGCGCCAGAGCTATCTCAACGTGCCGATGATCATCTCGGCCGCCGAGGTCACCGGCGCCGACGCGATCCACCCCGGCTACGGCTTTCTGTCCGAGAACGCCGACTTCGCCGAGGTGTGTCGCAAGTGTGGCCTGACCTGGATCGGCCCACCGCCGGACGCGATGCGGCTCATGGGCGACAAGATCCGGGCGCGCGCGGCGATGACCGCGGCCGGCGTGCCGACGCTCCCGGGCTCGAGCGGGCTGCACGACGAGGTGCAGGTGCTCGAGGCCGCCGAGCGGATCGGCTTCCCGGTGATCCTCAAGGCCACCGCGGGCGGTGGCGGGCGCGGCATGAAGATCGTCTGGGAGAAGGCCAAGCTGATCGACGCGTGGTCGACCGGCCGGACCGAGGCCCAGGCGGCGTTCGGCAACCCCGAGATGTACATGGAGCGGTACTGCGAGAAGCCGCGCCACATCGAGATCCAGGTGGTCGCCGACAAGCACGGCCACTACATGCACCTCGGCGAGCGCGAGTGCTCGATCCAGCGCCGCCACCAGAAGGTGCTCGAGGAGTCGCCCTCGGCGGTGCTCGACCAGCCGACCCGCGACAAGCTCACGCAGGCCTCGGTCCGCGCGATCGAGTCGATCGGCTACACCAACGTCGGCACGATGGAGTACCTGCTCGACACCGACGGTCAGTTCTACTTCATGGAGATGAACACCCGGCTCCAGGTCGAGCACCCGGTGACCGAGCTGGTCACCGGCATCGATCTGGTACGCGAGCAAATCCGGATCGCCGCTGGCGAGCCGCTGTCGTTCACCGAGCCGCGTCCGGCGCGCGGCCACGCGATCGAGCTGCGGGTCAACGCCGAGGACCCGGTCACGTTCGCGCCGTGGCCGGGCAAGATCACCGCCCTGCACATGCCGGGCGGCCTCGGTGTGCGTGTGGATACGCACGTGTACGCCGGCTACGTCGTTCCGTCGAACTATGACTCGCTGCTCGCCAAGGTGATCATCCACGACGTCGACCGCCCCGCGGCGCTGCGGCGGGCGCGGCGCTGCGTGGACGAGATGGTGATCGAAGGCATTCGGACCAACATCCCGTTCTTGCGCCGGATCATCAACAACCCCGATTTTATCCGCGGCGTGTTCGATACCGGCTTCGTGGCCCGGCTCCTGGCCGAGCGAGCGTCAGCGGCCTGACAGTTCTCGGGGGGATGACGGAGGCAGCGGCGGCCGCCCCGACCAGTGATCCGATGTGAGGAACCTGCTCGGGTAACGCCCGGGATTCTCTCGTGGATTTCCTTGACCCTTCGTCCGGCAACACCGTACCCTTTCGAGATGCGCGGGGCATACTGCCGTCTACCGATGGCCCGCGCGCGAGCACGTAGGCGCGCCGCAGCCGACGGAGCGCCCCGAAGGATGGCGGAGTAACCCCGTGGCCTTCAACAAAGAAAAGGTCATGGACGCGGCGCGCAAGTTCGTCGACCGCGGTCAGATCGACAAGGCGGTCAAGGAGTACCTGCGGATCGTCCATGAGGACCCCAAGGACGTCCGGGTCTGGCTCAAGATCGGCGACCTCTACGCCAAGAAGGGCGCGCGGCAGGACGCGATCGAGACCTACCTGAAGGTCGCGCGGTTCTATCACGACCAGGGCTTTCTCCAGAAGGCCGTCGCGGTCTACCGCCAGATCCTGAAGCTCGACTCGCGGCTCGTCGACGTGATCCTGAAGCTCGCCGAGCTCTACCGCCAGCTCGGCCTCATGTCCGAGGCGATGCAGCACTTCGAGTCGGTCGCCGCGCACTTTCATCGTGAAGGCAACACCAAGGAAGCGCTCGCCACGGTCAAGAAGCTCGTCGATCTCGACCCCGAGAACATCGCGACGCGGATCAAGCTCGCCGAGCTGTACTCGAAGGAGAGCCTCATCGACGATGCCGCGAGCGAGTTCTCGGTCGCGTGCGAGCAGCTGCGCCGCCAGGGCCGCCAGGACGACTTCCTGAAGGTCGCCGAGCGCCTGCTGTGGCACAAGCCCGACAACCAGTCGCTCAACCGGGAGCTCGCCGGGCTGTACCTGCGGCGCAACGATCCGCGGCGCGCGCTCCAGAAGCTGCAGGCGTGCTTCAAGGCCGATCCGCGCGACGTCGAGACGCTGGGCCTGCTCGCCCAGGCGTTCCAGGCGCTCGAGCAGAAGGCCAAGACGGTCAGCGTGCTGAAGGAGCTCGCGCGGATCCACCTCGAGAACAAGCACAAGGATCTGGCCGGCGACGTGTTTCGCCGGATCCTCGATCTGGTGCCGACCGATCCAGAGGCGGTCGCGTTCCTGGGACCTACCGCGGCGCAGTCCGCGGTGCGCCACCTGGCGGCGCAGCCGGTGGCGCTGACCGCGTCGCAGTCGCGCGCGCCGTCGATTCCGTCGATGCCCTCGGTGCCGCCGGTGCGCGTGCCCGCCCAGGCACCGAGCCAGGTGCGCGCGGGCGGCGATGCCCGGTTCGCGTTCACCGGCGAGCTGCCGGCGTACGAGCCGGTCAACCCTCGGATGACTGGCTCGATGCCGCTGATCGACGAGTCGCAGCTCTCGGGCGTCGACTTCGCGTTGCCCGAGTACGACGACTCCGACTTCTCCGCCGACATGGAGCCGCCGCCGGATCCGCGGCTCACCTCGGCGGCCGGCGAGCGCCACGCCGAGGAGATCTCGAAGATCCTCGCCGAGACCGACGTCTACGTGAAGTACGGGCTGCACCAGAAGGCGGTCGATCACCTGCGCCGGGTGTTCACGCTCGACGCCGATAACGTCGAGGCCCACGAGCGGCTCAAGGACATCCTGGTCTCGCAGGGCCGCGAGCAGGAGGCCGAGGTCGAGCTGCTGAAGCTCGCCGAGGTCGTCGCGCCCAGCGATCCGGACCGCGCCGAGGCCTACCTCCAGGAACTGTTCGCGATGAACGGCACGCACACCGGCGCGTTCGAGCTCGCGCGGCGGTTCCGGCTGCGGATCGCGCGGATGTCCTCGGCGAGCGCCGATCTCGAGGTCTCGGCGGACCTGCGCGGCGGGGTCGCCACCGTCGACGCCGAGCTCGACGATCTCGAGCTGGCCGCGCCGCCGCTGCCGCGCGCGGCCGCCGGCGGGCCGCGCAGCCGGCACCACGACTCGCGCGACTCGATCGACGACTTCGATCCCGACGAGCTGATCGGCAGCCAGCTGGCGCACGGCAGTCCGGCGCCCGGACGACCGCCGCGGCGGCCCAACGGCGCCTACCAGGCCGAGCCCGACAGCTTCGAGCTCGAGTTCGAGCCGTCGCCGTCGCAGGCGACCCGCCAGCTGGCGCCGGAGGTCTACGGCGCCCTGACCGGGCGCGACGTGCCGATCGATCTGGGCGACGATGAGGACTCGCTGATCGTCGATCGGCCGCCCGGCCGGTGGAACGAGGCGCGCGTGCTGAGCGCCGAGCTCGACGACGCCGAGCTCGACGGCGACATCGAGCGCGGGGTCGCGCACGAGCTCGCCCAGACGCCGGGCCGCGAGGATCTGCCGTTCGACCGCGACGAGGCGCGCGCGTTCGACGCCGCGGTGCCCAAGATCGCCGACGCGATCGTGCAGACCGACGCGATCTACGTGACCGGCTACGACGACCCCGAGCTGCCGGTCAACCCCAGCGCCGCGCTCGACACCCGCTCCTACGACGCGGTCCCGCGCGACCCCCGGCACGCCGGCGGCTACGACCCCTACAGCACCGAGGCGGTGCACGCGCCGTCGGCCTACGCCGAGGCGACGTCGACCACCGTCGCCGCGGGGTTCGACGAGCTCTCGGCGCGCGCCGAGGCGAGCATCGAGGACGAGCTCGACACCGCCGACTTCTACGCCGGCCAGGGCATGACCGCCGAGGCGGTCGAGGTGCTGAAGGCGGTGCTCGTGCGGTTCCCCGGGCACCGCATGGTGATCGCCAAGCTGCTCGAGATCGAGGCGGGGCTGGGTGGTCCCGACGATCGGCCCGCTGGCGCCGGCGATCCGGGCGCGGGCGACCGACCGGCCGCGCCCGGCGACGATCCCGGCGAGCCCGACGATATCGAGGAGATGGGCGTCGACGATCTCGTGGAGCTCGGCGATGACTCCGAGCCGGTGCACGCGCCGCGCAAGCGCCAGCCCACGGTGATGCTCGAGAAGCCGCTCGACGACGGCGACTCCGATACGCACTACGATCTCGGCCTCGCCTACAAGGAGATGACGCTGCTCGACGAGGCGATCAAGGCGTTCGAGAAGGCGCTGCGCGCCCCGGGCCGCGAGGTCCAGTGCCGCGTGATGATCGGGATGTGCCTGCGCGACCAGGGCAATCCGTCCGAGGCGATCCACCAGTTCAAGCAGGGCCTGCACGCCCAGCCGTCCGAGCGCGAGCGTCAGAGTCTGCACTACGAGATCGGCGTGACGTACGAGGCGATCGGAGACGACGCCGAGGCGCTGTACTACTTCGAGATGGTGCTCAAGCGCGATCCCAGGTTTGCCGACACCGCGAACCGGTCGGAGCGGCTGCGCGCCCGCGGCGGCCGCGCGCTGCACTCGCACGACGACGATATCTGATCTGGCCGGCCGCGCGGGCGGCCGTGAAGGCGCGGGGGGGGGCGAGCGTGGCGGCCGATCACCGGAGTTACTCCGTCGGTGTAATACCGATCTTCGCCTGCGACAGCGATGTTCGATCGGGCTCGCGGCACCCGCGCTGAAGATGTCGATTGGCAGAGACATCCGGGCTTTATAAGATGTCGTAACATGGGGACTCTCATCGGTAGTTACACGGTTGTCGCGCCACTGGCCGCCGGCGGAAAGTCGGACATCGTGCTGGCGAAGCGTGCGGGCGGCGACGCGTACGTGGTGCTCAAGTGGATCCGTCCGGAATACGCGGCGGATCCGCTCGCCCTCGGCATGTATCTCGGCGCGGTCCGCACGGCCGCCGCGGCGCTGTCGCACAAGCAGATCGTCCAGGTCCACGAGGTGGTGCAGACCGAGCACGAGGCCGCGATCGCGATGGAGTACATCCACGGCGTGGACCTGCGGAGCCTCCTGGCCAGCGCGTCGCGGCGCGGCGAGCGGATGCCGCTCGACTACGCGATCGCGATCGCCGCGGCGGTGGCCTCGGGGCTGCACTACGCGCACGAGCGCCGCAGCAGCACCAAGAAGTCGCTCGGCATCCTGCATCGCAACCTGGCGCCGTCGAACATCCTCATCGGCTACGACGGCACGATCAAGTGCACCGACTTCGGCGCGCTGCGCCGCACACCGGGAGGCGACGGGCCGGCCGAGCCGCCAGGCCGCGCGTCGTACCTGTCGCCCGAGCAATGCCTGGGCGGCGAGGTCGACCGGCGCAGCGACGTGTACGCGCTGGGCGTCGTGCTCTACGAGCTCGCCACGACGACGCGGCTGTTCGTCGGCGGCGATGACGAGGTCATCGAGCAGATCGTCCAGGGTCGGGTCGAGCCGCCGAGTCTGCGCCGCGGCAATCTACCCGCCGAGCTGTCGGCGATCATCCTGCGCGCGATCGCGCGCGATCCCGACGAGCGCTACGCCACCTGCAACGAGCTGCGCGTCGCGCTCGATCAGATCGCCGGCAGGACCGTACGCGCGACGCCGGTGGCGATCGCGGGCTACGTGCACGACCAGCTCGGCGCGCGTCCCGAGCCCTGGCTGTCGCTCGGCGCGGCGTCGCCCGAGGCGACCGTGCGGGTGACCACCAACACCTGGACCCAGACCCCACACGGCGACGAAGACGCCCGCAGCGTCAGCCGGCTGATCCCGATCGACGGACTGCCCGAAACGACCGCGAGCGCCCGTCGATCGACCGGCGCGATCGTCGGCGAGGTCGAGCCGGCCGCGCCGTATCCCAGCGAGGTGGGGTCCGCGAGGGCCGCGTCGCCGACAGCCGCGCCCGAACCGCTGCCGGACGCGCGGCGCGCGCCACCGCGCAAGTCACGCAGCGCCGCCGTGTACGGCGCGCCGCTGCTGCTGATCGCAGGCATCGCCGTATGGCGGTTCGCGGGGTCCGGAGGTTCGAGCGCGCGTGCGCCGGACGCACGATCGGGCGCGCAAGGCGCCGCGGCGCAGGGAGGCGTGCCGGCCGAGCCGCTCGCGGCGGTCGCGCCGGCGGCTGCCACGCCGCCCACCGCCGAGCCCGCGCCGAGTCCCCCGCCGCCGCTCGCCGCCGATCCGGCTCCGTCCGCGCCTGGGGCCACCGAGCGCGTGGTCCCGGCGGCCGCCGCGCCGGCCCGATCGGCGGCGCACACCGAGCCCGCGATGACGGCGAAATCGCACGGCGCGCCGGCGCACCGCGCGGCGCCGCGGAGCGCCGAGATCGCCGCTGCGGCGCCATCGCCGCACATCCCGACCCCCGAACCGGCGCCGGTCGCGCCGCCGCCACCCGCGCCGGTCGTGCCCGCGCCGGTCGCGAGCCCGCCTGTGGTCGCCGTCGCGCCGATCGCGCGGGCGGCTCCCGCGCCACCGCCGCCATCGCCGCCCGCGGTGCTGACGGTGGCACCGACGGCGCTCGACGCCAACCGGCTCGCTGGCGCGCGCGACATCTCGCCCGACACCACGACCGAGCTCAAGATCAAGCAGGCCGGCAAGGACAAGGTGAGCTCGGCGTACCAGCTGTGCGTCGGGCCCGACGGCTTGGTCGCCACGGTGGCCCAGATCAAGAGCACCGGGTTCGCCGCGTTCGATGCCAAGATCGAGGCGACGATCCGCGAGAAGTGGCGATATCGGCCGTTCCTGGTCAACGGCAGGCCGGCGACCGCGTGCAGCAAGGTCGGCTTCGTGTACTGGCCGAAGGTGCTGTGATCTGCGACGGCGCGCGCGCTCGGTGCCCGATCGGAGGCTGATTCACGGGTGCGCGCGCCGAGCGGAGCGACCCGCGGACTGCCCGAACGGGGCGTTGCCTCACCCCCGATCGCCGATGGTAGGGTGCGCCGGCTCATGCGACCCTCGTTTGCCCGCAACGCGATCGTCCTGGGCCTCTTGACCGCGATCGGTCCGTTCGCGATCGACATGTACCTGCCGTCGCTGCCCAAGGTGGCGGCGAGCCTCGGGACCACGCCCGACGGCGCGCTGGCGAGCATGACGGTGTTCTTCATCACCTTCGCGATCGGCCAGCTGATCTACGGGCCGAGCTCGGATCTGTTCGGCCGGCGCCGGCCGCTCGTCGCGGGCACCGTGCTGTTCGTCGCCGCCAGCGTCGGCTGCGCGCTCGCCACCAGCATCGAGCAGCTGATCGCGTTCCGGCTGATCCAGGGGCTCGGCGGCGCCGCCGGCATGGTGGTCGCGCGCGCGATCGTGCGCGATCTCCACAGCGGCGTCGAGGAGGCGCGGCTGCTCTCGCTGCTCATGCTGGTGTTCAGCGTGTCGCCGATCTGCGCGCCGCTGATCGGCAATGGCGTGCTCGCGCTGGCGAGCTGGCGCGCGATCTTCTGGCTGGTCGGCGCGATCGCCGCGGCGTGCCTGGTGATGATCGCGATGTTCGTCCCCGAGACCCGGCCGGCCCTCCTGCGCCGCGAGACCAGCCTCGGTGAGGTGATCGCGGCGTGCCGCCGGCTGCTCACCGACCGCGGCTTCGTCGGCCTGACCCTGGTCACCTCGCTGGCGTTCTCCGGCTTCCTGGTGTTCCTCGCCAACTCGCCGTTCGTGCTGTCGCACCAGTACGGCCTGTCGGCGATCCAGTACAGCCTCGCGTTCTCGGTCAACGCGATCGCGTTCTTCGCCGCGATGCAGCTCAACGGCTGGCTCGGCAAGCGGTTCGGTCTGGCGCACGTGATCCGGCCCGCGGTGTTCGGCTACGCGGTGGTGATGGGCCTCTCGCTCGCGACGGCCGCGCTGGGCACGGGCGGCCTCGCCGCGATCAGCGTGCTGCTGTTCATCGGCTATGGTTTCCTCGGGATCATCCTGCCGGTCTCGTCGGTGCTCGCCATGGCCGAGCACGGCGCGATCGCCGGCACCGCGTCGTCGCTGATGAACGCGCTGCAGCTCGCGACCGGCGCGCTGATGGTCGCGCTGAGCGGCGCGTTCGGCGATGGCAGCGAGGTGCGGATGGTCGCGGCGATCGCCGGCTGCGCGGGGCTCGCCGCGCTGGTCCAGCTCGCGCTCGGCCCGATCCGGCTCCGCGAACGCGCGCCGCTTGCGTCCTCGTTCGGTCCTCCCTGACGCTGGGAGCCGCCGGGAGCCGCCGGGAGCCGCCGGGAGCCTGCCCGACCCCGTGCGGACTTCGGTGGTAAGCAGCAGGCATGGCCACCCGCAGCGAGACCGACAGCATGGGATCGATCGAGGTCGAGGCGGCGCGTTACTGGGGCGCCCAGACCCAGCGCTCGCTCGAGAACTTCCGGATCGGCGACGACCGCATGCCACGCGAGCTGATCCACGCGCTGGCGACGATCAAGAAGGCCTCGGCCCAGGTCAACCACGAGCTGGGCCTCTTGCCCGAGGCCAAGGCGCGGTTGATCGCGGCCGCGGCCGACGAGGTGCTGCGCGGCGAGCTCGATGGCGAGTTCCCGCTCGTCGTGTGGCAGACCGGCAGCGGCACGCAGACCAACATGAACGTCAACGAGGTGATCGCCAATCGCGCGATCGAGCTCGCCGGCGGCACGCGCGGCACCAAGCAGCCGATCCACCCCAACGACGACGTCAACCTGTCGCAGAGCTCCAACGACGTGTTCCCCACGGCGATGCACGTCGCGGCGGCCACGCGGGTCGCGGCGCACCTGGTGCCGGCGATCGCCCGGTTGCGCGACACGCTGGCGGCCAAGGCGCGCGCGTTCGCCGGCATCGTCAAGATCGGCCGCACCCACCTCCAGGACGCCACGCCGCTCACGCTCGGCCAGGAGATCAGCGGCTGGGTCGCCCAGCTCGACCACGGCAGCGCGGCGATCGAGGCGGCGCTGCCCCACGTCCACGAGCTCGCGCTCGGCGGCACGGCGGTCGGCACCGGGCTCAACACCCACCCGGCCTATGCGGTGCGCGTGGCGGCCCAGCTCGCCGCGCTGACCGGCCGGCCGTTCGTCACCGCGCCCAACAAGTTCGCCGCGCTCGCCGGCCACGACGCGCTCGTCGGCCTGCACGGCGCGATCAAGCAGCTCGCGACCGCGCTGTTCAAGATCGCCAACGATGTGCGCTGGCTGGCCAGCGGCCCGCGCAGCGGCCTGGGCGAGCTCCGCATCCCCGAGAACGAGCCCGGCAGCTCGATCATGCCGGGCAAGGTCAACCCGACGCAGTGCGAGGCCATGACCATGGTGTGCGCCCAGGTGCTCGGCAACGACGTCGCGATCTCGATCGGCGGCGCGAGCGGCAACTTCGAGCTCAACGTCTACAAGCCGCTGATCGCCCACGCCGTGCTGCAGTCGATCCGCCTGGTCGGCGATGCCTGCCTGTCGTTCGAGGAGCACTGCGCACGCGGCATCGAGCCCGACCGCGCCGAGATCGCGCGCAAGCTGTCGGGCAGCCTCATGCTGGTCACCGCGCTCGTGCCCCACATCGGCTACGACAAGGCGGCCAAGATCGCCAAGCACGCCCACGACCACGGCCTGCTGCTGCGCGACGCCGCGGTCGCGCTCGGCTACGTCACCGGCGAGGACTTCGATCGCTGGGTCCGGCCCGCGGACATGATCGCCCCGGCCGCGGGCTGACTACGTACCGATCTGCAGCGAAAGCTTGGTGGCGGTGACGCGGTGGATGATCGCGGTGGCGGTCGCCGGGCGGAACCCATCGAACACGACCTCGAGCTGGTCGATGCCGTCGAAGTGCAGCCGATCGGCGGTGAGCTTGGCCGGGCCGAGCTCGACATCCTTGATCGTGGTGTCGACGCTGCCGATCGCGCCCCGGAGCGCGCCCGGGCCGCGGTCGTTGACCGATCCGGTGACCTCGAGATCGACCATGCCGGGCTGGTCGTCGCCGCCGAACATGATGACGCCCCCGCCGGCCTCGACCGAGTGCGGCGCGAGCAGCGACAGCGCGACGTCGATCGCGTCGAGCGAGAACGCCTGCAGCGTCTTGCGCTTCTTGTCGGGCCGGCCCGAGCCCACGGCGAAGTCGGCCAGCGAGCGCACCGGGACCCGGCCGAACGCGGACAGCGCCGAGGCGTCGCGGTCGAGCGTCCACGAGATCAGCTCGTGGGACGAGCCGAAGATCGGGACCTTCCAGACCAGCGCGAGCTTGTCCGCGTCTTGCTTGAAGTCGATGAACGCGCCCTCGAGCCAATCGAGGCTATCGTCGAGCGCGCGGAAATCGAGGCTGCCGTCCTGTATCGGGACGCGCAGCTCCTGATCGAGCGAGCGATGGCCGATCACCGGCAGATCGAGCACGACCTTGACCGTGAGGTGGATCCGCCCCGACAGGCTGTCGAGAAACCGCAGCTTGTGCTGGCGCAGCGCGGGTGCGGCCGGCACCGCGGGGCTCGCGGGGCTCGCCGGCGGGTCCGCGGCACTGCGGAGCGCACCGTGCACGCGGAGCTTCACGTCGGACAGCGCGACCACAGGCGCGACGATCTCGACGCCGCGATCGGCGCGGACCAGCCGCAGACCGCGCGGCATCTCGACGCGCTCGACCGAGATGTCGAACCGGCCGTCCGGATCGCGCAGCCACGCGCCGCCGATCGAGGCGGCGTCCGCGGTCCACCGCAGCGTATCGAGCCGGCCCTCGAGATTATCGAACGCCGTGTCGTGCGCACCGTACACGATCGCGCCCGCCGCGCCCTCGACCTGCGTGGACTCCGCGCGCGGGAACCTGAGCCGGCGGCCGTTGCCGTCGCTGAGAAACCCGAACTGCTGCACGGAGATGTCGGACTCGACTCGTTGGGCCATCGCGCGGTCACTGTACTTCGAGCGCCCGGGCGCAGAGGTCTTCCAGGTCGCGGCGTTGTCGTCGGCCGCTCCGGACACCGCGGTCGCGGGCGGTCAGCGCCACATCGCGCGTTCGGCGGGCGCGGTGAACTTGCCGACGCTCACCTTCGCCGGCCGCAGCAGCTGGCCGGCGAACCGGTACCCCGGTTCGGCTTGCTGGATGACGAAGCCGTGGCGGCGCGGATCGCTGACCGCGGCCACGCCGATCGCCTCGTGGAGGCTCGGATCGAACGCTTGATCGATGGCCTCGACGCGCTCGACGCCGTAGCCGCGGAGCACCCCCTCGAGCTGATGGCGCACCAGGCACACCCCTTCGAGGATCGCGGGGTCGCAGTGGCCTGGCTGCGCCGCGCGGATCGTGCGCTCGAGATTATCGAGCACGGGGAGTAGATCCTGGATCAGCTTGCCGCGCGCGAGCTCGGCGTCGCGCTGCGCGGTGCGCTGGAGCCGGGCCTCGGTGGCCTCGAGGCTGCGGAGCGCGCGTACGGCGGCGCGGCGCTCGGTGTCGCTCGACGCCTCACCGAACGCGTCGGCGCCCGACAACCCCGAGGCCGGCGGCGAACCCGACGCGCCGTACCCAGCGCCGGCTCGGGGCTCGGACGCGACCGCCGCGGGTTCGAACACAACGGAGTCGGTTCCAGTCATGTGTATCCGGTAACGCCGGATGGCGGCTCGTCAAGTGTGCGCGAGCCAGCGCGACCGTCGCGTACGACGTTCTCGCTGCGCCCGGTGAGCGCCGTCGTCCAAAAGCGCGGCCGGACGGTGCGCGAGTGCCACCCGCGCACGGCGTCGGGCCGCGCACGAGCGGTCCGGAGCTGCCGATACTGCGGACAGCCACGATCGGTTCGCCAGCGTCGAGGCCGATATCGAGCCGGCAGCTCACTAGCCGAGCTCGTGCCGCCGTCGTAGGGTCTACCAACCCCCAGATGCAGTCCGTCGACCCTCGCGAGCTCGTGTTCCCCGGCGACGGCGAGCTCGCGCGGCTCATGCGCGAGAAGCGCTGGGAGGCCACGCCGCTCGGGCCGGTCGAGCGCTGGCCGGAGGGGTTGCGCTCGGCCGTCCGGATGGTGCTGACCTCACGGTTCTCGATGTGGATGGGCTGGGGCGACGATCTGACGTTTCTCTACAACGACGCGTACCGGAGCGACACGCTCGGCACCAAGCACCCGCGGGTGCTCGGCCTGCCGGCCCGCGAGACCTGGTCCGAGATCTGGTCCGAGATCGGCCCGCGGCTCGCTCGCGTGCTGCGCGAGGGCAGGGCGACCTGGGACGAAGGCCTGCTGCTGTTCCTCGAGCGCAACGGCTACCGCGAGGAGACCTACCACACGTTCTCGTACAGCCCGCTGCACGACGATACCGGCCAGATCCGCGGCATCTTGTGCGTCGTGATCGAGGAGACCGGCCGGGTGATCAGCGAGCGCCGGGTGGGCCTGCTCGGCAGGCTGGCATCGGAGACCGCCGGCGCGAAGACCTCGGGGGAGCTGCTCGCCGGCCTCGAGCGCAGCCTCGCCAGCGCGCCGCACGACGTGCCGTTCTCGCTCACCTACCTGTTCGGCACCGGCGGCGCGGCGCGGCTGGCCTCGCAGACCGGGTTCACCGCGGGGCACCCGGGCGCCGCTGCGGTGATCGATCTCGGTCCCGGTCCCGGTCTCGGTGGCACGGCGCGGTGGCCGCTGCGCGAGGTGCTCGAGACCGGCCAGCCGGTGGAGATCGCGCTCCACGATCCGAGCTGGCCCTCGGGGCCATGGCCGTCGCCGCCGACCCGCGCGGTCGTCGTGCCGATCGCCCAGCAGGGCCAGAGCCGCCCGGCGGGCGCGTTCATCGCCGCCCTCAACCCGCACCGCACGTTCGACGCCGGCTACCGCGAGTTCATCTCGCTGCTGGTCGGCCAGCTCGCCGCCGGGCTCGCCAATGCGCACGCCTACGAGGCCGAGCGCCAGCGCGCCGAGAGCCTGGCCGAGCTCGATCGCGCCAAGACCACGTTCTTCTCCAACGTCAGTCACGAGTTCCGCACGCCGCTGACGCTGATGCTCGGCCCGCTCGGGGGCCTGCTCGGCGATCCCGACGTCCCGCCGGCGATCCACGCCGAGCTGGCGACGATCCACCGCAACGGCCTGCGGCTGCTCAAGCTCGTCAACACCATGCTCGACTTCTCGCGGATCGAGGCCGGGCGCGCCACCGCGCGGTTCGTACCGACCGATCTTGCGCAGCTGACCTCGGATCTTGCCGCGGTGTTCCGCGCCGCGATCGACAAGGCCGGGCTGCGGCTGATCGTCGACTGCCCACCCGTCGGCGTCTCGGTCTGGGTCGATCGCGACATGTGGGAGAAGATCGTCCTCAACCTGCTGTCGAACGCGTTCAAGTTCACGCTCCACGGCGAGATCGCCGTCGCGCTGGCGCGGCGCGGCGACCAGGTCGCGCTCACCGTGCGCGACACCGGCACCGGGATCGCCGCCGCCGAGCTCCCCCACGTGTTCGAGCGATTCTACCGGGTCGAGGGCACCGGCGGCCGCACCCACGAGGGCACCGGCATCGGCCTCGCCCTGGTCCAGGAGCTGGTCCGGCTGCACGGCGGCTCGATCGGCGCGACCAGCGAGCTCGGCCGCGGCACGACCTTCAGCGTGGCGATCCCGATCGGCGGCCCGGTGGCGGGCGCCGAGGCTCGCCCCGACGACCTGCCGCTCGGCGAGCGCGACGGCCAGGCCACCGCGTTCGTCGAGGAGGCGCTGCGCTGGCTGCCCGAGGCGGCGCCGCTGGCCACGCCGGGTCCGCATCGCGAGCGCATCCTGGTCGTCGACGACAACGCCGACATGCGCGACTACCTGCGCCGGCTGGTCGAGCCGCGCTGGGCGGTCGAGACCGTGGCGAACGGCCACCAGGCGCTCGACGCGATCCGCGCCCGCCGCCCCGACCTCGTGATCACCGACGTGATGATGCCGGTGCTCGATGGCTTCGGCCTGATCGCCGCGGTGCGCGCCGATCCAGCGCTGCGCGACCTGCCGGTGATCATGCTGTCGGCGCGCGCCGGTGAGGACGCGCGCATCGAGGGTCTGCAGGCCGGCGCGACCGATTACCTCGGCAAGCCGTTCGCCTCGCGCGAGCTGCTCGTCCGGGTCGAGACCCTGCTGCTGCGCGCCGCGGTGCGCGCCGCCGAGGACCGCCAGGTCCGCCGGTTCGCGACGATCTTCGAGCAAGCGCCGATCGCGGTCGCGATCCTGCGCGGCCCCGACCACGTGTTCGAGGTCGCCAACCAGCCGTACCGCACGATGATCGGCGGCCGGGAGGTCGTCGGGCGGACGTTCGCCGCGGCGCTGCCCGAGGTGGTCCCGCAGGGCATCATCGCGCTGCTCGATCGCGCCTACCAGACTGGCGAGCCCTACATCGGGAAGTCGCTCCCGGTCGCGCTCCACCGCACCCCGGGTGGCCCGCTCGAGCCCTCGTTCTTCGACGTGGTGTACCAGCCGCTGCGCGACGCGGCGGGCCAGGTCACCGGGATCGCCTCGATCGGCCACGACGTCACCGCGCTCGCCACCGCGCGGCAGGGCGCCGAGGCCGCCAGCCGCGCCAAGGACGAGTTCCTCGCGATGCTCGGTCACGAGCTGCGCAACCCGCTCGCGCCGATCATGACCGCGCTCGAGCTCATGCGGCTCGCGCCGGACACCCGCACCGCGCGCGAGCGCGCCGTGATCGAGCGCCAGGTCCAGCATCTGGTCGGCCTGGTCGACGATCTGCTCGACATCTCGCGGATCACGCGCGGCAAGGTCGAGCTGCGCGCCGAGCCGGTCCTCGTCGCCGAGATCATCGAGCGCTCGGTCGAGGTCGTCAGCCCGCTGCTCGAGCAGCGCAGCCATGCCCTCACCATCGAGGTCGTCGATGGCCTCGCCGTCCACGCCGACCCGGCCCGCCTCGCACAGGTGATCTCCAACCTCCTGACCAATGCGGCCAAGTACACGCCGAACGGCGGCCGGCTCACCGTGCGTGCGGTGTGTGACGCCGATCTGGTCGCGATCAGCGTCGCCGACAACGGCGTCGGGATCGAGCCGTCCATGCTGTCGCGCGTGTTCGAGCCGTTCGCCCAGGAGCGCCAGTCGATCGACCGCGCCCAGGGCGGCCTGGGCCTGGGCCTGGCCATCGTCGATAACCTGGTCAAGCTGCACGGCGGCACGGTCACCGCGCAGAGCGACGGCCGTGGCCAGGGTAGCGTGTTCACGGTCAACCTCCCGGCGCTCGCGCACGGGGGCCCGACGAGCCGCGCCGCCCGCAAGCGCCACGTCACCCAGCCGGGCGAGGCCCGCGTGCTGATCGTCGACGACAACGTCGATGCCGCCCAGCTGCTCGCCGACCTGCTCGCCGCCTACGGCTACCGCACGCTGTCGGTGTACGACGCCCCGAGCGCGCTCCAGGCCGCCGCGGCGTTCGGCCCGCAGATCGCGGTCATCGACCTCGGCCTGCCGGTCATGGATGGCTACGAGCTCGCGCGCCACTTGCTGGCGCCCGGTCCGGACGCCGCCCCCAAGCTGGTCGCGCTCACCGGCTACGGCCAGGCCAAGGACCGCGCCCGCACCGCCGCGACCGGGTTCTCCGCGCACCTGGTCAAGCCGGTCGACATCGACCAGCTGCGCCAGGTGATCGAGCAGCTGTTGACCGGCGCTGCCTAGCCTCGCCCTCGGCCATCGCCGCGCGGCGGATTCGAGCCACGCACGGAGCGGCGCGATCGGCGGGGAGGCACGGCGCCGGCTTCATCGGACCTGGGCCGCCAGGTCGGCGGCGGGATCGACGTCGCGGTACGCCGCCGCCTCGAGCAAGCAGCCGGCGTCGAGCTCGTCCTGGCCGAGCAGGTCGGCGATCGTGCGGGCGACCTTGATCAGCCGATCGACGCTGCGGCCGGTGAACGATCGGCGCCGCTCGACGAGCTGCGCGAGCGTGCGCTCGGCGACGCTATCGAGCCGGCAGGTCGCGCGCATCACCGAGCTCGACATCTCGGCGTTGCACCGCAGGTTCCACGGCGCGAGCCGCGCGAGCTGGCGATCGCGCGCGGCGGCGACGCGGCCGCGGATCGCCGCCGACGACTCGCCGGGCTCGGCGCGGCGCAGCTCGCGCAGCGGGACCGGCTGGACGTAGACTTGGAGGTCGATTCGATCGAGCAGCGGGCCGGACATCCGGACCTGGTAGCGCTCGATCGCCCCCGGGCTGCAGGTGCACTCGCGGGCGGCGGCGCCTAGCCAGCCGCACGGGCACGGGTTGGCCGCGGCGACGAGCAGGAACGACGCCGGGAGCCGGAGCGCGCCGTGGACGCGATCGATGGTGACCGCGCGCTCCTCGAGCGGCTGGCGCAGGCCCTCGATCGAGGCGCGGGCGAACTCGGGGAGCTCGTCGAGGAACAGCACGCCATTGTGCGCGAGCGAGATCTCGCCGGGGCGCGGCGCGGAGCCGCCGCCGATCAGCGCGGCCGCCGAGATCGTGTGGTGCGGGGCGCGGAACGGCCGGGTCTCGATCAGCCCCTGGGCGAGGCCGAGCGCCGAGTAGATCTTGGTGGTCTCGAGCGCCTCGCCGCGCGTCATCTCGGGCAGCACGGTCGGGATGCGGCGCGCGATCATCGTCTTGCCGGTGCCGGGCGGCCCGGCGAGCAACACGTTGTGACCGCCAGCGACGGCGACCTCGACCGCGGCGCGCGCGAGGCTCTGGCCGCGGACCTCCGACATATCCACGGTCGTCGCGGCGCCGCCGGCGCGCACCCCGGCGGGCGCGGCCGGCAGCGGGCCTTGGCCGCGCAGCGCCGCGACCAGCTCGCCGAGATGGTGGACGGCGTGGATCGCGACGCCGTCGACGACCTCGGCCTCGGCGGCGCACGCCGCGGGGATCAGGATCCCGCGCAGCCCGGCGGCGCGCGCCCGCATGGCGGCGGCGAGCACGCCGCGGACCGAGCGCACCCCGCCATCGAGCCCGAGCTCGCCCAGGATGAGCCGGTCGGCGACCGCGTCGGGCGCGATCACGGCCTCGGCGACGAGCACCGCGAGCGCGATCGGGAGGTCGAGCCCGCAGCCGGGCTTGCGCAGGTCGGCCGGCGCGAGGTTGATCGTCACCTTCTTGAGCGGCATGTCGTGGCCGACGGCCTTGAGCGCGCTCTGGATCCGCGTCGCGCCCTCCTTGACCGAGGGCGCGGCGAGGCCGACGACGCTGTACTGCGGCAAGCCGCGCGAGATCGTGCATTCGACGGTGACGAGCTCGGCGTCGATGCCGACCAGGGTGCAGGACGTGACGATGGCGATCACGGCGCGCTACCGAGCACGCGGCGGGCCAATCCGGCGGCGTGATCGATCCGCGGGTTACGGGACATCGTGTCCGCCAGCCGGACACCGCGTCCGAGATCCGGCCGCGCGCGGCCCGCGGATCACGACGTGCCGCCGGCTCGGCCGCGAGATGGTGCAGGTCCAGGCCTGGCACGCGGCCGCGGTGGGCGGCCGCCGCAGCACGCGGCGGCCGCCGCAGCCACCGGCCGGGACGTGTCGCACGGCGCGCGTCGCCACGCGGGCGACCGGCGTGAAAGCGCTCTCAGCGGCCGCCCGGGCCGGTCGCTCCACGCAGGCGCGGTGATGCCGCATCGCGTGGTCAGCGCGGCGTCGCCGATCCTGGGCCGGCCGCGATCGCGAATTTCTGGTGAGCACCGCGGGCGCGCGGCGCGCCGGTCACGAATTTCTGATTCGCGGGTCGCGCGGACCGCCACTCCCGCTGTCCTCGCCGAGTGCCTGAGATCGAAAGCCGTATGATGGCTCACGAGGTCGTGCGTTGTAGACGATCTTGGTAGTTGTCTGTCCCATCATTCAGGGTGTCGTTCCGCGTCATCGTCGGTCGAGTGGTGGAGTGTGAGGGGCTTGTCGTCTCGAATTGCCACTGTGCAAGAAACGACTGTTCGACGGCGGTGTACACGATTTCCGCGTGAACGGTGGTGCGCTATGACGAAGGAAGATGATATGTCTCTCGTCGAAACACCGGCCGCGTAGTCCGATCCTCGGATTGCGCTGCGGTTTCCTGGAGGATCATCATGAAGAGTGTGAATTCGTATCCGATGTCGGGTGTTTGCTTCGCAGTCGCCATTGCCGCCGCCGCGGGCGGCGCCGGCTGCATCGATGATCGCGAATCTGGCGATCTCCTGGCCGAACGACAGGCCGCCTCCGCCGTGACCCTCGACCCCAGTGCCAATTACGAGCTGGTCGGCGTCCAGAGCGGAAAGTGCGTCGGCGCGGTCGGGGCGAGCAAGGATCCGAGCACGCCCCTCGAGATCCGGACGTGCAGCGGCAACGCGAGCCAGCGGTTTCATCCCACCGCGGTCGGGGGCGGGCTGTTCCAGCTGACCTCCGAGCTGAGCGGGCTCTGCGTGGACGTCAGCCACCGCTCGCAGGCCGATGGCGCGCCGGTCATCCTGTTCCCGTGCAGCGGCGCGACGAACCAGCTGTGGTCGTTCACCGACCTCGCCGCGGGGGCCGAGCGCTTGACGGCGCGGCACAGCGGCAAGGTCCTCGACGTGACGGGCGCGGTGTCCGCCGACGGCACCTTGGTGGAGCAGTGGTCGTCGAACGGCGGAGCCAACCAGCAGTTCCGGCTGCTCGAAGCCGTGGCGCCGTTCGCGCCCTGAATGTGGCGCGACGCGAGACCTAACGGCCCGAGATCGTTGCGCGGCGGACCTGGCGCGGTCCTCGCTGCAATGTTTCTTCATGGAGAGGCCGCCGGTCGCGAAACACCGCGGCTCCATCCTGATCCCGTGAAAGGACGATCCTCATGATCTGTCTCGCTATCGGGATTGGAGTTCTTGGACTTGCGGCGATGCGCCACGCCCGGCGCTGCTACGGCTACCACGGCGACGGCTGGCACGGCCCGTACGGGTACGGCGGTCCGTACGGCGGTCCGCGGGGCCACGGCTGGCACGGTCGCCACGGCTGGCGCCACGCGCGCGGCCGGATGATGCTTCACGCGATGTTCTCGCGGATCGATGCGTCGCCCGCGCAGGAGCGCGCGATCATCGGCGAGGTCGACAAGCTGGTCGATCGGGTGCACGGCGCCAAGGCCAGCATGCGAGACGCGCGCGGTGATCTCGCCGCGGCGGTGCGTGGCCCGGTGCTCGATGACGCGGCGCTCGGCGCGGTGCTCGGCCGGGTCGACGCAGCCACCGGCGAGGCGCGGTCCGCGGTCGTCGACGCGCTGCGCGGGATCCACGGCGTGCTCGACGACAAGCAGCGCGCCCAGGTCGCCGACCTCCTGGACCGGGGGGGTGGTTGGTGGCGCGGTGCAGGACCGTACCGGTGAAGTAAGCTAGCCCCGTGCGAGTCCTGTTGATCGACGATGACGCGCGGCTCGCCGAGCTGCTCGATGCCAACCTGCGGCCGCAGGGCGTCGCGCTGGTCCACGCCGGCGGTGGTCAGGCCGGGCTGTCGGCGCTGGCCGGCGGCGGGTTCGACGCGATCCTGCTCGACGTGATGATGCCTGGACTGGACGGCCTGGCGGTGCTGCGCACGCTGCGGGACGCCGGCCATCGCGTGCCGGTGATCATGTTGACCGCGCGCGGCGACGAGGCCGATCGCGTCGTTGGCCTCGAGCTCGGCGCCGATGACTACGTCGCCAAGCCGTTCTCACCGCGCGAGCTGCTGGCCCGGCTGCGCGCGGTGCTGCGGCGCGTCCAGCCCGATACCCTGGCCGAGAAGCTGTCCGCGGCGGGCATCACCGTGGACACCGGCTCGCGCGAGGCGTGGGTCGACAGCAAGCCCGTCGAGCTGACCGGGCTCGAGATCGACCTGCTGGTGGCGCTGCTGCGGCGCGCCGGCCGGGTCGTGCCGCGCGCCGCGCTGCTCGAGCTCGCGGGCCGCAGCGACGTCACGGTGGGCGAACGCGCGGTCGACGTCCACATCTCGCGGCTACGCAAGAAGCTCGGCGACGATCCGCCGACGCGAATTCGCACGGTGCGCGGCGTCGGCTACGTGCTCGCCCGCGCGGCGGAGGGGTCATGAGCGACGACGACCGCGACGACGACCGCGAGGCCCGCGGGGCCGAGCGCGATCGCGAGGCCGACGAGCGTGACCGCGACGACCCGCGCGAAGCCAACGCCGGCGCTCCCGAGACGTCTGGCGACGATCCCGGCGACCGCAGCCCGGGCGCGTGGCAGCGCCGATGGGAGCGCCGGGAGGACCGCACGTGGGCCTACTGGGCGCAGGCCTGGCAGCGCCAGGCCGAGCTTCGCAAGCAATGGGACGGCCGGCGGCGCGATCGCCGCGCGCGCTGGCACAAGCAGCGCCGGCGCTGGAAGGAGTTCGAGGCCGAGCGCGAGATGTGGATGCGGATGGGGCGGGACGCGCAGACGTGGGGGCCGTGGTGGCTGCAGGCCCGGATGCGCCGGCGGATCTTCAGCTGGCTCGCGGTCGCGTTCGCCGCCGGCGCGTTCGCCATGCACGTGTCGAAGGCGCTGCACTGGTGGCAGCTGCCGATCGCCGCGGTCGTGCTGTCGGTCGTCTCGGGCATGATCGCGTTCCAGCTGACCCGGCCGCTGCTGATGGTGGTCCGGGTCGCCCAGGATATCGGTGACGGCAAGCTCGACACCCGGCTCGACGTCGAGCGCCACCGCGGCGAGACCCGGCTGCTCGCGACGGCGATCAACGACATGGCGGCCCGGATCCAGCAGCAGGTCGTCGATCAGCGCCAGCTGCTCGCCGCGGTCTCGCACGAGCTGCGCACGCCGCTGGGCCACATGCGCGTCCTGATCGACACCGCGCGCGCGACCAGCGATGGCAAGGCGCTGTCCGAGCTCGAGTGCGAGGTGCTGGTGCTCGACGATCTGGTCGGCCGGCTCCTGGCCTCGTCGCGCCTCGAGTTCGGCAACCTCGACTGCCGGCCGCTCGATCTGGGCGCGCTGGTCACCGACATCGCGACCGCGGCCGGCGTCGCCCCGGAGGCGATCGAGGCCAGCGGCGATGTCTGCGCCGCGATCGATCCGACGCTCTTGCGCCGCGCGGTCGCCAACCTGCTCGATAACGCGCGGGTCCACGGCGGCGGCGCGGTCGCGGTGCGGATCGAGCGCCGCGCCCACCAGGTGGCGATCGAGGTCGACGACGCCGGCCCCGGGGTCGCCGCCGACCGCCGCGCCGATGCGTTCCGCGCGTTCGTTCCGTCGCGCGCCGGCGGCCTGGGCCTGGGCCTCGCGCTGGTCTCGCGGATCGCGGTCGCCCACGGCGGCGGTGCGTGGATCACCGACCGACCGGGCGGCGGCGCGCGGGTCGGGTTCACCGTCGAGATCGCGCCGCGGTCGGTCGACGCGACGCCCGCCTGAGCTTACTCGGCGCTGGCGATCGCGCCGCAGGCGAGCGCCTTGCCGGCCTTGCCCCTGCGGTCGTCGTGCAGCACGAGCGCGTGGCCGACGATCGCGCCGCTGCCGTCGAGCGGGAGCGCCGAGCTCGGCACGACGTCCAGGCTGCTCTCGCCCTTGACGGCGGCGAACGCGACGTCGCCCCCGGCCATCGGCTTGCCGGCCTTGCTGCCGTTGGGGCCGCAGTCGGCGGCCTCGTGGACGACGAGGTGGTACTTGCCGGGCTTGATGCCGTCGAACCAGCCGATCGATCCGACCTTGGTCGCGTCGCCCTCTTCCTGCGCGAAGGTCACGGTCGCGCCCTTGAGCTTGGCGCCCTTGACCGGCTTCAGCTCGGCCTGCGCGCGCCACGACTTGGGCGGGGGCGGGGGCGGAGCGACCGGTTCGGGCGTGGGCTCGGCGGCCTTCCGCGTCGGTCCTGGCGGCGGGCCCGCCGAGTCGCCGGTCTCGTCCGGCGTCTTGGGGGCCTCGGGGGCAGGCTTCTTGCCACCGCATGCAGCGATCGCGAGGATCGACAGTAGGATCGTGGTGTGCTTCATGGGCTTTGGGCGAAAGCTCTCATGGATCGTGCCAGCGATGTAGCCGCCGCGGCGCGCTCGTGTGACGCAGGAAGCCATGCGGCAAGCGGTCGCAAGCCGGGGCCCCAGGCGTCTACCATCCCTCCAACACCAGGAAATGCAGCAAGTTGCGGCGCCCTGCGCCGGCGTGTCAACCGCGCCGCAAGTCTACGGCTCTTATCGGCAGCGTGCAGGTTCGAGGACAAATGCTGACTGGAGCTCGCGTAGAAGTGGGGCCAAGAGCAGACGCAAGGAGCCGCCTGCTGGGCGAGCTCGCCGCCGCACCGGCGCGCAAGG
>Ga0302321_100000484_pt1 | contig 34409 bp, 35 predicted proteins | sample Fen_T0_1_FD_202505 | JGI IMG/M metagenome (GOLD analysis project Ga0302321, IMG submission 202505) | Peat permafrost microbial communities from Stordalen Mire near Abisko, Sweden - Fen_T0_1 | ecosystem: Environmental > Terrestrial > Soil > Wetlands > Permafrost | place: Sweden: Abisko... | reverse complement strand
GATGTTTTTTCTTCTACTACTTCAGCAGCAGCTGCAGGACCTGCAGCAACAGCAACAGCTGCAGCAGCTGGTTCGATACCATATTCATCTTTCAAAATTTGAGCTAACTCATTTACTTCTTTAACTGTTAAGTTAACCAATTGTTCTGCAAAAGCTTTCAAATCTGCCATTTTACTTATTTTTTATGATTTTGTTTTTTTATTTACTATGAAATTATCTTTCCGACAATGTTTTTAACACGCCGTGGATAGTTGATCCTCCTGATTGGAGTGCTGATATAACGTTCTTAGCAGGCGATTGTAATAATCCAATAACCTCTCCGATAAGTTCGTTTTTAGTTTTCACGGTGATAAGTGTTTCCAGTTGGTTCTCACCAATATAGAAACTCTCTTCTACATACGCTGCTTTTAGAATAGCTTTCTTAGCTTTGGTAGCTTTAGCAAAGTCACGAATGATTTTTGCAGGAGCATTACCTACATTCGAAAGCATCAATGAAGTTTCGCCTGTTAGTGAACCGTAAAGCTCGCTATAGTCAACAGATGAATTTTCCAACGCTTTTTGAAGCAATGTATTTTTTACAACTACAAGTTTAATATCTTGTTTGTAGCAAATTCTTCTTAAATCAGTAGTTTTAGCGGCGTCTAATCCACCTATATCTGTTAAGTAGAAGTGAGCATACTCGCCAAGAGTTGTCTCAAGTTGTTTTATAATAGCGCTTTTATCTTCCTTTTTCATAAACTTTTAATTTTATTCTTCAATTGATTTGGGTTCAATCTTAATACCCATACTCATTGTGCTTGAAAGATAAATGCTCTTTACATAAGTACCTTTTGCGGAAGTGGGTTTCAGTTTCATCAAAGTAGAAACAAATTCTTTGGCATTTTCTACAATTTGTTCAGGAGTAAAAGAAACTTTTCCTACTGAAGTATGTACGATACCATATTTATCAACTTTAAAGTCGATTTTTCCTTGTTTTACTTCTTTAACAGCTTTACCTACTTCGTTGGTAACAGTACCACTTTTTGGATTTGGCATTAAACCACGTGGGCCTAAAACACGTCCTAAAGCACCTAATTTACCCATGATAGCAGGCATAGTGATGATTACATCAACATCAGTCCATCCACCTTTGATTTTTTCGATATATTCATCTAGACCTACGAAATCTGCACCAGCTTCTCTGGCTGCTGCTTCTTGGTCAGGAGTACATAATGCAAGAACCTTTACTTCTTTTCCAGTTCCATTTGGCAACGACACAACGCCGCGTACCATTTGATTGGCTTTACGAGGGTCAACACCTAAGCGTACATCTATATCAACAGAAGCATCGAATTTAGAGTTGGTAATTTCTTTTACCAATCCTGCCGCTTCCTTTAGAGAATAGGTTTTTCCTGCTTCAATTTTTTCTAAAGCTAACCTTTGATTTTTTGTCAGTTTACTCATTTTAATTGAAGTTTATTAATTATTTTTATTAGGAAAAGTACCTTTTACGGTAATACCCATACTTCTAGCTGTACCAGCAACCATTTTCATAGCTGCATCTAATTCAAAACAATTCAAATCAACCATTTTGTCCGAAGCAATAGCTTCTACTTGTTCCCAAGTAATTTCAGCTACTTTCTTACGGTTAGGCTCCGCCGATCCACTTTTCAATTTTGTTATTTCTAACAATTGAATAGCAACTGGAGGAGTCTTTACAACGAAGTCGAAAGATTTGTCAGTATAATAGGTGATGACTGCCGGTAGAACTTTTCCCGGTTTGTCTTGGGTTCTGGCATTAAATTGTTTGCAAAACTCCATAATATTGATCCCTTTAGAACCTAACGCAGGGCCTACTGGGGGAGACGGGTTTGCAGCCCCTCCTTTAATCTGTAATTTAATAAGTCCAGCAATCTCTTTAGCCATAATAATTTAATTTTTGTTGTTAAACTGGTGTCGTCGATTTGTAACAGCAATCAACTACTCCTTTTCTACTTGTGTGAAAGACAATTCGAGCGGCGATTTCCGTCCGAAAATCATAACCATAACTTTGAGTTTTTTCTTCTCTGTGTTTACTTCCTCAATGATACCACTAAAACCACTAAAAGGACCAAAGATCACTTTTACAGTTTCACCCACGTAGAAAGGCGTTAACATTTCTTCTTCAGTTTCTTGTAGTTCATCCACTTTGCCCAAAATACGATTCACTTCCGAAGGACGAATCGATGTAGGTACATTGTTTTTTTCACCCAAGAATCCAATAACGTTTGGTGTGTTGCGTAAGCGGTGAGGAATTTCACCAATCAGATAAGCTTCTATCAATACATATCCTGGCATGCAACTACGTTCTTTTGTAATTTTTTTGCCATTACGAATCTGATAAACCTTCTCAGTAGGAATCAATACCTGAGCAACATACTGACCAAGGTCCGAATTCTTGATTTCTGCATCAATATACTCTTTTACCTTGCTCTCTTTTCCACTAATAGCACGCATTACGTACCATTTAAAATTTGTTGTCTCAGACACTTTGTTGACCTCCATTGATTAAATTAAGACAGTAATCCGTAAACGAATTTCATGATAGCTTCGAAACCGGTATCCATAAGCCACACTATCAATGCAATAATGATGGAAGCAATTAATACCACCACTGCACTGTTAGTTAGTTCCTGACGCGTTGGCCAAGAAACCTTTTGAACAAGTTCCGAATAAGACTCTTTGATATAGCTAATTATCTTCATATGTAAATAGAATTTGCACGGGCAGAGAGACTCGAACTCCCGACACCTGGTTTTGGAGACCAGTGCTCTACCAACTGAGCTACGCCCGTATATTAAGTCGTTTCCCGTTTCCAGGAAACGACTTTTGTTTTGAAAAAACTTCTTAAATTACTTTTTCAATCTTACTACTCACCTCGTGGGAGGTTGGGAAAGATTAGTATTAGTCAAGAAGTTCTGTGATTTGTCCTGAACCTACTGTACGTCCACCTTCACGGATTGCAAAACGTAAACCTACGCTACAAGCTACTGGGTAAATCAATGTTACAGTTAATTCTAAGTTGTCACCTGGCATTACCATCTCAGTTCCTTCTGGAAGAGTGATTTCACCTGTAACGTCCAATGTACGGATATAGAATTGTGGACGGTAACGGTTGTGGAATGGAGTATGACGACCACCTTCTTCTTTTTTCAAGATATAAGCAGCTGCTTTGAATGAAGTATGAGGTGTTACTTTTCCCGGGTGGGTAATAACCATACCACGTTTGATACTTTCTTTGTCGATACCACGAAGCAATAAACCTACGTTATCACCAGCTTGACCATCATCAAGAATCTTACGGAACATTTCAACACCAGTTACTACTGATTTCAATGCTGATTGTCCTAATCCAATGATTTGAACTTCTTCACCAGTTTTGATTTTACCAGTTTCGATACGTCCGGTTGCTACAGTACCACGACCAGTGATTGAGAATACATCTTCAACAGGCATCAAGAATGGTTTATCAACATCACGCATTGGCAATTCAATCCATGTATCAACAGCATCCATCAATTCCATGATTTTATCTTCCCATTCTGGAACACCATTCAATCCACCAAGTGCAGAGCCTTGGATAACTGGAGTGTTGTCACCATCGAAATCATAGAATGAAAGCAATTCACGCATTTCCATTTCTACTAATTCCAACATTTCAGGATCGTCAACCATATCACATTTGTTCATAAAGATAACCAAACGAGGTACGTTTACCTGGCGAGCCAAAAGAATGTGTTCGCGTGTTTGTGGCATAGGACCATCAGTTGCAGCAACTACAATGATAGCACCGTCCATTTGAGCAGCACCCGTTACCATGTTCTTCACGTAATCCGCGTGACCTGGACAGTCAACGTGTGCGTAGTGACGATTAGCAGTTTGGTATTCAACGTGTGCAGTATTGATAGTAATACCACGTTCTTTTTCTTCTGGTGCATTATCGATAGAATCGAAAGAACGCATTTCAGAAAGACCTCTTTTTGCAAGTACCATAGTAATTGCAGCGGTCAAGGTTGTTTTACCGTGGTCAACGTGTCCAATAGTACCAACGTTAACGTGGGGTTTTGACCTGTCAAATTTTTCTTTTGCCATAACTCAAAGATTATTTAATTATTAATTTATATGTTTTATAAAAGCTACAAAGTTGAGCTGTTGATGAGAATTGAACTCGCGACCTCTTCCTTACCAAGGAAGTGCTCTACCACTGAGCTACAACAGCAAAATGGAGCGAAAGACGGGACTCAAACCCGCGACCCTCAGCTTGGAAGGCTAATGCTCTATCAACTGAGCTACTTTCGCAAAAATAATTTACTGTTTTATCAATTACTATATACTATTTGTATCCGGTAAATTGATGGATAGTAAATGTAGTGGGCAGTGAAGGATTCGAACCTCCGAAGTCGAAAGACAGCTGAGTTACAGTCAGCCCCAGTTGGCCACTTTGGTAACTGCCCATTTTTTCCATTTATTTCAAAAAAATAAAGATCGCTGAGCCTCTTGTCGGATTCGAACCAACGACCCCGAGATTACAAATCACGTGCTCTGGCCAACTGAGCTAAAGAGGCAAAGTGCTATTCCATAAAGGTTTTAGCGATTAAAAAGCCGTTTAAATACTGCTATTCAAACGGCTTGCAAATGTACGATATTTTTTTGGACTACAAAACATTTGTAGAAAAAAATTATTTATTCGTTGCTTTTTCTTTGTATTTGCGTATCTGTTTCTCTAAGGCTTCGATAGTTAGGTCAACCGCTTCTTCGAAAGAATCGCAGGTTTTTGAGGCGAAGAAATCGACATTTGGGATTGAAATCTTAATTTCGGCTTCTTTGTTTGATGCTGTTTCGGGTTTTACGACCTTTAGATACACTTCTATGTTCAATATTTCGTCAAAAAACTTTTCTAGTTTTAATGTTTTCTTATTAATGTAAGATTCTAATCCAGCTGTTGCATCAAAGTTAATTGATTGAATTCTTAGTTTCATAATTTCCTCCTTTTTTATTTTGCTCTCGGATGAGCATGTTTATATATATTGTTTAATTCCTCAAAACTCGTGTGTGTATATACCTGTGTAGCCGCAAGACTGCTATGCCCCAGTAAATCTTTTACTGCGTTTATGTCTGCTCCTCCATTAAGTATACTTGTGGCGAATGTGTGCCGAAGCACGTGTGGGCTTCTTTTGTGTAAACTGCTTACTCCTGACATTGTAGTGTGAACCATGTTGTAGATCAACTTAGGGTAAAGCCTTTGTCCATTTTCTCTTAAAAATAAATTTGCGGCGAGAGTTTCGATTTTACTGTTTCGTAATTCTATGTACTCTGATATCTCCCTGCATAGCGCGTTGCTGATAGGGATAATGCGTTGTTTGTTTCTTTTTCCAACTACTCGTAAATTTTCGTTTATTAAATCTACATCTTTGTCTTCTATCGAAATGAGTTCTGCAAGTCGTATTCCGGTTTGGTAAAAAATGGATATAATAAGTTGGTCTCTGGTAGACTTGAAATCGTCGGGGATGAATTTGTTGTCTAGTACAGTACCCATTTCGTTTTCTTTAAAAAACGCTGGAATAGGCTTTTTTGTTTTTGGAAGAATTATTTTTAATGTTGGGTCTTGTTTTGCAAGTCCGCGGACGAGTAAAAATTTCCAAAAAGACTTGAGTGTTGATATTTTGCGTGAGAGACTACGCGCTGAAATATTAGCTGACATTAATGATAATGTCCACTGCTGAATTTGCTGAGAATGAATGTCGATTGGATTGATTTCCTGTGGTTTAATGGCAAGGAAATCGCAAAATTGATATAAATCGGTACGATATGACAAAACAGTATGAAAAGAATAATTCTTTTCATACTGTAAATATTGCAGAAATTCGTTCACCATAATCGTATGTTCAATTCTGCAACGAAGATAGGCTAAAAAAGTTGGGAATACAAGTTTTCCCTCGTGTTTTTACTATTCTTCGCGAAGATTTTTCTTCTCAATGTAAACCGCGTGCATCATTTCGTCGCGTTTTACGATAGAAGGTTTGTCAAAGCATTGACGACGACGTAATTCTTTTACAACGCCTGTTTTTTCAAATTTACGTTTGAATTTTTTTAATGCTCTTTCGATGTTTTCGCCTTCTTTTACTGGAACTACGATCATAATTACTAATTATTTAATGTATATGTTTCTGTTTTTTCTTTCGGACTGCAAAAATAGACAATCATTTTCGATTGGCAAACTATTTTCGGATGTTTTTTGTGTTGTAGCAGAGAATATTGTTGAAAATTATAAAAACCATTGGATAACAGAATTTTATATTCGTCATTCTTCAACCAAATGAATGTTGCTAAAACGATAAGGATGTATCTCTTAGATTCGTTACTTCACTATTCGTTACTGCGTCAATAATATTTCCTCAAGTATTTTCATTCCTTCAGATGCACCTTTCTGAATTATAGTATCGTACTTTCATTAGTTCTCCGTGCAAATGTAGAATATTGCTGCTGCCTGCTCGTTCGTGCAGATTATCAACATTCTGTGTGATAATTTGTACGTCGAATTTGGTCTCTAAATTTGCCAATGAGATATGGGCAAAATTGGGTTGACAGTTTACTAATTGCTTACGCCGTTGGTTGTAAAAATCTAAAACCAGCGTAGGATTACGGCGAAATCCATCTGGGGTTGCTACATCATCAATGTTGTGTTCTTCCCAAAGTCCACCTGCATCACGAAAGGTTTTTATTCCACTTTCTGCACTTATTCCAGCGCCGGAAAGTACTACAATTTTCTTCATCTTTTTAGTTTTAATTCGGATTACAAAGATAGGCATACTTTACCGTAAGTGTACCGTAACTATCATTTATGCCAAATATTAGCAGCATGATTTTATTCCTTATATTTGTACTTCAATTTTAATGCCGAATTATGGATAATGCTTTTTTACAAATGGATGGATATCAATTGTATGTAAAAAGACTTAGCTCTTCTACGGTTAAGGACAATTTGCCGACAATGTTTTTTTGCACGACTCGTGGGGATGTGTTCGATTGTGGGGTGACTTTCCTAAAAAGGTTTCGGAAATAGCGGGTTTAAATGCCTTGTTGTATGACAGACGGGGATACGGAAAGTCATCTGATTTTGCGATCACTGAACGAACGGAACAGTACTTGCATGATGAAGCTCATGAGCTTATTCGGGTCATGGATGCGTATAATATCGAAAATGCAGTGATTTATGGGCATAGTGATGGTGCAACTATTGCTTTGATTACTGCTGCTTTATATCCTTCGAGGGTTAAAGGATTGTTGCTCGAAGGCTCGCACAGCTTTATAGAGGAATCGGGAAAAATAGCCGTATTGGCTACCCGCGAACGTGCGAAAGAGAATAATTTGATTACCAGTCTGGGAAAATATCATGGAAGTAAAACCCCAAAACTTTTTCGGTTGTGGCACGAAACATGGCTGAGCGATTTTTTTTCAAAATGGACGATAGTACCTATTTTGAATAGAATAAGTTGCCCGGTGTTGGCGTTTCAGGGTGAGAGTGATGGGTTTGGCACTATTGAGCAATTAAATGTGCTGAAAAAAGAAATTCCAACCGATGTTACTATCGTAGAAATCAGGAATGCAGCGCATACGCCTCGTAAAGAGGCCGAAACTGAAACGATGGCTTTATTGACGAATTGGCTTAAAACGATTCCATGGTCGAAATAAATATCCGGAGACTAAGCTTGAGTAAATCGGTGCTGTTTAAACTTCTTGCTATCGTCAATTAGTGAAAAATCAGTATCTTTGCGGCTTATTTAGATTCAGATGAAAAAAATACTCTCTATTTTACTTATAGTTATTCAGGTTTCGGCCTGTAATCAAGCCACTAAAAGTGCTCAAAAAACTGAGAAAACTGTCGAGGTTCCAACGTTTTCAGCAGACTCTGCTTATCAGTTTGTTCAAAATCAAGTTGATTTTGGACCGCGTGTGCCCAATACGGATGCTCAGTTAGCTTGTGCTAATTATCTTTCAGCAAAGCTGAAGGGCTATGGTGCTCAGGTAATTGAACAAAAGGTCGATGTGAAAGCATTTGATGGTAAAATATTACGATCGATTAATATTATTGGTTCCTATAATCCAGAGGCGGAGACACGCGTGTTGCTTTTTTCGCATTGGGATTCACGTCCGTGGGCCGATAATGATCCGAACCCTAAAAACCATGAAAAACCGGTTATGGGTGCTAATGATGGAGCAAGTGGGGTAGGGGTTTTGCTGGAAATGGCTAGACAAATGGGTAAATCTTTGCCTGGTGTAGGTGTTGATATTGTCTTTTTTGATGCAGAAGATTATGGTGCTACTGCCAATTATAGTACTCAGAATACCGAAGATTCGTGGTGCTTGGGAACGCAGTATTGGGCGAAGAATCCACATGTTCCGGGATATACGGCTAAATATGGTATTTTACTTGATATGGTTGGCGGAACCCGTGCTACTTTTTTTCGTGAGCAGGGATCGGAGCAATATGCTGCCAATGTGGTTGACAAAGTATGGTCGCAAGCTGCTAGCTTAGGTTTTGGGCAGTATTTCGTGAATCAGGCAGGTGGAATGATCACTGATGATCATGTGTATGTGAACCAAATTCGTGGAATTCCGAGTATTGATATTATTCAATATGATCCCAAATCAGGCGGTTTTGCCGGTTACTGGCATACAGTAGACGACACTATGAAAAATGTAGATAAAAATACGCTGGGAGCTGTTGGTACAACATTGATGCATGTGGTGTATAACGAAAAATAATTTCGCCTAGATGTGTGAAATTTGTGTCTGCTTATTGTAGACGCATTCAAAAATAATAGCAATGAAATTTAAAAAGATAGCTGTAAAAATTGGGAGTAATGTGTTGACCCGTGCAGATGGTACTTTGGATATTACGCGCATGTCGGGACTGGTAGATCAGATTGCTCAATTGCACAAAAAAGGCGTTGAAATTGTTTTGATTTCTTCGGGTGCTGTTGCATCCGGACGCAGTGTATTAGGCATTGACCGAAAAATGGATGTGGTAGATCAACGTCAGCTTTTCTCTGCTGTGGGACAAGCGAAATTGATAAATCATTATTGGGATTTGTTTCGCGAACATGGCATAACAGTTGGACAGGTGCTTACCACTAAAGAAAATTTTAGCAGTCGCCGTCATTATCTTAATCAACGTAACTGTATGAAGGTTATGCTTGAAAATAATGTTCTCCCCATTGTAAATGAGAATGATACGGTGTCGGTTTCTGAGTTGATGTTTACTGATAATGATGAACTTTCAGGATTAATTGCAACGATGATGGATATGCAGGCGCTTATCATTCTGAGCAATATCGACGGCATTTTCAATGGTTCGCCGGTTGATCCGGAATCGAAAGTAATACGACAAATAGAGAAGGGACAGGATATTTCGGACTTTATTCAAAGCTCAAAATCAACTTTTGGACGGGGTGGTATGCTTACTAAAACAACAATTGCACGTCGGATTGCTGACCAGGGCATTGATGTGTTTATTGCAAACGGTAAGAAGGACGGTATTCTGTTGCATTTACTGGATAAGAAAAGTGAGGTGGTTTGCACACGTTTTGTGGCTTCTACCGACGATGTGTCGAGTGTGAAGAAATGGATTGCGCATAGTCAGGGCTTTGCCAAAGGTGAGATTCACGTGAACAAAAATGCTGCAAAAGCGTTGACTGGTGATAAAGCTGTGAGTCTTTTGCCAATTGGTGCAACGAAAATAGTTGGTGATTTTGAGAAAGACGATATTGTAAAAATAATAGATGAAAATGGTGTTGAACTTGGTGTAGGAAAAGTACAGTACGATAGTTCAAAAGCATCCGAAATGCTTGGAAAGAAAAACCAAAAGCCATTAGTGCATTGCGATTATTTATATTTAGAATAGCCGCTGTCCATTTTTATAGAAATGATATAGGGTTTTATAAAAAAGAATTTGTAATAATATGATACAGAATATATCCTGGAAACAATTCGCAGTTCACGCTTCCCGTTCGTTGAACCTGGTGAGCGATAAAATTATAAATCAGGTGTTACTTGAATTGGCTGACGAAGCCGTGGCGCAAACCGAAATGATTTTGGCCGAAAATGCTAAAGATTTAGAGGCGATGGAAAAGAGCAATCCAATGTACGATAGACTTTTGCTTACAAAAGAACGTATTGAAGGGATTGCTGCAGATATCCGTAATGTGGCTTCATTGCCATCGCCACTGGGTAAGGTAATGCTAGATACAGTTCGGCCCAATGGAATAAAAATAACCAAAGTGAGTGTTCCTTTTGGAGTCGTGGGCATTATTTACGAAGCTCGTCCAAATGTTAGTTTTGATGTGTTTGCTCTTTGCTTGAAATCGGGCAATGCTTGTGTGTTGAAAGGTGGAACGGATGCCTATAACTCAAATTTAGCTATAGTTGAGGTGATAAGACTGGTTTTGAATCGTTTCGGGCTGGAAAAAAATATTGTAACGCTACTTCCTGCAGGCCGTGAAGCAGCCGCTGAACTTATGAATGCGGTGGGAGCGGTTGATGTAATTATTCCTCGTGGAGGAAAGGGATTGATTGATTTTGTGCGAGAAAATTCACGTGTTCCGGTAATCGAAACAGGTGCGGGGATTTGTCATACCTATTTTGATGAATACGGGGATGTAGAAAAAGGAGCAGCTATTATATTTAACTCCAAAACTCGTCGTGTGAGCGTATGTAACACCCTGGATTGCCTGGTGATAAATGAGAAGCGACTAGCTGACTTACCTGCGCTTTGCGAAAAATTAGCAACAAAAAATGTAATCATTTACGCTGACGTTAAGGCGTTCACATTTTTAAATGGGAAATATCCTGCCGAGTTGCTGCAAAAAGCTACGGATGAAAGCTATGGTATTGAATTTTTAGATTATAAAATGTCTATTAAAACTGCTGAATCTATTTATGTTGCCGTAGATCATATTTCCAACTATAGCTCGAAGCATAGTGAATGCATTGTGAGCGAGAATCAAAAACAGATTGACTTTTTTGATAAAATGGTGGATGCCGCTTGTGTCTATACCAACGTTTCTACGGCTTTTACAGATGGAGCACAATTTGGATTAGGTGCCGAGATTGGTATTAGCACCCAAAAATTGCATGCGCGTGGTCCAATGGGATTGGAAGAATTATGTTCGTATAAATGGATAGTGAAAGGCGACGGGCAAACAAGGCAATAATATATGAAATTTTGACAAATATTTGCACATGGATTTGGGTGGAAAATGTATGTTTTTGTCGATAGTTCAAGGTTTGGCAAAGGATATCTATTTCTAGGTAATTGTACGAATGTGTAATATAATTCACTAAATTTCAATTATATTTAGATATTTTGTTGTGTAATCAAAAATAAATGATTTTCTTTGCAATTGAAAAGAAAGTGTAATTTTTCGTTCGTTTATTTCAACTCTCCTATTTTTGGTAGAAAGAATTTGTTTTAACCTCGTTTTCTATACTTGTCTTGAGTCACATTTTTATCAATTATTTTATTTTATTTTATGAACATTTACGTAGGTAACCTAAGTTACAAAGTTCGCGAAAATGACCTTCAAGGGGTTATTGAAGAGTATGGTCAAGTTGAATCATGCAAAATTATCAAAGATCGCGAAACCGGAAAATCTAAAGGATTTGCGTTTGTAGAAATGGCTGACGATGCTGCTGCTGCAAAAGTGATCGAAGAATTAAACGGCGCTGAATTCGATGGTCGTTCAATGGTCGTTAAAGAAGCTAGACCAAGAGCTTAAGATTAATTTCTTTTAGAACACATAAAGAACTTCTGTTATCGGTAGATAGCAGGAGTTTTTTTGCATAAATACTTTTACTATTATGGTAAGTTTAAAAGGGATGTATAAACAAAACGGAGTTTTTTTGAATCTGCTTTTGTTGCTGGGCACTGCGGTTTTTTTTGCCTTAATGGCTATAGTGATTTGGAGAATTATTTTTGGCGCTAATCCGACCGAAATTAATTCGATGAGGTGGCTTCAATTTGCGCAAGCTATTGGATTGTTTGTTGTTCCGCCATTCGTGTTGGCTTACTTTTGGAGCGATAAACCATTCAAGTATCTATGTCTGGACAAAAAACCGGATGCAGTAAATGTACTTTTTGTCATTCTTTTCATGGTATTGGTTATTCCGTTTGTCAATCTGTTAGGTGAGTGGAATCAGCAATTAAAATTACCTCATGCTCTTGGCGCCATTGAGGCTCAAATGAAAGCCTCTGAAGCTGAAATTGCTCTTTTGACTAAGAAATTGCTCGATGTACACAGTTTAAAAGGGTTATTTGGCAATGTGTTTTTGATTGCTTTTATCCCGGCTTTGGGCGAGGAGTTATTTTTTAGAGGAGCACTACAACAAATTTTTCAGAATAAAAAGAATGCAATAATGGCAATATGGCTTACTGCATTTATCTTTAGTGCTATTCATTTTCAGTTTTATGGCTTTGTTCCCCGATTTTTATTGGGGGCATTCTTTGGATATTTGCTTGTGTGGAGTGGCAATTTATGGTTACCAGTTTTAGCTCATTTTGCAAATAATGCTATTGCTATTGTTTTTTATTATTTGAAATATAACGGTTTTCAAGTAGTTGATATTGATACGATAGGAACTGGCAATACCTTATGGATAGGCTGCGTGAGTGGATTGTTGGCGTTGATAATGATTGTTTTATTTCGAGCAAAGTTACGAGTAACTAATTTTTAGGTTTCGCAACTTATCTATTTGTAGTTGATGCTTTACTTATTAGCTTAATACAATATAATTTTTTTTACAAAGTTGACTTTGAATGCTTGGAATTATGTATTTTTGTAAGTACGTGTACAATAGATAGAGATTTTTTTAGTTTTTATTTAGATAGCAATTTATTGTTTGTCTTGTCTTTAGGAAAACGAGAACTTAGCATTGATTGGGGTTGAGTCCAGTTAAAATATATCACTTATTCATTTATTTCAATTCGAAACCTTTTGAAAAACTATATCAAATTTGGATTAGGGTCTTTGTTGTTTACTGTTCTGATAGTAGGATGTTCAACAAAAAAAAATACCTGGGCATCTAGAACTTCACAGGCAATGAATACTCGTTTTAACGTGTATTTTAATGGCATGATAAGTTATCAGGATGGACTTAAAAATATAGAACATGCCAATGTTGAAGATTATTCTTCAATTATCACCATGTATCCAATAAGCAAGCATTCTAATGCCACATCGGCAATTTCAAACATGGATCGAACGATCGAAAAATGTAGAAAGGCCATTAAACTGCACTCCATAAAAGTAAAACCGGATAAGAATTATAAAAAGTCCAGCGATCCGAAATACAAACTTTATTACAACCAGCAGGAATTCAATCCGGCTTTGAAAGATGCATGGCTACTTTTGGCTCAGGCCGAGTTTCATAAGGTCGATTTTATAGGTTCTGCAGCAACTTTTGCATATGTTTCGCGGCTATATTCTTCTGATAATGATATGGTCTCGAAATGTCAGCTGTGGATTGCTCGTGCCTATGGTGAGGCTAATTGGATGTACGAAGCAGAGGAGGTTCTATCAAAATTGGATCAGAATAAATTGAATAGTCTGAATATTGGTTTGTATGCCTCTGTGAATGCTGATTTATTACTAAAGAAACACCAATACAAGGAAGCTATTCCGTTTTTGAAACTGGCTTTGTCGAAAGAAAACGATGGATATTTGAAGCAACGATTTGGTTATTTGCTGGCTCAGTTGTATCAAAAAACAGGAGATAATAGAGCTGCATATGATGCATTTTCAACCGTCATTAAATCGAACCCTCCATTTGAGATGGACTTTAATTCTCGCATTAGTCGTGCTCAGATTGATCAAGGTAATATTGCAGAGGTGCAAAATGACCTTCGCAAAATGATTAAGAATAAAAATAACGCAGAATATCTGGATCAAATCTATTACGCGTTAGGAAATACCTACCTGAATCATTCCGATACGGTAAATTCGATTAAGAATTTTGAATTATCTGCCGAGAAGAGTACCCGTAATGGAGTTGATAAAGCCATTACGTTGATAAAACTGGGTGATCTGCAATATAATAGAACTAATTACGTAGCAGCACAACCGTGTTATGAAGGTGCAGGGAAAATCATTACTAAAGAGCATGATGATTATGTTCGCGTCACTAAACGCGCTGAAATGCTTGGTGAATTGGTAGGGCAGATAAATATTTTGACCTTGCAGGATAGTCTTCAGAGACTTTCTTCATTGACTGCAAGTCAGCGTGTAGAAGTGGTTGATAAATTAATTGCCAGACTGATCGCTGATGAGAAAGCGGTCGTAGAAAAAGAACAGAAAAAGGCGAAAGGTGATGAGTTTGCCCGACTGACTCCGATAGGTGGCAATATGCCGGGTAGTGCTGTAGGCGATTGGTATTTTTATAATATTGGTTTAATGCGTTCCGGCGAATCAGATTTCCAGAAGAAATGGGGAAAAAGAAAGTTGGAAGATAACTGGCGGAGAACCAATAAAACAGCTTCTCTTTTTGCAGATGAAACTACTTCGGCGTCAGCCGGAGCAAATGCTGTGGATACCTTAAAAACGAAAGCGAGTGCAATAAACTCAGATGTAAAAAATCCTGAGTTTTACCTGAGTCAAATTCCCATAACCAAAGCACAGATCGATAAATCGAATACAGAAACAGCTACTGCTTTGTATAACATAGGCCTGATTTACAAAGAAAAGATTGAGGATTTTCCGTTGGCAATTAAGGCATTTCAGGAGTTTGCCCGACGATTCCCGGCTGATACACGAGTACCTGATGCTTATTATAATAACTATACGATGCAGTCGAAACTGGAGAATCAACCCGAAGCTCAGTTGTATAGAAATAAATTGATTACAGAGTTCCCAAAATCGGAATACGCATTGATGCTATCGCAACCCGACTACGCAAAACGGATGGCAGCTATGTACAGTGAGCAGGACTCCATTTATAGCCGAACGTATAAAGCCTATAACGATAATAAGTTTGACGTTGTGTTTCAGAACGTGGACTATATAAAAAAGAATTACCCTTTGTCAACATTGATGCCTAAGTTTTTGTTCTTAAATGCACTAAGTATAGGTAAGAGTAATACGCCAGATAAATTTGAAGCGGCGTTGTCTGAACTGGTTAGCAATCATCCCCAAAGTGATGTGAGCTCAATGAGTAAGGATATATTGGCACTTATGAAACAAGGACAGCAAGCTCAAACCGGTACAACAGGTGGTTCACTGATTGCCAAGCGCGAACAGCTTACCAAAACTGAAATAGAAAGCCTTGATCAACAGAAATTTACTGTAGATAAGAAATCGAAGCATAGATTAATGCTGGTTAGTTCAACGAATACTGCCAATTCTAATAAGTTGTTGTATAACATTGCATCGTTCAATTTTTCGCGATTTATGATTAAAGATTTTGATCTGGTTGTAACTAAATTAGACTCGGTTCAAAGTGCTTTGTCGGTCACCAATTTCGAATCGTACGATGAGGCCGATTGGTATTCTAAGACGCTGACTACCGACCCGCTGTTAGTTAAATTGCTGAACGACTTGAACATTCGAAAGATTATTATTTCAGAAGCTAATTTTGCTTTGCTGAGAACAGGTTTTAGTCTGAATGACTATTTAGCTTTTGCCAATTATTCGGTTGAAATGAAGCAACCTCAAATGGAATCTGCCATTGCGACCACAAAATCGCAGGAGCAAATTGCTAAACTAGTTGTTCAAAAACCGGTTGCCATAGCTACAACTGACAAATTGCTTACCGACAAAACTGCTTCAAAACCGGAACAGATTCAAAAGGAGGCAACTAAACCAGTATTGGATAACAAACAAAATGCGGCAACAAGTGCGACGACGCCAATTGTTATTGAACCAAAAGTGGAAGAGCCACCTGTACCATTGTTCAAAAATCTGTATGGATATCGTGCTAACGAAGCACACTTTATTGCCATTTATATTGTTTCGGGAACTATAGATTTTGAAAAAGTAAAAGCTACTTTTGATAATTATAATGCTAAAAATTATAGCATAATGAATTTGAAAGTTTCGTTAGAAACTGCAGGTAAAAAGCAAGTAATCATTATTGGAAGTTTGAACGATGCCAATATAGCAAAATCTTATTTGCTCAGAATAGTAAAAGAATCTGGTTTGTTTGAAGGCTTGAAAAATGCAAACTACAGAAATTTAATCGGTTCTAAAAAGAACTTGAATATGCTTATGCAACAAAATACCCTTGATGTGTATTTTGAATTTATGAAAGAATATTATTTGAAATAAAGATCTGATGACGACGGATGAAAGTCAGAAGTATTTTGTTTTTTGAAATTATAAAGATTAATAATGATTAAACAAGGACTTTAGACCTTTGTCTATAGACTTTAGATATATAGAATATGAAAAAAGATCGCATACTTTGGGCTGATGATGAAATGGATTTATTGAGTCCGTATATTCTTTTTTTGGAAGAGAAGGGTTATGATGTTGTTACGGCAACAAATGGTAAAGATGCGGTGGAACTGTGCCAGAAAGAAACATTTGATATTATATTTCTGGACGAAAATATGCCCGGACTGAGCGGTTTGGAGACTTTGGCGCTTATAAAAGATATAGATCCTAACGTGCCTATGGTGATGATTACCAAGAGCGAGGAAGAAAATATAATGAATATGGCTATTGGTAGTAAAATAGCCGATTATCTTACAAAACCGGTAAATCCAAGTCAGATTTTACTGACATTGAAGAAGAATATTCACAAGAAAGAACTTGTGGCCGATCATACTGCCTCTACCTACCAATCGCAATTTGGGCGTATTGGTATGCAAATAAATGATACGCTGACTTATGAAGATTGGGTCGAGGTGTACAAAAAATTGGTCTATTGGGAATTGGAGTTGACCGAAGCTGATAACGGTATGGATGAAATGCTCCGTATGCAAAAGGCTGAGGCCAATAATTCATTTACAAAATTTGTAAAGAAAAATTATATGGACTGGTTTGAGCAACCTGAGAAACGTCCGTTGATGAGTCCTGATTTATTCAAAACGAAAGTATTTCCATTGTTGGACAAAGGGGAGAAGGTGTTCTTTATTTTGGTGGATAATTTTCGTTACGACCAATGGAAAGTTATCCGCGAACTGCTGAATGACATTTATCAGTTTAATGAAGAAGAATTATATTGCAGCATGCTGCCTACAGCAACGCAATATGCCCGAAATGCTATTTTCTCCGGACTGTTACCACTTCAAATTCAGCAAATGTTTCCAAATCTTTGGATAGAAGAAGAGGATGAAGAGGGCAAAAACTTGTATGAAAAGGATTTACTTCAAACACAATTTACACGTTTCCGTAAAAATTATACTTTTTCCTATCACAAGGTAAGCGATTCAGCTTCATGCGAACGATTAATTGGTCAATTGCCACGCATTGATAATAATCAGTTGAATGTCTGTGTGTTGAACTTTATCGACATGCTTTCGCACGCTCGTACCGAATCAAAAATGATGCGCGAACTGGCCAATGATGAAGAAGCCTATCGCTCACTTACACTTTCGTGGTTCAAGCATTCGCCAACGTATGAACTTTTCAAAGAAATAGCGCAACGAGGTTACAAGGTGATAGTTACTACCGATCATGGAACCATTCAAGTTACTAACCCGATAAAAGTGATTGGCGACAAGAACACAAACGTGAACCTGCGATATAAAGTAGGGAAAAATCTAACGTACAATAAAAAAGAAGTTTTCGAAATAACGCAACCCGGCAAAGTCGGATTACCAAGCCCCAATGTGAGTTCTGCTTATATTTTTGCAACCAACGACGACTTTTTTGCGTATCCAAACAATTATAATCATTATGCAAGTTACTACAAAAACACTTTTCAACATGGTGGTATTTCGTTGGAAGAAATGCTGATACCCTTTGTAGTGATGCAACCCAAATAACATTTTACCGCTGAGAACGCTAAGAATTCGCGAAGTAATACTTAGAATGGAAAATTATGACTGAGAATGAATTATCAGAAAAAATTATTGGATGTGCGATTCAAGTACATAAATCGCTCGGTCCTGGTTTACTTGAAAGTGCATATTTAGAGTGTCTTTATTATGAGTTAAAAATATCGGGTTTAAAAGTTGAAAAACAGAAGCCTTTACCATTGATATATAAAGAAATAAGATTAGATGCAGGATACAGATTAGACTTATTAGTAGAAGATAAGGTTGTAATTGAATTAAAATCTGTTGAGGCAATTAATGATATTCATATTGCGCAAGTAATAACATATCTTAAGTTGTCGGGGTGTAAATTAGGACTATTGATGAATTTCAATGTTCTTAGATTGGTTGATGGATTGAAGAGATTGGTGAATAATTTATAATACTTAGCCGACAAGGTGCTGAATATTTTCAGAGGAAATGCCTCTGCGATAAATACTTGGCGATCTTTGCGGTGAAATACAAATATCGAGATGAAGAATTATACAAATGTAAAAGACCTTGGCAATTTGCAAGACGCAATACAAGAGGCACTGGAGATTAAGAAAAATCGTTACGCCTACAAACACATTGGTGAGAATAAAACCTTGTTGATGGTGTTTTTTAATTCGAGTTTGAGAACTCGTTTGAGTACCCAGAAGGCAGGAATGAACTTGGGAATGAATACAATGGTGCTCGATATTAATTCGGGTGCATGGAAACTGGAAACGGAGCGAGGAGTGATTATGGATGGTGATAAGCCGGAACATATTCTGGAGGCTATCCCCGTTATGGCAAGTTATTGCGACGTGATTGGTGTGCGTGCTTTTGCAGGTTTGGAAGATAAAGCGTATGATTATCAAGAAACTATTATCAATCAATTTATTCAATATTCAGGCAAGCCGGTTTTCAGTATGGAAGCTGCAACAGGACATCCTTTGCAGGGTTTTGCCGATTTAATTACCATTGAGGAGTATAAGAAAACGGCTCGTCCAAAAGTAGTACTTACATGGGCACCACATCCTAAAGCGCTGCCACAAGCTGTTCCAAATTCTTTTGTTGACTTTATGAATGAGGCAGATGTGGATTTTGTAATCACTCACCCCAAAGGGTATGAGTTAGCTGATGAATTTGTGCGTGGAGCGCGTGTTGAATACGACCAAATGAAAGCATTCGAGGGTGCCGATTTTATTTATGCCAAAAACTGGTCGGCTTATCAGGATCCTAACTATGGTCAGATTCTGAGCAAAGACAGGGATTGGACGGTTAGTAGTCGTCAGATGGCGGTGACGAATAATGCTCACTTCATGCATTGTTTACCTGTTCGTCGAAATATGATTGTGACTGACGAAGTGATTGAGAGCCCGCAATCAATTGTAATTCCGGAGGCAGCGAACCGTGAAATTTCTGCTCAGGTAGTCATCAAACGGTTATTAGAAAATATAGGACGATAAAACATAAAACAGCAAATCCCACAAATTATCGCAAATGAATGCATTAAAACTGTTTTTATTTGCGTTTTTTGCGTAATTTGCGTACAAAAAAATAGAAATGAATTTAGAACAAGTAGCTGCGTCAATTCGCAACGTTCCTGATTTCCCGAAACCGGGAATTTTATTCAAAGACATCACAACAGCGATGAAAGACGCTGAAGTACTAAAATTTATTGCTGATGAGCTTTATGATTATTACAAAGATAAAGGAATAACTAAGGTTGTTGGTGTTGAAAGCCGTGGTTTTGTGTTGGGAAGTATCTTAGCTTACCGACTTGGAGCCGGTTTTGTATTACTTCGTAAACCGGGAAAATTACCATCGGATACTTTCAAAATAGACTATGATCTGGAATATGGAACCGATTCGCTAGAGATCCACAAAGATTCAATTGAAGAGGATGATATAGTCTTGTTGCATGACGATCTTTTGGCCACAGGTGGTAGCGCAAACGCTGCATTGGAGTTGTTGACTAACTTTACTCATAATGGTGTTTATGTTAGTTTTCTGATAGAACTAACCTTTTTAAAAGGTATTGAGCGATTGAAGGGTGCAAAAGATATACACTCACTAATTAAATTTTAAAATGTCTTAAGCACTAAACCACATACTTCACTGAGTTACAATTGAAGTTTCTTTTATTGTACTAACATGCCTAGTGATTTTTTGTGCTCTTAGTGCCTCAGTGGTAAAATATGGAAAAACTTACACTCGTAAAAGTTGGAGGGAAAATAGTTGAAGAACCTCAAAGTCTGAAACAGTTGTTGTCCGATTTCTCAAAGATAGAAGGTTACAAAGTGTTGGTGCATGGTGGTGGTCGTTCGGCTACGGCTATTGCTGCTCAACTAGGTATCGAAAGTAAAATGGTAAATGGTCGTCGCATTACTGATGAAGAAACGCTGAAAGTGGTTACCATGGTTTATGGGGGATTGGTAAATAAACAAATTGTAGCCGGACTTCAGGCTATTGGCGTCAATGCGTTGGGACTTACCGGTGCCGATTTAAATTATATGCGTTCCGAGAAACGTCCTGTAAAGGATGTGGATTATGGCTTTGTAGGTGATGTAAAAGAGGTGAATGCCGATATCCTGGCTGACTTAATAGGCAAAGGTGTGGTTCCTGTTCTGGCTCCATTGACACACGATAAAGCAGGGAATCTATTGAATACCAATGCGGATACCATAGCCGGTGAAGCTGCTAAAGCCTTGTCGAAGCATTTTGAAGTAACGTTAATGTATTGTTTCGAGAAAAAAGGAGTGTTGACGGATGAAAATGATGACGAAAGTGTCATCACGAATCTGACTCCTGAACTTTTTGAGAAATATGTTGCCGAAGGAGTGATCAATGGAGGTATGATTCCAAAATTGGAGAACTCGTTTGAGGCCATTAATGCTGGTGTGAAGCAAGTGGTAATTACCCGTGCTGATTTGATACATACACCTGGTGGAACTACCATAACAATCAAGTAAACTTAGTTATTTAATTGAATGAAAAAATTTATTTACATATTCCTCTCGCTTTTGATAGTTGTGGGCTCTGTTGTTGCACAAGAAGAAATAAAACTATACAAACACGGACCTAAAGAAAGCAATGAAATTAAAGTTGCAGAAAGTAATCAACGCACTGATTTTGTAATTGATATCAGCAATCCGCGAATGTATTTTTATCCAGCAAAAAAGGAGATGAATAGCGGAACAGCTGTGTTGATTTGTCCGGGTGGAGGCTATGCCGGTGTATCGATCATCAATGAGGGTTTGAATATTGCTAAATGGTTCAATGATTTAGGGGTTAATGCTTTTGTGTTGTATTACCGAATGCCAAACGGACATACCACTGTTCCATTAACCGATGCGCAGGCTGCATTGAAAATCATTCATAAAAGGGCAAAGAAATGGGGTATTGATAAAAACAAAATTGGAATCATGGGTTTTTCGGCCGGTGGTCATTTAGCTTCAACTGTTGGTACACATTTCAGAACAAAAGTGGAGCGTCCGGCGTTTATGATATTAGGATATCCGGTTGTAACTATGGCTAAAGAACTTACTCATATGGGATCGAGATATAATCTATTGGGCAAAAATCCAACCGACAAGCTTGTTGCGTTATACTCTAATGAATTGCAAGTAACTAAAGATACACCTCCCACTTTTATTGTTCATGCGATAGATGATAAAACAGTGCCCATTGCTAATAGCGAACAATTGATAAAAGCATTGAAAGAAAATAATGTACCGGCTGAACTCCATACTTTTGATGAAGGTGGTCACGGTTTTGGTATGCGTAAAAGAGGAATTCCTGTAGATAATTGGTCTGATTTATTGAAGACCTGGATGCAGAACAATAAACTAATAAACTAATATGAAGTTTCAAGAACAAACCAACGATGCAGTTTCTCTGTTGGAGCAACTAATTGCTATCTCTTCGTTTAGCAAAGAAGAAAATACAGTTGCAGATTTTCTGGAACGATACATTGAGATAAAGGGTTATGTGGCTTCGCGCAAAGACAATAATGTCTGGATTTTGAGTCCTGGATTTGATACGTCGCGACCTACAATTCTGCTCAACTCTCACATCGATACTGTTCGGCCAGTTACGGGTTGGAATCGTAATCCTCTGATTCCAAGTATTGAAAATGGACGATTATATGGGTTGGGAAGCAATGATGCCGGAGCAAGTGTGGTCTGTTTACTTCAGACTTTTTTCTATCTTACTCAGCAGCAACAAGCTTACAATTTGATTTTTGCAGCTTCGGCCGAAGAGGAGATATCCGGTAAAAATGGTCTTGAGAGCTTATTGAGCGAGTTGCCCAAAATTGATTTTGCGATAGTCGGTGAGCCTACGCAAATGAATCTGGCAGTTGCAGAAAAGGGATTGATGGTACTCGATTGTACTGTTCACGGACAGGCCGGTCATGCAGCGCGTAACGAGGGTGTTAATGCGATTTACAGGGCATTGGCTGATATCGAATGGTTTAAAACATTTGAGTTTGTAAAGAAGACAGATTTATTGGGCCCAGTGAAAATGTCGGTTACACAGATAAATGCCGGTACTCAGCACAATGTTATACCGGATAAATGCACTTTTGTTGTGGACGTGCGAAGTAATGAAATGTATTCCAATCAGGATATTTTGGATGAAATCCGCAAGCATGTGGGTTGCGATGTGAATGCCCGATCCACGCGGCTAAGTTCCACTGCCACGCCCCTGCATCACCCAATAGTGAAACGTGGAAGGGAATTGAATCGTACGCTTTTTGGTTCGCCAACGCTTTCCGATCAGTCGCTTATGCCTTTTCCTAGTTTAAAAATGGGACCGGGTGATTCCGCGCGTTCTCATACAGCTGATGAATTTATACTATTGTCGGAAATAAAGGAATCAATTGAAATTTATACCCAATTGTTGGATGGGTTGAAGTTTTAATCAATAATAAATCCGCAGGTAGCACAGATGGGTTCGACAATTTTACGTTGTTCGAACCCTTTTTTTATGTTTTTAGCTCGCTCCGATTGTAGTATTTCCGATAGCTCATCGTTGAAAATATTGCCCAATTTCATATTGGCATCTGCGTCAAGGCAGCACGGAACAATTTGACCATCGGCTAAAATGGCAATATGGTCGCGCAATGCGTAACAGTTTTTCTGCGTTTGCGATTTTATTCCATTTTCGTCAGGCCACTCAAAACGTGGCGCTTTTTGTAGAAAGATATGTTCAGCTAGTTTTAAGCCATTACCCTTTGTTTTTTCAGTTATTTCTTGTGTAGACAAGTCAAACTTCTTACTTATTTCATCTAAACAAAGCATATTAAAAGCTGCGCTAGCAGTGTTGGATGAATTCCAAAGTCTTAATGAAATGTAAGTTTTGGTAGATGCTATGATTGAAAAATCAAATACCGACTTTAAATAGTCTGTCCATTTTTCTGAAGGAATATTCTCTTCCGCATCGTGCAGAGAGATATTCACTTGACGGATAGAATGAGTTAGAAGCATTTCTTTCTTTCTCTCCAATAATCCACCGTTGGTAGTGATATTGATATTTAGATTGGCCGTTTCTGCAATGGTGAGAATTTCATCGAGCTGCGGATGCAAAAGTGGCTCACCCAATACGTGCAGATAAATATAGTTTGTGTAAGGACGAATTTTTTCTACAACGATTCGAAATTCGTTGGGCGACATGAATTTTGCTGTTCGCGTCGTTTTAAAACAAAAGCTACAATCGAAATTGCAGCTATTTGTTATTTCTATATATATCTTTTTGAATTTCAAGTTTTTATTGTTTTATCTAAAGTCGATAATGTTATGAATGGAAAGAATGCCAACCACCAGATCCGTTTCATCCATAACAGTCAGCGACGTTATTTTGTTGATGTCCATCATCTCAAGTGCATCGGTCAATAGTTCGTTTGCTCCAATCCGTTTAAAACCACGTGTCATAAAGTCTGCTGCAGTGAGTTGTTTGATATCGTCGAACTTTTGAATGGCACGGCGAATATCACCGTCGGTAATTATACCAACTGCTTGGTTATTCGTGTTGTAGACAAGCGTCATTCCCAATCGTTTGTTGCTCACTTCATACATAATGTCTTTGAAAATCGTTGTTTCCGACACTCTCGGGATTTCTGTGTTCATCTCGTCTTTTACGCGCGAAATCAAACGGCGACCTAGCGCTCCTCCCGGATGATAAACTGCGTAATTTTCTGCTTTGAATCCTCTGCGTTCCATTAAGCAAATCGTCAGTGCGTCACCCATAACCAACGTAGCTGTGGTAGAAGTTGTTGGCGCCAGTCCAAGTGGGCAGGCTTCTTTTTCAACGCCTACATTGAGTACTAACGAAACTTCATTCGCCAACACGGATTTAAGATTACCGGTCATGGCAATCATGGTACAGCCTATTTTTTTTAACGGAGGGATTATATTTACGATTTCTGAAGAACTGCCGCTGTTCGAGATTAAAAGAACGATGTCATTTTTGCTGACCATGCCTAAGTCGCCATGCATTGCTTCTGAGGCATTTACAAATATTGACTGTGTTCCGGTAGAAGCAAGTGACGAAGAAATCTTATGGCCTATGATGCCTGTTTTTCCTACGCCCATAATCACTAATTTGCCTTTACAATTATAAATTAGTTCTACTGCTTCATTTATTTCATTGCCAATTTTAGCCGACAGTTTCTGGAGTTCACAAATTTCCTGACTGAAAATTTCTTTACTGCGTTGTATATAATCCATGTTTTTCTCTCCCTTCGGTTATTTGATGATCATTTCAATAAATTCTCTTACGCAGCCTTCTCCTCCTTTTTTATTCATTTGAATAATCCCGGGGATGTTTTTGATGGCTGTCAGAGCATTGGCAGGGCAAGCAGCTAAACCAACATTCGAAAGCAGTTCAAAGCAATTTACGTCATCTCCGATGTAGGCAACTTCTGATAGTGAGATGCCTTCTTTTTCGCAGATTTCTTTTACCGAAGCCAGTTTGCCTCCTTCGCGTTTGCCTTGATAGAGGTAATCTAGTTTTAATTTATTGAAGCGACGTTCCACCATTTTAGTGTTTTCGGAAGTGACGATGCCGGTCTTAATGCCTTTCTCGCGGATAAGTTGCAAGCCCATTCCATCGTGCGTATTGAATTTTTTTAATTCATCACCGGCTTCAGAATAGTACATTCCTGCATCTGTCAAAACGCCATCCACGTCTGTGAGAAACAGTTTAATATTTCTCATTCTCTGTTCCGTGGTTATCACTTTAGCTTTTTCTGTCGACTGATAACTATTTACTGTTGACTGTGGTGAAATTCCTTTGGTGATGTTGTCAATGGCAATTGCTTGTTCCAGAATCTCTTTTATTTTTGAAAGATAGATTTGATTTGGTCCATCGGAGAATGCGTGATCCGGATCGGGGTGAACTTCTGCAAAGATGGCATCGACGCCAACAGCAAGTGCTGCACGCATCAGGTAAGGTACCATTTCGCGGTTTCCACCGGTTGAGGTTCCTTGTCCACCAGGTTTTTGGACTGCATGAGTAGCGTCGAAAACAACAGGGAAGCCATAGCTCCGCATTTCTACTAAGCCTGTCATGTCCACCACCAAATTGTTGTAGCCAAAACTTGAACCGCGTTCGCAAAGCAAGATATTTTCGTTACCTGAATCACGCAATTTATCAATCACATTTTTCATATCCCATGGAGCCATAAACTGTCCTTTTTTTACGTTGACAATTTTCCCTGTTTGAGCTGCTGCTACCAATAGGTCAGTCTGACGGGATAGGAAAGCCGGAATTTGAAGCATATCGGCAACTTCAGCCACTGGGGCGCATTGCCATGTTTCATGCACGTCGGTAACGATAGGCAGGCCCAGTTCTGTTTTTACGCGTTGAAGAATTTCAAGACCGCGTTTCATTCCCAGTCCGCGGGGCGATTTTACTGAAGAGCGGTTGGCTTTGTCGAAAGATGATTTAAAAATGAGATGAATGTCTAATTCCTGACAAATTTCTTTCAATTTGGCCGCAACTTCCATGGTCATTTCTTCCGATTCGATGGCACACGGTCCGGCAATCAATACAAAACGACTACAACCGCCTATTTCAAAGCGATTCAGAACATTTACTTTATGTGTTTCGAGCATTTTTTTTAGATTCAAGTGCAAAAAAACGAATGCCTCTCAAAGTTTGGAGGCATTTCGTTTTTTTTGCTGATTAGCAAATTAATTTGTGTAAACTCTCACCCAGTCCACTTCCAGACTGCCTGCACTTCCATGCTGTTGTTCCGAAATAAAAGAATTGAATGCCATGTACATAGCTTCTTTTGGAATATTGCTGGCGGTACGGTACACTTCAAGGTCGTTTATCATCCAGATTAATTCCTTTTTATTCCAAACCAGCGTGTAGATAAAGAATTCAGAAGGATTGATACCGGTAATTTTTATACCATCATACAAGTCCTTATTTGCATTACCCAATGTAATGTGCTTGCCGTTATAATGGAAAATTTTTATGTTTGGCAACTTTGCATCAGCTCCTAACCAAAATGCGTGCTGTACATTTCCTTTGCAGCGCAATTTTGCGCGAAATACTCCACTTGATTGACGGAATTTTTCGGCTGTTTGAAGGATATCTGATGTAAATTCAAATTCTTTTTCGATAAAGCCTTTGGTAGTGTGCCATGCAGGTGCCAATACTTTTTCGTGCTTAGTGGCTACTTTCAGTATGCCTTCTTCTACTGATACATTTTGTCCTGAATGATTGGCCTGCTTTTCATTTGCAAATGAATGATTTCCAACAATTTTGTTGCTCTTGTAATGAAATCCAAAGTTCCAACGTGAGTTATCCAGTGTGTTCCATTCAAATTCGTCGTTGAATGTCAGCGAAAGTTTTCGGTATTTTTCGAAGCGTTCGGGCTTTTCGTTTTCGAAGAAAACAATATCAGGATTTTTTGCTAATTCGTAGAAGCGTTGTTCGTGAACGTATTCAGGAGTTGTGTGCCAGCGTTTTGTATCGGCCCAAAAATTATTAGCTTTTTGGAATTCGGGTGTGGCTGTTTTTGCCTTTAGTGCTTCATATTCGGTGATTATGTACGAATTGTGAAAGCGAACGTAGGTTTTATATGCTTTTGAATGTTCGAAATGTTTAAGCTTTGTGAGCTTTTCTGAAGTAGCCACTAATTTTTTGTCGCCAAGATTCTCAAATTCAGGAGTGGCTTTGAAGGCGAGATAATGTTTCAATGCATCCGATTTCAGTGTTTCGTAGTAAGTCTGAATGGCAATTGAATTTTGCCATTTCTGGCATTTCTTGTATGTTTGGAATTCTTCAGTGTCTTTGTATTTTCGATGTTGAAGAATTTTTTTATTTTCTTGAAATTCAGCAGATTTTACGATGTGGAATAGTTTTTTGTATTCTGCCAATTCCACCGACTTTTCAACCTCCGCATACCTATGCATGGCTGTAATAAGTTCAGATTCATTTCTTTCCAGCTTGGCTGTAGGAGTTATCTTTCCAAAGAGTTTTTTCCAAAAAAGATTCATAATGCACTGGTGTTAAAGTAGTTCGCGAATAATATTTAATAGAATGATGCAGAAATAGTTAGAAAGATCTAATCAGTTCCATGCAGTGTGAAATGCTGTTGACAATAATAGGTTTGTATTTTTCTTCAGTTGGAATAAAGTGTTCGTCGCGCATTTGGTTTATTTGACTTAGAAAAAGTTCATAGAAACCATTTTCGTTTACGATTATCAGTGGTTTTTTGTGTTCTCCAACTACCCCTGAAGCAATGATGTCAAGCATTTCGTCCAACGTGCCATAGCTGCCCGGAAGCACCACAAACACATCAGAAATTGATTTCATGTTTCTTTTGCGCTCACTCATTGTATCGACCACTATGAGTTCAGTGGGTAAAGCGCTTTGGCGTTTCATTTTTATTACTGCTTGTGGAATAATACCAATGATGTTACCATTTTTATTTTTTGCACCTTCAGCCACTGAGTCCATGAGTCCGCCGGTAGCACCGCCGTAAACCAATACGTTCCCACCTTCAGCAATCTGCTCTCCTAGTTGGAAAGCAGATTGTCTGTAATGGTCAGCGATATGGTTGCTCGAAGAGCAAAAGACGGCAATGTTCATGTTTGATTGTCAACAGTCAGCAGTCACAGCCTCGGGGACTTTACGACTGCAAACAAATTATTATGCATCAATTTTAGCATAGGTAGCATTGTCCTCAATAAATTGACGACGAGGAGCTACATCATCACCCATCAACATAGAGAAAACGTGATCAGCCTCAGCTGCATTTTCAATGTTTACCTGACGTAAAGTACGGTGTTCAGGATTCATGGTTGTATCCCACAATTGAATTTCATTCATTTCTCCCAAACCTTTATATCGTTGAGTATGGATGTTGCCATCTGAACCTCCAAATTTTTCAATAAATGTTTGACGTTGTAATTCGGTCCAACAGTATTCTTCGTTTTTCCCTTTTTTACATAAATAGAGTGGAGGAGTGGCAATGTATAAATAACCTTGTTCAATCAACTCTTTCATGTGACGGAAGAAGAAAGTCATAATCAAGGTAGCAATGTGACTACCATCCACATCGGCATCGGTCATGATAATAACCTTGTGATAACGTAGTTTTTTTATGTTTAATGCTTTGCTATCATCTTCAGTACCAATAGTTACGCCTAAGGCAGTGTATATATTGCGTATTTCTTCGCTTTCAAGCACTTTGTGAGGCATTGCTTTTTCCACGTTTAGAATCTTACCACGCAGTGGCAAAATAGCCTGGAATTGGCGGCTGCGACCTTGTTTAGCTGTTCCTCCTGCCGAATCCCCTTCGACAAGGAATAATTCGCATTTTTCAGGATCTTTATCAGCGCAGTCGGCCAATTTCCCTGGTAATCCTCCACCCGAAAGTGGAGATTTACGTTGTACCATTTCACGTGCCTTGCGCGCAGCGTGCCTTGCGGTTGCTGCTAAAATTACTTTTTCTACAATGATGCGTGCGGCTTTTGGGTTTTCTTCCAGGTAGTTACCCAGCGCTTCACCTACTGCCATATCAACCGATCCCATTACCTCATTGTTTCCAAGTTTGGTTTTGGTTTGTCCTTCAAATTGAGGTTCGGCAACTTTGATAGAGATAACGGCTGTAAGTCCTTCGCGGAAGTCATCACCACTAATTTCCATTTTTAGCTTGTCGAGCATTTTGCTGTCTTCGGCATATTTTTTCAACGTACGGGTCAACCCACGACGGAAACCGGCAAGGTGTGTTCCACCTTCGATAGTGTTGATATTGTTTACGTATGAATGTATGTTTTCGTTGTACGATGTGTTGTAAGTCATTGCGATTTCAACAGGAGTACCATTTTTCTCTGTCGAAATATGAATTACATTTTCGATAAGTGGTTCGCGTGCTTCGTCGATATACTCAACAAATTCCTTTAAACCTTCCTTTGAGTGGAATATCTCCGAACGGAAAGTTCCATCTTCATTCAAATGGCGTTTGTCGGTAAGTGATAATGTTATACCGGCATTCAGGAATGAGAGTTCTCTCAAACGATTCGCTAGTATGTCGTATTTGTAAACTGACTCAATAAAAATGGTGTTGTCAGGCAAAAAGGTTACTGAAGTACCGTTAGTTGTAGATGTACCAATCTCCTTAACAGGAAACTGAGGAAATCCACATTGGTATTCTTGCATGTACAATTTTCCGTTACGCGAAACTTCTACGTGTAGAAGGGTGGAAAGTGCGTTCACGCACGAAACACCTACACCGTGCAAACCGCCTGAAACTTTATAGCTGCCTTTGTCAAACTTACCACCGGCGTGTAGCACGGTCATAACTACCTCTAACGCTGATTTGCCTTCTTTCTCGTGCATATCCACAGGTATACCACGACCATTATCAATAACTGTAATAGAATTATTTTCGTTGATAAAGACCTGAATGTTGTCACAATGTCCGGCCATGGCTTCATCGATGGAGTTGTCAACCACCTCGTATACCAAGTGGTGCAGACCTTTTACGCCAATATCGCCAATGTACATCGCAGGGCGTTTGCGCACTGCTTCCAAGCCTTCCAGTACCTGGATACTACTTGCGCCATAATCAGCACTTGCAGTAGCTCTCGCTTTTTCTTCTTCGCTCATTTTTATTTTAAGTTATTTAAATACAGATGTTTAGTGATAGTTTATTGTTTCGTTTTGATATAAAGCATTCTATCCAAAAAAACAGACAAATATACGATAAATAATTGACTTAAGAGCTATAAAAGAGGAGAAAATTATGGTTTGTTGGCGTGCGTGTTTTAAAATTGTTTTAATGGATTATGACTATAAATTCGATTGTGTAGAAGTGGAAAAAATAAAAGAACAGCCTTTCGTCTAATTAGACGAAAGGCTGTTCGAGGCAGAGATTTTGATGAGTGATTTCTTCTTCTCTTAGATTAAATTTTAATATTCTATTCCAATACCTCGTTGTCGTGCATTTCTTTCATAAATGTCACGAAATCGTTTTTCTTGTCAGAATCCATCCATTCCATGCTTTTGCGTGGATGTGCGTTTAATGCGCCCGAAATGAGGTAAGGAATGTGGTATCCCCAGTCGATTTCTTTTTGCATTGGATGAATATAATCCTGAATAACCTGTAGTAATGGCAATAGGCGATATTTTGGGTTTTTGAGGAAGGCAATCAGAATTTCAATAGGGCAGTTTCCGGCGCCGCGTCCAAGTCCCATTAAGGTTGCATCCAGCATGGTGCAGCCTTCCATAAGAGCTGTAATCGTATTGGACATAGCTAGTTGCATATTGTTGTGCGCGTGGATGCCAATTTCTTTACCGGGTAGAGCGGCAGTGTACTTGCGTACCAAATGCTGAACCGATTCTACGTACATGCTTCCGAAGCTGTCGACGGCATAAAATACTTTTACCCTCGATTGAGCGATGTCTTTCAATGCTTCGTCGAGTTCCAGTTCGCCAACCGTTGAAACGGCCATCAGGTTGATGCAGGTTTCGTAGCCTTTGTCCATGCAGTGGTGTGCCAATGCAATGGCTTTGTCGACCTGATGAACGTAGCAAGCCACGCGAATCATATCCAAAGCGCTATCCGCTGCCATGGGTATATCATCCAGTTCGATGCGACCAATATCAGCCATGGCCGAAAGCTTCAGGCTGGTTTCGTTTTTGCCAACGATGCGTTCAAGGTCTTTTTGATGACAGAATTTCCACGGTCCCATTTCGGCACGACTAAAAGCTTTTTCGCTACTCAGGTAACCTATTTCCATGTAGTCGATGCCTGCTTCGACGCATGCATTGTATACGCCTTTCACGAATTCGTCGCTAAATTGCCATTTATTCATTAATCCACCGTCGCGCACGGTGCAGTCCATTACTTTGATGTCTTGTTTGTACATGTTTATTATCCCCCAATCCGTCAGCTGACGGAGGCTTTTTGATTAGTTGTTATTTGATTAATTATTTGTTTGTTGTTGTTTCGACTCTTTAAGCCCCTTTAGGGGTTTGGGGTCTTTTTTCAAGAATTTCTATCTCTTTTCCGATGTTATGATCTACCAGAAAGCGATACATCTGTTCAAAGGTGTCTTTGTCCAGGCCGTGTGTTTCGGCCCATTCGCCCCGTTGTTTAATCACATGATCTTTGCGATCCTGTGCAACTACGCTTTCTATATCGGTTTTGTATTTTACAATTTCGCTAACGTATTGAAATCGTAATCCGAAAAGTGAAATGATTTCTTTGTCGATGCTGTCAATTTGTGCGCGGATTTCCTCTTTGCTTTTGCATTCGGAAGGAGATTTTGCTAATTCCAAGGGAGTGGTATTTTTGTGTTTTGTAAATGAATCGTACAAAAATAGGAATTTTGTTTCAAAGTTTAATGCATTTGACCAAATAAGTTACGATATGACATATTATTGTAATAATTATTCATAAATGATAATATTGGATGAAATGTTGCTATCGGTAGTGATGCAAAAAAAAACTGGCGATAAGACTCAAAGTCTTATCGCCAGTAATTATGAATTTTCAATTGTGTCTTATAGAAGTTCCACGCTTCGTTTTACAAATTTAGCCAATGCCTCGCCTTTAAGCATGTTGTTAGCTAGCAGTGCCAAGTCGATAAGTTGACGAACTTGTTTGTTGTCGGCCGCAAACGATTTTAGAATTGCTTTTTTGTTATCGGTCAGTTGATCGATTTGTTTTTGCAAATCTTCCAATTCGGCTTTTTCGGCAGTTGGAATTTCCTCGTCTTTTTTGTCTTTGTGACTGTCTTTTAGTTGAGTGCGTTTGCTTTCTGCTTCGGTAAGTTCTGCGGCAATAGGAGCGATGCTTACGTTGCAAGCGTCTTCTTCGTCTTTCAACAGTTTTTCTACCAATGGATGAGCAGTGTTCACCACTAAATTGTAGCTATCGGGCATTTCTCCGTAGAAATTCATCATGCCACCACCACCTTGCAGTGCTGACATTTCTTTCATACGGCGCATAAACTCGTTTTGCGTAACGAAAACAGGGTTAGTGCTAGGTGTCAATTGTTCGAAAGTAACAATGAAGTTGGTCTTTTCGATAGCAGGAATTTGCGATTCGAAAACAGTAACCAATGCGTTGCGTTGATCGTTGTTTAGGGCTACTTGTGCCACATCCTCTTTTTGAATGATTTTGTCAATCACGTCGCTATCCACACGTACGAAGCGTGTTTTCTCGAATTTTTGTTCCAACTGACTTACTACGTGTACGTCCAACTGTCCGTCCATCAACAATACATCGTAGCCTTTTTCTTTGGCTTGTTCGATGTAGCTGAATTGTTCGTCGGCGTTGTTGGTGTAAAGGTAAATCACGTCGCCGTTCTTGTCTTTTTGGTTTTCGCCCACCAGGGTTTTGTATTCTTCAAAAGTGAAGTATTTGCTATCTACATTTTTAAGCAGCGCAAATTTTTCGCCACGTTCGTAGAATTTCTCATCGCTCAACATTCCGTATTGGATGAACAGTTTGAGGTTATCCCATTTCTCTTCGAAAGCAGTACGATCGGCTTTGAAGATTTCGTTCAGGCGGTCGGCTACTTTTTTGGTGATGTGGCTTGAGATTTTCTTTACGTTGCCATCGCTTTGCAGGTAGCTACGCGATACGTTCAACGGAATGTCCGGTGAGTCGATTACTCCGTGTAACAATGTGAGGTATTCGGGTACAATGTTTTCTACGTGATCGGTAACATATACCTGGTTGCAATACAATTGAATTTTATTGCGTTGCATGTCGATATTATTCTTGATTTTTGGGAAATAAAGAATACCGGTGAGGTTAAACGGATAGTCGACATTAAGGTGAATGTGGAACAATGGATCTTCGCCCATTGGGTTCAGTTCGTGGTAGAAGTTGTTATAGTCTTCTTCTGTCAAATCGGCAGGCTTGCGCGTCCAGGCCGGGTTGGTATTGTTGATGATGTTGTCTTCTTCGGTCTCCACATTTTTTCCATCTTTCCATTCTTTTTTCTTGCCAAACGCAATTTCGATTGGAAGGAATTTGCAATATTTGGTCAATAGGCCCTGGATTTTTGATTCTTCGAGGAAGTCTTGATTTTCATCGTCGATATGCAGTACGATATCGGTTCCACGTTCGGCTTTGATGGTGTCTTCGAGTTCGTAAACCGGACTTCCATCACATGCCCAGTGTTGAGCGGTGGTGCCTTCTTTGTGTGATTGTGTAAATATTTCTACTTCTTTCGACACCATAAATGATGAGTAGAAACCAAGTCCGAAATGACCGATAATGGCTTGAGCGTCATTTTTGTATTTTTCCAAAAACTCCTCGGCGCCCGAGAATGCAATTTGGTTGATGTACTTTTCAATTTCTTCGGCCGTCATACCAATACCGCGGTCGGAAATGGTAAGTGTGCCTTTGTCTTTGTCTACTGATACGCGTACGGTTAAGTCACCCAGTTCGCCTTTGTATTCGCCAACAGCAGCTAATGTTTTCAACTTCTGAGTGGCATCCACTGCGTTCGATACTAATTCACGTAAGAAGATTTCGTGATCGCTGTACAAAAATTTCTTGATAACGGGGAAAATGTTATCACTGGTAACCCCAATGTTTCCTTTTGCCATTTTTCGTTTAAAATTTATTGGTTATCCCGATGTATATCGGGTGTATATTAGTTTTACAGATTGTTCTTTAGTCAAAAAAAATGCCAATGCGTTTTGCGTGACAGAATGACAGGGGGAATTCATAATTTATAATTCATAATTGGGAGTTGTATCGCCTTGGTTGTGTAGTTTCAGTATTTAGATTGCGGTGCGCTGCACCTTTGGGTTCTTTTTGTTATGAACGGCTACAAATAGAACGGTGCGCTGCACCTGCTGCATGGTGGGGATGTTCAAATGGGTCTCGGGGTTTTAAAAAATAAGTATT